>Ga0157375_10000167_pt1 | contig 61814 bp, 49 predicted proteins | sample M35metaG_FD_115311 | JGI IMG/M metagenome (GOLD analysis project Ga0157375, IMG submission 115311) | Miscanthus rhizosphere microbial communities from Kellogg Biological Station, Michigan, USA - M3-5 metaG | ecosystem: Host-associated > Plants > Roots > Rhizosphere > Soil | place: USA: Michigan...
GGCGGCAGCTTTGCCGGTCTTGCCGCCGCCCTGCAGCTTGGCCGTGCCCGCCGAAAGGTCACCGTTCTCGATACCGGCCTGCCGCGCAATCGCTTCGCCGACCACTCCCATGGCCTGCTCGGCCACGACCACAAGCCACCGCTGGAGATCCTGGCCGAGGCGCGGCAGCAGCTGGCGCGCTATCCCACGGTCAGGCTGGTCACTGCCCGGGCCGAGAGCATCTCCGGCGCCATCGACGATTTCTCCGTCCTCACTGCCGAGGGCGAAAGCCTTCGGGCGCGCCGCCTGATCCTGAGCTATGGCGTCACCGACCAGATGCCTGATGTTCCAGGCTTTGCCGAAGGCTGGGGCACCTCCATCGTGCCCTGCCCCTATTGCGACGGCTTTGAAGTCGCCGACCAGCATTGGGGCCTCGTCTGGTCCGGCCCACAGTCGCACAACTATGTCAGGGTGTATCACGATTGGACCGACACGTTGACGGTCTTCGCCGCTGGTCATGACATTCCGCCCGATATCCGGGCCGATCTGGCGCGCCGCAAAATACCTGTCGTCGATGGCGGGATCATCGAGATCGCCCATCCGGGGGCCATAACGCCACCGTCAAGCTCGATACCGGCCGCAATGTCGCGGTCGACATCCTGTTCGCCCATCCGCGCAACAAGCCGTCCGCAAGCCTGCATGAATCGCTGGGCCTCGCCACGACCAATACGCCCCTCGGCATCGTCCTCAAGGTCGACGAGCGCCGCGAAACCAGCATGCCCGGCATCTACGCCGCCGGCGACCTCGTCACCCCCCTCCTGCCCTCGGTCACCCTGGCATCAGCGCACGGCGCGACGGCGGGTATCTCCGCCCAGCAGTCGATGCTGGTTTAGAGCAATAACGGTGTCAGCCCTAAAAAATTAGTCTCAGAAAAATCCAAACCACCCAAACCGTCAACTGAACTGTGTATATGCACACTCAATCCATAAACAAATCAACGCCAGCCGCCGGAACTTCATCCGCGTCGTGGGTTCTCATCACCGGCGCATCCAGTGGATTTGGCGAAGAGTTTGCCCGCCAATATGCGGAGCGGGGTCATGCGCTGGTGTTGGTGGCGCGACGACTGGACCGGCTGCAAGCTCTCGCTGAAGCACTCCGCCAGCAGCATCGTGTTGAGGTCGTTGTGGAGCAGGTGGATCTTGCCGATGTCGCGGCCATCATCCGACTGCAAGAGCGGCTTCGCGAGCGGGGCATTGTGATCGACATCCTGATCAACAACGCCGGCCATGGACTGCAAGGCCCATTTGCGGACGCTCCGCTCGATGCGATGTTGGCGATGGTGCAACTGGACGTCGCGAGCCTGACCGCCGTCACCCACGTTTTCGCGCAAGATATGCGGAAACGGCGGCGCGGAAAAATTCTGCTCGTCGCGAGTCTTCTGGCCTATCAAGGCGTGGAGAACTTCGCCGTTTATTCAGCCGCCAAAGCCTACGTGTTGCGCCTCGGTGAAGCCCTTCATCGCGAACTCAAGCACGACGGAATCACGGTAACGGCACTTTGTCCCGGCATGTCGGACACAGGATTCGCAAAGGCGGCTCAAATGAGGATAACGCCGGAGTTGCGGATGCTGATGATGCAGCCCGCCCCCGCAGTGCGCGCCGGGATTCGCGCACTGAACGCTCGCCGCATCAGTGTCGTGCCTGGTTTGGCCAACAAGCTGATGGCGATATTCATCTGGTCGACGCCGCGCTGGCTGCACCAGGCCGCTTTCTCCCGCGTCATGAAGGCCCAATGAAAACCAAACTTTTAAGCTTAGTTCCCATTATCACACTGGCATTGGCGGGTTGCGCCATTGGTCCGAACTACAAACGCCCCACAGTGGACGTGCCTGGTGATTTTCGCTTTGCTGCAAACCAGTCCACCAATTCCTTCGCCGATCTGCCTTGGTGGGAAGTGTTCAAAGACCCAACCCTGTTGGACCTGATTCGCACAGCGGTCACAAACAACTACGACCTTCGGCGAGCGGTGGCGCGAGTCGAGCAGGCCCGAAACATGGCGGTCGTCGCCCGAGCGCCGCTCTTTCCGCAGATGGGCTATGGCGGTGGGGTTGGACGTGGCCGCAACGCACTCTTCAACTCACCCTTCCCTTTGATGGGCGCTACCGAAAGTTCCGCGCAGGTTAATCTCAACGCCTTCTGGGAAGTCGATCTCTGGGGACGCATACGGCGGATGAGCGAAGCCGCCCGCGCGGAGTATCTCGCTACGGACAACGCCCGGCGCGGTGTCACGATTGCGCTCGTTAGCGAAGTGGCGATCGCCTATTTCCAGTTGCTGCAATTCGATGAGGAGTTGGCAATTCAGCGTGCGGCCACCAACGCTTTCACTGGCAGCTACCAGCTTTTCTCAGATCGATTGAATAACGGTGCGGCCTCCAAACTCGAAACTGATCGAGCCGCCGCCGCCCTGGCCAATGCCGCATCCATTGTCCCGCGATTGGAACTTAGCATTGCCAGCACGGAGAATCAGATCAGTGTCCTGCTGGGCCGCAACCCAGGACCGATTGAGCGACACGCCATCACCAACCAGCCTCTGGTAGCTCCGGATATTCCCGCCGGGTTGCCCAGTGAGTTGTTGCGTCGCCGACCCGACGTGCTGGCGAGTGAGCAACTCCTGATCGCGGCCAACGCCAACATCGGCGCGAGCTTGGCGAATTTCTTCCCCAAGATTGGATTGACCACATTCATCGGCAAGGTCAGCCCGGAGCTTTCCGCTTTCACCGCCGGTTCGGCCAACATGTGGAATGCTGGCGCCACCCTGGCCGGCCCGCTCTTCCAAGGTGGACAACTTCGCGCGCAGTATCGCGGATCGAAGGCAAAGTTCGAAGAAGCCAAAGCGGCTTACGAACAAAACATCCTGACGGCTCTTCAAGAAGTGTCGGACGCACTGATTGCCCGGCAAAAGCTCGGGGAAGCTCGTGTCTATAACGAGCAGGCTGCGACCGCGCTTGCCTCATCCGTTGACCTGGCCACCCAGCGATACGTGGGCGGACGGTCAAGTTACTATGAGGTGCTCCAGGCCCAGCAGGAGCTTTATCCGACCCAGCGTGCGCAAGTGCAGGCGCAGGTGGGTGAATTGATCGCCGTCATTCAACTTTACAAAGCGCTCGGTGGCGGCTGGCAAGGCCAAGGCCTTTAGCAAACAACCAAACAAATTTCCCTTGGAGAAAATTTATGAACCAATCAATCAACGAGTCCCCCGTCGAAGGGCATCAGCAACTGCCGACGCCACAGAAAGCATCCGAACCGGTAGACGCAGTCGTCATGGATAAAGTCAGCTTTGTGAAAAAATATCGTTGGCCGTTGATGGCAATAGGTCTGCTTGCAGGAGGCCTGACGGTAGCCTTGATTGCGGGCGGGTCTAAGCCAGCCGTGAAAGATCCGCGCCTACAGTCTCCCAGAGTGGAGATTTTTGAGGCGGTAGCGGCTCGCTCGAATAACAGAACCTTCACCGGGATCGTAGAAGCCCGCGTGCAAAGTGACCTTGGATTCCGAGTCGGTGGAAAAATCCTGGAACGATCGGTAGATCTAGGACAGCACGTTCAGAAAGGTCAGGTCCTTATGCGTCTTGATCCCGTGGACCTCAAACTCTCATTTGCCGCGCAACAAGCAAACGTCGAGGCGGCCCGGGCCAAATACACCCAAAGCAAGGCGGATGAAGCGCGGGCCGCTGTGCTGGTCGAAACACGTGCGGTATCGCGTCAGGAGTACGATCAGGCCCGGGCGGGGCTGGACAGCGCCAAAGCACAATTGGAAGCGGTGGAGGCGCAGGCAAAAGTCAGCGGTAACTCCAGCGCGTATGCTGTTTTATTGGCGGATGCCGATGGGGTGATTGTCCGGACCTTGAGCGAACCAGGTCAGGTCGTGGCCGCAGGGCAAACCGTGATTCAGTTGGCGCATGATGGTCCGCGAGAAGCCTTGATCAACCTACCCGAAGGCGTGCGACCAGATTTAGAAACGACCGCTTCGGCCCGGCTTTATGGGCAGGATCACATGTATCAGGCCAAGTTGCGCCAGCTTTCCGAAGCGGCAGACCCGGCGAGCCGAACTTTTGAAGCGCGCTATGTCCTCGAAGGTGAAGCCGCAGCAGCACCGCTTGGCTCGACCGTCACCATTACACTGCTCACGACGAAAAACTCTGGAAACAAGTTCGTCCGATTGCCCGTAGGGGCGGTCTATGATCGCGGTAATGGGCCGGGCGTCTGGGTCGTGGACGACAAGTCGGAAGTGAAGTTCCGCTCCGTCACAATTGCCTCAATCGGTCAGGAACAAGTCGTCTTGTCCAGCGGAGTCCGGGCAGGTGAAAAGTTGGTCGCGCTCGGAGCACATCTCCTCCACGAGGGACAAGTCGTCAACTTCGGGAACGAGGGAAAAACATCCAATGCAAAGCTTTAACCTCTCCGCCCTGGCCGTTCGGGAACGCGCCATCACGTTGTTCTTCATCTGCGCCTCGGCCCTTGCAGGTATCTATGCCTATTTTCAACTGGGACGAGCGGAAGACCCCTCCTTCACGATCAAAACGCTCACGGTGACTGCGGTGTGGCCCGGAGCAACCGCCCAGGAAATGCAGGACCTCGTGGCCGAGCCGCTGGAAAAACGACTCCAGGAATTGCGCTGGTATGATCGGGTGGAAACCATCTCGCGACCGGGGCTGGCGCTGATGACGCTGCAACTCCTCGACAAAACTCCGCCCAAGGAAGTTGCCGATCAGTTTTATCAGGCGCGAAAGAAACTAGGGGACGAAGCGCGCAAATTGCCCCAAGGCGCAATCGGGCCTTTCGTGAACGACGAGTATTCGGATGTCTCGTTCGCGCTCTACTCGGTCGAAGCTCCGGGTATGCCGCTGCGCAAGCTCACCCGCGTCGCCGAAGACCTTCGGCAACGATTCCTGCACGTGCCGGGAGTCAAGAAGGTGGATGTCGTGGGCGAACAGCAGGAGCGGATATTCGTCGAGTTTTCCTATCCGCGGCTGACGATGCTGGGCATCTCGCCCGCAGACATCTTTGCCGCTCTCGCGCGTCAGAATGCAGTAACGCCTGCCGGGTCCGTTGACACCGCTGGCGCGCAGGTCTTCGTCCGTCTCGACGGAGCTTATACCGATGTTGATAAAATCCGCGACACGCCAATCGTGGCCGGCAAGCAAAGCTTCAAACTGTCGGACATCGCGGAGGTCACGCGAGGCTACGAAGACCCGGCGACGTTCGTCATTCGACACAATGGCGAGCCTTCGCTGCTGCTGAGTGTCGTGATGAAAGAAGGTTGGAACGGATTGGATTTAGGCAACGCCCTGCGCGCCGAAAGTGAAAAGATTTCCGCCAACCTGCCGTTGGGAGTCGGCCTAAAAAAAGTCACCGATCAAGCCGTCAACATCAGCTCGGCGGTGAACGAATTCATGATCAAGTTCGCGATGGCGGTCGGCGTGGTGATGCTCGTCAGCCTTCTCAGCTTGGGGTGGAGAGTTGGAATCGTCGTCGTGGCAGCGATACCACTCACGTTGGGTGCGGTGTTTGTGATCATGATGGTTACCAACCGCGACTTTGACCGAATCACATTGGGCGCGCTCATCATCTCGCTTGGTCTTCTGGTGGACGACGCCATCATCGCCATCGAATCCATTGTGGTGAAAATGGAGGAAGGAGTGGACCGCATCCAAGCCGCGGCTTACGCCTGGAGTCACACCGCCGCGCCCATGCTCGCCGGGACGCTGGTGACGGTAATCGGATTTTTGCCCGTCGGTTTTGCGCGTTCGACGGCGGGAGAATATGCCGGAAACATATTTTGGATTGTCGGATTCTCTTTGATTGCCTCGTGGATCGTGGCGGTGGTTTTCACACCGTATCTCGGCGTGAAACTGCTGCCGGAAATCAAAACGGTCCAAGGTGGTCACGCGGGAATCTATTCCACTCCGGGCTACCAGCGACTGCGCCGTTTCATTACCTGGTGCGTGCGGAAAAAATTTACCGTGGCTGGAATTGTCGTGGGCGCGTTTCTTCTGGCGGGCGGAGGCATGGCTGTCGTGAAGAAACAATTTTTCCCAAACTCGGACCGGCCTGAATTGCTGGTCGAGGTTCAGCTTCCATTGGGGACGAGCATTGAGACAACGAGCACCGCGACCAAGAAGATTGAACAATGGCTGTCGCAACAACCCGAAGCGAAGATCGTGACCGCCTACGTCGGGGCGGGTGCGCCACGGTTTTTCTTTTCCTCCAATCCGGAACTGCCCGATCCGTCCTTTGCAAAGATTGTGGTTTTAACGCCGGACGCAAAGGCTCGGGATCGCCTCAAATTGCGCCTGCGCCAGGCGGCCGCCGATGGGCTCGCGCCGGGAGCGAGGATTCGCGCGACGCAGTTGGTGTTTGGCCCTCCCTCTCCCTATCCCATTGCGTTTCGAGTGATGGGAACTGAGCCGGTGAAACTTCGCGAGATCGCCGGCACTGTCGAAGAAATCATGCGCAACGATCCGAACATGCGCACGGTGAATGTGGATTGGGGCGAACGCGTTCCCAAGTTGCACTTCGTTTTGGATCAAGAGCGATTGCAACTTATCGGGCTTTCACCGGCAGAGGTAGCGCAACAGTTGCAGTTTCTCCTGAACGGTCAAACGATCACGCAGGTTCGTGAAAACATTCGCGCAGTGAATGTTGTTGCAAGAAGCGCCGGACCGGAGCGACTCGATCCGGCTAAGTTGGAAAATTTCACCGTTCTGACCCGGGATGGAAAAGCGATTCCTTTGAGCCAGATCGGGCGAATTGAAATCCAATCGGAAGACCCCCTCATCAAGCGGCGGGATCGCGTTCCCACCATCACCGTGCGCGGTGATAATATTGAATCCACCCAACCGCCGGATGTCTCGGCCGCGATTTGGGCCAGGCTCGCCCCGCTGCGAGAATCGTTGCCAGACGGCTACCGCATCGAAATGGCAGGTTCGATTGAAGAAGCCACGAAGGCCAACTCCGCGCTCGCGCCGCTTTTTCCGCTCATGATTTTGTTCATGCTGGCGGTCATCATCATTCAGGTGCGCTCGTTCTCGGCGATGTGGATGGTGATGCTGACTGGCCCGCTCGGACTGATCGGCGCAGTGCCAACATTGCTGATTTTTCAACAGCCCTTCGGATTCAACGCCATTCTCGGTCTGATCGGCCTGTCCGGTATCCTGATGCGAAACACCCTCATCTTGATCGGCCAGATTCATTCCAATCAAGCCGACGGCCTTGATCCCTATCACGCGATCATCGAGGCTACGGTTCAGCGTTCGCGACCCGTTATCCTAACTGCGCTGGCCGCCGTGCTGGCATTTATCCCACTCACGCATTCCGTTTTTTGGGGCTCGATGGCCTATGTGCTGATCGGAGGCACAGCCGTTGGCACGGTATTGACGCTTGCCTTCCTTCCCGCGCTCTATGCCATCTGGTTTCGCGTGAGGCATGTGGATGTCACTCGTGCAACCATGATTAAACCTGCTCTGCCTGTAGCTGGTCTACAGTAGTTTATGAAACACACCATTGAGGCAGCCAGTTTTGTCTCTGGCTTCTGCTCAGCGTAAGGGTTCTCTCCTTTGGACAAAGCTGTCCTGCGCTTGTGATATTCCTCGCGTGCTTGATGTTGTGCTGAGCAGTGAAGTTGTAACCCAAAGAGCGATACGTTCGGTTCCCATGACGAAAGGCCGTTCGTGGTAAGTGATTTTGCCTTCCTTGTCCTTGTAGCGGTAAATGCCGGCTTCGACCTGGAGATACCTCTGCGGGGCTTGATTTTAATCCTCGGTTTCTTCTTAGTCCTGGTGCTCATTCGTTTTGCCCACCGATTATAGGGCGATCAAAACTGAGCACGGCGCCAAGTTGTGGCATGATGGTGGCGTGATGGCTGGCGTGACGGCAGCCTTGTACCACTCTCTTCCAGGGGCGATTTATTCAGCGAAGCCGCAGAAGCCATTGATATTCAGGCTTCTGGAATGGCGCGCCCGCCGCGACTCGAACGCGGGACCCTCTGCTTAGAAGGCAGATGCTCTATCCAACTGAGCTACGGGCGCAAGCAAACAAAACCTTCTAAACTTCTTCCAGCGACATCGAGGCGTCACCGAATTTAGGAAGCCGAACATTCATTTTGTCCATCATCGACAGGAACAGACGGCACATTTGCCGGTCGGGTTTCCCGGAATAATCGAGGATTCTGCCACCCTGCACACGTCCGCCAGCCCCTCCGAGCAGAATGACTGGTAATTGATCGGCGTTATGGTTGCCGGTCATCATGCTCGAGCAAAAGAGCAGCATCGAATTATCCAATAAGGTGCGAGGTCCTTCCTGAATGGAATCCAGCTTCCGCGCGATGTAAGCGACCTGATCGAGGAAAAACTTATTCACCTTCAGCCAATCACCGCTATCCGAGTGCGAAAGCAAGTGATGAATCATGTAATCCACTCCCAGATTCGGGAAGCGCAATGATGAATGATCGTTGTTCAGTTTCAGCGTGGTGATGCGAGTGGTGTCGGTTTGAAAGCCAAGAACCAGGATATCGGCCATCAACTTCATGTGCTCTCCAATATCCTGGGGGATGCCATCCGGTGGGCGAGGGATATTCGGTTTTGCCAGTGTGGGACGCCAGCCTTGCAACTCGCCTTTTTTGCCTGCGTTTTCGATGCGCTGCTCCACATCGCGCACGGAATCAAGGTATTCATCCAGCTTCCGCTGGTCAGAGGTGGAAATACGCCGCCGCAGGTCCGTGGCGTCGGCGAGCACTGCATCGAGCACGCTCTTATCACATCGGCTCACTTCGTCTTTGAAAAGCCGATCAAAAGCAAGGGCCGGGTAAATCTCAAGAGGAGTGGGAGTAGTCGGGGAACTCCAGGAAATATGCGAACTATAAAGCATCGAATAATTCTTATGAACCGAGGGATTCGATTTTTCACAACCCAGAACCAGGCTCGAAACCTTTGTGGAGTTGCCATAGCGCTGTGCCATCAACTGGTCGATGCTGGTGCCGGAGCGAATTTCTCCGCCCGATGCGAGCGGCGCGCCTGAAAGCAGGTTGCCTGTCTGCGAGCTGTGAATGTTGCCTTTTAAAGCCTCCGCATTGTACAGCCCTCGAATGAACAACATCTTTTCGCGGAAATCGGTTAAAGGTCTGAGCACCTCCCCGAGCTCCATGTTTTTCCCTTCTCCCTTGGCCCACCATTCCTTGCTATGAAAGCCGTTGCCTGAAAAGAGCACTGCCAAACGCACTGGCGCTTCGCTGGAGCTTTCATTGCCTCGCGGAGTATCTCCCCAAACGTTGAATGACTCCAACCAGGGCAATGCCATGCTGACGCCGAGGCCGCGGAGGAACGTTCGCCGGGACAGGCTGTGAGTTGTCATAAGCTGTTTAGTGTTTCGGCTATTATAGCCGATAAAGCCATAGCGGCCAAGTCCGAAGTGTCACACTTAAGGTGATAAGCCGATAAGCCTTTTGAAATTGACCAGGCCGCCAATAAACTTTTAAACTTCAATGAACTCGGCCCCGCCGCAAGTAGCTCGTCTGGTGGCTTCGTTGTATTAAATGCAAACCGTGTCTGCGCTCGATAAAGCCGTTGCGACTAGTTCGGCGGCCGGCCGGGCAAAGCCGAAATTTCGACAGCACTCCCCTGCCCCTCTGAACGCGTGGATTCTCTTTTGCGCTTTCTGCAACTGCGCTGGTTGGCTTCTGTCCTCTTGTCATCAACTGAACAGGGCAGCCTACGGGATTGTTTTTACCCTGGGTTTAGTCGCGATTTTTGCATTTCGCAGAAAACTCCTTTTGGCTGGGCTCCGACCAGGGTGGTTGTCGAGACTGAAGCATCGGTTCAGGCGGCCGTTTCCTTTATCATTCCTCATACTGGCGACGCTGGCTTTTACCGGCGGATTATTGTACGCCCCGAATAACTATGATGCCCTGGCCTATCGCGTCCCTCGGGTTCTGCACTGGCTGGCGGAAGGACGGTGGCATTGGATTCATACTGGATTCCAACGGCTCAATACTCGCGCACCCGGATTTGAGTGGATCTCCGCCGCAGTGATTGCAATCACTCGGAGTGATCGGTTGCTGTTTTTGATTAACATCGTTTCGTTCCTCTTGCTACCGGGATTAATCTTTAGCTTTTTCCGGAGACTCGGCATCCAAAGGCAGGTTGCCTGGCACTGGATGTGGCTTCTCCCGACTGGCTATTGTTTTTTGTTGCAGGCTGCGAGCATCGGCAATGATTTATTTGGCGCCGTATTCGCACTGGCGTCGATCGACCTGGCGTTGCGAGCACGCGAATCACAACGGGCCGCAGAAGTCTGGCTCTCCATTTTGGCAGCGGCTTTGATGACGGCGAGCAAGGCGAGCAACCTTCCACTATTGCTTCCCTGGCTTATCGCTATTGCCCCTGCAATCCGATGCATTTTTCAGCAACTTCCGGCAACGATAGCAGTGGCAGGCGTCGCACTACTTTCATCACTGTTGCCACAGATGTGGTTGAATACAAAATTTGCTGGTGAGTGGACTGGCGTGCGCGCGGAAAATGGACAAATTATGGAAGGCCATCCAATTCTAAAATTAGCCAATAATCTCGTCCTAACGACACTTCAGAATCTAGTCCCGCCTTTGTTTCCTTCTGCCAACAACTGGAACCTTCAGGTGAAACGGACTCTTCCGATTCAGTGGCAGAATCGGCTGGAGCAAACGTTCGAACCCGCTGGCGCGCACTGGGCGCTGAATCAAATGGAATCCGAGGAATATGCCGGCCTGGGCCTTGGAATTAGCGCGTTAATCCTGGCGAGTTTCGGTGCAGGCTTGAAACTAGCCCATGTAACCCGGCCTCGCCCGGAACGCAAGGACGTGATGATCTCGCAGGCAGCAGGCGAGGAAATAGGAAATCGTAGAATTCGGAACCTTTTTGTTCGCGCTGTGGTCTGTGGCAGCGCACTTGCCCTGCTTGTGTTCATGGCTAAATCAGGCATGTCCACTATCGCCCGCTTGATCACGCCTTATTATCTCCTGTGTATCCCGAGTTTGCTCTGGGGTCTGAACCAGGCGCAACTAATACGAATGAAATGGTGGCGCCGCTTTGCGATGGGGGTGTTCGGTTTGGCAGCCGTGCCGTTGATTCTTTCCCCATCACGTCCTCTTTGGCCGGCTGCAATCGTACTCGCGCATGACACCGCTACAGGAATTGTTTCCCGCGCCCGAACGGTTTATACAGTTTATGGAGAAAGGGCTGATGCCTTTGCACCAGTACGCAAGATTTTGCCTCCAGGACTGCAAGTGCTTGGACTGATTTCGTTCGATGATCCTGAAACTTCGCTTTGGAAACCCTACATCTCATTGCGTATTGAACACCTGGTCAATACCGACTCGGCCCAGTCCATTCAGGATCGTGGTATAGAATATGTACTCGTAAACCCAGAGAAACTTCAAATGCTATTCGATAAGACATTTGAAAAATGGCTGACAGATATGAATGGCAAAGTTGTCAACCGGATTCCACTACGCTTGCGAGCCAGTTCTGGTCCAATCGACTGGTTTCTGGTAAGATTACCACCGACCTCGGATAAATAGACATGCATTAGTAATGATTCACGATTCACTTGACCGTAAACAAAATGCAGTGGTCCCGGCCGCCCTCCCGCCTGCAGGGTTTGAAGTGAGCATCGTGATGCCCTGCCTAAATGAGGCCGAGACGCTGGCGACATGCATTCATAAGGCTCGGCTCGGCCTTGAAAGAGCCGGGGTGCAGGGCGAAGTCCTGGTGGCCGATAATGGAAGCACTGATGGTTCAGTTGAGATTGCAAAAAAGCTTGGCGCGCGAGTTATCCACGTGAAAGAGAAAGGCTACGGGAGCGCACTGCGCAATGGGATCGGTGCCGCCCAGGGTAGATGGGTCATTATGGGTGATGCCGATGATAGTTACGATTTCTCCAACATCATTGGTTTTGTGGAAAAATTTCGTGCAGGGTACGATCTTGTAATGGGCTGCCGGCTACCGAATGGAGGAGGAAGCATCGCGCCCGGAGCTATGCCATGGAAAAACCGTTGGATTGGCAATCCGACTTTGTCCTTTATTGGCCGTCTCTTTTACAAATGCCCCGCCAGAGACTTCCATTGCGGACTGCGCGGCCTTTCCAAAGAAGCTTTTCAGCGAATGGAACTCAAAACGACTGGAATGGAGTTCGCCTCGGAAATGGTAATCAAGTCCACGCTGAAATCACTACGCATTGCTGAGGTTCCAATCACTCTGCATCGGGACGGGCGGTCTCGTCCACCTCACCTGAAGCCGTGGCGAGACGGTTGGAGGCATTTGCGATTCATGCTTTTGTTTTCGCCTCGCTGGCTCTTTATTTGGCCCGGCCTGGCCCTGCTGGTAATCGGATTGATAACGGCCGTGCCGCTAAGCATCCGCCCGATCCGCCTGGGTAATGTCCAATTTGATACTAATACGCTCTTGCTGGCGGCGATGATGACTATTGTCGGATTCCAGGTGTTCTTCTTTGGAGTTTTTACAAAGCTCTATTGTGTAGCCCGCGGCTTGCTCCCGGATAACAAACAGTTGCGAAAAATGGTTGCTTTCTTTTCGCTTGAACGAGGGATTGTGTTCGGCTTGCTGATCTTCGCCGCTGGTTTGGGCTTGCTCATCGCTGCCATTTTAAAATGGCGAGCAACGGGCTTCGGCCAAATGTCTTACCCGGAAAGTTTGCGTTTAGTGATACCGGCGGTGGGCTGCATGACCTTGGGAGTCCAGACGGTGTTCTCGAGCTTTTTCTTAAGTATCCTGGAATTGAAGCACGATTGATGTTTCCCTTAACATGGTTCCTCGGATCCACGTCTAAGCATCACTCAGGGAAATGTGATATGGCTATGCTCACTGAATGACAATTGTTGACAAACTTTTGCAGCGATGGCGGATCGCAAAAGCCAAACCGTTCCTTCGGCCTGGAATGAGGGTACTGGACGTGGGGTGCGGCCAGGGAGAGTTGCTCAGCCGTGTCAGTGAACTGGCTCCTCATTCTTTAGGAATCGAACCTGCTTTGGGAATGCCCGTCACAGGTGATCGTTTTAGGGTTGTGCATGGGTTTTTTCCCCAAGACATTCCGGAAGATTCTGGAATCTTTGATGCGATTACGATGCTGGCTGTGCTTGAACATTTTCCCGATTCAGCATATGAGGAGCTCGGTCCAGCTTGCGGCCGGTTGTTGAAACCTGGCGGGTTAATTGTAATCACGGTCCCTTCACCGATGGTGGATCGGATACTGGCGGTGCTCAAAGCATTCGGGTTGGTTCACGGCATGTCCCTGGAAGAACATCACGGTTATGACCCGGAAAAGACATTGCGTGTTTTTGACCCTGCAAGTTTTGAATTGGTTTGCCGGGAAAAGTTCCAATTTGGACTAAACAACCTGTTTGTTTTCAAAAAACAGTCTGGGGTTCGCAACCTGAACTTGCAGACGAATCGCTGATCCTCCTTGAAAATTGAGATTTTGAAATGAAATCCAAAGTTTTTGGCCGGCAACATTTGCGGGCGCTTTACCGGCTGCAGCTTGAGCCGCTGTTTCTTCGTTAAAAGCCTTCGAGGACGATCTTGGAATCAATATTGTTCGGGAAAACTTTTTGGAACATCCTTGCCACTGGCGACGCCACGCTGACGTGATAACCTCTTTCCACAGCCTCGAGCACACTCTCCAAGGCGGCTTTTCAAAGAAATTGTGCGTGGGATTGTGTTCGGCTTGCTGATCTTCGCCGCCGGGTTGGGTTTGCTCATCGCTGCCATTTCAAAATGGAGAGCGGGCTTCGGTCAAATGTCACACCCGGAAGTTTGCGTTTAGTAATAGCGGCAGTGGCGGGTGAAGAATTTTACTTCGGTTGTGTGTTGCAGGAAATCAATACTGAACAGCGTTTATCAAAGGTGAACCCAGCTCAACCCATTTCCCAGGTTTACTTGATGAGTTGACAAGCAGGCCACGTTCGGGCCACATTGGGTCCATGAGCGCAGTAGCCAAAAGCCGTATCGACCCCGAACTAAAACGCCAGGCGGAAGCCGTTTTAGAAGAAATCGGGCTAAAACCGCGGGCAGCGTTAGAACTTTTTTACAAACAGATCATTAAGCGCCGGGCAATCCCGTTCCCAGTTCAAGCAGATAGCCCGGAGGATGACGTATTGAGCCCTGCCGCCCGCCGTAATAAGTTGGCTGATGAGTTTTAAGCGTGAGAACTGCCCCACAGCCCGGCGAGGTTTGGTTCATTGATTTGGGCATGGTTGGCAAACCGCGTTATGCGCTCGTGCTGGCAGCTCAGACCGATGCCCGACTGGCACTGGCCAGCGTGGTTTTGATCACCAAGAAATTTGAGGACACACCTTACGAGGTCACATTGCCTCGCGTGCCGTGGCTGCGAGAGCAAAGCTACATCAACGTTCAGAGCATACAGCCAGTGAAGTTTACTGAATTCGTCCGCAAAGCTCCAGGGAAGCTTGATGCTCGCGTCCTCAGCGATGTGGAAGCCGCGCTCAAACTTTGGTTGAAGCTCTAGAAATCCTGCCGACCGTCAAACAAAACTAGACTGATCGTGATAATGCCTATTGGAAAATTGATTTGCGCACAGTCTTTAAAACGTAACAATTCAGTTAGGGAAAGGCTCGCCCAGCCCAGCCGTCTCCCCCAGGAGAGGGAGCATTATTTGGCTGCGCTCGGGGTGAGGGCGAGCTTCTTTTTCTTTTCCCACCCTATTAGTCCCAGTTCAAGGGCGCAATGCGCGATAATGAATCGGGCGAGCCTATTTTCAAATTGCATCGTTACGGCTAAAACATCGGGCCCAGAAATGGCTGCAGCATTATTTGCTAAATGACTACCGGTAGTTTTGATCGCGCGCATTGCAGGACGTTGTATAACGAACACTTGCTTCCTCTGCTGCTGGCGCGCAAGCCGCTGATCGGACTGGATGAGCGCAATGAGTTTTACCTTCGAGTTCTAGGAGATCAGTATCTGTTGCAGCCCGGCAGGCACCTGGTGGATCTAGGTTGCGGCCTGTCCGTATTCGGCCCAATGTGCCGCGTTTACGGCATGGGCGTCACACTGGTCGATGATTTCGGCGGTGGCGGCGGCGTGGAATTAAGCGCGGAGCAAAAGGAAATCCCGCTGCTGGAAGTGTTCGAGAAGCAGTTGGGTATCAAAATCATTCGTCAAAACTTCCTGGAGCGGCTTCTGCCTTTGCCCAACTCAAGCGCGGACGTGGTGACTTCATTCCACAGCCTCGAGCATTGGCACCACTCTCCCAAGCGCCTCTTCCAGGAGATCGTTCGCATTCTGAAACCAGGCGGGTTCCTGGTTATTGCCACGCCTAACGCGGTGAATCTTCGGAAGCGGGTCTATGCAATATTCGGGCGGAGCAGTTTTCCGGCTCTGGGTGAATGGTATCATGACGGAGATCCCGTTTTCCGCGGGCACGTGCGCGAACCGACCCTTCGGGATCTGCAACAGCTACTCGAATGGAACGGCTTTGAGACGATCGCCTGCCACGGTCGAAACTTTATTGGCCGCCAGAGCCAGGCGTTATCGGGGCTACCAACTCCGTTGCTGGGAGCCTTAGCTGTAGGTTCCCAAGCCGTTCTTCGCTTTTTTCCACAGCTTTGCTCGGACCTGCATGTAGTTGGGCGAAAATGCTGAACTGAATAGCGGGGACTGTTTCCAAGATCCGAGCCAAACCGCAGACCCTCGCATCAACCAATTATAACTTTCGGGCGGAAATGCAATGAAACCAACCCAGCCGTGAACCGGTGAATATTACCAAGATCCCAATCAGTTTATTACACATCCGCAGCACAAGCCGTTTGTCCGCAATACGGTCTGCCGAAGTCAAAAACGTCTGCATGCGCACTTCTGTCAATCCAAGCGGTGCAAGCATCTCACGAACCTCACGTTCGGTATAGCCTTTCGTCCCCAAGCTTTCGATATGGTTAGCCAGAACCCATCGAAGGCTTTTCCAAGGTCGCCCCTTAAGTAGCGCATTCTTGACCCAACTCCTATAAGCGCAGAGGGAATGCCGGTTATAAAGCATGATCTTTATCTCCCCTCCTGGTTTGACCACGCGAACCAGTTCAGCAATTGCCGCTGGGGTATCAGGAGTGTGGTGCAATACGCCCCAGGAATAACCCAGATCAAATGAATTTGAATCAAACGGCAACTGCTCCGCATCACCAACCAGAAGACTCTCAAGTTCCGGCAGACCATAGGTCTTGATTCGATGCGTCAAGTTATCCAGCGCTTCTTCGGTTAGGTCTATGCCCGAAGCAATAGCTCCAGCCCGCAGCCATTGGATGAAGTCCGTCCCCGCGCCAAATCCTACCTCGATCACCCGTTTTCCGTGGTAACGTGTAAATTGTGCAAAGGCATGGATGAATGGCTGGTCGTTGTAACGCCATTGTTCGATTTGTTCGAAATACTCCAGGGTAAATTTCTCGCCGAGCGCATATTGGGTATCGCAGCTTTTACGATTCCAGAAAGCTTTGACTTCTGTCTTAAGCGTCTCGAATTCTTTTAGCACGCGTGCTTGCCTTGGTGAGAATATTATGCCCTCGCAGGCCGTGTGGATACAGACCCAGGTACAAGTGGTTTGTTGATAACGAACTTCGGTTGAGGGATCACAGCTGTCTTTTCCACTCCACCGTTAATACTTATGCTGAGTGCAAGCAATCCTATAAAACCTGGTAAATCTGAATAAAGGGATCCAAAAACCGCAAGGAAGAAGATGATTTTGGCCAGAAAATACGCGAGCAAGAACGAATTGACACGCCGGAAAGCCGGGTCGCCATAAAGATAGTTGGAACGAAGCAACTTGCAACCTGCTGCAAGAAACCAAAGGAAAACAACTGTTCCAGGAATGCCAAATGGAATGATCACAGACAATGGCCCGTTATGATAGTCACCGGCCAACTCAGCGCCTTCGGTACCCGTGCTGTCGACGCCGTGGATCCATGTCGCCGCTAAATCTTTCGGGCTGAACGAATAGCCTTTTCCGAGCAGCAGGTATTCAGGCACCTCTGGCAGAACGTGTTTCCACATTTGCACGCGCCACTCTGTTGAAGCGTCGGCGCCAGCCTTGACCATTGGATCAATAGGTAAGGGCAAAAAGCTTAAGCTCCGCTGAAGCGTTAAAGGCAGCCGGTCGGCCAGCGGCACTATCGCAGTCGCGCCTAAAACTGCCATAATCAAAAACGCCGGCATGAGCGAGCTGCGCATCAGCCCCTCGAGATAAAAGAGCAGCGCGAACGTCAGCAAAAATAAAATCATTATAGAGCGAAACCCCCCAAGCATCGCCACGAAAAGAAAAAACAGAAAAAAGCACAATCGGCCGAGCCGTCTAAAGCTAAAGAGTTCCTGAATTCCGTAACGGCATAACATGAGAAGATAGGCAGCAGTCCCGGCGGATGCCAGACCGCTCAGCCTGGTTCCAATGCCGGTCGTTGCAGAAGGGTCTGCGGCCATCGCCTGCAGCCCGGCCGAACCAACTGGAAAAAGGTAAAACAAAAAATAAAAACCAGGCGTAACAACAACAGCGAGTTCGCCGATAGCGATTGTTGCAGCGCTTAAAAAGTACAACGCGACATAAAGCGGCACTCGCTGCCGAGGAATTCTGTGGCTGGTAATGGCAAAGAATCCAACAATTGAGGTCAGGATGATGAGATAACGCTTTCCGCCAAAGGTATCGCTACCAAAAGCTTGAAGCCCCAGGCCACCCCTCGCTTTTGCGGTGACCAAAGTGACCACAATCATAAGTATGAGTGGGCGGGTGAGCTGAGGGACAAGCAGAAACTTGTGTTTTCGGTTCAGGATGTATCCCACAAAGGAAATCAGCATGCTAATCCAGGCGAGCGGAAGCCAAACCACAGGCCGGCCAGGAAGGAAGAACAAGACCACACTCATATTCCATGCGGCGATCAGCCAAACATGATGCCAGCGCAGTAAAAGTGGAATTAGTAGAAAAGATAAAACCAACCCCACTACGGTGAAACTCGTCAAATCGTATGGAGTTGAAATCAGGTAACCCAAAACCAGCGCCAAAGGCACACAAATGCTATAAATCAGCAAAGAACGTAGGAACGGTAGCGCTGCGGTGGTCATGAGACGAGGAACGAGAATTTGAATCTAAATGTAGCTTCGCGCGCGCGTTAATATGCCCTTTCAGAGAAAACTGTCAAGGGTTCGGGAGCAATTTCAGATTCAGTCGCCGTTTGCGGCGCACCGTTAAAACTCACCGCTAAACCGACCAAGCCTACGAATGTGAAGAAATCCGATTTTAAACTGCCAAAAACTAAAACAAAAAATACCAATTTGGCGACGTAGCAAGCCAGCAAAAAGGTATTCAACCGCTGTAGCTCCGGGCTGCCAAAACGATGGTAATAATAAAGCAGCCGACCCCCTGCGGTTAATACCCAGACGAATCCAATAAGACCGAAGATCCCGAAGGGAATGAGAACCGAAAGTGGGCCATTGTGGTAGTCACCAGCCACCACGGCCCCGGAAGCTTGAATTCCGAAACCTCGATGCGCAGAAAGCTCGGCCATAAACATATCGTTCGGATCAAGCGCGTAACCCTTCCCTTTAATCAAGTACCTTGGTACTTGAGGCAAAACCTGTTTCCACATCTCCACTCGCCATTCTGTCGAAGCCTCGGCGCTTTCCCTTGCTACCGGATCTACAGGAACGATTGGCAGGAAGCTCAACGCTCGCTGGGCCATCAATGGCAACTTGTCGGCTTGAGGAAGAACCACGGCTCCTGCAAGCAAGCCGATTCCGGCCAGCGCTGCCAGTAAGCGCGTGCGATGCAGACCTTCGAAGTAAAATAAAAAGGCCAAGGTCAGCCCAAATAAAATTAGGGAGGAGCGATAGCCAGATGCAAGGCATGCGATCACTGCTACGATGATGATTCCCGGACGCCACGGCTTGCCAAATTCGAACGAACCTCTGAAGCCGTAGCGCGCCAGCAACCACGTATATAGAGCAGCCCCTACTATAGGTAAGGCGCCAAGGCGGACCATTCCCGGCGCCACCGCACCGTTGCCAATCTTGACCAACTCAGTATCCGGCGAAAAAACGAATAATAAAAAGCTAAATGGAGAACCCCCGATCACGGCTAAATCGCCAATAAGGGCCGTAAGACCGGCGAGGAAAAACATGCCTACATACAAGCCCATCTTATCGACAGGAATTCTCTGGCTCGTAAAAGCAAAGTACCCGCCTATGGCGGCCAGTACAAAAAAATAGGCCTTCCCACCATACTGCTCGGAACCCAATGAACGGATACCGATTCCCCCAGTCAGTTGGGCAGTCACTATTATCACCGCTCCGAAGAATATGAGCGGTTTCGTCATCGAAGGTACTTGAATGAAACGTCGGTGTGAATTGACTGATCTTGATAAAAGGGCGAAAAACAAGCTGATGAAGGCCATAACCATCCAGAGCGCGGGCCGACCGGGTAAAAACAACGGATTGGCGGCTGCGTTCCAGCTAAGAATGAGCAACGGGTGGTGCCATTTCATGAACAGCGGGACACAAAGGAAAGAAATTACCAGAAGCACCACGGCTATGCTTCCAGATTCCATCGGTTGTGCCAGAAAATAGCCGACTAACACGGCCAAAGGCAGGCATAATCCCATTATCAAGTGCGTGCGCGGGATATTAATGCTATTGGCCATTCAGCATGGTTTTTATAATTAAAGTTTTCAAAAGTAGCAATGATTTTTTACCTTAAGCGCTCCACAATACATTAAGAATTAGGCCTCCCATCGCCCGGCCCACTTTTAAAAAGGTCATCGTAAAACGACAGGTTGAATAAATAAATCCCCCTAAATCCTAACTGATTGATTTCTGAAACCTGCAGGCATAATCTGGACTTTGTAGCCTTTGCCTGGGGCAAGGCGCGAACACAAAAATGTATGATAAACTTCTGTAGCTCCAGGCGTGAACCAGAGATCAGACATGACGCTTGCTTTCTCTGGAAAAGATGAGGCGTACCCACCCCAAAAACCCCTGGATTAGCAACAGCCTCGCCGCCCGAGTGCTCATCTTCTTCACTCGGCATTACGTGCCAGTGATAAGTCGCATGTATATGTACTTTCTGGGTTGCCACATTGGAATGGCGTTGCCCAAGAGCCTGTTCCTTCCGCACCCATTAGGCATTGTAATCCACGGGGGGGCTCAGATCGGAGAGAATGTGGTCATTGGCCATCAGGTCACATTAGGGGGCCGGGACTTGACAGGCGCAGTACCCCAAATTGGCGATGGGGCATACATTGGCGCAGGGGCGAAAATTCTAGGCGGTGTGACGATCGGCCGCGGCGCGACTATCGGCGCTAACGCTGTGGTAACCAAGGATGTGCCCCCGGGGGCGGTAGTTGTGGGCTCGAATCGAATTCTATCAAATCGTAGTGCCTATGCTCTTGATTGAGTTTACCAGCGGGTGGACTGGTTTGCATCCTGGCGTGCGTGAAGCCCTCATTTATAATATGGAAACTGGCCTTCCTATTATTCCAGATACCTGATAATGAAGGTGCTTTTAAATAATCACACGCCTTTCATGTTTGCCCACGGCGGCGCTCAGATCCAGATCGAGCAAACCCAAATGGCATTGCAAAAGTCGGGGGTCGAAGTAGAACCACTGCGCTGGTGGGATGACACGCAAACCGGGGACATTCTTCACCATTTTCCACGAATTCCGACGACCCTACTACAGTTGGCGCAGCGAAAGGGAATGAAAGTCGTCATGAGCGAACTCATGACCGAGCAGGGCTCCCGCTCAAAAGTGCGACTCCTATTCCAGAAGCTGGTGACACGGACAGGGCTGTTTCTCTTGCCGCAGGTCATTCTTTCATATTTTAGTTGGGATTCTTATCGACTGGCCGACGCGTGTATCGCGCTCACTCCCTGGGAAGCGCACCTGATGAGGTATATTTTTCGAGCTCCATCGCACAAGGTGCATGTCATACCCAATGGAGTGGAGGAGGTGTTTTTGCGCAGCCCGCGCGCGAAAAGGGACCGGTGGTTGGTCTGCACTGCGATCATTACCGAAAGGAAGCGCGTGCTTGAGCTGGCCGAAGCTGCGCTCAGTGCCAAAACGCCGATCTGGATCATCGGCAAGCCGTACTCAGACTCCGATCCCTACTTCGGCCGGTTTATAACGCTGGCAAAGGAGCACCCCGAAATGATCCGATACGAAGGGCCTATTTCTGATCGTCAGCGCTTGGCCCAGGTATATCGCGAGGCCCGCGGATTTGTGCTTCTGAGCAAGTGGGAAAGTCTGAGTCTTTCAGCATTGGAAGCTGCTGCCTGCGAGTGCCCCCTTCTTCTTAGTGAACTGCCCTGGGCCCAAAGTCATTTCGGCGGAAGCGCCTCCTATTGCCCACCGAATGGCTCTCTTTCAGCAACAGCCGCTTGCCTGCGAGCCTTTTACGATTCTGCACCGGTTCTGCAGCCGCCGCCAACACCTGCTTCCTGGTCGGAGATCGGCTTGCGGCTAAAAAAATTATACGAACAATTGCTAGCTCCTCCGGTTCGGCTTCGCTGAATCGAAATCGGTCTGCCAAATCTTTCTATCGTTGTCCCCTGAGCCGGAATGATGCGACTGAAAAAAAGGTTCGCCCTCACCCCGCCCTCTCCCCCAAGGAGAGGGAGCCACTTTCGTCGATCATTGGGTGACCACGGACCAGTGATTCTTTCGAGCACGGCCAAATGAGGCTCACTCTCCTGGGGGAGAGGGCCGGGGTGGGCAAGCCTTTCTCCAACTGAATTGTTACGTTATCTCAGGCCATCTTTTGAAAAGCCCGATTGTGGCCTACCTGAAGGATTTCCCGGAATTCTGCCGGATTAATCTCGCTGGCCACACGCGAGGGCCCTGGATGTCCTCGCGATGCGGCGAAAACCGGTGGATTGAAGGCGCTAAGCAAACCCGAATCATCCAGGACGATAACGCCACCGGGTCGCAGGGCTTGCGCACAGTTTTGCCAATCTTTGCGGGCGAATTCATAATCATGATTGCCATCTATATAAATCATTTCCCAGGATTGACTTCGGATCAGGTCAAGCGCGGCGGGGTCACTCGAATAGGCGCGGACCAGGTGGGGATGCATCAGCTTAAAGTGATCGAAATTTTTCAGCGTATCCTGATAGTAATCGACTCGATTTTTGTAATTTGAAACCGAATCGCCTGCTTCGCTGAAAGGAGAAATTCCGTAAACCTGGCAGGCGTTCCGCGTGGATCGCGCCCAAAGCGCGGCTAAAGTTACCGTTTGACCGCGAAAAACACCAATCTCCAGGAAATTCGCCGGCCGAAATTCCTGCAGCAGAAGATACCACATTACATGGAATGGGTTTTCCCCAAAACCTCGGCGGTCGCTCGGAACATTATAAAAATAAGCTCGATGCTCCTTTAGTTCCTGTGGGAGATCCTGATGGAAAAATCGAAGAGATTCAAAATAGAAAGCAGTGGGATCGTTGAGGCTATATTTCCAATTAGATCGATCCAGGGTGAAAGCAGCGGGCCGCCGGGCAACTTGCGCTTCAAGTCGCCAGAGAGCGGCCCGACGCCAGTAACTCCTTATGAAGCCGACAATGGACATATGCCTACCTTACAAACAATGGTCACCGTACGGGAAATCCTTTCTGAAAAACTGCTCACAACTCTCGAATGAACTCGAAAGTTCTTCGGTGCCCCCATTGCTTGCCAGTGACCAAATTGGCCATTACGTTAGACCCATGGAATCGGATGAGCAGAACCCAAAAGTTGGTTGGCTGCTCTATGATGATTCCTGCGGATTTTGTCGTCGTTGGATACGGTTTTGGGCAGCCACTTTGCGGCGGCGAGGCTACAACCTCGTCCCGCTGCAAAGTGAATGGGCACGTCAACGGCTTCATCTTTCAGGTGGCGCTCTCCTTGATGATTTGCGTCTTTTGCTTGTCGACGGCGTTCAGATGCAAGGCGCGGATGCTTATCGTCATGTGATGCGGCGGATTTGGTGGACCTACCCTTTTTTTCTACTGGCCTGCGCTCCAGGTTTGCGCGCCGTCTTTGATCGCAGTTATCGCGCATTTGCTACTCATCGCTTTCGTTTCTCGCGGGCCTGCGGTTTAGGAGGCGGTAATGATTCCCTGCCGGATCATGAGCCAGACTTCGATCTTTCTGACCGCTGAGTGGCGGCACCTTGTCATGCTGAACTATGCCGTCGCACCCGACGTTTTGCAGCCATTTGTCCCACAAGGAACGGAGTTAGACTATTTCAATCGCCAGGCGTTCTTGAGTCTGGTTGGATTTCGATTCTTACACACACGCTTATTCGGAATTCCTGTCCCACTGCACACGAACTTTGAGGAAGTTAATCTCCGATTTTATGTCCGTCGAAAAACCGGAGACGGTTGGCGTCGAGGTGTAGTTTTTATTCGGGAATTAGTCCCCCGCCGTGCCATCGCACTCATTGCTCGCGTCTTTTACGGCGAGCCATATTTGGCGGTGTCCATGCGCCACCGCATCGATCTTATGGACGGAGACATACGCGTCGAGTACGCCTGGCGTCGGCAAGGCCGCTGGGAATCACTTTTTGGGACCGGAAAAGGAGAACCTCAACCTATTGAGCCTGGCTCTGAGGAGGAATTCATCACCGAACATTATTGGGGATATACTGGAAGAAGTGGAGGATGCAGCGAGTATCCGGTGGAACATCCTCGCTGGCGAGTCTGGCGCGGAATCGAGGGCGCCTTTGAGGCAAATGTATCCAGTTTGTATGGCGATCGCTTCGTCAAGAGCCTGTCCGTCCCGCCAAGTTCCGTTTTCATCGCGGAAGGTTCCGCCATTATTGTTCGACGCAAGACGGATCTGTAAATCAAGCAGAGTACAAAGTAGCAGACGAGGTAACGAGGCTCAAATCTCATCAAAAACCGCTTATTTACGCAGGGATTTGAGCCTCGTTACGGGCGTGTTGCCCAAAGCCAAAGATGGACGAAAAGGGAGATCGTCGACCCGAAGGTTGTGTCGAAATTCGAGGGAAACAGCACGTTCGAACGTTGCTGCGGCCGAGGACGGCCGCGCTCCGGTGTTTGGGCAACACGCCCTTACCTCGTCTGCTACAGGTATCTGATGCTGAATCAAGACGCGCACGTTACGGTGTTCCGGCACGGCCAAGCCACAACCAAAATAGCAAACCACAGAGAGGAGCAACAGAACCCGCGAAGCGTATGAATCGGCCTAATATGTTTTTGCTCACGCGGCGGTGAACAGATAAAGTGGGAGATGGATCTGGAATCGTTAGTGGGTCTGGCACAGAGCAGCGGCGCCAGTGATCTCCATCTGGAAGCCGGTCTCCCGCCGGCCTTGCGCGTGAGGGGCACCTTGCGAATCAGCGGTGAACCGCTCGCGGCTAAGCTTCTTCTCGACTTCGCCCGAACCACCATCGGCGAGGAACAGTGGGCAACTTTTCTCGAAAAACGCTCGGCTGATCTTTCGAAGAGCATCGCCGGAGTTCGTTGCCGAATCAATATCCTGCAAACCTCGCGCGGGATTGGCTTCGCGATTCGCTTGCTCGCTTCTTTTCAAGCAACGGTGGACAAGCTGAACCTGCATCCCGATCTAAAAAAACTGGCTGCTCCATCCAACGGCCTCGTACTGGTGAGCGGACCGACTGGCTCGGGTAAATCATCGACCCTCGCGGCTTTGATCCAGGAAATCAATCTCACCGACACCCGCCACATCCTGACAGTGGAAAGCCCGATCGAATACATGTTTCGGCCGCGTCGGGCCTACATTCGGCAGAGGGAAGTTGGCCGGGATACTCCGAGCTTTGAACAGGCACTGTTGGACGCATTACGAGAAGATCCCGACGTGCTTATGGTCGGTGAAATGCGCGAGCCGGAGACCATGAGGCTAACCCTCAACGCTTCTGAAACGGGTCATCTGGTTCTGGCCACGGTGCATTCCTCTACTTGTGCAGAGGCTTTGCAACGCGTGGTATCGGCGTTCCCGTCGGAGATTCAAAGCAGCGTCAGCGCGCAATTAGCCGACTCCCTCGTCGCTGTTGTTTCTCAACGTCTTCGCTTTCGACCTGAAATTAATATACGCGTACCCGAGTGTGAAATCCTTATAGCCACACACGCTGTAAAAAACTTTATTAGAAATCGCGATTTCTTCAAAATCATCTCAGCGATTGAATCTGGCGGCGAACATGGAATGTGGAGCTTCCAGCGATATCGGACATGGCTGGACAATCGAACCAACTGGCAGATCCCAAATCAAAATGCCGAGTCGCCGGAAAGCGACCCCGTTGAAGAGCCTGCCGTAACACCCGGACCTATGGTCAGCGCGGCCAAGTCTGGGAAGCCCGAAATAAGGCTTACGCTTCCGTCCCGGCTTTCACCGGAGAAGAAATCCTCGCGCATCGAGATAGAACCGGTGGAAGGGGACTTCGGCAAAATCTTGAAGCGCCCTGGCGAACCCCAATGAGTTCCGAACTACGCGTGGCCAACTTTTTTCAAAATCAGTCCTTGCCGGTTTGCCCGTTAAGGAAATTCACGCCCCTGTTCGGAATACTTCTTTTATTATTCGCATCGAGCTTTGCCGGTTGCACGACACGTTCCAATGCCAAACAACAAGCCCGGGCTGCTTATAACCAGGGTCAGCAACAGGCGCAGCGGATGCTCCAGGCGCGCACGAGTGTCACCTTAATGGGGGCCGTTCACACGCCAGTCATTCCGTGGACGGAAGACTTAACGCTCGCAAAGGCATTGATCATCGCGGATTACTACGGCAAAGGCACTCCCCATGAAATCCTCCTGGTTCGAAATGGGCAGGCCCAGCGTATCGATCCAGACCAATTACTGGCAGGCAATGATGTTCCACTCCTGGCGGGCGATCTGATTCAGATCCGGTGAATGCTGCCGCGTGTTGTCCATGACTGAACCCGCCCCACTTCAGCAGGTCGATCGCACGTATGCGCGCTTGCGCGGCCGCAAACTTTCTTACTTCTCAGGCTGCGATTATTTTCGGATGGCCAGCCATCCTCGCTTGAGTAAAGCGGTGCTGGACGGGATAAAGCATTACGGCTTGAATGTGGCTGCTTCCAGAATGACCAGCGGTAATCATGTTCTTTATTCCGAACTGGAAAACTCGCTGCGGACTTTTTTCGAAGCTCCCGCCGCTCTCCTGGTGGCCACAGGCTATCTGGCGAACCTGGTGGTGGCCCAGACACTTGCCGGTAATTTTTCACACGTGCTCATTGATGCGGAAGCCCATCCGTCCCTTGTAGATGCCACCCGATTTTTAGATTGTCCGGTCCTCCGGTTCAAGCATTGCGACAGCGAAGATCTTGCGAGAACGGTCCGGCGTTGCGGTGTGGGGACCCAATTGTTGCTCCTCACCGAAGGACTGTTTGCTCGGGATGGCATGATCGCCCCTCTCCCTGACTATGTGCGCGTTCTTCCAAAAGATGCCTGGATACTGGTGGACGATGCCCATGCGGCAGGAGTGCTTGGTCGAACCGGAAGCGGCTCTCTTGAGCACAGCAATTTGCCGCGGAAAAGGGTGATTCAGACCCTTACTTTGAGCAAGGCCTTCGGCGCTTATGGTGGCGTTATTCTTGGCTCCGTTGCATTGCGAGAGAATATGGTTAGCCGTAGCCAAATCTTCGCCGGCAGCACGCCTATCCCCTTGCCACTCGCGAATGCAGCCCTGCACGCAATCAGCATTTTGACAATTGAAGGGAACACCCTGAGAAAACGTCTGAACGCAAACGCGGCACGTGTCCGGGATGGCTTGCGCGACATCTGTTCAACGATCAACCAGGTATCGGGGCCAATTATCACAATAGTCCCTGAGAGCGAGCGCCTAAGCACCCAGCTCACCCGCGAGCTGCTGCGAGCAAAAATATATCCGCCTTTTATTCGCTATCCAGGTGGTCTCGACAGCGGTTGTTTCCGATTCGCGATCTCAAGCGAACACCGTAGCGAACAATTAGATCGCCTGATCCGAGTTTTAAGCTCAGTTTTGGGTTCCTCTGGCCGCAGGAAACAACCTGAGAGACTCCCCAATGAGCATCGAATAAATTCGCGCAAGCGAAACCGGGTTCTTACATGAAATCCACAGAAAAGGTTGTCATTGTTTTTGTAACTGCACCCGACAAGCGAACGGCCCGTAAGCTTGCCCGCGCTGCGCTGAAACAAAAATTGATTGGCTGCGCTAATCTGATCGCAAATATAGAATCGCATTATTGGTGGGAAAACAAAATGGAACGCGGAAATGAAATCCTGCTTTTGCTGAAAACAACATCAGAGCAACTGCAAGCGCTGGAGAAATTGGTTTTGTCCCTTCATCCATATGACACTCCAGAATTTATTGTCTTGAAGGTGAATCGCGGAAACAAACGCTACCTGGCCTGGCTTGCCGGCTCACTCCAATGATCGCTTGCTGCAGCCAGATACGACGAGCATGACCGTTTGGCTTCAACATTACGATCCGTTCCACAATAGATTTTTTTCAACCGTTGCGGCAGCGGTTCCGGTGGTGGTATTGCTCGGCTCCATTGCCGCACTACGCATCCGTATTCATTTTGCGGCCCTGCTGGGACTTGCAGCCGCTTTGATTGTATCACTTGGAGTTTACGGCATGCCGCTTAAGATGGCTGTTGCAACGACACTTTTTGGAGGCGCTTACGGGTTATTTCCAATTGGCTGGATTATTCTCAATCTGATTTTTTTGTATCAACTAACAGTCAATGCGGGCCTGTTTGAAGTGCTGCGATTGAATTTGTCACGACTTGCCCCCGACCCACGGGTGCAAGTTATCTTGATTGCTTTTTCCTTCGGCGCATTTTTTGAAGGCGCAGCCGGCTTTGGCACTCCTGTCGCAGTCACGGCTGCGATCTTGATTCAACTTGGTTTCAAACCGTTGGCCGCATCCGGACTATCCCTGATTGCGAATACGGCCCCAGTGGCGTTCGGAGCTTTGGGCACGCCCATTATCGCGCTGAGCAAGGTTACGGGCATCAGTGAGATAGTCTTATCCCAAATGGTCGGACGACAGCTTCCTTTCTTTTCATTGCTGGTTCCTTTTTGGGTCGTCTGGGCGATGGCTGGCTTTCGTGGCATGCTTGGAGTGTGGCCGGCAGCGCTTACCGCTGGTCTCTCCTTTGCTATCCCGCAGTTTCTTGTTTCCAACTTTCATGGTCCTTGGTTGGTGGACGTGATTTCTTCTATCTCGTCCATTGGAGCGACAGTGCTGTTGCTGAAAGTGTGGCAGCCAAGGCAAAAATGGGAACTTCCAGAGGTCTCTGAAGCCCCGCGCATCGAAAACGCGGCCAGGCATCGGGTGGTCGAGGCGTGGATTCCCTGGGTTTTGCTAAGTGCGCTGGTGTTTCTCTGGGGCGTCCCAGTCTTCAAACAAAAACTGGACCAGGTTTCCTCTCCGGCTTTTCAAGTTGCCGGGTTGCATCATTTTGTCCAGCGGGCGCCTCCTATTGCTCCATTACCAACTGTGGAAAAGCCCGCCAAACCGGAAGAAGCGATTTTTAAATTGAACTGGCTTTCAGCGACCGGCACAGGGGTGTTTCTGGCCGCTGTCGCATCGGGAATTCTCATGGGTTTCAGGCCGGCACAGCTTGCCGCGGAATACCTTCGGACCTTGAGCCGAGTACGTCACTCGCTGATTACCATTGCCGCAATGCTGGCACTGGGATATGTCACCAGATATTCGGGGATCGACGCCACTCTGGGCTTGGCCCTGGCGCATACGGGATGGTTATACCCATTTTTTGGCACCATGCTGGGCTGGCTGGGTGTCGCGCTCACTGGCTCTGATACAGCTTCGAATTTTTTATTTGGAAGCCTGCAAACAATTGCGGCTAAAAGCGCCGATATCAGCCCCACGCTTATGGCAGCGGCGAATAGCTCAGGGGGTGTAATGGGAAAAATGGTGGACGCTCAGAGTATCGTGGTCGCCAGCACAGCTACTCAATGGTATGGCCACGAAGGGGAAATTCTGCGCTATGTTTTTTTTCACAGCCTGGCACTCGCAACGTTGATGGGAATTCTGGTGTTGCTTCAGGCTTACATTTTTCCCTTCACTTGCCTTGTGGTGCCTTAGTTTGGCGCCTCACTGTTTGCAGGGAAATACCTATTTGCCGGTTGAACTATCATAAGTAAATTCATTTCGGAGTGAACGTTGGAAGTCTCATCCCAATAGTGTTGCTGCTTTTGTTTGCGCTGGCGTTAAGCATCGGGGCAGCCTTTGTCGGTTTTGTGATGCGCCAGGGACGCCTTCGCCCCAGGCGAGAACGGTTCATCCGTCCAGTGCTATCCGTTCAATTAACAGAAGCGCACGTCCTCTCTCACAATTTTTGCCCAACCTGTTGGCTTGCGGTTAAAAGCCGTAGTTTGCTCAAAGTTCAATCGGCTTTGGGTTTGCATAATGCCAAACACTGTTCTCTGGCCGAAGGAATGGCCGGAGGCGAAAAACTCTTCATTTTGCCTCCCATTAATGGCTGGATACTCGTAATGGGAGCGGGGTTGCCCGAACCGAGCGACGATGTGGATGTGTGTTTCCGTTTTGTGATGAACCTTAGTCGGAAACTGGGGGAGGTCCAACTCTTCAACTCCAGCAGGGTCGTCCAGGACCATGCATGGGTCTTCGCCGACCGCGGCCGAGTTGTGCGCGCATATGCCTGGGCCGGCAAAACGATTTGGAAGCAGGGCCTCAGGACCTCGGCAGAAAGGGAATTGGATCTTAAATGCTTCGATTACACGGAATCTTCTGAACGCAGTTTCTTTTCCGAGTCAGATGTGATCGCCGCAAATGTGGAGAAAGTGCACTTGCTGGCAGCACGCTGGAGTCTCGATCCTGCCTGTATCGATGAACGCTTCCTCGGAACAGAACGTGGAATCGCGGGTGAACCTTCACGATGCTACTAAAAGAAAGAGCCGTTGTATTAAGCGCTCCACGTTTGAAGCGCCCCAGGTTGGCTCTGTTCCAAACAAACTTTTTAGTCAACGCTCCGCAACTATAAGAGGACGCGTACTTTCGATGACGGAAAGCAGTTCCTTTTGTTCTTTGTTGGGAATCTGAAGTTTATCGAGAGACGCCTTGAGATCTCCTACTGCGGCATCAAATTCCGCATTGGTGACATGCATGCCTGCATGGGCGGATTTGATTTCTTTCCCGTCATAATGAGCGGGACCACCGGTAGCCAGTGCGATGAACTGGATGAGGTGCTTGTTTAGCCGCGAGATGCTCTCAGGAGTCGAACTCCATGCGTTGGACTTTTCTCGGCGGAAGAGGGAGCCAGTGGATTTAGCCCCTTTGCGTTCCCAGTTCACTCGAGGATCTTGTATCGCCCGGGGAGTGAAGTCTTCGATGATCGCGGTAATTCCTTTTTCGCCACCAAGGCGGTCGAAAAGCGTAAGTTTGCCCTCTGCTTGTGCAGCGGTATTGGTGCCGTCCACATTGCTCCCGGGCGTTGCCTTCACGGCCTTCTTTACTTTCTTTTCACCGGCGCCTTCCCCTGAACCAGTCAATTGCTCGTTTTTAGCCATGCGTTGACTGGCGCGCTGGTCCGCTTCACGGCTTCCAGAGGTGAAGAATTCCTTGTTTTGCGCGGCTGGTTTGCCGGTGCCGCAACCCGCAGTCGCGACCAGGATCGCTGATAAGCCACATAGAACGCAGACTCTATTACGGAAAGTGAGGGCCGAATCCTTTTTTGGCATAATAATTCCTTTTGTTGCTGGATGATCTGAGGTGTTTCAGTTTGTTTCATTGGCTGTGATTGGCTCACTGATATCAGGTGCTTGAAAATTCATCCCATCGAAACCGGACTGCCCGTTTTCCAAACGCGGCAGGTAAGCGCGCACAAACGCGTTCCGCAAAACATTCCCGATGGTAGCCAGGAGATCAGTCGAGGTCTTATTTGAAACATCTGCAGTGAAGGGAATGAGCGTGCCAAATTGATCGCGAGATTGATTCGTCAATAGACGGGTGACTCCTCCGACCAGGGCCTGCCAAAAGAATTGAAAAATGTTATCTTCTTTGATGTCCTGTGTCAGACTGAAGATCTTGAGATTTCGAAACAGCGGTTTGACATAACCGCTCATTTGCCCTTCCTTCGAATCAGATTCGATAACCAAATCAAACCATCCACGCTTAAAATCAAATTTCCCGTAGGCAAGCGCTAAATCATTGATCTTCGTCACATCCAGACCGATCAGGCGGACAGCCATATGGAAAGTTGGCCGGTAAGAAAATGGGTCTAACGTCATTTTATACTCAAATTTCGCCTGGTCCATCGCCGTCCCGGTAGCTTCAACCGCCGAGATTAATGGTTTGGTTTCATCGCGTATATTGCTCAGATTTGCTATGGTTCCATCCAACTGCGAAATATAAACATCCACCGGCTTTTGCGCCTGATAAGAACGAAAGTGCACAGCGCCATTTTTGATAACTGCACTGTTGATTTTAAATGGAAAGAGATCCCGAATGATCTGGAGCCACGCGCCGCCAGCCCCTGTTTGAGTTTCCCCCTCATTGGGCGCATCGACAAAGTTCAGCTCGGGATCGAGCATCCGCACCCGGCCCACTACTTTGCGGTGCCTCAGCGCATTCCATTCCAAAGCGAACTCTACTCGTTTGGATGCAAAAAAGGGAACCGGTACAGCACCAGTTGTTTTGTTGATTCGAATGTCCCGAATGGCATAGGCCCCACGCCAAAGATGGATTTCTACCTTTCCAATTTCTCCGACATAGAGCGGGCTGCGACTTAGCGTGCGATTAACATAATTCCGAACAGCCCACGGCAGGAGCGCCCGTCCTATTCCTGCCAGGACTACGAGCACTGCCAGGACAATCGCAATAATGCGCCAAAATGAGCGCCTTTTCCGACCAGCAGAGAGTTGCTGCTTCGATCTCGGTTCAGGGCCGTCCCGGTCAGCACTCGTTTCGGCTTCGTTCGGCTGTTTGAGTCGCTCGCTTTTGATGATCAGAATTTAGCTCATACAGTAATCCATGTGGCGTGGGGCCTTTTGCCCAGAGTCCTGAGTGTGTTTATGATACGCAAACAAATTAAAGAACAGGCGGCCTGATACGACCAATTGAGCGATGAGGACCAGTGCCTCCAAAGCTTGCGGCGGGAACGACGAAGCAAACGTTTATCCGCGCTGGGCGTGGAGGTAGAAGAAAGGATTGCAGCGGCAAAGATAAATGAGAAGCCACACCGTCAGCCGCCCGATTTGACGGCTCCAGTTTCATCTTTATAATGCCCTTTAATAGGGAGCGATCTTCCAGTGAAATCCTGTTAATCCTGAGCCGATCAGTCAATCCCAATCCTTACCCATCCCAATCCTCACCCAAATTAGGCCGCGTTTCTTGACAGCAGAATAACGCGAGCGAACTTCCATTATGGGAAGGCTTTTGGAAAAAAGGAAGTTCCTCGTCAAACGACTGCCGCTGGAATGGAGCAGCAATGCCTCATCTCAAATCGTTCAACGACAAAGTCGATCCTCTCATCCTCCACCGGCAACCGGGAATACCAATGAATTGCTGGAGCGCCGGTGCGGTTTCCCGGCAACCAGAAGGTAAATAACCATGAGCTTTTGCATCAAAAGAAAGGAACCCTTTTCGAAAGCCATCCAGCGTATAGGACACGGCCGTATCAGACATGCCTTGGAATGTCTGGAAAGCTGCGAGCACAGCGAGTCGATTCATTGTGCGCGCAAGGACATTAAAAAGGTTCGGGCTGTCTTGCGCCTCGCTTATGATGAGATCGGCCGCAAAGATTTTCGTCGGGTGATCAAACCCTTGCGCAAAGCGGCCAAATGCCTCGCGGTGCCCCGTGATGCTTATGTCAGGCTGAACGTCCTGACAACTTTAAAGCAACATTTCAAAGGACAGCTCGCTCCCGGTGCCTTGCAGCATGTTCGCGCAAGATTGAAAAGTGCCTCCGAGCATGAGTTGAAACAGTTCGGAAAAGGAAAGGCCGCAAAGCAATTCCTGCGTTGTGCGAATCAAGAATTGAAGGCCCTCAGAGTTAGAGGCAAAGGATGGAAAGCGCTCCAACCAGGCCTAAGGACTGCGTATACCCACGCCCGGCGCGCTTACCAGATTGCTAGCGGGGATCCTGGCACGGAAAACTTCCACGAATGGCGGAAATGCGCAAAAACCCTTTGGTATCAAGTTTGGCTGCTCCAACGCCTTTGGCCCGAACAAATCGAAGCCATGGCAGGCGAATTGGAGACGCTGAGCGATCACCTGGGAGACCACCATGATCTTGTGATGCTGCGAAAGGCCATCGAAGATCCCTCCCTCGGGAAAATGAAACCAACTGAAATAGAAACGCTTAACGGGCTGGCGGAAGAGCGCCAGCGTGAATTGCGAGCAGCGGCTCTGGCACTTGGCGCCCGCTTCTTTGCTGAAAAACCGTCCGCATTCTCTGACCGTCTGGCTGGATATTGGCGGATTTGGCGAAGTAAAAACAAATCTTCCGCGTTTTTTTCCCAGGAATCAACCCCATAGCCTCCCCGTGATGTTGAAAATGGATCTGGAGATCCTCATGAGCCATTTACGACGAATAAGAACGGGCCTGAGAGATCCCCGGTGGCGGTGGTGAGTTCAACACTTCGAGAGCGCGAACAGTAGCGGCACCCCGGGTTTCAACACCAAGCTTTTCAAACATTTCCTGGACGTGCTTTTTCACGGTGGACTCAGTAATTCCAAGGATAGTGGCGATATCGGAGTTTGTTTTTCCTTGAGCGAGCCACAGCAAAGCCTCGGCCGCTCGAGGGGTAAGCCCGAGCCCCAGCAATGGTTTGGCCGATGAAAAGTCAGGTTTAAATTCGCGGCTCGCCTGCTGTTCAGAGCGACGCAAACGGGCTTCAATCGCAAGGACAAGATCAGCGTTGGCCACCGGCTTGGTCAGATAGTCATCGGCTCCGAGATTCATTCCGCTGCGGAGATCATCTTTTTCGCCCTTGGCAGTTAGAAATATAAACGGAATGCGCGCAAGGCCGGCGTCCATTTGCAGTGCCTGGAGCACACCATGGCCGTCCAACTCCGGCATCATGACGTCGCAAAGGATTAGGTCCGGCTTTTCGCGGCGCGCCGCCTCGACTCCCTCGCGGCCGTTTGCCGCCGCGATAGCTGTGTATTCGTGATAGCGGAGGAGAGTCGTAATGTTCCGCCGCATCTCGGGTTCATCTTCAATCACTAATATTTTTTTCATGATTCCTTTCAAAGACTGGAAGCTTGACTTGCACGGTTGTGCCTTCCCCAATTTTACTTCTGACCTGCACCTTGCCACCATGCAGTTCGGCGCAACGCTTCACCACAAGCAAACCAAGTCCGGTGCCGGCGCGGCTCCCTACGTTGCTGCCACGATGAAAAGCTTTGAACAATTGCTGTTGGTCAACATCAGAAATCCCAATCCCCTGATCACGAATGACACACACTGCGTCATTCCCATCCCGCTCGACCTCCCAGCGCACCGTGGCTCCCGGCTCAGAATATTTCACAGCGTTGCTTAAGAGATTTACGAAAATGTGCCCGAGCAGTCGTTCATCCGCCTGTGCTTCGGAGGGAACTGACTCGAGCGATAGCTCGATCAGACACCTGCGATTGGTCGCGGAGAGGACCTCGTCAACGATCCGTCGGAAAAGGAAATTCAGGTCAACTGCCGTGGGTTGAAAATCCAATTTGCCGGCATCCAGTCGGCTCAGAACCAGGACCTCCTCCATCATGCCCGCCATCCTACGGGTATTTCTTGTGATGGATTCGAGTTGTTCATCCTGCTCCGCTGGCTGCATCTTCGCATAAAAATCACGGAGTAACTCGGCGGACGATTGAATGATGCCAAGTGGAGTTCGAAATTCATGGGAGACCATCGAAACGAAATTGCTCTTTAGCTGCCCCAGTTCCTTTTCACGCGAAAGTGTCTTGAGCAACTCTTCCTCTGCTCGCTTCCGTTGTGTGATATCCAGGGCAAATGAGAGAATGTGCGGGGTGTTGTTTAGTTTGATGGTTTCCGCCGAAAGCAGGATGGTAAAACGTTCTCCTCGCCGATTTCGCCAACAGACCTCCTTTTGTCGGATGGAACCAATAGTCCGCATCGTGTTCAAGGCCCAATCGCGTTCATGGTCATTCTCCCACATGTTAAAGTCGGCTGAATTATGGCCGATCACTTCCTCCCGAGAGTAACCGAGCCAGTTGACGAACGCATCATTGGCCAGCACATATGTCCCGTCATTCATGCCAAGTATGCCGATGAAAACCGGGCTGGCCTGGAAGGCCACACTGAAGCGCGCTTCACTCTCGCGCAGCAGCGCCTCGCTGCTCCGCAACTCTAACTCAACCTGTTTTCGTTCGGTAATGTCCAGCGCCAGGCCAAGCATATGGGGCTCATGGTTCAAGTGAATGATTTCCGCAGAAATGAGCATGGTGAACAGCCGGCCAGCCCGATTGCGGAAGCTACACTCCCGGTCGCGAATCGAGCCGGTGCTCCGGAGGTCACCCCAGAACGCGTGCCGCTCCTCAGGTTGATCCCACAATCCAATATCGAGCGCGCTTCGTCCCAGGATTTCCTCACGTGAATAGCCAGACCAGCCCACAAACGCATCGTTTACCAGCACAAAACGGCCGTCGTTCATGCGCGATATACCAATGAAAATGGGGCTGGCCTGAAAGGCCGCGCTGAAGCGTGCCTCGCTCTCGCGTAATTGCGCCTCACTCGCGCGCAATTCCGCCTCCGCTTGCTTCCGCTCTGTGATATCCAAACCCATGCCAAGGATATGCGGCACATGGTTGATATGGATGAGGTCCGTCGAGGTTAGGATTGTGAACTGTTTCCCAGCTCGGTTTCGAAAACGAAACTCCCGCTCGCGGCTGAAACCGGTCCGGCGCAGGTCGGCCCAGAAGCTCTGGCGATCTTCCTCGTTCTGCCACATACCAAGCTCGAGCGCATTTCGCCCCAGGATTTCCTCCCGCGAGTAGCCCGACCAGTTCACAAATGAGTCATTGACGAATACGAAGTGTCCAGTGTCCATTTGCGATACGGCAATGAAGATCGGGCTGGCCTGAAAGGCCGCACTGAAGCGTGCTTCGCTTTCGCTCAATGCAGTCTCCGCGTGCTTGCGCTCAATCCCCAGCGCCAGGGAATCTGCGATCGAGCCAAGTGTGTCCAGAACGTCGTCGCCCAGCGGGCGCCGAGCAAACATGCCGAGGACACCGAGCACTCGATCCTCTATCAACAGTGGGTAGCCTGCGAATGCCACCATGCCCTCGCGCTCTGCCCATGCTTTATCGCTAACACGCGGATCGGACTGGACGCTGTTCGTCAATAAAGGCCTTTTCTCTTGCGCAATCAGCCCGATTTTGTATTGCCCAACCTTTACCCGACCGTGCGGCCCATCCAAATGCGTATAGCACCCAGCGCTGGCTTGAAGCTCCAGCGTTTGTGAGCCGGAGTTCAATGTCCAGATTCGGACAAAGGCCACGTCCAGGTGTTGGACGACCAACTCGGAGCAGCGCTGGAGCATTGGCTGAAGCGCCACATCAGCATTGAGCGCGACCGCCACTTCTGCATTCAGCGTGGACATGCGCACGCGCTGTTGCAGCGATTCCTCAGCTCGCTTGCGTTGCTCAATTTCCTGGTGAAGCTCGCGGTTCGCCTCCCGGAGAGCGATTTCGGCGTGTTTGCGCTCCGCAATGTCAGTGATGAACGCCTGAATCATTTGCCGTCCTCCCCATTCAATCCGGGTGAGAGCCACCTCCAACGGGATCTCCCTGCCGTTGGCGCTGCTTGCCAACCACTCAAAACGCACGCTGCCCCTGGTCATGCATTCCTCAACATATTTACTAGCCATGACATCAGAGCTCTCTCCGTTTGCCTGATAAAACGGCGCCATCTCTCGCGGGTGCTTCCCGATCATCTCATGAGAAAACTGCCGGCCCATGATCCGGACGGCGGCTGGATTGACCTCCAAAATCGCATTCTCATCCTGCAAGACCACCCCTTGGCTTGAGCCTTCGAACAGCGCACGAAACTTCGCTTCCGACTCACGCAGTGCGCGTTCCGCGCGTTTGCGTTCAGTATTGTCTATGATGCTGGCACGAATGAGGTTTTGACCCTCCGCAGGCAAACGCAACAGCCGGACTTCAGTTGGAATGAGTCGGCCATGGGGTTGTTGTCGATGGGTCCATTCCACTACCGGCATCGCTCCGGACAGGGCTTGATCCATTAATTCGCGAGCCAGCTCGATCGAGCGGCGTCCCCCTGGTTGAAATTCAGGGCTTACGTCAGCGGGGGTCAGCTCCGTTAGTTTTTCCATTGATACCCCATACAGGCGGCAAGCGTGTTCGTTGCCGAAGAGAAACCTTCCAGTGTCGCCATCAAAAACGACAATGGCTTCCGGAGCATGCTCAACCAGAGCGCGAAATCGGGCTTCGCTGGTGGTGAGTGCGGCAGTGCGCTCGATCACTCGGCGTTCGAGGGCTTGAGTGAGTTCAAGCAAATCGCGCTCCGCCTTCTTACGCTTGCTGATGTTCCGGGAAATGATAACCTGAAAGTTCTTTGACCCCATGACCACGACGGTCGCTGAGACTTCGATCGGAATATCCGTTCCATCCCGCAGTCGCATCATCCATTCGAAGAGATGGGTCTTCTGCCTTTCGATAGTCGCTATGATCTCCGCTGACTTTTGGGCAGAGGGGGTGCCATCCGATTGAAACGGCGGCGAAAGCTCTTCAGGCCGCATGCGAAGCAACTGCTGCTTATTCTCTGCGCCAATGAGTTCCACCGCCGCTTGATTACAATCCACGAACACCCCGGCTTGCGGATCGAGCAACCAGACCGCGTCCACGCTTCGATCAAAAAAGTTCTCGAACACCGAGCCAGTATGCTTGAGCAGCAACTCGGGCGCACTGGTCCTTTCGTCCCATGGGTCGTTCGTCGTGGAGGAATTCATCATCTTTTAGGTGAAAGAATTGACTGCAATATAAGTTTACTCAGGAATCTCCCCAATCTCCAATCTTCAAGTTCCCGATATTTCATCGCGTTCCCATCGTTAGAATGCGTTTGCTACCCTCTGCAAAACTTATTTTAATTTGTTCATGGAGCATGAAACGAAGTTTCAGTTGGATGACGCGATCCAACACGCCGTTCCCGACGCTCAACCCGTAACAAGCTACTTCGAAGGCATCGCTCCCCCCGTACGCGTCTCAATGGCTTATACGGTCGGATTGTGCGCTGTGCTCCTGGCAATGATCGCATTGCCACTTCTCTATCTTTCGCTCATCGCCCTCACAGCCTGGGGTGTTTACTTCTACGCTACTCACGGCTGGGTGTTCTTCGGTGCAATGCGACACGTTCACTTGGGGTTTTTTCTGATTTATATAGGACCGATTCTGGCCGGCGTGATTCTGATAGTTTTCATGATTAAACCAATCTTCTCAGGATTCCGACTGCCTTACTTCAGCGTACCGATTGGCCACGAGGAAAACCCGGAGTTGTTTCGATTCCTTGGGCAGCTCTGTCAGCTTCTCGGGGCGCCCATTCCCAGCCGGGTGGATGTTCAGCTAGGAGTGAATGCATCTGCTGGCTTTCGTGCGGGATTTTCCAGTCTATTTGGTAATGACATCATGCTTCGCATCGGGCTTCCGCTCGTCGCGGGGTTGAACTGCCGCGAATTTGCTGGCGTGCTGGCTCATGAACTCGGCCATTTTCGTCAGCGTACTGCTATGCGGCTGGGGTACTTGATCGCCGCTATAAACGGGTGGTTTGGCCGAGCGGTATACCAGCGGGATGAACTCGACGCATGGCTCGAAGATGCAACGGATGCGGGTGGCTTTACCATTTTTGCATTTCTTCTGGCTCGAATCTCGATTGGGTTCACACGCGGAATTCTCTGGCTGTTTATGATATGCAGTCATGCGCTCAATTCCTTCATGTCCCGCCAGATGGAGTTTAATGCCGATGCTTGTTCATTGGCAGTTGCCGGAACCGAAGCTTTTCTTACGCTACATCAAAAATTGAGAGTCCTGGACTTCTCCGAGGCCCGGATTTTCGAGCAGATGAAAGGAAAAGTACAACCCAAAATGCCTGACGACTTGAACACTTATGTTGCATTGATGGCTTCAGAACACGGGGGAGCAACTCAGGGTAAAGTCCTGCGCGCGGCAGCCAGCCACAAATCCAAATGGTACGACAGCCATCCATCAGACGCCAAACGTAGTGCGCGCGCTATTAAAGCCAATTTGCCTGGCCTTATCCAGGATACCCGACCGGCAACTTGCCTTTTCGGCGACTTCTCCAATCTTTCCAAGCGTCTAACGAACATTTGCTACAATTCACTCAGGCGCCCAATCAGACAGAGCCAGCTCTTTCATGTTGAAGCGCCAACAACTGCTATCCCGGATACGGCTGAAGCCGAAGCCTCAGTGAAAGCATTTTTATATGGATTCGGACCCATCATCAATCCGTTGCTCTTTCCAAAGGAATCCCGGCTGAATGTTGGAAATACGAGGGCAAAAATAGAACAACTGCGGCAGATAAACATTTTCCTCCAAAGCGCTAACCTCCTGGAAAAACGAGAGACCTTGAAGGCCATTGATTCGAAACTTCTCGAGGCATTACAACAACAGGTTTTGTTTGAGGCCGGACTGATATGTCCCGAAGGCGACTCGCTGCCGGATCCGAAATCGGTCGTGGAGCGATACAATGACGAGTGGAAAAGCGCTTGTCAGGAACTTGCGTCAGTCGAAGAAGCCGCCAGGAATCGGTTAATGTTTCCTTTGAGTCTGTTGCGAACTGCAAGCATGGCGGGCACGGAAGAAGATCCGGAAAAGCTGCAGGAGGAGATTGCAGAACTGGTGCATCTGCTGGAAGCGCTCACCGCAGCCTTTCCTCCGCTGCTTGCGTTGCGGAAGCAACTTGCAAAAATTCAAGTCCTGATGCCACACCGGAACCGGAATGGGTCCGATCTGTTCAATACGGTGCTGCAAAATGAAACCAGAGAAACGACGACACTTCTCGAAACAATTCAGCAGGCTTTAGGTTCCACTGCCTATCCGTTTAAGCATGTGAGGCTTGGCATATCTGTGGTCGATTATGCCCGCGCCAGACAATACGATCCTGACCCGGTTCGAATGACGTGCAATGAAGCCGAAAGCCACTTGCAAATGCTCTTCGCACTTTATTTTCAGGCCCTGGGTCGATTGGTCATCATTGCATCCAACATCGAACGAGCCATCGAACAAAGAACAACTGAGGGTCAAGAGACCATCCAAACTCGTCCCGTAGTGCGCATCGTAAAAAGAGGGTCTTAACTTTGTGAGCTGACGTGCGTGGAGGCGTCAACATGCTATGTGGCGCTCCGGGATCAGCAAATGGAGAACGGCCCGCTTGAATCAAAGATGAGTTCGCTGTAGGAAACAGCGATTGATTGCAGCCTGTCTAAAACTTTCTAAATTTTGTCGCGAAACATCTACTTTATTATTTAAATGGCGCCATGAAGCAATATCTGCTCGTTTTTACCTGCCTTTCAGCTCTGCTTGTTTCGGCGTCGGCCCAACTGCCTCATTCGTCGCCTAAAGCCGCTGGCTTTGATCCCGAGCGGCTTGAGCTTTTACACCAAACCACAAAGCGATTTGTGGACCAGGGACTGCATGCCGGTGTTATTACTCTTCTCGTTCGTAATGGAAAGATTGTGGATTTCCAAACCTACGGATATCGGGATCTTGAGAAACATTTGCCCATGGAACGAGACACTATTTGTCGCATGTATTCCATGTCTAAGATCATCAGTTGCGTGGGAACACTCATCTTGCTCGAGGACGGAAAATTCAATCTCGATGATTCCGTTGCTGCATATTTGCCGGAATTGAGCAATATGAAGGTCTGGAGCGGCGGGACCCAGGCGGAACCAAAACTGCAGCCTCTGGCTCGCCCTATCCTCATCAAGCATTTGCTCACTCACACCAGCGGGCTGATCTATGACTTTTCCGGTGACGACGACCTCACGAAGATGTGGCGGGCCGCTGATCTGTGGACCGGGCCTGGTTTGACTAACTTCATTGCCAAACTGGCGAAGCTTCCGCTGAAACATCAACCCGGGGATGCCTATACGTACGGTGTAAACCAGGACGTGCTTGGCGCATTAATCGAGCGTGTGTCGGGCAAAACCTTTGGCACGTTCTTGCAGGAGCGAATTTTCGGGCCCCTCCGCATGAATGACACGGGTTTCGATGTTCCCGAGTCAAAGATGCTTCGACTGGCGAAGACCTATAAAAATGGCTCGGATGGAAAGTTCGTCGAAGACAAGCCGCTCATCGAGACATGGCCCGAGCCCGGTCGTGGAATAGAATCTGGGGGAGCGGGAATCTTTTCGACGGCCGGCGATTTCGCACGTTTCGCGCAAATGCTTTGCAACGGCGGAACCCTTGAAGGAAAGCGCGTTCTGGGTCGCAAAACCGTTGAGCTCATGACGGCAAATCACATGCTCACCTTGCCAAATAATCAAGCCGCCGCGCGTCAAAAAGGATTTGGTTTTGGAGTCGAAGTGACGACCGACCTTGGCCAGCTTTCAATGCCATCATCAGTCGGACAATTTGGCTGGTACGGAGCTGCAACGACTTATTGTCAGATTGATCCTAAGGAAAAGCTTGTGGCTATAGCTTTGGCCCAACATTTTCCCTTCAACCAACACAATCTCTTTGCCAAATTTCAGACGGGATATTACCAGGCATTAAAATGACGCTGAACCTCGTTAGTTTTTTGTCTCTCGAAATATGTTCTTTCACTTTCATTCGCCCCCATCCGTCTTCGCGGCGGGTATGTTATCCCGCCTTTGCTTGCTTATCGTTCTTCTCTTTCTGATTGAAGTGAGACTTTAGTTCTACTGGTCGCTGGGAACCGGAAGCCGTGTATACCCCTGAGCCTTGAACTGGGCTCGCTGAATGTTGGCCCGGCAATTGCTATGCTCTACTCAGTGGTTCGCTTTGGAAAAGTAATGTTGATTGAAGCGATCCTGTTTCTTCTGAGAGTCAGGATTTTTCCAGAAAACTACTGTGCCATTTATGGACACACCTTTACTCCCGTCTAACTTCGTACGATTATGATCCGCTTTGGAATTCTCAATTTGATCGCCGGCTTGCTGCAATTGTCAGTGCCCTCTTATGGCTTTCGGCTGCTACGTCGTTTCGGTCCGCAACGTGTCGGCTGGTTTATGGTGATTTCTTTTGCCGCATTGGGAATGGCCCATTTGCTCGAACCTATTAAGACTGCTGGTTCCGGGCCATTTTCCGGTTTCATGCTTGACGGGATCTATGCCGTCGCTTCTGTCCTGCTCCTCATCGGCATGGGCCACCTGGAAACATTGATTTTAGAGCGGGGCCGGGCCCAAAAACAAAAAGAGGAGCTCCAGACGGATTGCGAATTCCGAGTGGGAAAACGAATTTCAGACCACCACCAACTCGTGCAGGAAATTGCGCGGAGAACACAAATCAACAAACGCCTGGAAGAATCCGATGCTCAATATCGATTTCTATTTGAACAAAATCCGGAAGCCATGTTCATCATCGATCTGCGTTCACTCCGTTTTCTGGCCGTTAACAGTGCGGCTCTCCGGTTGTACGGCCTCACAGCAGAAGAGATTCCGAAGCTGACAATGCGGGCGTTGTTGCCACCCGAAGGTGCAAGCGCATTCGAGCAGGATTTGTTGAAACCATGCTCCCGCGTCCAGTTCCGCGGACAATGGCGCCATTCAAGACGCGACCAAACCCCGCTTGATGTGGAAGTAAGCGCCATCGACCTCAAATATTACGGCTGTCCGGCGAGATTGATTGTGACGACTGATATGGGTCTACGCCACCAGCGTGAATTGAAAATCTGTCAGGCGCAAAAAATGGAGGTCATCGCGCAATTAGCAGACAGATTTGCACATCAGTTCAATAATATTCTTTCCATTATCGACAGCCAGGCGGATCTGCTTTTCCAACAACCACTAAATCCAGCGAACTCAGAACAGCTCAAGCGCATTTCCGAAGCAGGCAAACGAGCTACCGCGCTCACCAGCCAACTGCTCGCCGCTGGCGGTCGTCAGTGTGTCCAAATGGATGCCCTGGACTTGAACGCGACTATACAAGCTCTCCATCCCATCCTTCGGCGACTCGTCGGCGAATCCATCCATCTGGAGACTTCTTTCAGCCCGAACGCGCCGGCAATTCTCGCAGACGCTCGGGTAATCGAGCACATTATTGTTCATCTCGTGAATAATGCCCGCCGCGCTATGGTTTCGGGCACTGTCTCCATCCGCACAGCCGCAGGCCGTTTCGAGAACACTCGATCGGACGAAAGTAACCCACGCGAGGCCCGGGAATGCGTCTGCCTATCCGTTACCGATACCGGATGCGGGATGTCTCCCGAGGTTCAGGCCCATCTATTTGAGCCCTTTTTCACTACACACGATTCCAATGCAGCCGGCATGGGGTTGGCCAGTATTTATGGCGCCGTCAAGCAGCATTCGGGGTGGATCGATTTCACTTCCGAACCCGGAGCGGGGTCTGAGTTCAGAATCTTTTTTCCGATAGCTCCACATTCTGTTGTGGTGCCGCAAAGCAATTCTCGACTGGCCATGGTTAAGCGAGGAACCGTCCTGTTGGTTCAGGGCAAAGCCAAAGAGCGCGAGCTAACTCGCCATGTTCTCAGTTGGAATGGTTATCGCATCATTGAAGCGGACTGCGCGACTACCGCTGTGATATTATTCGAAAGCCAGGCCAAAAATATTTCCCTGCTCGTGATCGACTTGAGATTGCCTGAAGGCATCCCCGGTACGAAGCTGGCTGCACATTTAATGAAAAGCAGACCCGAGCTAAAAGTTTTATACCTGGCGGACAGCGGACCGGCCGCCGAAGGCGAAGACCCCATCTGCACGGATGGCCTGGCTTTGATACCCAAACCATACGGCCCCGAACGACTGCTGCTGGCCGTTCAGGCCTGCCTACCACCCGAGCCTCGAACTCAAAACTAACCACATCCTCCGCCTGATTTTCAGCGCGAGGAAGTGCGGACTAACAGAAGGACCGTTAGTCCTTCCGATCCGCTGGCACAGCACAGTGCCACCCCAGCCATCCAGGGAATGGAGGTCTGACCTGTCCATTCTAAGATTGTATGGGACTAAAGTGCTACTCTCCACAGGGAACCGCCAGGCATTCTATGAATCATATAAGGCGCCGCTGCGTTTGATTACGGCGTGGCACCTCAAAAATGAAAATGCGAAATGGAAAGAATGGAAGCGATGAAAACCAACGTGGGAGAGCAACAGTGGACGCATAAAGTAGTGGAAGCCGTTATCGATCCAACCGTCACGATTGACCCCAACGCCATCCCGTTCCTGCGACTCGGGCCCGTCACCAGGCAAGGTCGCGGAATCTTTGCTGTTACGACCTTCATCCAGCCCGCAAGCACAGTAGGTAAGGCGCCCGCAGCGAAGGACACTACGATTGGGCAGGTTGCTAGTGGGTCTTATTTAGCGGATTACTTTTGTTACCGGCATTCCAACCAGTGAATTTACATAATCTAAATGGGGAATACCCCGGCCGAGGCAAGTGCCTTCGGCCGGGGACGAAATCTTATCCATGAAGATGCTCGAAGCTCCGACCGTTGAGGTACCATCGATCTATGTGGTGGACGACGAGCCGTCCCTTACAGCCTTGTACACTAGTCTGCTGGAAGCCACAGGCTACAGTGTTAGTCCTTTTCACGATCGCGCTGAGGCGCTCGCCGCTTTGAAAGAGGAGGGCGATAAGCCCGATCTCCTGATTACAGATTATCGCGGGCTCTCAATACCTGTTGGTTGGTTTATGGTTCAGTGCCTTGAGATTCATCCTACTCTCCGAATCCTGATGGCCTCGGGCTTCGAACAAAGAGAGTTGCGATTTTGCATCGTAAGACCCGACCGATTTATTCAGAAACCGTTTACGGGCGAAGAATTCCTTGAGGAAGTTAAAGCGGCCTTAGCAGCTTGATCGAGTCTCCGGGCCCTTAGTCCCATCGACTGATTTGTTTTTCCGGGAACAGATGGATTCTCTGGTGTCATCGTCTGGACTTACCGGCTAGCGATCCGATGGAGTTGTTGCGACAGACTGCAAGTGTAACGTTCACATTTTCAGTCGCCGGTCCGCCCAACATTTACACCATTTTTGGCTCGGTCGATCTCGTGGTCTGGACTGAACTGGGCGTAATAACCAACCAATTCGGCTTCGCCCGTTTCGGCGACCCGGATCCCCCGCCCTCTCCACAAAAGTTTTACCGGGCACGACTCAGCAACTAAATATCCTGAACAGCTAAATGCAGAGAAATCTGGGCAAAGCGCCTGGAGGATCTCCGAGCCAAAGATCAGGAATCGTGGACACAAAGACCTCAAGGGCCTTGTCACTAAAACCGTGTCTTTAGCTGGAACGGGTCCTGTGCTACAATCACCGGGTGTTCGACGACCGGAATTCAGCAACCGAATTCAGTGAAGCCATTCAGATTCATGGCGCGCGCGAGCATAACCTGAAGAATCTGACATTAAGCATCCCCCGAAATTGTTTTGTGGTGATCACTGGTGTGAGCGGCTCGGGCAAAAGCACATTGGCTTTTGACCTGCTTTTCGCTGAAGGCCAGCGCCGCTTTCTCGATTCGATGAGTCTTTATGCCCGGCAATTTGTCGAGCAACTCTCGCGTCCGGACGTTGATCTAATCACCGGGATTCCCCCTACCGTGAGCATCGAGCAGCGAAACAGCCGGGGCGGCGGCAAGAGCACTGTGGCAACCGTTACGGAAATCTATCACTTCCTGCGGTTGCTCTTCGCCCGGCTCGGAACGCAGTATTGTCCCGAGTGCAACCTGCCGGTGGATTCCCAAACTCGAGATGAGCTCGGTCGCCGCTTGCAAAAGGATATTCGGATGCGGGGAGAACTGATGATACTGGCGCCGGTTATTAAGAATCGAAAGGGGTTCCACACCGAGATCGCCGAGTCGGCTTTCCGGCATGGTTACTCTCACATCCGCGCGGATGGAAAGATCGTTCTGACCAACGAGGGTCTGCGGCTGGACCGTTTTCGCGAGCACGATGTGGACATCGTCACGGGCCGGCTTGACGCAAAAGGAGTTGTGGCTCCCAGTTTGAAGGAGATCGCAAATGGGAGAGTTAAAGGTGTTCGTGGGGGACGCGAATTTTCTCCCAAAACGTTCCAATCCGTTCAACAGCTCATTGACGAGACTTTGAAACTTGGCAATGGGACGCTGTTTGCCATAGATGACCTCGGCCAAATCTCCGTTCATTCCACCGAGCGCTCCTGCCCGAAGTGTGGCAAGTCTTTCGAACCCCTGGACCCCAAAAATTTCAGCTACAACTCTTCGCAAGGCTGGTGCCAACGCTGCCGGGGCTTTGGCGAGCTGTTCTATTTGCCTGACGTGGACCGCGGCGCGCGCGCAGAGGCTATCGAAGAGTCCTGGTTTCAATGGCAGGAAGGCAATCGTGAGCTTTGTCCCGATTGTCATGGCGCAAGGCTAAACCCCATCGCTCTTGCCGTCCGGCTGAGGATCGACGCCTTTCGATACTTGCCTTTTGAGGCGGCTGTCTCCGGACGCCAATTCCCGGGTATTGACGCTTTTTCTCAGATGGCGGTTGAAGATGCCAGCACACTGTTCGGGAGCATTAAACTCAAAGCCCGCGATGCAATCATCGCGCGTGACATTTTGCCTGAAATTCGCGAGCGGTTGAAATTTTTGTGCGAAGTCGGTTTGGGTTATTTGCAACTGGGCCGCGGCGTGCCCACTCTCTCGGGTGGAGAGAGTCAGCGTATTAGGCTATCTGCGCAGCTCGGTTCAAATCTCAGTGGCGTCCTCTACATTCTGGATGAACCCACCATCGGTCTCCATGCGCGGGATAACCAGCAGTTGCTCGCGGCGCTGCAAAAACTGAAAGGGCGCGGCAACTCCGTCCTGGTAGTCGAGCATGACGAAGAAACCATGCGCCAGGCGGATCACATCATTGATCTCGGGCCTGCTGCAGGGGTGCACGGGGGTGAGGTCGTCGCGGCGGGCACTCTCGATCATCTGCTGCATCATCCGCATTCCATTACCGGCAAATGTCTGCGCTCGCACAAGAAATACCCGACTCGTGGAAAACGGCGGCCAGTTCCTGGCAATGGCAGTAAGCGTTCCGCTCTAACACTTAGGCATGCGAACAGGAATAACCTGAAAAATTTAACCGTTAATTTTCCGCTTGGCCGGCTTGTTTTGATTACCGGCGTCAGTGGCTCGGGGAAAAGCACTCTCATTCGCGAATGTCTTTTGCCGGCGGTCAAGGAAGCCCTTAACAGGAAGAACAACCGTACCAAAAGCCGCAGCACGAAAACCACATCTGTAGCGGGCTTCGAGACGATCAAATCTGTTTATGAGGTGGATCAATCTCCGATTGGCCGCACCCCACGCTCCGTTCCTGCCACGTATATTGGCTTCTTCGATGAAATTCGCCAACTTTTCGCTCAAATTCCTGAAGCCCGGTTGCGCGGTTATTCACCCAGCAGGTTTTCCTTTAATAGCGCCCAGGGCCGCTGCCCGGCTTGCGAAGGCTCTGGCGCAATCAAGCTCGAAATGAATTTCCTGCCACCCGCATTTGTTCGTTGCGAAACGTGCGGCGGCACACGGTTTAATCGTGAAACTCTCGACATCGAATATCGCCACACGAGCATCGCCCAAGTGCTTGAGCTATCGGTGGACGAAGCAGTGAATTTTTTCGCCAGTGTTCCCAGGATCCAACGGCCACTTCAGGCCCTCTGCGACACAGGCCTCGGCTATCTCAAACTTGGCCAGACCAGCCCCACGCTAAGCGGGGGCGAAGCGCAACGGGTTAAGCTCGTCTCGCATTTGCTTGCAGGTTTAAAACAACCCGATTTATTCGAAGGTCAGGCCCGCGGCAATTTGTTTATCCTCGAAGAGCCCACCATTGGGCTGCACATGGCTGATGTGCAGCGTTTAGTGAATGTTTTGCAACGTCTCGTGGATATTGGCCATTCGGTGCTGGTCATTGAACACAACCTTGATCTGATTGCCGAGGCAGACTGGGTGCTGGATCTTGGTCCCGAAGGAGGGGATGGCGGAGGAAAACTGGTTTGCGAAGGAACCCCGGAACAGGTTGCAGAAAACCGAAACTCTTATACCGGTCGGTACTTACGCCCTGTTCTCAAAAAGTGATGAGCAGGTCTTACCAGGAAATTTTTGGGGGAACGATTGTCACCCGAAACCCTCCCGGGTTACGCCATGAGATGATCTGCAAACGATTGCACGACTGCGTCCGCGCGGGCGTGGCAGATTTCACAAGCATTCAACTGCTGCCTCCACGGTCGGAAATACGCCTTGCTGTGGACACCAAAGTTTGTCCGGATCTCGCCTTGACCGCGGCAGTCACGGGCAAACTTTGGCTGGCTGCGGAAATCATCAACTCGGACGATCATCGCGCCGACACAGTTGTCAAAAAGGAAATCTACGAAGAACTAAAGTTGCCACGACTTTGGATGATCGATCCGCGCTATGACAATGTCGAAGTTTACCACGGAACCCAGTATGGACTCGTGCTGAAATCAATGCTTGCGGGCCGCGAAATTCTGAGTGAAGAACTGTTGCCAGAGTTCCAACTCGCAATTTCGGAGTTGTTTCAAATGCCCCACCCTCAGAGCTGATTTAATGCAAGAATCTTGCCGCAAACCACTTGCGTGAATTATAATTCCTTGCGGTGGGCCATTGACATTGAACGAAACAGTCCGCACGCTGTCAGAGTAATGTCCATTAACCCAAACTAAATAAAATTATGAGAAAAAGTCTTGTTCTACTTACAGGAATCGCGGGCCTGTTTTTGCTCGCATTTGTCACCCCGACGTTGGCCGCTGAAGAAGGCAAAAAAGTAACCATTACTGGAACTGGCAAGTGCGCCAAGTGTGCTTTGCATGAAACGGATGCCTGTCAAAATGTCATCCAGACAGAAAAGGGCGGGAAAACAACGACCTACTATCTGGCCAAGAACGACATCAGCAAAGACTTCCACAGCAACGTGTGCAAGGAATCTAAAAAAGTGAAAGCCACTGGCACCGTAAAGGAAGTGGATGGCAAGAAAGAACTCACCGTATCAAAAATAGCAGTTGTCGAAGACAAATAATCTCGACCGCTCCTTGACTTTTGCCCGCAGCCCGGGTCGCAGATTCTGGCTGCGGGCTTTTTGTTCTTAGTGCCCTCTCTATCTGATTGCCTCATTTCTCCAGGAATTGGTCAGGATTCGCAGGGTTCACAGTTCCTTAATTTGTTCAGGTGAGTTTAACCGTTGGCAACAAATCAACCCTGCGCATAAGTGACATCGCTTTCGGCGGCGAAGGTGTTGCGCGGTTGGATGATTTTGTGGTTTTTGTTCCTTTCGTTGCTCGCGGCGAAACAGTTGAAGCAGAAATCACCGAAGTGAAACCTCGTTTTGCGCGAGCTAAACTACTGCGGGTGATTCAGCCTGCACCCGAGCGAGTTCAGCCTGGTTGCAGGTACTTTGGCGCTTGCGGAGGTTGCCAGTATCAACACCTATCGTATGAGTCCCAACTGCAAATTAAACACAAACAGATTTGCGATCTTTTCGAGCGGATTGGTGGCTTTCCTGCCACAATCATCGCTCCAGTTCTTCCGTGTCCGCAGCCTTACGGCTACCGCAATCGCATCATGATTCGAAGTCAGTGGGACAAATTCAAACAAGGATTAAACATCGGCTACATTCGCGCCGATAATCGCCTGGTTGTGGACATCGAGGAATGCCCCATTGCCGAGCCGGCGCTCAATGAAGAAATCAAAAGGGTTCGCGCGCATCCGCCTCCGAAAGGTGGCTTAAAAGTTGTATTGCGCATTCCACCGGAAGGTTGGGACCTGCCTCGGGATTCATTCTTCCAAAACAATTTTTTTCTGCTGCCCAAGCTGATAGAAGTCGTGCGCGAGCGGTTTCGGGACGGCGGCGCCAGGCATTTAGTCGATCTGTATTGCGGCGTGGGCTTTTTCAGCCTGGAACTGGCAAGCCACGTGGAATCGTTTGCGGGTATTGAACTGGATCGGCTGGCAATAGAGGCGGCGCGGCGTAATGCCCTGTTGCGCGGCTGCGCCAATGGCGAGTTCATCGTTGGCTCTGTCGAAGAGATGCTGCCAGCGTTGCTCGCCAGGTTTACCGCGCCAGATACGACAGTGGTCCTGGATCCGCCCAGGAAAGGTTGCCCCCCGGAAACACTTGAGCTGATTGCGCAGATGAGGCCCGCGCAAATCATTTATGTCTCCTGCCATCCGGCCACCATGGCTCGCGATTTGAACATATTGTGCCGCAGCGGTGTCTTTGTCTTGGCGCGGGTCATCCCGTTGGATATGTTTCCCCAAACCTCGCATGTTGAGTGTGTGGCTGATCTGCGTTGCCAGGCTAATATTGGCATTGGCCCTCAGCCGCAGGCGCCGGCAGCAAACTAACCTTGCCAGTCCATGAGCACCAATTCAACTTTGAGCAGCCGCATGACCACGGAAAAAGAAATCAGCCCGAGTAATCGATGGGTTCGGGGGTTGCTGCCCTGGCTCATAGCGGCTGGGGCTCTGGTCGTTTACCTGGTTACGATCAACCGCTGGGTTTCTTTTACCAATCTCCTCCATGTAGGCAAACTATCCGGCTGGGTCTGGCAACCTGATCTCGCCGAGCCTCTTTATTGGCTTGTGACTTATCCGCTCCATTGGGTTCCGGTAAAAAGTATTCCTCTGGCCCTGAATCTTTTTTCAGTTCTATTCGCGGTATTAACGCTTGCTTTGCTGGCCCGCTCCGTGGCCTTGCTGCCACACGACCGAACGCTTGAGCAACGCCAAAGGGAAAATGGAGAACATTCCTTCCTATCTATCTCCGCAGCCTGGCTGCCTCCTGTTTTTGCTGCCCTGATTTGTGGCTTGCAACTTACTTTCTGGGAATCCGCCACTTCTGGCTCGAGCGAAATGTTGAATCTGCTGGTTTTTGCGTATGTGATTCGATGTTTGCTGGAGTTCAGGGTAGATGAGAGCGAGTCATGGTTGACTCGGGCGGCGTTGGTCTTTGGCCTCGGCATGGCGAACAACTGGGCGATGATAGGTTTCTTTCCTCTATTCCTTGCCGCCCTGGTTTGGATCAAAGGATTGTCTTTTTTCAATCTTCGGTTTCTAAGCGTGATGTTCGTCTGCGGGCTCGCCGGGCTTTCGCTTTACCTCCTGATGCCTCTGTTGCAGAGCCGAGCGGACATCATGCCTATTCCTTTCTGGCAGGGCCTCAAGTCTTACCTTGGCAATCAGCAAGGAGTCTTAGCCATGTTTTACAAAACCGGGCGGCCAACCATCGCATTGCTGGCGTTGACTTCTCTGGTACCCATTTTCATTATCGGAATTAAGTGGGCTTCCTACTTTGGCGACACCAGCAAAATAGGAATCGCGCTGGCCACGTTCATGTTCCACTTCTCTCACGCAATTCTGTTGCTAGCCTGCGTCTGGGTTGCAATGGATCCGCCTTTTAGCCCGCGCAATATTGGCTTCGGACAACCATTTCTGACCTTCTACTACCTGAGCGCTCTGAGTGCCGGATACTTTGCCGGCTATTTCCTCCTGGTGTTCGGTGCGAAGGCCGTGCGCTCTCGACGCATCCCCGGATACCTGAAGCTGCTCAATTCCACAATCACGCTCTGTGTGTGGCTGCTGCTTTTCCTTGCTCCGGCTGTCCTGATTGCCCGGAGTCTTCCCCAAATTCGAGCCACCAATGGTCCTATGTTCAAGCAAATCGCGAGCTTGATGACCGAATCACTGCCATCAAAAGGCGCTATTGTATTGGGTGACGAGCTGCCCCGGCTGCTTCTTGCCCAGGCGGATCTGGCCCAAAAGGGTAAAGACCATGACTATATCTTTGTAGATTCTGGCACGTTTAACAACCATTTGGTCCTGGAATATCCTGATTACCATCGTTTTCTCAGAAAACATCATGGAGCCCGATGGCTCGGCGATCCCCCCAAAGAACGAAACAAACTAATTGCTCCCCTGACAATGGTTCCCTTGTTCTCCGCCCTTGAACAAAGCAACACTCTCTTTTATCTGCACCCAAGCTTTGGTTTTTATTTCGAACGCTTTTACACTGAACCTCATGGCTTGGTGTTCAAGTTGGTTCCCTTTGTTTCAACCAACTTGTTTCCGCCTTCTCTAAGCAACGAGCTTATCACTGAAAACGAAACCTTTTGGACAAAAGCAGAAGCTGAGGCGATCAAACCTTTACTCCCTGCTTTGCGTCAATCTGGCACCCGTCCAAAGCCTAACCTGATGGACAGCTTTGCTGCAAAGCTTCGCTTGAAAATCGAACCTAACCGGGACGCCTCGTTAATCGCAAGATTCTATTCACGCGCGCTGGATTATTGGGCTGTCCAATTACAAAAGCGTGGAGATCTCGAAAGGGCCGCTGCCCGCTTTGAGCAGGCATTGGAATTAAACCCGGCCAACGTTGCGGCGGAGGTAAGCCTTCAATGTAATAAGAATCTCCGGGCAAATAAGCCGGCTGCCGTGCCATTGTCCAAATCTGTAACTGAATCGTTTGGCCCCTACCGCACCTGGAACACTGTCATTACGGAATATGGGCCGTTCGACGAGCCCAATTTCTGCTACGAACAGGGCCAGGTCTTTGTGCAGGGCAAATTATTCAGGCAGGCCATCCACCAATTTACGCGCGTCACCGAATTGGACCGGTCAAATCTCCCAGTACGCCTTTGGCTTGCTCAATTGTATATCATGTTTAATAGGCCGGCAGATGCTGTGCAATTGATCACCGAGATTCGCCAAAATGAAAACCTCTTCCGTGTCGATCGGACCAACGTCACTGAACTCATGTTTGCCGAAGGTTCGGCCCACCTTGCCAACAAAGACCCCGACGATGCCCAAATTGCCGTAAAAAAAGCTCTCGACAAGTTCGAGACAGACAAGGAATTACTTCCCCATCTTCTTGAAACGGCATCCCAAATGTACCTGAACTTCGGATATTTCTCCAACGCGCTGCCAATTATCAACCGGCAACTACAACTCGCGCCGGAGAACCCTCGCGCGCTCGTCAATAAGGGCTATGTATGTTTGCAGCTTCAAGCCTACGACCAGGCGATTCCCCCGCTCACTCGCGTCCTCGAATTGCAAACGAATAACTACTCAGCTCTTTTGAATCGTGCGATAGCCTACCTGCGCGCTAACCAATTGGATTCCGCTCGGCAGGATTATCAGACCTTACAAAAAGCAGCGCCTTCTGCCTATCCCGTGTACTATGGACTTGCTGAAATTGCGTACCAACAAAAGGATACGAACGCGGCAATTCAAAACTACGAGCTTTACCTGGCGAATGGATCACCCAATGCCGATGAGATTAAATTTGTGACTCAGCGTCTTGCTGAATTAAAACAGCGCTGATTCAGTCCTGATGCGGGTTACTCACGTCATCACACGCCTGGTTGTTGGCGGCGCGCAGGAAAATACGGTAGCCACAGTGCTAGGCCTTCAATCCAAACCGGGGATTGAGGTGGACCTAATCTCCGGGCCGACAACGGGTCCGGAAGGATCGTTGGAGTCTTGCTTTACCTCTTCTCCCCAATTGCTTAGCATTGTGCCTCACCTGGTCAGACCCGTATCCCCACGACATGACATTCTGGCTTTTCAGCATTTGAGCCGGATTTTTCGAGACCGCCGCCCGGAGTTTGTGCACACCCATAGCGGCAAGGCGGGAGTTCTGGGCCGGCTGGCCGCCCGACGCGCGGGAGTACCGGTGATTATCCACCATATTCACGGACCCTCTTTTGGGCCATTCCAAGGACGGATCACAAACTTTGTTTTTAAGAATGTCGAACGTTATGCAGCCCGTTTCACAGATCATTTCGTCTGTTCTGCTAACGCAATGACTCGAATCTATCTTTCGGCCGGTATCGGACGTCCGGAGATGTTTACGCGGGTATTTAGCGGCTTTCGGGTCGAGCCGTTTCTCGAGTCGATTAATGATCTGGAACTTCGGGGCAAACTTGGGTTCGCTGCGGGCGACTTTGTCATCGGTAAAATCGGACGCCTTGCACCCTTGAAGGGCCATGAGGATTTGTTCCTCGCCCTGCAGGCACTTCTGACTGAGTTGCCTGGCGCCAGGCTTCTGCTGATTGGAGATGGCCCCATGCGAAAACAGCTCGAAGCCGGCGCTAAGAGACTCGGCCTTGGAAACAAGGTGATATTCACTGGGCTTGTAAAACCAGATGAGGTGCCACGTTATGTAGGCATTACGGATTGTGTAGCGCACCTGTCCGCGCGCGAGGCCCTCTCCCGGGCCCTGCCGCAAGCCCTGGCAGCAGGAAAGCCGGTCATCTCATATGATTTCGATGGAGCCGATGAAGTCTGCCTCAATGGTGAGACCGGATTTCTGGTGCGAACTGGCGATATTGCTTCCGTCACTCGCCATTTGTTGCAACTCGCCCGTGAGCCGGGATTGCGCGAGGAGCTTGGCGCAAAAGGCCGGTGTTTCGTCAAAGAACGATTTCGTGTCGAAGATATGGTGGACAAATTGTATGACCTTTACCTCCATTTGTCACAGGAACAAGCAATGATGTCGAAATAAGGTGTGAACAAACGTGCTACGTCTGAAGGGTCGAGCGGACCAGGCAAAGGCCTGGGGTGTCCACATTGCCAGCCAGCAATATGAGTTTCCCGCTCAATACCTACGTATTGGCAGTGCTCAGTTCGTTGATCCTATCACTTCTCAGCGGCTTTTTTTGGAGAACATGGTGCTTGCGAACAGGGCTCGTGGATGAGCCAGGGCACAGGAAAATTCATAACCAACCGATTCCACTCGCCGGTGGGTTCGCCGTCATGACCGGACTGTTGATCCCCATTCTGCTTGCTTCCTTATTCCTTGTTTTTCAAGGTCACGGAGGGAACGACAGCGCTTCTTTAGGCCGCGACTCAAACGCCAATGCAACCGGTTTGCTCCAGCATGGTTTTAGTGTTCGTCTCGTACCCCTGGCCGGGATTTTTCTGGGCGCAATAGGTATTTTGATCGTTGGTTGGTTTGATGACATGCACGAGCTTCGTCCCCGAACCAAGTTTCTAGGACAACTTCTCATTGCTGCCCTGGTCGCAGCGTCTGGCGTTCGTATCACCCTATTCGTGCACGGTGTGCTTTTCCATTACGTGATAACGATTCTTTGGATTTTAACGTTGATCAACGCCTTTAATTTTATGGACAACATGAATGGCCTCTGCGCTGGATTGGCCGCCATCGGCGCCTGGTATTTTGGATTGATCGCGGCCGCCGATGGACAATACCTGGTCGCGCTAATTGCTTTCCTGACCTTCGGCGCATTGCTCGGTTTCCTTCCTCATAATTTTCCTCGCGCACGCGCTTTTCTCGGCGATGCCGGCAGTCATCTGCTTGGTTACCTTCTGGCTATCCTCGCGATTCTACCCCACTTTTACACGCCTCACCATCCCCGTCGGTGGGCTGTGTTGATACCTTTGCTGGTCTTGGCAGTCCCCCTGCTCGACATGGTATGGGTGGTCATTCTCAGAAGCCGCAAAGGCCAGCCTTTCTATATCGGCGACACCAATCATCTTTCGCATCGAATCGTGCGCCTGGGAATCTCTCCAACCAAAGCAGTATTGTCGATTTGGGTGGGAGCGGCAATCATTGGCGGATTGGCCTTCCTAATCGCCTGGGCTTAAGCCCTAATCCGGCAGCGGTCGATCCTTCGTTTCGGGCGCAAGCCAAATCAGCCCCAGGCCCAGGATATATATGAGCGTCATACTGGCCCCCGCCTTTGCATAACTCCCGCCATATGCCGAAACTAAATGTCCCTGGGCCAGGGCCCCTCCGGCGGCCAAAATGCGGCCGAAATTAAAACATAACCCCTGGCCGGTTGCGCGCACCCGGGTGGGAAATAACTCAGGTAAATAAAGTGGCAACCACCCATAAAAGGCAGCAGTAATTCCACCGGTAAGAAAAACCAATAATAAAAACACCGTTCCGTATTGGTCGATGAAACGAAACAAATAACCGCATACGAGTAACGAACCAAGACACAAAGCAAAATATGCCGGACGACGCCCCAGCTTCCCGGCTGCCAAAGCCCCAATCACACAACCAATGATAGCACCGAGCCCCGAGACAATCTGTGTTGCTGCCTTGGCCGTTGGAACTTTTCCGTGAGTCAACTGGTCAGCCCACAGTGGCAGCCATTGCACCGAGCCCCATGTGCCAATCAAGGCCACCGAGGCAAAAGCGATCGCCAGCAGCGTGGTAGTTAATAACTTGCCCGAAAAAATTTCCCGGAGCGGCCGGGAGACGCCTTGTTTGGTCGATTCCTTCCAGCGTTCCGATTCCGGGACGAGCACTTGAATCCCCAAAGCCAGCACCGCAGGCGCAGCCCCGGCAATCATGATCCACCGCCACGATTCCTGGGTGACCTTGAAATAAAACCCAACCACCGCAATCAGCGCAAAGCCGACGTTTGAGGCCGCGCCGATGATCCCTGCCAATAGCGGGCGTTTTTCCCGCGGCCACGCCTCCATCACTAAAGCCACCCCTAGCGACCATTCGCCACCCATTCCAAAAGCGGCGACGAAGCGCAGCGCGCCCAGATGCCACGGCTGCTGCGCAAAGAAACAAAGCCCGGTGAAGATGGAATAAGTCAAAATGCTCAAAGTCATCGCCCGCACCCGGCCGATGCGGTCGCCAAGCCACCCGAACACCAACCCTCCACACGCCGCTCCAATCAGGAAAAGCGCGGTAATCCGGCCCATCCAGGTGCCCACAAATTGATCCGGCGTCAGCGCCGTCGAGATCGGGATCATGGTCTGCAGCGCCGGTCGAGCCACCAGGGGGAAGATTCCCATCTCCAAACCATCAAACATCCAACCCAGAAAAGCAGCCGCCAATACTAACCATGGCGAACTTCTGCCAGAGGATGTTTTCAATTGCTGGACTTGCTCGAGAGTTTTGGGCACGCCCTAACAGACTCATTTGCCCCGCCCGCCGTCAATTCTTATTTGAAAATTTTCAATTTTTCACCGTTCTCGAGCGGCTCAAAAACCCCAAGCGTTTCGCGCATCTCGCGCGCAAGGAATCACCCATGTCGTAGCAAAGGGCTAACGAAATTCATTTAATGAGTAAAACCTGAACCGAAGTGAGCAAACCGATATATCTAGGGAGACCGGACCCGGTAAAAGCGAATCGAGGCACTGCTAACCGTATAATCAGCGAAGGAAAGCTGGCCGGCGGTGGCTTGAGTCACGCCTCAGAGATAACTCCACGAACCCAGAGGCGCCAATGGTCTTCCAGCGCTTTGCCGAAAGCAACTGCATCCTCAGTCTGAATAACTTCCGCCATTTAACAAAACTCAATAGATAACCCCAATCACGGCAATTCGATCGCGCGATAGAAACGTTGCGGATAGTTGCTAGCGCCGGAATCCAGGAAATAGAATGAATTGGACGGCGCGAAGTTTGTGCCAAGGGAAGTCCAATCAAACAAGTTCGTGGTGGCCTGCAGAATATAATTTTTTCCCTCAACTCCCGACAACTGCAACTGGAATGACCCGTTGCTCAGAAAGCCAGGAGTCCCAAAGACGACTGGTGGACGGATGGTGAACGAAGCTTTGGGGGCGACGCTGTCATTGAAATCCGTTTCGAATGCTTTGGCCATCACGGAAGCGTTGTTAGTCAACGTAAACGGCCCGGAATAGAACAACGAATTAGTCGTCGGCAAGGAACCATCGAGCGTGTATCGAAGTGTCGCGTTCGTATCCGAGTGCTGCAAGGTAATTTGGACCGGGGCAAAAAATGTGCCGCCACCGGGACTAATAACCGGGGGGAGCAACGCCGGTGTGCCTGGCAAGCTATTAATCCAATCGGCCATCACTTGCACTGCGTTCGTATCGATCAGGTTGCGGGCCAATGGCGGCATTTTAATAAGCGCATTGGTCGTGTCCATCCGATCCCACAGCACCGACCGGTAGAGGTCCCGTGGCACCACCACACGCGCATTGTCGTAGCCAAGGTCGCCCTTTTGAAGCAAGCCGTTGATGAGGTTTTGATTCGTTAAAGGGGTATCGTAGCGAGCGTCGAAACTCGTTGACGGACCGCTTGGTCGATGGCACTGCGCACAATTGGCATCCAGATACGAGCGGGCACGTTCTTCCAGCGGCGCTGCCAGGTTCGTTAGCGGAGAAAGACGCGCGTAGCTCGAGGTATTTGTTTCGTTGAACGCGGGATAGAAAAGGCCGACCCGGTTCAGCGCGCGCAGTTGATTGTCCGTCACACCGCTCGAAGGATAAGTTAGATCGCCGTTAAGTTGACGCGTTTTGACGCCCAGCACGTAATTGGCGGCGGGCGTATGGCAGGTCAGACAATCGGCCGGACTCGGATAGTACCAGGTCTGAGTTCGGATACCGCTGGCGTTGGTGATGATGATCGCCTCGTTGAGACTGCTGCCAAGCAGATCGGCATCGCTGTTGTCAGCTCGCCATTTGTAGGTGACCCCATAAACGGCCCCGTTCGTGTCGCGAACGAGCACACGCGTTTCCAGCCGACGCCTGATGTTCGGATTCGTTTCATCCGTGCCCAATTCGAAATGTTTCACGAACACGGTCCCGACCGGAAAGTTCCATTCGCCTGTGGGCGCGAAAGTGATTTGTTCGTTGGGAGTATAGGGGAGCCCATTGTTGGGTACGGCAATCCAGCGCATCTTTGTCGCGGCATCCGACCAAAGGGGCACATTCACATTGTAGGGGAGCAAAGCCGCAACTGGAGTAAGCGATGGCGTGTCGCTAAAGACACCGACCTGCGAGAGTATTTGCGGCAGAGGACCGCTACTGGTCGGCGGCATATTGAAGAACGCCGGAACCGCTGCCCGGGAAGTCAGTCCATAGAGCTGTCCGCTGCCGGCAGAAACGACGATGCTAACTGGCGTCGAAGTCGTGGTATTGCCGGCGGTGTCAAAGGCGACCGCCCTCAACATATAACTTCCACCTCCCACGCCGGTTGTCGTCAGCGTGTAAGGGCTGTTGCTCACACTGCCAAGCAGCCCGTTGTTCAGATAAAAATCAACTTTGCGGATGCTATCATCCGGATCGCTGGCCGTCGCGCTGAGAGTCACGCTCGCGATCGCCGTATAGGCTGCCCCGTTCGTGGGCTGGGTTAGTGCGACGGTCGGAGGCTGATTGGTAGTCGTATAGAGCTGCGTTTGCGGGATGATAGCCTTGGCCGTCGAAGCACTGCTCCAGGAGAGAGTGGCGACGGCCCCGCCGCCGTTCTCATAATAATCCATTTCCAGATTGTATCGCTGCTGGGCAAGCAAGCTGATTGAGCCGGTCCATTCCGCCGGCGCCTGGTCGTTCCAATGATCGATGATCAATTGACCGTTTATGTACAGACGCACGCCATCGTCCGTCGTCGTGTAGAAGGTGTAGGTTTCGTTGAACTGCGGCTGTACCGAGCCGGTCCAGCGCGCCGTAAAATGATCCACGCTGATGTTTGGAGAAGGTGAGCCGCTGCCCCAGTTGAAATTAACGACGGCATCCGTTCGCACCAGCGTTGACACGCCAGGAAACGGATTCGCCGGAAACGTATTCGACCAATACGCTCCGAGCAAACCTGTTCCATTACCAACCGCAGAGCTGTTAAGGAACGTCGCGGTCGCAACGCTGCTTTCAACTGCTCCAGACTTGAAGGCCTTAGCCCGCACCGCAAGCGAATTGGTTATCACGAATTGCCCGGCGTAGGGAAATGAGCTCGTGGTGGGGATTGAATTATCCAGGGTGTAATAAATAGCGGCGCCGGGAGTAGAATCGGTGATTGTTACGGTTGCTGAATTCGTAAACGTGCCCCCATTCGGTGAGATAACCGGCGTGGCCACAAAAACTGTTGCGTTCCCGTACACCGTCAGCCCGTATTGGCCTCCGACATATACTTTGCCGTTAGCGATAGAAGGAAGAGTGAACTTAACCGCACCGAAAGCAGCGTCTCGATTTCCGGCCGCCTGACTGCTATTATAAAGTTCCTGGGCCAGATTTGTGGCATTGTAGGCATGTAACACGGCCGGGCTGCTATTGGCATAGCCTTGGGTTTGCAAGACCCAGACGATCGCGTTGCTGTTGCCATTGGCCGAGATGCTCGGCGAGGCGCCTGGAAAACCGAAACTGTTGGACGACGCGCTCGACGGAGTTGTGACCAAAAGGCCGTTGGAAAATCTGAAGCTTTTGAGCACGTCGCCGCTGCCTTGATAGTACACCTGGTTATTAAAAAAGGCGGGGGAGCTCCAGGTTCCTCCGATAGCACCCGGAAGGCTTTGGACGATTTGGCTGTCATTGTTCGGATTGAAATGCCCCATATTATCCCGATCCAACAAATAGATTGTTCCTTCTTTGCCACAACCCACCAGCAGGTGCGGGTGCGCCGCGCTGCCCACAGAATCCGGCAGCACCAGCGGGCCGCCCGAACCCAAGTCCGCGTCCACTGAGTTCAGCGAGTCCTGGTTATAAGGCGCAAAATAGTCAACCGGCACGAGTCCATTGCTGCTGGAAAGCCGAATAAAGCTATCTCCGAGGCTGTAGTTTGTCAGGCTGGCATAATTCGTATTGAACGTGCCATTGCCGGTAATGAAATAGAGGTTGCCGGAAGAGTCAACGGCTGGAGGCTGCCCGCTTTGCCAGATTCCCCCCAGCCCGCCATTGCGGCAGGTATTATATACGGCATTGAGAGCCAGCGTGTGCGCGTCATATCCCAGGGTCCAGCCATGATACGGGCCATTATCTCCGTGTGAGGCAAACGTGATGTAAATAGTCCCATTGAGCAGCAGCAGGCCGGGGCGATTCAGTTGCCGCAATGCATTGAAACGCACCACACCTCCCACGTTTCCGTCGCCTGTTCCGGAGACGGATGGCCCCGAAACATACGTATAGTTGCCGTTATAAATCGTGTCCGCAATCACGGTGGGACCGCCAAATTTTTCAGCGCCCGTCGTCACGTCCAACGCGTGCAATCGATGGACATAGTGATTGGCGCCGCTGACCACTTCTTTGGTTTTAGCTTCGACATAAATCGTTCCACTCAATGGGTCGATGACGGGAGTGCTGGTTATGCCGATTTCCGGCACGATATCGCTCGAACCAACCTCCCCGCTCGGAACCGTTGTCACTCCCGCGCCGTTCAAAAAGTTCGTTTGCCACAGGGCACTGGCATTCGTTCCGCTGTTGTCGTCCGCGTCAAAGGCATAGACACTGTCGTGTTCCGTGACGGCATAGACCACGTTGTGAGTTCCTTTGCCGGGAATTGTCACGTTCGTCAGGATTAGCGGTTGGCCATAGACATAACCATCCACTGCGTAACTGAATAGCCGCCCAAACATGCTGACGTTGACGTTCGCGAGTGTGAGGGTCACTTCATTTGTGTTTAGGCCCGTTCGCGCATTGTCATTGTGGTAAGTCAGGACCGGAAGCGCACCTTGGGCGAAAGCGGAAACTGCGCCTAAAAGCACAGTCATGAAGGGAAAAACCACCAATCTCATAGAGGCACGCCTGATACTAACAGAAGCTTGAAAGCAGTCAAGCAACAGACTCGCCCTCGAGTTGACTCAAATTAAATGTTACCCGAGAGGGTTTTAGGAGGGGTGGAAAATATATCGTTGCCTCACGGGAAAATGTTACCCGAAATCGGAGGCAATGAAGTTGAAAACTATAAGTCGAC
>Ga0157375_10000168_pt1 | contig 61672 bp, 36 predicted proteins | sample M35metaG_FD_115311 | JGI IMG/M metagenome (GOLD analysis project Ga0157375, IMG submission 115311) | Miscanthus rhizosphere microbial communities from Kellogg Biological Station, Michigan, USA - M3-5 metaG | ecosystem: Host-associated > Plants > Roots > Rhizosphere > Soil | place: USA: Michigan...
CGTTTTAGCTTGCCCTGGAATATCAAAATTATATTAACAACAAACAAACCGAACATGAGTCTGAAATGACCTGCTTACTCAGACCCCTTCGGTGTCTTTTATCCGTGAGTCAACGGGAGCGGCAATTTCGGTTCCAAATCGTGTGTTCCATAAGAAAGCTTTCCATCGACAATCCGGGCCGCCGAAGTAAATGGATGCTCCTGCGTTTTGCCGAGGCCGAGGATGTGAATCATTGTTACCCCATCGGCCTTTAGAAAATCTGAGATAAGGGCACGGTGGCATTGCCACCAGAGCGCTTCGGCGCACATGATCGCAGTGCGCTTTTCCCGCGCCAATTGCAGCAGACGAATCATCCCGGAGCGAAAATCCACAGTCATCATGTAATCGGCGTATCCCCGGAACGCTTCGTTACGCCAGGCAGTATTGGGAGAATCCTCTCGGGGGCGGCGTCGGCCTCCCAGTTCGGGGAAATGCGAATAGGTGATAACTGACTGCGCGAGTGATTTGGAAAAGTTGTCCTGGTTGAATTGCGGATACCGTCGCGAACCGGGAAACCTTCGCACGTCCGCCAGTGCGCCGATTTTTTGCGCGTTGAGGAGCGCAAGAAAGTCTTCAATGCTTCGAGTTGAATGTCCGATGGTCCAAATTGTTGTCGTACGTCCTTCCCGCATGCCGCTTTGATTTTTCGCACCTGCCCAATTAAGTCCAGCCGAACAAGTGCCCCACTCGATAAACAAAAAATGCCATGCCCCAGGCGAGCAATCCCATATAGATCCATTGGAACAGCGGCCACTTCCACGAGTTCGTCTCTCGCCGCACGATTGCAACCGTGCTGACGCATTGCAGAGCAAAGACGTAGAAGACCATCAAGGTGACAGCGGTCAATGGCGTATAAATCGCCGAGCCATCGGGCCGCTTTTGCTCCTGAAGCGTGCGCGCCAGGTTGCTCAGGCCGGAGCGGGACCGATCGAATTTTCCGACGTTATAAATTGTGGACATAGTACTGACAAAAACCTCCCGGGCAGCAAAAGATGCGACGATGCCAATGCCCATTTTCCAATCGAAGCCTAGTGGCGCAATGATCGGTTCGATCAGGCGTCCTAAACGCCCGGCAAAGCTATGGCGCAGTTTGGCGCCTGCTTCCTCATTTTCGAGTGCGTTGAGCTGTTCCGCTTGTGATATTTGGCCGGCACCCGGGGCACCCGTATTTTGGCTGAGCGCAACTCGCTGCGCTGCGAATTCCTTTTCCACACCTGAACTCCGTGGGTAGGTTGCCAGAAACCAGAGCAGAATGTTGATCCCCAAAATAATGGTGCCAGCGCGACGCAGGAAGAGTCGAGAACGGTCCCACATATGCCGCACAACGATCCTGAGCAGGGGCCGCTTGTAGGGTGGCAGTTCCATTATGAGCAAAGGCGTTTCAGCTTTGAGCAGGGTCTTCTTAAAAAGCCAGGCCATGATCAATGCAACCACCAGCCCCAGAAGATACATGGCCAGCATGGTCAGGCCCGAAAGTTTCAGAAATCCCAGCACCGTGATGTTAGGAATGCATGCAGCAATCAGCAGGGTATAAACCGGCAACCGCGCCGAGCAGCTCATGAGCGGCGCGACCAGGATTGTTACCAGCCTGTCTTTGGGGCTTTCAATCGTGCGGGTAGCCATGATACCGGGAATCGCGCACGCAAACGAGCTGAGCATCGGAATGAAACTTTTGCCGTGCAAGCCCACCTTGCTCATGAGCCGGTCGATCAGAAAGGCGGCTCGGGCCATGTAGCCCGTGTCTTCCAGAAAACCGATGAAAAGAAACAACAGCAAAATTTGCGGCAGGAAAACCACCACCGCGCCCACCCCAGCGATCACCCCGTCCACGAGCAGGCTGTTTAGATCACCACGGGGAATGATCTGGCCCACAGTGGCCCCGAGCCAATCCACCGCGGATTGCATCGCATCCATGGGCAGGCGGGCAAAAGTGAAAATGCTTTGGAACATCAAGGTCATGATCCCGATGAAAATGAGCGTGCCCCATATCTTGTGAGTCAGAATGCGATCCAGCCGGTCACTGAAGGTTTCGCCGCGGTCTGTTTCCTCGATTGTGACTGCTCGTTGAATGGCCGCAATTTTATGATATCGTCCTTCGATTGCGACGCCGCTCCAATCGATTTTCGCGGCTTCCAATCGTTGCCGAGCCGCAGCGACCGCATTTTGAATAGATATCGGGTAGTGTTCCAAACTTGAAGCGAGCGCCTTTTGATTGCCCAGGATCAATAACGCTTCAGCGGTGGCTTGAGTGCGTTTTTCTTTGAATGTTTCCGTTAGTAAGGAAGCGAGGAGGTCGGCTTCTGTTTGAAATTCAGCCGGCACTTCGTAAAATTGCCTTGGTTTGACCGGGTGAGTGCTTTGTAGCGATGAAATAATCTGCGCTTTCAACTCCGGAATCCCCTCGCCTTTGCTGGCAATAATTGGCAACACCGGGACGCCCAGAGTGTCGCTCAGTTTCATGGCGTCGACGTGGTGTCCGTTGCGTTCGGCGACGTCCACCATGTTGAGCGCGATAATTGTCCGATGTCCCAACTCAATCACTTGGCTGGCATAATAGAGATTGCGTTCGAGGTTCGAGGCGTCCACCACTACAACCAGCAGGGCGGGAGGAGGCAGTTCCGGCAATCGATTGAGCAAAACGTCGCGTGAGATTTGTTCGTCAAGAGATTGCGGGCTGAGACTGTAAGTGCCGGGAAGATCGAGCACGCGCACGTGTAAATCGGCCGGCGCGTCCTGCAGCCGTCCTTCTTTTCGCTCGACTGTCACCCCGGCGTAATTCCCAACCTTGGCGCGCAAGCCGGTAAGCGCGTTGAATAATGTAGTCTTGCCACAATTGGGGTTGCCTGTCAGGACTACGAGATTTTGCAAAGAGTCGCGCGAGGTGTTGGGAAGCCTGGCTTGCCCCGAATTCGGGCTGACGCTGCTCGGCCCACTGGCGCCCGGTTCCTGTTGAAAAGCGCCCGTGCTCACGGATACATCCGGAGGCGGCAACTCGTCACGCGTCACAACTACGCGTCGCTCCGCACCCAGATCTGCTCGGCTTCATGTTTCCGGAGGGTCAGGTTGTAGCCCCGGACCTTGATCTCAACAGGATCTCCCATCGGAGCAAACCGAACCAACTCGACCGCAGTGCCTACGAGCAAGCCCATTTCCATCAGTCGCGGACGGCTTTCGGGTGGGAGTTTAATTTCGGTCACTGTTGCGGTTGCACCCAGTGCTACAGAAGTCAGAGGTTGAATGGTTCCGGACATGGCGGCCTAAGCTAATTGCGTAGTTGCGACAGCCTCGACCAAAATGGAATCAGCCAATTTTTGGCTGATGCCCAGCCGCGCATTACAAACCTGGCAGATATAAGATGAGTTGGAACTGAGAAGTTTGATTTTTTGTTCCTCACAGAAACCCAGTTCACGAAGGCGTTCCTTCACTTCCGGCGCGGCAGCAAGTTCTTTGATGCACACAACCGCACCGGCTTTGACCCAACTCAACGGACATACCTTCGGCCTTGCGCAGTGGCCTTCCAGGATTACGTATTTATTTGCCGGTTTCTTCACTGCCCGGCCAAATTAAACTAATTGAGACTTAGTTGCAACAAGCAATTTGGGTTTCCATCGTTCAATTGAAGGGATCCTCCGATACTTGTGCGTAATCACTGCACCTGAAAAAGTATCTCAACCAATAGATTGCAATGAACAATGGGTTGGTGCGCGTGGATTGAGAGGTTGAAGCGCTCGGTCCAAAATGTGCTACTAGCGGCAAGTGTCGCGCTTTGGTACTCTGCTGAAGGTCTGAATCATCAAATCATTTGGCAGCAAAATTCCCTTGCGACTCTGAGGCTGCCGCACATTACACAGCTTATGAGTTAGTGACTATCTTCTTGTAAGGGGCTCCTTCGTTTAGCGTCAGCCGTTCTGGCCGCCCCTGGTGACGATAGATGAGTTTGGTGTGATCCAAACCCATTAAATAGAGGATGGTTGCATGAATGTCGTGGACATGTAGCCGGTCCTTCACTGCGTTTAAGCCGAGCTCATCGGTCTCGCCGATCACCTGGCCGCCCTTGACGCCGCCACCCGCCATCCACATCGTGAAGCCGGTGGGGTTGTGGTCACGGCCATCCCCTTTCTCGCTCATCGGAGTGCGGCCAAATTCACCGCCCCAAACCACCAACGTAGAATCCAGCAGCCCGCGTGCTTTGAGATCCTTAAGCAAGCCTGCCACGGGTTTATCCACCGCGCGACAAAGCTCGGAATGGTTCTGCTCGATTTTGGTGTGAGCATCCCATTTGCTGCCGGTTCCACTATACAATTGAACAAAACGCACCCCGCGCTCGACCAGGCGTCGTGCGAGCAGACAGTTGCGGCCAAACACCGCGGTCTCGTCTCTATCCAGGCCGTAAAGAGATTTGGTCGCTTCGGATTCCTTCGATAGATCGACCGTTTCCGGCGCTTGAGCTTGCATGCGAAATGCCAGTTCGTAGCTGCGAATCCTGGCATCCAGCTCGCTACATTGGGGATGATTGAGCGCATGCTTTTGATTCACGCTCGAGAGCAGCGCAAGTTTGGCGCCTTGTTGTTCCTCGCTAATTCCGCGCGGCGGGTTGAGATTGGGAAATGGTTCAGTGGCTGAACCGAGCCGAACACCTTGGTACAGGGCAGGCATGAACCCGGGCCCCCAGTTGCGCGGTCCACCAATCACCTGACCGTTGTTATCGCAAAGGACGGTAAACGCCGGAAGATTCTCGTTTTCCGTGCCCAAACCATAGCTTACCCATGCGCCAAGGGAAGGTCTGCCTCCAAGAATTGAGCCCGTGTTCATTTGGCCAACCCCGTTCGCATGATTCAACCCTTCGCCCCAGCAAGAGCGGATCACCGCGAGGTCATCAACGCATTCTGCCATATGCGGCAACCAGTCCGACACCCAGATTCCATTCTGCCCGTGCTGCTTCCACTCACGGCGGTCCGCCAGAAGTGGAGCATCCACTTCTCCCATCGCCGTGATGATCGGTCCAAAACTTTCTGGCAGCTTTTGGCCGGCGAGTTCGCGCAATTTTGGTTTGGGATCGAAAGTGTCGAGATGACTCGGTCCGCCTTCCATGAACAAAAAAATGACGCGTTTTGCCTTCGCCGAAAAATGAGATGGCCGGGCGGAGAGAGGATTGTCCGGAATTTCCGCACCTGCTGCTGCAACCTGGTCCTGTTGAAGCAGCCAGGCTAATGCCAGCGCGCCGAAACCTCCGCCAGCGCGCGTAAGAAAATCACGTCGAGTGTAAAGCAACTCGTGATGAGAAAGTTGGCGCTTTCTGTTTGGATCAGTCCACATAAAGCATTTCGTTGGAATTGAGCAGCACATGACAGAAATCCACCAAAGCCGCCGTCGCTGGATCCAATTCGGCCGAGGGTGAGACTTCGGCACGGATATTATGCCCATTGGGCGAGGAATCCTTCAAAGCGTCCGGCTCTTCGAAACGCCAATAACCTATCGTGCTTTCATTTACCCCATCGCGCGATACCAGCAGGTCCTCCAGCTTGAGTGCCTGGTTGGAGAGCCGCACATCATCGATCATTCCGTCCCAGACCAATCCTTTTTCCGGCTCACGCGCTCCCAGGCTTAGCGGGAGATTGGATTGATGATTGGCAGTAATCTTATGGGAAGCGTGTGCTACGCGCAATTCTTCGCCTGAACTCAACTCCTTCGAATAGAAGGTCACGCCCGTGTCACTCGGGTCGCCGAGCCGAACTGTCGCCGCGACATAATACGGCTTGTTAAGCTTGATATTGAGAGCTGAACGAACTTTTTCATAGCCACCGATTCCGTCTTCCGCGGGGTCACCGATGAGCTCAAGAATCAAACCCTGGTCATCGACGCCAAAGGACCAGCCGGGTTGGTTCTGCCGGCCATCCCAACGCGAAGCGATCGTGCGCAACGCGGCGGTTTTTGCTTTCGAGTTCAATACAATGAAAGCTTCAATGGTAAAATCATATTGCGGCATCAAATGGTTATCCGGAACTTGCAACCGGGTTTGCCGGCTATCCGGTTTGAAAACTGCCGCCATGCCGGGGTGCCCGGACATTGGTTCTTGAATAACCTGGGCCATCTTCAATGCAGATTTCGCGATGAGACTTGTTTGGTTGCGGAGGAAAGCTTCCGCTTGTTCCTTTTCCGCGGGGTTGGGCGCGCGGCCAAAGGCCAGACGATAAGCCGCAGGAACCAGTTCTGCCGGTTTTTGATTAGTGAGTTTTTGAAGCCGGTTGGCCATGGCCTGCGAGCGTTGCAGCACATACGGTCCGTTGATTAGCACAAGCGATTGCATCGGCGTCGTGGTCACATTGCGCTGGGGTGAACTGGTGTATGGGTCAGGGGGATCAAATGCCTCCAGGAGCGGGTCGCGGCTATTTCGCAGCCATTTTACATAGATCGAGCGACGCGGCTTGGAAGCTTCGACACTCGGGCCGCTCATCTTGAGATCCAATTCGCCACTGGCAGAAAGCATAGTATCGCGAATCTGGTCGCTTTCCAATCGTCTCACGTTCTGCCGCCACAGCAAACGATTCCCAGGATCGATGATGGCCGCTGCAGCGGAGGTTGAGCCTGAGTTAATTGCGCTCTGCCGATAAGCCGCGCTCGTCAGGATCAGTCTGTGCATTTCCTTGATGCTCCAGTTGTGTTCGACAAAATACCCTGCCAGCCAATCGAGCAATTCCGGATGAGATGGCTGCTCTCCCAGATGACCAAAGTCGTTGGGCGTGCTGACAAGCCCTCGACCGAAGTGGCGTTGCCAAATGCGATTCACAAAAACCCGGGCCGTCAATGGATTGGCGGGGTCCGTGAGCCATTTTGCGAAGACTGTTCGACGGCCGGTTGAATTGGTAAGTCCTGTGAACGGCTCAATTTTGGCCGGCGCCTCATTGAACAGGGTCAGGAAACCAGGCTCAATTGCGGTATGCGTTTTGTCCTTGGGGATTGCAAGCGGTGATGCGTTCGTTCCGATGTCTGTCACGAGCATGGCTAAAGGCAGACCCTTGGGTTTTGATTCGTCGTAACCCGCGAGTTCGTGTTCGAGCGCGTCGTGCTTCTGTTTTTCTTCGCCCTTGAATTTGCCGTCGAGTTTTTCTCCCTCATCTGCCACCTGCCGAAAAGCAATGTCGCGGATCTGTTGCTCGTACGGGGTGCGATTGGCCGCAGGTTTGTTCATGATGGCCTGGATTTCCTTCGGGAACTTCTCGATGACAGCTTTGGCAATTTTGTCACGCGTGGGACGCTCGAGTTCATCGAGTCGAGACCGGATCTGTGCCGTCTCCGACTCCCATTTCGCAAGCCGCTGGTCATATTCGTTGAGCTCTTGCGGGGTTGCCAGCGGGATGTCATCGCGGGGAGAGATTGCCGCAAAAAAAGCCTGCAGCCGGTAATAATCACGCTGCAATATCGGGTCGAACTTATGATCGTGGCATCGCGCGCATTGCATGCCTAAGCCCAAAAGCGCGTCGCCGGTCACATCAGTGATATCGTTGAGAATGGTTGCCCATTGCCCTTTGACATCGCGTTGGTTGTATTCGTAGATCCCCAACCGAAGAAAGCTTACCCCAATGAGCGATTCGGGATCCGTGGGCCATAATTCGTCGGCGGCAATTTGCTCCATTAGGAAGCGATTGTAGGGTTTGTCATCGTTCAAACTGCGGATAACGTAGTCGCGATAGCGCCAGGCGTTCGGCCTGAAGCTGTCGGCCTTGAACCCATCTGATTCAGCGTACCTCACCAGGTCGAGCCAGTGTCGAGCCCATTTCTCCCCATAGTGAGGATTGTGCAAAAGCTCATCGACCATTTTTTCGTAAGCCTGAGGCGACTTGTCGGAAGTGAATCGCTCAACTGCTGCAGTATCCGGTGGCAAGCCGATCAGGTCGAAATAAGCCCGGCGAATCAGTGTGGGCCTGTCGGCCTCTGGAGAGGGTGTCAAACGGGCTTCTCGAAGCTTTCCCAGAATGAATTGATCGACCGGGTTGCGCGCCCAGCCAGCATCTTCAAGCCTTGGCGGCTCTGCGGCACGAACCGGTTGAAAGGACCACCACTTTCGATCCTCGCTTGTAATTTTTCGGATTTTTGGTCCCGGCGCAATGGCCGTGCTTTTTGAGGAGAAGGGAGCCCCCATCGTTATCCATTCGGCCAGAATTGCGATTTGCTCTTCGGGCAGCTTCTTCTTTGGCGGCATCTGCAAATCTTCGTCCAGGTGACGTACTGCTTTGATAAGAAGGCTTTTTTCTGGCGCACCGAGGACAACTGCCGGTCCGGACTCTCCTCCTTTCAGCAAGCCTTCGCGGGAATCCAAGACAAAACTTCCTTTAATTTTGTCAGCCTGATGACTGTGGCATTTGTAACAATTTTCGGAAAGGACAGGCTGAACACGTATCTCGTAAAACTCGATCTGCTCTTTCGTGACGGCGCTGCCTGCATCAGCGCAATAAACCATTCGCGAAGCCAAAAAGATCGCGGACGTTACTGCAAAAGAGAGTCGGAGCATGCCTGGATTTGCAGCGCAATACCCGTCTGCATTATTAAGCTTCCCAACCAGCGCGGTTTTCCCGTTTTACGAAACGTGCGGCTTCGGCCAGGTTCGGCGAGGTCATATTCGGACCATCCCATTCCATCCGGTTGCCTTCTCCGACACGCAACGCGACGCAGCCGAGCAAAATGACCTCGGCGAGGTAACCTGCGATTTCAAAATTGGAATAAGCAGGCGTGCCTTCCTTCATCATCCGAAACCACTCGGTCATGTGGCCTGGTGAACGGGGAATGGTTTGAGCCACATCCTTGCAAGCCTCATGCTGATCGCCCGCGACAAACTCCTCCTTGCCTTTCATTGCGAGAAAGAATTTTGTGCCGTAATCGTCTGGTGAAAATAATTTACCCTGGTCGCCAATAATCAAAGCGCCGCTTTCCGGCAATGCGTCGTAAGTGGTCATGATTTCCCGAATGGCTTTGGCATCGGGGCGCAGCGGTTTGAGCCCATCTCGATCTGTGGGATTGCCGTCGTACCACCAGAACTTGAGCGGAGGCAAGCCTTCGCGTTCGGGGAATTCGAAACGAATGCGAGAAGTTTTCGGGAAGGTTTCTGGAAAAGTGCGGGAAGCGAGCTCGCACTCGACCACATTGGGGTAGCCTAACTTTAGCGCTCGGAAGGGCATGTTGACCGTGTGGCAAGCCATGTCGCCCAGTGCGCCGGTCCCGAAGTCGAACCAGCCGCGCCAGTTGAAGGTATGATAAACGCCCTTTTTGAAAGGCCGTTTCGAAGCGGGCCCGAGCCACACATCCCAATCGAGCGTGTCGGGAACAGCATCTTCGCCTTCTGGCCGATTCACACCTTGAGGCCAGTGGGGGCGATTGGACCAAACATGCAGTTCAAGCGGTTTGCCAATGACGCCGGCCTGCACAACCTCGACCGCTCGTCGGAGTCCGGTCGCAGCGCTGCCCTGGTTGCCCATCTGTGTCGCCAAATTCTTTTCTTTCGCCAACTGGCGTACCATGCGGGCTTCGTTGACAGTTTGGACGAGTGGTTTTTGACAAAAACAATGTTTGCCCATCTTCATAGCCCGGATCGCTGCGACACCATGATTGTGATCGGGCGTCGAGACGGTAACGGCGTCGATATCCTTGCCGATTTCATCCAACATCTTGCGGTAATCGGTGTACTGTTTGAGCTCGGGAAACTTTGTGGCAAACTGTTTGGCCTTTTTGGCCCGGGTATTCTGGTCTACGTCGCAGATGGCAACAATGTTGCCTCCGCAACCTGAGGCGTCACTGCTGTCGCTGTCCCCTTTGCCGCCTACCCCAATACATGCCACGTTGATGCGTTCGTTCGCTCCTAAAACTCGACCGACAAACGGGAAGGAAAAAGTGGCGGCACCCACGGCTATTGACGTTCGGCTGAGGAATTGACGGCGCGTGAAAGGAATGGTTTGGGCGGGAGGTTTGGAGTTATGTTTTTTCATGGTTCAGCAGTGTTATATAGAAATTGGGCGCTGAGAAACATTGCACCCGCCGTTCGGATCGAGCAAGTAGGAACTGCAACATACGTCCAGAGCAGCGACCGCTGCCTGGATCGGCTTACCTGTGCTGATTAACGGCGGCTTCGTCAGTTAACTTCATTTCGGGGTCCCGGCACTACACCGCTTGCCTCAACCCACCTTTTTCAGTTTGGACCGTGATATTTATCGGGGCCACTGGTGAACGCCAGTTGAGCAACACCTCGTGACGACGCTGGGGCCTTGCGTCTTTTTTCAAAAATTCGTCAGCCAGTTGAGCCTGTAGAAGCCTGGGGTGGGGTTGGTGAGGATTGGGTTAAAGCCATTGGTGCGGATGATGTTGGTGATGATCGGGAGCCATGTTGCGTCCGTTAACGTGGTCGCGTTTTCCAGGCGGTATGTCGTTCCCGTCGTGCCGATCATGCCCAGGAGAGCGGAATCGCCGATACAGAGCGTGGGATTCATTACGGTGTAAAACGCTGTGTAAGGTGTCAGTTGGTCAGCTACCACAGCCACATTCTGGCTGCCGGGCACGTTCCAGCCAGGGATGGATTTGAACTCGACGCCGAACGTATTGGTTGAGGTAACGATGCGGGTGTAGTTCGACGCTGTGGAGAAGGCGGTGTCACCAAGCAATCGCCAGGCCGCCCCTGCCCGCACGGCCGCAGGCGGCGCGAGTTGAAATTGCACGTAGCCCGCATGCATGGCGTTAACGTTCTGGCTAGGGACGATCGTAACCACACCGCCGCCTGTGTTATTCGTCCCGTTGTCGCCTTGGCTCGCCGCCAACGTGATCAGGTTCACCACGCTGCTGTCGATGGCCCGCACGACCGAGGCGTATGGTTGCGCACCGCTAAAGAGCGTCCCGATATACACACCCGCCGGGTAGTAGTAGTTGCCGTTGAGCTGTACATACAGCGGCCCGCCACTGTTGCCCGGATAACTCAGGAACCACGGCGCGATGTACACCTGTTGCGATCCAGGCACCGGGTCCGTCGACAGGTTTAGTGGATACGGTTGCGGGTCGGTTTGGTACATTTTCCCCGCGCTGAGGTTCGTTCCGAATTGCGAGCCGTCCACCGGATACCCCACGAGCATCTTCAGCGTAGTGCCGGAGAGCCAGGTGTTCGGCACTGAGTCCGAGGGCAGGTAGCCGCCGTGTCCGCCGCCCGCCACGGGCAGCGTGAAGTAGAGCGCCGCTACGTCCAGGTTGCGCGAGGGCGGCGTGGATTGATCCGGCGTGGAACCGCTGAACAAATCATTAGTGCGCTGCGCCGCGTACCCGCTCAACAGGTAGAACCCGCGCGCCGCCTGCGGCAATGGTTCCTGAACACCTGCTTGGCGGCGGAAAAACCAGTGCGCACGGCTCACGTATGACAGCGTTTGATCGTTGAACACCAGGTGCGCCGCCGTCAGCACCACGTTCGTGTTTACGGCCACGCCGCTGCCGTAGCCGGTATCGGATTGCAACTGGCCATTGAAACCGAAGGGATAGGTCGTTTCATCATTCACCTGGTCGTCTTGCACAGGAAAGGGGAGATACAGGTTCACCGGGGGCGTGGCCGCGAGAAGATAATTCACCGAGAGACTCGACGGCAAGCCGGCGTTGATTTGCACCGACTGGCTCGGTGGCTTGACCCGGCCGCTCACAGCAGCAAACTCGATGAGATAGGTGCCGGGCGATAGGTTGGTAGTGAAGCCTGTGTTGAAGAAAGGCCCGCTGTCGCCGAGGAACCGCCAGCCCGCGCCGGAGGGCGGCGTGGGACCGAGAAAGACTGTGAGCGAGCCGGGCGCGCTGTTGGTGTCCTCCGCGCCGAGTGTGGGCAGATAGATGTTGGTGATGGTCGTCATGTTGCCCGCCGTGACCTGCACCGGTTCGACCGGCAGCACGAGAAAGCCCGGCACGTTGCGGAACTCGATCGGATAGTTTCCGGCCACCAGATTGCTCACCGTCACCCCGCTATTTCTCCAGCCAAACTCCCAGGGGAAACGCCATTGGCCCCCGGCCTCGAGCGGCAGCAATGTCACTGTCAGATTCCCACTCATCGGCGGCACGGTGTATGCCACTTTGTTGGCCGAACCATAGGCCGTGAACACGCCTTTGCGGATGGTATTGTTCACTGTGTCGGCGACGTACAAATTGCCGGCGTTGTCCAGAGCGATTCCATGAGGTTCATCAAATTGCGCGGAATTGCCGGTCCCATCAAGGCTGCCAAAACTGCCAGCCAACCCCCCAACGGTACTGACGACAGAGCTCGGAGTAATTTTCCGAATTGTGGCATTATAAGCATCTGCCGCATAAAGATTGCCCAAGCTGTCCACCGCCAATCCTTCAAGAGGGAAAAATCTGGCATTGGTTCCCACTCCATCGTCAATCCCCGATGAGCCGGCGAAACCCGCAATGGTGCTGACAAAGCCGGACACCGTGATCTTCCGAATGGTATAGTTGTAGCTGTCGGCCACATACACATTGGTCGCGCTGTCCACCGCAATGCCTGCTGGGTGGGAAAACCTGGCATTGTTCCCGAGGCCATTGGCCGTTCCGGGAATTCCGGGCGATCCGGCCATGGTGCTGGTGGCTCCGGCGGGGGTTATTTTTCGAATAGTGTTATTCTCGCTATCCGCCACGTACACAGTACCGGCACCATCCACAGCGATTCCGTATGGTGAGTTAAAGCGCGCACTGCTTCCGCTGCCGTCATTGGTGCCGCGACTTCCAGCGACCCCAGCCAGCGTCGCGACGACTCCTGCCAGCGTGATTTTTCGAATGACGTGATTGGTTTCCGCCACGTAGAGGGTGCCAGCATTATCCACAGCGATCGCAGAAGGACCGTTGAACCGCGCCGCGCTGCCGGTGCCATTGTTGGCGCCAGGACTTCCGGCCACGCCCGCAAATGTACTCACCACGCCCGCGGCAGTCACCTTGCGGATGGTATGGTTCCCAGTGTCGGCCACATAAAGATTTCCAATGTTGTCCGCGGCGATCGCGAACGGTTTGTTGAATCGCGCGTTGCTTCCTGTTGCATCCACGCTGATTGGATTGAAAACATTATTCGCGACCGAACCAGCAAGGGTGGTCGTAATTCCTGCCGCCGTGACTTTACGAATCGTGTGGTTATAGGTGTCTGCCACGTAAAGATTGCCTTGAACATCGGCCGCGATTCCGTACGGCTCATAGAACCGCGCACCGTTGCCAGTTCCGTCCACACTGCCAAAATTCGCTGGCAAACCGGCGAGCGTGCTCACGATACCGGCCGTGCTGATCCTTCGAATCGTGGTGTTGAAAGTGTCTGCTACATAGAGATTGGTTCCGCTGTCCACACAGATGCCCGAGGGTTGGGAAAACCGGGCGCTGGCAACGGGGCCATCATTTGTGCCGCGGAGTCCCGGCGAACCTGCCAGGGTGCTCACCACGTTGCCGGCCACGGTGATTTTCCGAATCGTTTGATTCTCGCTGTCTGCCACGTAGAGATTGCCCGCGGGATCCACGGCGATGCCGGAGGGGGACGCGAACCGGGCATTGCCGCCGGTGCCGTTGTTCGTTCCTGAAACACCGGCCAAACCGGCGAGCGTGGTTACTACGCCCTCGGCAGTGATCTTCCGGATGGTGTGGTTGCCGGTATCTGCGACATAGAGATTGGTCGCAGAATCAACAGCCAGGCCGGACGGAAATGAAAAGAGCTTTGCAATATCAGAACTGCCCGGAAACCCCGGAAAGCCCGCAATGGTCCGGACTTCTCCGCTGGGACTGATCGCTCGAATCGTGTGATTGCCGGTGTCGGCCACGTATATGTTGCCCGCGTTATTCACGGCGATGCCTTGAGGTCTATTGAACCGCGCGTTGCTGCCTTGCCCGTCACTACTGCCGAAAACGCCTGGCACACCGGCAATCGTGGTAACGACTCCTGCGGACGTGACTTTCCGAATGGTGAAGTTGAACGTGTCCGCCACGTAGAGATCGCCTGCGTTGCCGATTGCAATTCCGTAAGGCTGATGAAACTGGGCCGCGTCACCTATTCCGTCTGCGCTGCCGCTGAGCGGTTTTCCAGCCAGGGTCGTAAAGGTGTACGCAAGCGCCGAATTCTGCTGAGCTAAAAGTCTCGCTGAAAAAAAGCCCAAACACAAAAGGCACGCGAGGAATCCAGTGAACCGCGACCTGCGGTGGCGTCGCCAGCCAACCGGGAGTGTCGTTAACATGTGATTTTGCGTCTGATTGTTACAGGTGGACCGCGTGAAGGGAATCGAACCCTCATTTTCGCCAGTTATATAAATACTGCCAGCGGCAGTCACGCATTTAACGTCGGCATTTAACGTCGGTCTATACTTTTGCTACGACGTTTTCGAGTGCGCCGATGCCCGAAATGGTTATTCGAATCCTGTCCTGCTCCTGAAGCGTGAAGCCGTCCGGTGGAACAATTCCCGTGCCGGTCAAAAGAATGGCCCCGTGCGGAAATTTCTGACAGCGAAACAGGTAATCCACCAATTCTCCGAACGTGCGCTTGATCTGGCCGACCGAAGTTTCTCCATCGAAAACGGATTTGCCATTCCGGTTAATGCTCAATTGAATTTTCCACGTCCGCGCATCCGCTTCGCTTGCTTCCACTTTGACAAACGGTCCAACCGCGCATGATCCGTCGTATATTTTTGCTTGTGGGAGGTACAGCAGATTTTCCCCCTCGATGTCGCGCGAACTCATATCGTTGCCTATGGTGAAGCCCGCAATTGCGCCGCGAGAGTTGATAACGAAGGCCAGTTCCGGTTCCGGCACGCTCCAGGTTGCATCCGCACGTATGCCGACCGCCTCGCCAGGGCCGACCACTTTTTCCGGGAGTGATTTGAAAAACAATTCCGGCCTCGGCGCGTCATAGACTTTGTCATAAGCAGTGGCGCTGAAATCGGATTCTTCCATACGCGCTTTCTTGCTGCGTAGATAAGTCACGCCCACGGCCCAGACTTCCTGCCGCTCGACAGGGCTTAAGAGTTGGACACTTCCCAGCTCATTCCGCGGCAAATTCCGCTTCGCGAATGATGCGACACGCGCGTGCAAATCGATCGAGTCAAATAGGCTGGTGAGGCTTTCCACCTCGTCACTCAAGTCGAACACAGTTTCCTCCAAAATCAGGCCGGGACAAATCGCGCCGGACGCATTCTTAAAGCGACAGAGCTTCATGGTTTTTCAGGTTGAATAATCCAAATACACCGTCTTGACCCTGGTATAGAAGTCAATCGCGCTCGTTCCTTGTTCCTTGAACGAATCACTGCTCGATTTTTTCACTCCGCCAAAAGGAGCTTGCAGTGAGAGGCCAGTGGAGATCTGATTCACTTTTACCACTCCGGCCGCGATGCGTTCGGTGTAAAGCATGGCCTTTTTGAAATCACGTGTGACGATCGAAGCGGAAAGCCCGACATCCACCTCGTTTGCAACCGTGATCGCTTCATCGAAATTTTCCACGGCAATGATCGCGACGACCGGTCCAAAAACCTCCTCGCGCGCGATGCGCATGCCGGGCTTCACACCTCCCAGCACAGCAGGCGACATAAAATGCCCATGCGCAAGGTCCCCCTGCGTTAAACGTTCACCGCCCCAAAGCAGCTTGGCGCCCTCCTTCACGGCGATTTCAATATGCTGAAAATTTCCATCCAGTTCCTGCTTGTTTACCGCCGGCCCCATCGTTACTCCCTCTTGTAATCCATTTCCAACTTTGATCGCTTGTCCGCGGGCAATCAATTTTTCCGTAAAAGGTTGGACGACACTTTTCTCAACCAGCACCCGGCTGGTGGCAGTGCATGCCTGGCCGGTAAGGCCGAATCCAGCCATACCAACCAGTTTCGCGGCCAAATCCAAATCCGCGTCGGCCAGGACGATGGTCGGATTTTTTCCACCCATTTCCATTTGGGCGCGAGCCATGCGGGGCGCGAGCTGCTGATAAATCTTCTGACCGACGGTGTAAGAACCTGTGAAGGAAAGCGCTACCACCGCTGGATGATTCGCCAGTTCGCCCCCGACGGAGGATCCTTCGCCGATCACAACATTCAAAACGCCTTTCGGTAAACCAGCTTCGGTAAATATCTTTGCCACTTCCAAGGTCATCGCCGGCGCCTGCGATGCCGGCTTGATCACCACGCTGTTGCCGCTGACCAAAGCGGGGGCCATTTTCCAGGAGGGGATCGCGATTGGAAAATTCCAGGGCGTGATTAAAGCGACTACGCCAAGAGGCTCTCGCCTGGTAAAAAGCAGGTTGCCCGGCAAATCGTGCGGGATGGTTTGCCCTCCAATCTGGTAGCTAAATCCTCCGAAGAATCGAAAAATGTCCGCTGTCCGTTGCACTTCGCCCGTGCTCTCGGCCAAAGTTTTGCCTTCCTCGCGTGTGAGCAGTTGCGCCAGTTCCGTTTTGCGTAATTCAATCAGTTGCGAGGCCTTGCTCAGGATCCGGCCGCGCGCCACTGGTGTCATCGCCGCCCAGGCAGGCCATGATCTTTTTGCCGATTCCACGGCGACGCTTGCGTCGGCCTGAGAGCTCGACGGGTATTCAGCCACCGCTTCGCGCGTATCGGCAGGGTTTAGATTTTGAAAAGTCTTCCCGGATTGTGCCGCAATCCATTCGCCGTTTATAAAATTCTTATAGTTTGTCACAGTTAAGGTTCTAAGTGGGGGCAGTTTTCAAAATCGTCCAGCAAATTAATTTTTACAGAACATTCAAGCTTTGCACATTTGTATCCCGCCTCCCACTCCGTCCGATCATCAAGACCCCTGATTTCCCTCATCTTACTGCATCTTTTTTGCGCAGCGAGACACTCCTTCAACCAAAGTCTTCCCCAGTGTGTCACCATAAAAGCTCATGCTGGCCTCGTAGCCGCCTTTGCGGTATTCGTCGGCTGGCAGGATATAGCTGACCCATTCGTCCGCCAGGCCGCCGATCGTCACGCAACTGGAGCCGCTGAACTGCTTTGCTTTGGATTTGACATCCATGCCCAACTGCGCCGCCATTTCGCCAGGAACTCCCAGGATCTCAAGCTCGCCCAGCCGAAGGCAAGTGCTGTGGGTTTGGGTCGGATTCAATTGATCCACAAAACCCTGCATATTTGCTTCATCCAAACCATATTCTGCCCCGCCGGTTTTCATGAAGTCCGGATGCCACTGCCGTTTCGGAAGGTCGATAATCTCTGTGTGGTAAGCAAATTCCTTTAGTTCGTGCGGTTGTATTTTCTCCCATGCGCGCCACGCCATAATGCCCATCTCCCGGCCATAGCGCTCCGCTCGTTCCCAATGGCTGGGGCAATCGGCGGGAGGAACAGGCGATTGATCTCCTTCAGCCCCATTGTAATACATCGTGATTACACCGTGCCCAACCAGAGCTTCGACTGTGCGTTGCAGATGACCCGGCCAATCGCCGGAAAACAACATATCGTTCTCATCCATAAAGGTCGGATGTGCAGTCCAGTTGACGAGGATTGCCAGGGGATTTCCGTTCGCAGTTTCGATACGGGTCACAGTCAGTGCGGTATCGTGCGTGGTGAGTCCGTGCCGGCGATTGCGGTTCCGGTCAGGGACGGAAACAGTCATTGACCCAGCGCGGATTGGAACAATCTGTTTGCCCGCCGCCCGGATTACTTCGGCGAGTTGATTCGCGGTATGTTCAAAAAGTTCCTTATGGAAAACACCGACCTTTCGGTTCCCGAATACATTTCCCGGGTGCAATGCCATCAGGTCGAAGCTGGTATGTGAATGGCTTGGCAGTAAAAGAATTTGGTTGGGGTTCAACCCCTCTGAGGAGAGACGTTGAACCACCGCAGCTTTAAACTGTGGTGGGAAACCCAGCACGTCGGCAGTGACGATCACAAATTTTTGTTCCCCTTTGGTGAGCAGCAATGCCTTTGCCCAAACTGCGTCGTGAACGCCAATGGCAGGCTTGCTATCGCGCTCGCCGTAGCCGCCCAAGGCGGCTTTCATTTCCATTGGTGGTGTCAGATTTACCCGGGCAGCTCCCGCCATAAGAACCACAGCATCGGCGGCCGTTGTTGGTCCCGATAGAGCGACAACCGAAAGGGCCAGCAAGCAAGAAAAGGAATAGGAGAATCGGTAGGGGCGCATAAGTTATACGTGCATGCAGCAGTGGGTTTGGTCAAGCGTGAATCAAAGTCAAGGCCGAGTTGAAACCCGCAAGGTGCATCCTTGCAAACTGCAGCGGCGGCGGTCATAAATAGGAAATGGCTGCTCTTATATTGTTCTTTGTCGCGCTTTCTGTCGCGATGGCAGCCGATGGTAATCCTGACCAGAACGAGTTCTTTGAGAAGAAAGTCAGACCCATTCTGGTTGAACGCTGTTATAAATGTCATAGTGCTCAAAGTGAAAAGCTCAAGGGGGGATTGCTTCTCGATAGCCGCGAAGGCGCGCTGAAAGGAGGCGATGATGGACCGGTGCTAACGCCAGGCGCACCGGAAAAGAGCAAGTTGATTGAGGCTGTTCGTTACGACAACGCTGATTTACAGATGCCCCCAAAAGGGAAGTTGCCGGATGCGGAAATTGCCACACTGATCACGTGGGTCAAGATGGGAGTGCCTTGGCCAGCTTCGGAACCGGTGAAAGCTATTAGCGCAGGAACTCCGGTGTTTGATTTGGAAAAACGCCGCCGAGAACATTGGGCATGGCAACCCATCCAACACCAGAAGCCTCCAGCGGTACAAGATAAAACCTGGCCTTTGACAGCGCCCGATCAGTTTCTTCTTGCAAAGCTGGAGCAAGCATCGTTGCGACCGTCCCCCCCTGCGGACCGTCGAACGCTCATCCGTCGTGTGTATTTTGATTTGACCGGTTTACCTCCCACGCCTGCGCAAGTGGACGAATTTCTTCAAGACTCATCGCCTAAAGCTTACGACAGAGTCGTGGATCAGTTACTGGCTTCGCCTCATTTTGGTGAACGTTGGGCCCGGCATTGGCTGGATCTGGTTCGATATGCAGAGACCCTCGGGCACGAGTTCGATTACCCAATTCATAATGTGTGGCGTTACCGCGATTATGTGATTCGCGCGTTTAATGCCGACATTCCCTATGATCAGTTCGTTATGGAGCATGTCGCCGGGGATTTGCTTCCCAATCCTCGCAGAAATCCAACAGAAGATTTCAATGAATCCGTGATTGGGACTGCGTTCTTTTGGCTCGGCCAGCGCGAGCATTCGCCAGTGGACGTTCGCCAGCATCAGGCCGAGTTGATTGACAACCAAATCGATGTGATGTGCAAAACCTTTCTTGGATTGACCGTCGCGTGCGCGCGTTGTCATGACCATAAGTTCGACGCGATCGCGACTAAGGATTTCTATTCTCTTTATGGGGTGCTGGAGAGTTCGCGCTATGCACAGAAGGCGATTGATTCTGCTGCAGTGCCGGTCATTGAAAAATTGAAGCTGTTAAGAAAGGAAATTCGTGCGGCCGCAGTTTCGGAATGGTCCAGGCAATCTTCCGATGTGATGAAATCTCTCGAGGCTGCCGCTGAAAAGGGGAGGACTCCATCAACATCGGAACTCAAAACGAATCCCCATACCGACGCATCCATTCCAACTTTAATAGAAATGGAACACGGACTTCCCTTGTTTCCGTGGACGAAACTTTTGGGTGCTGAACCCGCCTCGAGAGAGGAATTTCATAAAAAATGGAATGCGCTTTTGAATCAAAGCGATCCGAAAACGCCTTGGAATCAAACCACGAATGAACAGGTCTTTGCCAAAGCCAGCGCAGGCCAGTTCACTGGGTGGTTTGCGGACGGTGATGCTTTTGCATTAGGGGCCGGCGGGGAAGGGGATTTCATTATTGGCGCCAGCAACGCGACCCTCATTGCCGAGTCAACCGTAAATGACGCCGTGATTTCCCGGCAGCTTGAGGGGTGGTTGCGCTCTCCAGGTTTCGTGATCCATCAAAGGTATGTTCACATTTTGGCCGCTGGACGAGAAAGCCGGATCCGAATCTGCGTGGACAACTTGACGATGATTCGCGACCCAATCTATGGAGGGTTGATGAAAGGTTTGGATCGGGAAAAACCTGGATGGCTCACGTTCGATGTAACAATGTGGCCAGGGCATCGTGCTTTCATTGAACTTAGCGACAGCGCAACACCTGATCCTTCCGAAGGTCCGCAAAAGCAAGGCCAGAAGCATTTGGGATGGATCTCAGCCAGCGAGGTTGTTTTTTCTGATAGCGCCTCGCCCCCTCGCAAAACGGATGGCCCGCTTTGGGCTCGCCTGCTGGGTTCTGAGCCTCCCGATTCATTGGCTTCTCTCACCGACCGTTACCGAGTAGCCTTCGAACAGGCGCTGCAGCTTTGGAATTCCCGCAAGAACTCGTATTCTAGAGCTGAGCAAGCCCAAATCGAATTTCTGAATTGGCTGCTGGAAAACCGAGTGCTTGCCTGGCCGGGGTCTGTCAGCCAGGAGACCAAAACATCCGAAAGCAATCCGCTCACGCGCCTCGTCGCTCGTTATCACGAAATGGAATTATTCATTCCCGAGCCGATTCACGTCCCCGCCATAACGGATGGCGATGGTGTCGATGAAAAGGTTTTCATTCGTGGTAGTCCGAAAACCCTCGGTGAGGTGGCTCCACGTCAGTTCTTGACGGCCCTTACCAAGGAAGGGGAGAGTAAATTCAAGCTCGGCAGTGGGCGGCTGGAGTTGGCCCACTGCATGGTCGCTTCCTCGAATCCCTTCCTCACGCGTGTCATGGTTAATCGGGTGTGGCTTCATTTATTTGGCCGCGGCATCGTTCCGACGCCGGACGATTTCGGCAAACTGGGCCAGCCGCCTACTCACCCCGAGCTTTTGGATTGGCTTGCGAGCTGGTATCGGATTGATGCGCATTGGTCCACGAAAAAGTTGGTGCGTTTGCTGGTAACCTCGCGGGCCTATCAAATGTCGAGCACGCCAGCCAATACAGTCGCGGAGGAAAAGGACCCCGAAAACATGCTATATCATCGCATGCCCATTCGACGTCTGGAAGCGGAAGCTATTCGCGATGCGATGCTGGCCATTTCCGGCCGGCTGGACGACCAGATGTTCGGGCCTTCCATTCCGGTCCACCTCACGGAATTCATGGATGGCCGCGGACGTCCAGGCTCGAGCGGCCCTCTTGATGGGGCAGGGCGGCGCAGCATTTACATTGAAGTGCGGCGCAATTTCCTTCCACCGATGATGCGGACGTTCGATGCTCCCGTTCCTTCCAGTACCATTGGAAAGCGCACCACCTCGACTGTGCCGGCTCAATCATTGATTCTTCTGAATGATCCATTTGTTTTTGGCCAGGCGCAAGCCTGGGCCGATCGAGTTTTGAAAAATACGAAGCTGTCACCGCAGCAGCGAATCGAACTCATCTATTTGATGGCCTTTGCTCGCATGCCAACAGAGCAGGAACAGACAAAAGCGCTCGCGTTTTTTCGACAACAAGCTTTTGAATATGGCCTGGACACCGCGAAATGCGACACCGATGAAAAGCTTTGGACCGATTTCTGCCATGTAGCCTTCAACCTTAAGGAATTTGTCTATCTGCAATGATAGCTATAGAGTACCAATTGGATTCTCATCTCAACGCATGAAGCCTAACTATCCTTGCGGGAAATTGGCTCGGCCTCCGATCAGTCGGCGTGAGATGTTGCTCCAATGCACTAACGGATTTGGGGCCATTGCATTGTGGAGCTTGCTGGGAGACAAAGCATTCGGAGCTTCGCAAGAGGACTCAGAAAAATCGCCCGTCATCCGTGGATCTCTGTCGCCTCGTCTACCGCAATATCCCGCCAAAGCGCGTAATGTCATTTTCCTCTACATGGATGGTGGCCCGTCACAAGTGGACACGTTTGATCCCAAGCCCCGTTTGCGCGCGGAACATGGGCAGCCATTCAAAATGAAAATGGAGCCCACACAATTCAATAATAACGGCAATACATTGGGTAGCCCGTGGTCATTCAAGAATTACGGCCAGAGCGGCATTCCCGTAAGCGAACTCTTTCCTTTCGTAGCGCAATGCGCTGACGATTTGTGCATCGTCCGCTCGATGACTTCCAACTTTTCAGAACATACCAATGCCAATTATTTTTTGCATACCGGTTTGGGATTGTCTGGCCGGCCCAGTGTGGGTGCCTGGGTTTGTTATGGATTGGGCAGTGAAAATCAGGACCTCCCAGGGTTCGTAGTCTTGAACGGCGGATTGGTTCCTCCCGGAGGGCTTGAAAATTTTGGCAGCGGGTTTTTGCCAGCGACTTTTCAGGCTTCGACCTTTCGGCCCGGAGCGCATCCAGTTGCAAACATCAGTTCCGCCGAACCTCGCGAGAAACTTCAGAGGAACAAACTTGCTCTGATGCGCGATTTGGACGCGGGATTGCTTGCAAGGATTGGCCACGTGGATCAACTGGAGTCGGCGATTGCCAATTATGAACTGGCGTTTCGGATGCAAAGCGCAGTTCCAGAGTTGATGGAGATTAAACGCGAAACGGAAGCGACGCGCAAAATCTACGGCCTGGATGCTCCATACGAGCACACCCGCACCTTTGGCGAGCAATGCCTCGTCGCCCGACGCCTCATCGAGCGCGGGGTGCGATTTGTAGAGCTCACATGCCCTTCGATTAGCGGTGCCGACCGGTGGGATCAGCACAGCAAGCTAAAAGAAGGGCACGAGAATAATTCACGCGCTGTCGACCAACCCATTGCTGGTCTGCTGCAGGACCTTAAGGCGCGTGGCTTGTTGGAACATACTTTGGTGGTCTGGGCAGGCGAGTTTGGCCGCACACCCTTTGCTCAAGGAACCGATGGCCGCGATCACAATCCCTTCGGCTTTTCTATTTGGCTCGCAGGAGCCGGAGTGAGAAATGGCACCATCTATGGCGCGACTGATGATTATGGTTACAAAGCGATCGAGAACAAGGTGATGATCCATGATCTCCACGCGACGATGCTGCACTTACTCGGGATGGATCACAAAAAGCTTACGGTCCGTTTTTCGGGCCGCGACATGCGTCTGACCGATGTGCATGGTGAAATAATAAGAGACATCCTCAGCTAAGCTGCATCAACGGCCGGCGCGGAGGGGATATTTGGGTTTCTTCACTTCCACTGGAGGGTTTCGCTTGAGTGCTTTCATTACCTCATCAATCGCTCGATCGAGTTGCGGATCGCCCCCTTTCGCCATCAATGAAGGATCGTCCACAACGGCGATGTCCGGATCCACACCGTGACCCTCGATAATCCATTCGCCTTTGGTATTATAAATACCGAAGGTGGGCACTGTCACGCTGCCTCCATCAATCAGGGCAGGGGTGCCGGAGATCCCAATCAGTCCGCCCCAGGTGCGCGTTCCAATGAGGGGGCCCAAACCAGACTTTTGGAAGTAGAATGGGAAATAATCTCCGCCTGAGCCGCTCCACCCGTTGATCAGCATGACCTTCGGGCCCGAGTTCGCAATCTGAGGCCAGTTCCAATCCGAACCATCACGGACGGCCCAGTAGTTGACCACTTTTCGGCTCAACATCTCAATGAAGCGGTCAGGAATCTGTCCGCCGCTGTTGAATCGTTCATCAATGACCAACCCGGCTTTGTTGAATTGAGCGCGGAATTGCCGTACCAGTTCCGACTGCCCGCCACGAGCGGTATCAGCAACATAAACATAGCCGACCTTTCCCCCGGTCGCTTCGTCCACTTTCTTTCTGTTCTTCTCGATCCATGCGAGATGACGGAGTCGCGCTTCGTTCGAGAGGGTCTGAACGAGCACTTCATGCGAATTCTCCAAATTGGGTTGGTCATTCACTGTGATGAACACGGGCTTATCAGCTAAACCCTGAAAAGCAGCGTAAGGCTCACGTTCGGTGTCGAGAGCCAGGCCGTTTACTGCGAGCAAATAATCTCCTTCTTTTACTTCCACGCCAGGCTGCTTTAACGGGGAGCGCACTTCTGCGTCCCATGGTCCGCCTTCAACAATGTGTTTGATGCGGAACGCGCCGTTCTCGAGCGAAAAATCCACACCCAGATACCCAACGCCTTGTTCCCTGGGATTTTCTGTATCACCGCCGCTGCGATAAGTGTGAGAGGAATTAAGCTCGGCGATCAGTTCCCCAATAACATAGTTCACGTCCCAGCGTGTCACCGCGTCTTTCAGCAAATCGCCATAGCGCTGGCGCATCGACTGCCAATTGACACCGTGCATGTTGGGATCATAGAAATAATCGCGTTCGAGCCGCCAGGCCTCGGTGAAGAGTTGGGTCCATTCCGCTTCCGGCTCGACTACTGTCTCCAATCCATAGATCGACAATTTTTTATCGAATTTCTGGTTTTCCTTTGGTTCGATGATGGCGTACTCGCCTTTGCGGCGGACCAGCATTTTTTCTCCTTTGGCTGCAAGAATTGCATCGTCCACGTTATCGAGAATCGTTTTATCTTCCCGTTTCTCCAGGTCGTAATAGACCAGCGCGCTCGTTTCTTCTCCTGACCCCGCGCGAGGGAGCCGTCGATAAATCAGTTTGCCACTGAGTGCGGCCAGATCGGAAAAATAACCCGGCTTAGGGGGCAGCACCACCGCTCGGCGCTCGAAATCCTCCAGATCAATTTCAACCGCTGCAGGCGGCTTTTCATCTTTCTTTTCCTCTTTCTCTTTGGCATCCGGCTTTGCTTTATCATCTTCCGCTGGCTCATCCTTTTTAGCGTCATCCTTCTTTTCGTCCAATTGCGGCTCGTCTTTTTTTCGAGGCTTTTCCTCAGGCTTTTTCTTGTCCTTTTCTTTGTCTTTGTCTTTATCCTTTTTATCTTTGTCTTTTTCTTTTTTGGGTTTTTCGCCCTCGTCATCGTTGCGCGGAGAAAGTGGGGATGCTACATCCTTTCGCAAAGGAACAGCCGCCAGTTGGTAACTGTTTGGATAAATCCACGTGTTATCGAGATCGCTGTAAAGCGGCGTAAAATCACGGCCTGTTCGGTAATAGAGATACTTTCCCTCGGGATCGAAGACAGGCTGGTCGTCATCATAATAGCCGCTGGTTACAATATGTTTTTCAGCAGCTTTGACATCGTACAGCGCAATTGCGGTATGTTGATTTTCCAGGTCGTGAGCAAACGCAATCCATTGGCTGTCTTTGGACCAACTCACTTTGAAACTGCTTAGGCCTCCATGATAGAGCCAGCGTCCACGGTCAATCTCCAGGGTCTCCTTCTTTTCCAAATCGTGCATTTGAATCCGCATAGTTTGGTCGATAAAAACAATCTTCTTGCTGTCCGGCGACCACCAGGGCCGGTAACGAAAACCCGGGCCAAGCCTGGTCAAAACCTGCTCGGAACCTGAACCGTCGGCCGGGCGTATGGTGAGTTCATACTCACTGGAACGGTCGCTGAAATAAGCGATGGTTTTGCCGTCCGGCGACCAGGCGGGCGACCTCTCTGCCACGCCCGAACTGCGCGTTAGATTCCGCACAACGCCGTGTTCCGCTGGGACGGTGAACACCTCGCCCCGCGCTTCGAACACCGCCCGTTTTCCGTTGGGGGATATATCCGGCTCATGAACCGAACGGGAGACATCCTCAAGCCGGGCTTTAAGTGTTGCGCGGTCAGTCAAAACGCGAATAGATGCTTCCGAGTATTTTTCGGTTTCGAGGTTCAGCAAATAAAGCCGGCCACCGCATTCGAAAACAATCTCCTCCGGGCCGATGTTGGGAAAGTGAACATCAAATTCATCGAACGTGGTAATCTGCCTGAACTTTGTCTTTTTCAGGTCATAGGCCCAGATGTTTGCCCGCTTGTTTTTGTCGCGGTCCGACAGGAAATACAAAATGGACCCGTGCCACATCGGTTGTGAATTGGCGGTCTCGTTTCCCGAAATATTCTTTGCCGAAAAATTATCGAGGTCAAAAAGCCAAATCGCCGGGTTCATACCGCCTCGGTACCGTTTCCAGGTTCGGAAATCGGTCGAGATAGGCACATAAGCGAGAGTTTTGCCATCCGACGAAATAGAACCAAACTCTCCATAAGGCACCGGTAGCTTTTCCGGCAGGCCGCCGGCTGCGGGGATTTTATAGAGTTGATTGAACCGGTCCTTTTCGCTGGTGCGCGAAGTGGCGAAAAGAATGGATTTCCCGTCCGGGTACCATTCGAGCATGCGATCGGGAGCCCCATGGTACGTGAGCCGCTTCGGCAAGCCTCCGTTCGAGGGCACGACATAAATGTCAGTGTTGCCATCATAATTACCGCTGAAAGCGATCTGTGTGCCGTCAGGAGAAAACCGCGGAAATGTTTCCTCTCCACGTGGTGAACTCAGTCGCAAGGCGTCACCGCCGGTCTTGGGAGCGACCCAAATATCGCCCGCATAAACAAAAGCGATCTGCGTGGCGGACACGTCGGGATAACGCAGCATTCGAGCATCCACCCCACAAGCCGAGACCGTGTTGGTTGGAGTGGAGGCTTGCATGGAGCAAGCGCCTGACAACAAACCGCCCAACAATAGAGGATAACAATAAGTTTTCATTTTGAGACCGGTGAAAAAGAGTAGCCAAAGAATCGGTCGTGGAAAGTGAAAGTTTACCGGACAATGTGGCTGACCTTTTTATTTGACATCTTTTCGATGGCCCGGCTAATATATCAAATATAACCGCTGACTCAGTTCGAAGTGATGGTGGTTTATCGGGTTTATGAAATCTGATTTGCGTCTTTGGAGATTCGCTTCGTTGTTTTGTTTCTTTCTGCCATTCATTGCCGCAGCCCAGCCGTTTCGTCTCAGTTCAGTTCCCCATCCGTCCACCCAGGTAAGCGCAGGAGGCGGAGGAGATTCCGGATTGCCGGTCATCAGCCCGGATGGGCGCTACATTTTATTTACAAGCACTGCGAACAATCTTGTTCTTTCCTCTTCTAATCGGCCGTTCCCCGGAATCATTCCTCCTCCCCTAAACGTCTTCCTTCGTGACCGCGCCAGCAATACTACAAAGCTGGTGAGCATATCGGCCTCAGGCTTCAGTGCCGGTAATGGAAACTCCTTGCCCGTGTCGATTTCTACCAATGGCCAATTCGTTCTTTTCGAGAGTAGTGCGAGCAATCTCATCGACGGGGATACTAATAACGCTCCCGACCTTTTTGTTCGCGACGTTATCAACAATGCAACTTTCCTTGTCAGCACGCCAATCAGCGGCAAAACTGCGGCCGGCACTTCCCGTGCCGGCGCAATGACTCCAGACGGACGTTTCGTAGCTTTTCTCAGCGGCGCGCCCAACCTTGTCTTGAACGATACCAACGGCATTCCGGACGTCTTTGTTCGCGACCTCCAAGGGAATACTATAGACCTCGTTAGCGTTGGCGCAAAATCGCGCAACAGCACGATATCGACACTAGTCGTTCCTTCGGAGAGCGCCCCTGATATTTCGCAGGATGGTCGATTTGTCCTTTTTTCCAGCACAGCGACAAACCTTGTCCAGGGTGTAATCCCCCTTTCCACCAGCGGCAATGAAATTTACCTGAGGGATCGCCAGGCTGGAACCAACCTTTGGATTAGTGGCGGAGCGCGGCCAATAGCTTTTGGAACTCTGGGAACCAGCAATGTGCTCTATTTTAATTTTCTGATTAGCGTTGATGGTCAATTTGTGGTTTATCAGGCCAGAAAGAGCACCGCTTCCACGGGCTTGACTCTTCAGTACAGCGCCTTCAGCGGCGTTACTCAAGTGATTCACACGAATGCCCTGGTGACCAGCAGCGGTGACAGCCGTACTGTTCAAATGAGTCCTGATGGTCGTTTTGTAACGTTTGTCGCCAGTCAGGGAGTAAACCTGGGCACCAATACTTATGCGCTTCTTTGGGATAACCAGACAGGGTTAAACACAATCGTGAGCGGGGACGCGGTCGGTTCCGTTCCCCAGGGCTCCACTTGTGATTGGCCAACCGTTACCCCAGATGGGCGATTCGTGGCGTTTCTCAGCAGCGCAACGAATCTCGTGACTAATGTTATTTCAGGAGAATTCCATTTGTATTTACGTGACACCCACATGGCCACGACAACACTCGTGGATAAGGATACAAATAGCATTGCCTCTTCGTTGCTTAGCTCGATGCCCGCTCCGTGTCTAAGTGCCGACGGACGTTATGTCGCTTTTGAATCTGCCGATGGCAGTTTTGTCCCAGGGGATAATAATCGTAGCCTGGATGTTTTCGTTTCTGATATGTTGGCTAACACCGTCGAACTCGTATCGACACGTGACCCGGCCTTGCCATCCAGCAGCCCCAATGCGCCAAGCGGACTCATCGGTTCATCGATTAGCGCGAACCCCCTCTTGGCATTTTCAAGCGATGCTGACGACCTGGTTCTCAATGATAACAATGGATATCGGGACGTATTTGTCCGAGATTTAGTGGCAGGTAGCAACATTCTCATTAGCATCAATACAAATGGCGTTTCTGGGAACGGTCCCTCGACGGATCCAAGCATCAGTAGCGACGGCAGGTTTGTGGCGTTCAGCAGTCGCGCCGACAATCTCGTCGCCGGGGACACCAACCGTTCACAAGATGTGTTTGTGCGTAACTTGCAAACAGGGACGACCCTACTCGCCAGCGTGGACGCGACCGGCCTCAGTCCGGGCAGCAAGGATTCCTATTCGCCGCTCCTGAATAATGATGGAGCCCATTTACTTTTCCGTAGCCAAGCCCCAAACCTTGTACCCGGAACTGCAGGCGAAAACCTTTTTTTCCGTGATCTTTCCACTGCCACAACGTATGCGCTGACTACCAATGGTGCTTCTGCCGCATCGATGACACCGGATGGAAGGTATGTTGCCTTCGTCGCAAGCAATGGCGCAAGCTCGGCGGTTTATCTTTGGGACTTTCAAACCACGTCGCGGGTTTACACCAATACCGTGAGCAATGTGACAGATCTCGCGCTTAGTCCGGATGCCAGCCGGATAGTCTATTGGGTTACGAATAGTTTGTGGACCGATGACCGCGTGGCTCAGACCAATTGGCCAATCACCTCCTTAATTGAGGCGACTCGCCCAGGAATGCGCTTCAGTTCGGATGGACGTTTTCTTGTGTATTCGGCAGGCGTTGGGCCAAAAGGCGTCATCGTCACCAATAACCAGGTCTGGCTATTCGATTTTCAGGCTGGAACCAGCTTGCTCATCAGCCAGAGTGCGAACACGCCCGGACCAGCTAATGATAGCTCGGATTCACCGGATATTAGCGGGGACGGCAGGTTTGTTGCATTTCGCAGCGCGGCAACCGATATAGTCCTCGGAGATACGAATGGTGTTCCTGACATTTTTCTTTTCGATAGAATGGCGGGACAAATCTCACTGATCAGCGCCAGCCGGTTCGGGAGTTACAGCGCTGATAATCGGTCCTTGAGCCCTCGTTTCAGCAGCGACAACCGAACTCTATTCTTTGAAACCATCGCTTCGGATTTAACCAGCGAGGACTTCAACGGATGGAGCGATGTGTATTCGTGGTCCATCGACACGACGGCATTGCTCGTTCCTTTTCCGCTTAAGGTGTCTCGTGAGGGGCAGGGGGTCAGGATCTCGTGGCAACTGATTTCCGGGAAAACATATCGCGTTCAGTTCAAACAATCTTTGGACGACCCCAATTGGCAGGATCTGAACGGTATTATAACAGTTTTTGGGAGCACAGCTTCGTTTATGGATTCTACAACTTCTTTCGCGCACAAATTCTATCGTGTAAATGCATTTTAAAACTGCTTCAAGTATGACAACAAAAAAGAGCGCCTGGTCACTCATAGAACTTGTCACGATCATTTCCGTGCTCGCCCTTTTAGGAACTGTCTTGTTTCCAGCGTTGGCCAGAACGGGCTCGAACAGTCATTCATTCCAATGCATGAATAATCTGAGGCAGCTTATGGCGGCTATGCTGATGTACAGCCATGAGAATCACGACCTCTTTCCACCAAACCCAGATGATGGAAGTATTCTTTGGTGTCCAGGACAGGCCGGCGTGGGCTCGGCGGACGAGTTCAACAGTGATCTGCTCAAGGACCCTTCTCGCTCTTTACTTGCACCGTACATACAAAAGAATGTGGCTCTTTTCAAATGCCCCACTGATTCCAGATCCGGGCGTTCAACCGCTCCATCGAGTCTCGGACAGACAGTGCCTGCAGCTCGGACTATTTCTATGAACGCGGCAGTCGGCACTGATCCGTACAGCCCCAACGCAAAACTTGCAGTAAATGGAGCCTGGCTGGACGGCAACCACACCAATACCAGGAATGGCCCATGGGCTACTTACGGAAAGACCACAGATATCACTCTGCCTTCACCCAGCTTTCTCTTTGTTCTGTTGGATGAAGACCCACTCAGCATCAACGACGGTTCCTTTGCTATCAGCATGGCCTCGAGCATCATGATCGACTGGCCCGGCACACTTCATAACTTCTCTGGCAGCTTCGCTTATGCGGATGGCCGTTCAGAGATTCATAAATGGAAAGACAAGCGGACTCTCTTGACTTCAAGTCCTGTCTCGATTGTCTCAATGCCGGGCAGCCCCGACATAGCATGGCTTCAGCAGCGAACTTCAATTCATAAATAATCTCGATACCGAGTTTTCCTTACTCATTGTCGAGCAACAACTGTGCCTGCAAACGCACAGTTGTCACAATGCTGCGCAGCGTTAGGGTGAGGTAAACGTGGCGACCAAAGAGCACAAGCGACAGGTCCGGGGTTTGATTGAAGGATTGGAGTACCGGGTTCACGTGGGACCGCCGGTTCACGATTCTGAAATCCAGTCAGCGCAGGAATTTTTGCGAAAGAACGATTTCTCCCCGGCGAGCGACTACTTCAACCGCTTGTGGCAGATTCAGAATCGGTTATGCGCGCGGGCAAAAGAGCCGGCCCTCCCTCGAGCAAAGCGTAATTACGGAGGAGAAGCGGGTGGACATTGGATGCAATTGCAATCTGCTTTCGACCACGTCATTTTGTCCACCTGCTATGAGGGCGAATTCAACCTGAGGCGAGGCCGGGTAAAAATCTCACATCGTTTCAACGAGCAAGGCAGAATAGATTTCGTCGAGTTGAAATTCCTTCAATCTTTGGAGCCCTGTTTGAGTGGAGAGATCCGAAAACTTTTGACCGTAAGCGATTTTCAAACTGCGCGGAAAGACTGGCAAACCATGGAGGCTTTTGTCTTGCCCATTCTTCCCCGGGAGTTGGTTTTTCTTTATCCTGATATTTTCCGGTTTCCCAGAAACGAAGTTCTGAGCTGGCTCGTCAACGTGGGTCACCGGATTGTAGACGACCTTCGGCAGGATTTAGCCGCGTACCACACTGTGAACGGAACCAATTCTCCGCCAGGGAGAGACCGCGATCAGCTATGCCTCTCCGCAGTTCGGACAGACGAAGTTGCCTGGCCAATATTGGAAAAGGTGGCCTTGCTGGAATCCAACATCGAATGCAAGGACGACAAAACGGTTCTTGTGAAATACTTGCACAAGTAAGGTTTCACGAAAGGTGAACCGCTCCATAACAGCGTCCCTCAACCAAACAGCGGCCACTTAAATGTAGTCTCGACATTTATTCTGCGACCCGTCCGTTGAGACTGATGGCAGGCGTTCATTACCTCCAGAACATGCAAAGCATGCTCTGGCGTAATTAAGCCCGGTTTTCCAGTAAGAAGGGATTCTGCAACGTAGGTTGCCCCTCCGACCCAATTGTATTTGCCGGGGTCTTTGCAAAAGGTTTGCAACACCGCTTCGCCCTGGAAGGCAACGTCAACGCCCCCTGGACCCCAATCCCAACCTTGCATATGCATCGTTCCTTTCGTCCCGGTTACGTCAATCGTGTACAATTGACGGCCCTCACCGGCCAAACGCTCCCCGTCGAAATAGCCGAACCCAGTCTGCACGTGAGAAAGCAGGCCATGCCCATGGTTCATGATCAGCATCGTATTCTCGTCCGCCTCGACTTTCACCTCACCCAAATCCTCGACCTTTCGTGTCGGGTTCAAAACAGCAGTCATTCCTACGACTTCCTTTACCGGACCAAACAAGCCGGTGAAGGTGGTCACATTATAAACGCCAAGATCATAAAGGCTGCCGCCACCTTTTTGGTAAAACCACCCGGACCATCCCGGCCCGCCATGTCCGTAAGTGCCGTGACCGGCCGTTACCCTGCCGATTTTGCCCTCCGCAATTGTGTCCGCCATGAATTTGAATTGGGGACTGGTCACGCACGTGGGAGAGCCCCAGAAATGAACACCGTTGCGTTTGGCCAGTTCCAGCAACTCCTTGCCGTCCTTCACCTCCAGAGCAATAGGTTTCTCTGACCAAACATTACGCTTCGCCTGCAATGCCTTCTTGTTAACCGGGAAGTGAGAGGGCATCGAAGTGGTGTTTACCAGCAAATCGAAGGGAGTGCCGGCTAACATCTCATCGATGTTGGGATACACATTTGGCACCTTGAATTGCGCTGCGCGTTTCTGCGCGCGTTCCAAAATAATATCACACACGCTCACTACCTCGATGAAAGGCTGCGACGTGAGATGCGGCAAATACGAGCCCGATACATTGCCACAGCCAATCTGTCCGACTCGTATTTTGCCGCCCTTATATTGATTGGTTGGGGCAACACTGTCCGCAGCCAAAATGCCAGGCGTAAAACTGATAGCCGCTCCAAGCACAGCACTGTCTTTGATAAACTGACGCCGATCACCCGGCTTGTTCGTATTCATATGATGCTTGATTCTACGTCTTCTAATCGCCGGACGGCAATTCCCTTATCCGTACATTGCGGTGCCGAACGGTCTTGCCATCATTATAATTTTGCAGTCCAATGTAGCCTGAGCGTGTCCGCCGCTTGGGATCGGTCCAGGTCAGAACCAATTTGCCGTTAATCCGAACCGAGTATTCCTGTCCACGGCATTGGATCTCATATTCATTCCACCGCCCCGGAGGTTTTGTGTTTGCCTGGCTCGAGGCGGCGAAAGGATAGATCGAGCCGGTCCGCCAGGTAGGATCTTTCGGATTCGGATCGCCAATCTCCATCTCGTGGCCCTGGTGAACCGCATTCCATGGATCATTCTTCGGGTCTGGAAAACGGAGAAATACTCCGGAGTCGGCAATCTCTTGTTCCTGCAGAAACTCGCCCCGAAGCATGAAATTAGTGTACGGGCGTGCGGCGTACCACCACAAACCCATGCCACCTTCGCCCCGGGCGATCCCTTTGCTGACAACGAACCTACCAGGGCCGCATTGCCGCCAGTCTCTTACCGCCGCCTCCGAGAAGAGGTCCTCAAATCCTTTTCCCTTGTCAGAAGCCAAAGCGGCGTCAGGAATAATTGCGATGTGAAAGCCAAGAAAAACGGAGGCGAGGGCTGACAAGAATTCGCATCGGCTCATAAGAGAGTTCATACCAGAAACCGGTATTTTTGGCGATAACTCAAATGAGCTCGGCTCAAATTCTGCTGAAATAGGCTTTTCCCGATAATTTAAGTCTGCCTGTCTTGCGGAATAGTACGGACAAGCCGCCGGGGATATTACTGGCCTATTTTCCCCGATTCTACAGGTGATCGGTTCGGTTCACCCCCGGTTGTAACGACATAGCATTCATGCGAAAACAATACCGCGCGGAAGATTAGGGATTTATGGATCTGAATCATATGGCCTTCGGAGGCCGCGCAACTTGTCGAATCAAGCCATCGTTGTGGTTTCTCTGCTTTCTCACCGGAATTTGGGCTAATGCCACGCCCCCTCCCTCAGGCGTCGCCCCTGTGACCTCGCCCGCGGGTGGGTTCTCAATCGACGGCAATCTAGTGGCCAATCTGCCGGGAAATACCGGCGATTGGCTGATGTCAACCAATGCGGGGACAGGCGGCGCGGTTTTGGATGCGTCCGGCGCCCCGCTCAATCCAGCCACGACATTCCACTTTCGGGATCTGTATAGCTCGGGAAGCGATAACACATTTGTTGGGGGCCTCAAGTGGACGGATAATCCAAATGTCTGGCAATCAACCACCAGCAAGTCCTCGGGCAAGACTGATATCAATAACGTCCTGCTGCACGTCGCAAAAGATAGCGACGCGCATAGCTGGGTGGTCGTGGCAGCTGACCGTGCAAGCACCAGCGGCGATTCCTACATCGACTTTGAGTTCCTGCAAAACTCGCTTGTTCTGAGCAACGGGCATTTCGTCTCCACTGGGCCTGACGGCGGACGAACAACACACGATCTCCTCTTAAGCCTCGCGTTTACTGGCGGTGGCAGTGTCGCGGATTTCTTCGCCTGGCGATGGGAGCCGGATGGCGTTGGAGGGTTTGCCTACGTGGACGCCACCTCCTCATTGCCAACTGGAAGGGTTTTCGTAGCGGCAAACAGCATCGCTGTCCCAGTGCCTTTCGGCGCGTTTGGCCAGATGACTTACACGCCCAATGCCTTTGCCGAGGCAGCGGTGGATCTGACGGCGCTCCTGGGGAACTTCGATCCGTGCGTCTCGATTGGCTTCAAAACGATCATGGTCAAAACCAAAACCTCCTCATCCAGCAGCGCTACGATCGCAGATCATCTCGATCCGATTCAATACTCACTCCGAGTCGGCCCGAGTGCCGACGCGGGGCCCGATCAGACGCGCTGCCTGGAAGGAGCGACCACCGCTTTTCCGTTGAGCGGAGTGGTCACACCCGGCCTACAGCCGATTTCTTCAACTCTGTGGAGTGTCGTGAGCGGTGACGCCACGATCGACTCGCCTTCCTCTCTCGTGACAACTGCGTTTGTGGCCTCGGCTTCGGCGACCTTGCGGTTGACCGCACTTCAGGCAAACGGTTGCACAGAGACCAATGATGTTATTTTGGGCGTGGTATCCCCCCCGAGTTGCTCGATCACTGGACCATTGCTCGTTTGCCCGAAGTCCACCAACCAGTTTTCCGCGCCAGCCGGTATGAGTGGTTACTCCTGGTCCATTTTGGGCAATGGCGCGATCTCCGGCTCAACCAATGCCCGAACGGTTACCATCATTTCCAGAGACACCTGCGGTCAAAACTTTACCCTATTTCTTAATGAGTCGAGCAATGTTTGCTCGAGCGCATGCTCGATGGATGTTCTCGTGAACGATACGATGCCTCCAACCCTGTCTCTTCCCGCTGATCTGACATTGGAGTGCCCGGCTGATACGAGAACCAACACGACTGGGGTGGCGATCGCGCGTGATGATTGTTCGGTAGTGACTGTTAGCTACAGCGATAGCATCAGTAATATTTGCGGTGGCTCAAAAATCATTTCCCGCACATGGTCAGCGATCGACCTATGTGGTAACAGCACCAATGCGGTGCAAACGATTACTGTGCGAGACACAGGAAAGCCGAGTATTACCTGCCCATCGAGCCGCGTGTTGGAATGTCCTGCTGACACCAGCACCAATGCCAACGGTGTCGCCACGGCTACCGACACCTGCAGCGCAGTGTTCATCACGTATAGCGATTCAGTGAGCAATACTTGCGGCGGCGCTCAGGTGATTTCCCGAACCTGGCTGGCCACCGATGCTTGTGGCAACAACGCCAGTTGCGTCCAAACAATTACTGTCCGGGATACATCGAAACCCACATTAACCTGCCCGCCCGATCTCGTTCTCGATTGCCCGGCGGACACTGGCACCAACGCGACCGGTGTTGCGACAGCACGGGACACATGCAGCGAGGTCACAGTGCGCTACGCTGATTCAGTGAGTAATAGCTGTAGTGGGGCCAGCGTTATCATGCGGACCTGGACAGCTACCGATGGTTGCAGTAATTCGATTAGCTGTGTCCAAAAGATCACGGTGCGTGATATCACCAAGCCGGTGCTCACCTGTCCTCCTGATCTGGTTCTCGATTGTCCGGCTGACACCACCACCAACGCTACGGGTGTGGCGACGGCTCAGGATACCTGCAGCCAGGTGACCATTCGCTACAGTGACGCAGTTACTAACAATTGCGGTCCAACCAGAATCATTGCCCGAACCTGGACCGCCACCGATGCCTGCAGTAACAGCATTAGTTGCACCCAGACCATTACCGTTCGCGATATCAGCAAACCAACTATTAGCTGCCCTCCCGACCTCGTGCTTGAGTGTCCTGCGGTTACGACCACGAATGCAACGGGGGTAGCCACGGCCCAGGACACCTGCAGCCAGGTGACCATCCGCTACAGCGATGCAGTCACTAATAATTGCGGCGGCACAAAAGTAATCGCCCGAACCTGGACCGCCACCGACCTGTGCAGCAATAATATCAGTTGTGTGCAAACCATAACCGTGGTTGACAGGATTCGGCCTTCGCTCGTTTCTCCCGCGAATGTCACCTTGGAATGTCCAGCCGACACCCGTACTAACATGACCGGAGCCGCCACCGCTCAGGATGGCTGCGGCCAGGTCACGGTGAGCTATGCGGATTCGGTCACGAATACTTGCGGAGGGGCAAAGATTATTGCCCGCATGTGGACGGCAATCGACCAATGTGGCAACAGCACGAACCGCGTCCAGACCATCACGGTCCGTGACGGGACGAAACCCGTGATTACTTGCCCACCGAACCGGTCTTTGGCCTGCCCGGCAGATACATCCACCAACGCCAATGGCGTTGCAACGGCGACGGACACTTGCAGCGCGGTCCTGGTTACTTACAGCGATTCAGTAAGTAATGGTTGCACCGGAACAAAAGTAATTGCGCGCACATGGACGGCAACGGACGCTTGCGGGAATAGCGCCAGTTGCGTCCAGACCATTACTGTCAGCGACACGATCTTGCCGACGCTCACTTGCCCGCCGGACCTTGTCCTTGAGTGTCCCGCTGATACAGGGACCAACGCTACTGGGGTGGCCACAGCGCAGGATACATGCAGCCGCGTGACTGTGCGCTACAGCGACGCTGTAACCAACGGCTGCTCTGGTACGAGTATCATTGCCCGGACCTGGACGGCTACGGACGAATGCGGCAATTCAATTAGTTGCGTTCAGAAGCTCACCGTGCGGGACACCACAAAGCCTGTGATCACCTGCCCGCCCAACCTGGTCCTGGAGTGTCCCGCTGACACCACCACGAATGCCACCGGCATGGCCACGGCGCAAGACACCTGCAGTCAGGTGACGATTCGCTATGTAGATTCGGTCACTAACAACTGCGGCGGCACCAAAGTCATTGCGCGTACCTGGTCTGCCACGGATGCCTGCAGCAACAGTGCCAGTTGCACGCAGACAATTACCGTGCGTGACGTGACGAAACCTACGCTCATTATCCCGGGCACAATCGTCCTGGAGTGTCCTGCGACCGATATCAGCACCAATGTGACTGGAAGCGCTACCGCTCAGGATGGTTGCGGGTCGGTAACGGTAAATTACGCAGACGCCGTCACCAATAACTGTGGCGCAACCAAAGTCATTACGCGCACATGGACGGCAACCGATCAATGCGGTAACACGACCAATCGGGTACAGCTCATCATTGTTCGTGATACAACCCGGCCAACGATTGTATGCCCACCTAGCGTCGTTCTGGAATGTCCGGCCGACATCAGCACCAATGCGAACGGAGCAGCAACGGCCCAGGATGCTTGTAGCTCAGTCACCATTCGTTATAGCGACTCCGTCAGCAACATTTGCGGCAATGCCAGAGTAATCTCGCGAACCTGGACAGCCACCGACGCGTGCGGAAATGCCATCAGTTGTATTCAGACCATTACTGTTCGCGATACGGTTAGTCCAGTCATCACTCGCCCGGCAGACCTGGTTTTGGAGTGCGGCGCCAGTACTGCACCTAGTGCGACCGGCGCCGCGACCGCAACGGATGCCTGCAGTGGCGTTACCGTGACATATTCCGATTCCGTTTCCAATAACTGCGGGGGCAGCAGAGTCATTAGCCGCACCTGGACTGCGGTCGACCAGTGCGGAAACAACTCAAGCTCGGTGCAGACGATCACGCTGCGCGACAGGACTCCTCCATCGCTCAGACTTCCGGCTGACCTCGTGCTTCAGTGCCCTGGGGACACACGGACGAACGTGACCGGTGTGCCTTTGGCTGTGGACGTGTGCAGTTCTGTAACACTCAGTTACAGTGACGTGGTCAGCAACAGTTGCGGCGCTACCAGGACGGTGTGGCGAAGCTGGACCGCCACTGATGCCTGCGGCAACAGCACCAACGGGATGCAAATCATTACCGTGGTTGATACCACCAAACCGAGCATTTCCTGCCCTAGAGTGTCCGTTCAATGCGTGGACGACGTACCGCTACCTTATGTAAATTTGGCAGCGTTCCTGGCGGGCGGTGGGACAGCCACCGACAGTTGCAGTTCACCGCTGACATTCTCACAGACAAGCAACGGCGGGTTGGTCGGCCGATGTCCCGGGACGGTGACCCGCGTTTATCGTGTGGTCGATGCTTGCGGCAATTTTGCCGAATGCACTCAAACTATTACAGTGGATGACACAATTGCGCCAGTGCTCACCTGCCCCGCAAGCATCACGGTTGAGTGCGGAAATTCCCTGGATCCGTCGGCCATCGGCAGCGCAACGGCCACTGACAACTGTTCCAGCGCAACGATCACGCACAGTGACAGTGTGGTGCAAGGCCAATACAACCTGAGTTTTCTCGTCGCCGACCCTGATTCCGGCACCGGACCGTACTCGCCGACTTATCTCAAGTTCGCGCCGGGGAGCCTGCCTTGCCCAGAGTCCGCTCGCCTCACGGGCCGAGCGCTGGATCCTCTCCGCAACGCGGTGGCATATGCGCCCGGCGGCCAGTTGGACGCACTGACATCGATTGGGAATGTTCCGATGGCCTTTGGCCAAATTGTGCCCTACGAAGTAGTGATCGAGGCGAGCGGAGGTCCGGGCGCTGAACGCGGGACCATTGAATTCACGGCGGATTGGCACACATACACCACCTCCAACAACCGTTTCGGTTACGACACCAATTATATGATTTATTGTGCTTTCGTGGATGCTGCTGACCCAGGCTCGCTCGATCCAAACAGGAACGCCAGAGTGGAATCTTATAGCTCGAGAGTCGTAAACACCGGCAGCATTGATGAGGCCATTCGAGGTACTTTCCGAGTCTCCGGCCTCGACGCCGGTGACCGGGTTGTGGTGGAAATCTGGGTGGTCCTTATGCCTAACATGCCGGAGCACTCCGGAGGTACCGTAGCCGCGAGCCTGGTTTCGGCGCAGACGGCAGCTAATCCGCCGGTGTCGATCAGCATTGGAACCCAAACTGATTCACTGGGAAATTTATCAAAAATCTTTCCGCTGCCGGCACCTCAGGAACAACCGCCCTTGGGACCGCTGCCGCAGCAGCCGCCAGTGCTGCCTGGAGCCACCGTAAACGTGATTGACCGCACCTGGTCCGCCACAGACGATTGCGGTAACACCAGCACCTGTGTCCAGCGAATCACCGTCCGAGACACGACTCCGCCCGTGCTTTCGCTTCCGCCAAGCGCGACCCTCGACTGCCCGGGTACGGATGTGAGCACTAATGTCACCGGCACGGCCATCGCCTCCGACCTTTGCGGCTCAGTGAAACTTTACTACAGCGATATCGTTAGCAACGGTTGCGGCAACACCAGGGTTATCTCCCGCACGTGGGTTGCGACGGACGAAGCCGGTAATAGCACGAACGCGCTTCAGACCATTACCGTGAGCAGCAGGCCGGCGATCACTTGCCCGCCTGACCTGGTCCTGGAATGTCCCGCAGACACAGGCCCCATTGCTACCGGAGTAGCGGCCGCGCAAGATACCTGCAGCCAGGTAATCGTCAGTTATTCCGATGCTGTGACTACAGGTTGCGGCGGCTCGCTGATTATCGCACGAACCTGGACAGCGATTAATGCCTGCGGTATCAGCACGAATTGCACCCAGACCATTACAGTACGCGACACCAGGCCTCCGGCATTGATCTGCCAGCCGAATCGTACGGTACTGGCGCCTAAGGCCTGGACGTTTACTGAACCTTCCGCTTCGGATACCTGCAGCGCGGTCACAGTCCAGGTGATGAACACGACCACTAATTGGATCGACGCAAACACTCTTTCGGTCACACGGACCTGGATAGCAACAGATGCATGCGGCAATACGAACCAATGCCAGCAAACAATCACCGTGCTTCTGGGATCGCCACCCACTATCACCAGTTCTCCACAGTCGCAAACTGTAATGTGCGGAGGCAGTTTGGGTTTGAGCGTGACGGCGGCGAGTACTACGCCTTGTACTTATCAATGGCGTCTTGGCGGGCTCGATATTCCAGGTGCGACCGGCAGCACGTTTGTTTCAACGAACACTGGTTTCTCAAGTGCCGGTCTCTACTGCGCTGTTGTAGCTAATGCGGCGGGAGCCGTCACCAGTGCCGTCGCAGTCGTTGACGTGGCAGCGGAAATCACTGTGCAGCGCAATGGCACTTCGTTAATCCTCACCTGGCCAGCGCCGTTTATATTGCAGTCGGCGTTGAAAGCCAGCGGTCCGTACAGTGACGAGCCGGGCGCAACCAGTCCGTTCACGTATAATACTGTCTCCGGGCCTATGAAATTCTTCAGGCTCCGTTCTCCCACCTATTCCTTCACGGCTGCTTACCTGCCGGGGGGTCAATTCTCTTTGACGTGCACGACAGCAGTTCCTGGATGCAACTTTGTATTCCAGGCTTCTACAGATCTGGTTCACTGGAGCAATTTGGAAACCAATATAACCCCAGTTGTTTTCAAGGATGCAGAGGCATCGGCATATCCGAACAGATTCTACCGAGCCGTTATGGCTCACTAAGAGTGATGATTTAAAATAAGTATTGTGATGAAAGATCTCAGCCGTGCGCCAAGGAGGTGGGCATCGCGGATTATTCGGCACCATGCTTCGTATGGAGGTCAGGACATGGTGCGAGCGGTTGGATAGAAGGTTCGATTGCGTTCGGTGGTGTATCGATGGGGCTATTTATCCTCGATTTTTTTGAAAACAAAACCGAGCAAATGGCGCGCTCGGATGCAGCCTGCTAATTTGCGGCTCTCCGGGTGTTCCACAATTGGCAAATTTTTAAGGCGATAGTTGCGCATTGTCGCAGCCGCAGCCGCGCAAGGCTCATCAGCGCTTAGGACGACAGGATTTTTTGACATGAATTCCTTGGCTGTACTGGACAGAGTGGCCCCTGTCGAGCGAGCGCGGATCAAGTCAGTGATAGTCAAAACCCCATCCAAAGTTTGGCCGTCGGCGGACACGTAAAGGAACTCGTTTCCATCATTCGCGAATGCCTGAGCTACGTCCTTCATCGTGTTGTCGGGCTTAAGGAGTGGCTGCGGCACCGGGTCCATCAGTTCCTTGACTAATGTTCGCTGGAGGAGTTCTTGAGCGCCGGGGAGTTCTTTTGAGTGATCCACTGCGCGGCGGTTGAGGGTTTGCGCTAAAGCGGCGTGCAAGGGCGCCAGCGCGCCGGAAATCTGAGTGAAGATATTCTTGCCCATTACCAGAACCTCAACATCCGTTCTTGCCCGCGCAGAAGACGTGCGCGGTTCGTCATTCAACAGGGCTTTTTCTCCTAATAACGAGCCTGGACCCAGAATGGTTATCACCTCACCATTCAAATCCTTTGCAGCGCGGGTGACCTCAACTTCGCCTTGTTCAATCACGTAAAAACTGTTGGAAGGCTCACCCTCTCGTATAATGAAATCACCCGGTCGATAATGCGCGTGGGAAACGCGGTCGGTTTGGCGAGTGCGGACATGGGCTAAGTCACGCGGAAAGATCAGCAGCCATGCCCAATCAAACCCGACCTGTAATTTTCGCGCGAAGGTGGGTAATTTAAAAAGATAGATGCCGCGCCAAATGAACCAGGCTATGAATCCGGACAACTGCAAGCCGAGCAGGTCTGCCACTGCCGAATGGCCTCCAATGGAACAAAGTTCCCCAAGCTGCTTGAAGTAAAAAGGCTTCGTGGGTTCGTTTTTGAGCGCGCGGACAATGTTCAGCGCGCATTGCTTCCCTTGTCGCTCTGCAAATTGACCGGTGGTCGGCGAGGGCTGGCCATCCCGGGAATTGATGACAAGAGCGCAATCCCCCATGGCCCAAACATTGGAGGAGCCTCGGAGCCGCATATCCGGCTCGGTAAGCAGCCGGCCTTTCTCCTGTGGTACGGGCAAGCTTTGAACTAACGGAGAGGAGGAATTTCCGACCGTGCAAAGAATTGTTCCTCCCCGGATGAATTGGCCGTCTTCCAGTGCGACGCCTTCAAATGTAGCGATCGAAACGCGGGCGTTTAGCAGGATTTTAACTCCTGCCTGCTCCATTTTTCGATGAGCGAATTCCCTCAACTTGGGGCTGATTTCTGGCAGGATTTGATCGCGAGAATGAAGCAAAGTCACTGTCACGTCCTCGCTTCGAAAGTTCTTAAAGTAGCAAACACTGCTGCGGATCAAGTCATTTATTTCTCCAGCCGCTTCCGCGCCGCTGAAGCCTCCCCCTACGACGATAAAAGTCAAATACCACCTCTTTTTATCAGGATCGGCACACACTTCGGCCCGCTCCATTTGTTCCATAACATGCGAACGCAAGGCGACAGCGTCCCCCACTGTTTTTAAGGCCAAAGCGTGATCGGCCATTCCTGGCACGACGTGCAGGTTGGTGGTGTTCCCGCATGCCAGCACCAGATGTTGATAGGTCATGCAGCCGCTGGTGCCGTCATCGGATTCAAACGCCACCTGGTTCAGGGCAAAATCAATCGTCTTCACCTCTTCGGTGCGGCACAACACTCGTGGCAAAAGCTGCCTCAATGGTACAACGACATCCATTGGGTTGATTGAGGATCCGGCTACTTCAGCGAGCAACGGACTAAAAACCAGATGATTTTCAGTGTTGAACAGAACGATTTCGGCTTGGCCCGCCGGGAAAGATCGGCAGAGTACCCGCGCGCATTCAACTCCGCTAAAACCTCCTCCGACGATGATAATTCTTGTTTTTTCCAAAATCGCGCCGATTTATGCCCGGCTCATGGAAACTCAAGCATTCTGCAGTTCGAAAACAGGGGCCCGGCTAACTGGCAGTTGTGTTATTCGGTCAGAGAAGGGTATTGACTGAATCGCTTTTTTAGAGCGTGCCAATCGGTTCAGTAGGGAAGCAATCTTACACCTGTGCTTGATTACCATGGTATGAGATATATTCAGGCGACGACCAATTTCTCTGGGGCCCAAGCCGTCGGCCAGGCATTCCAGCACCGCTTTTTCATGCGGCATAAGCTGACGCGAGAGCAGTGTTATAATTTCGCGGGCACAAACAGCGCTCAACACAGTCTCCCCGCTGTCTATTAACTCATAGATGTCGTCATCGTGGTCGGATTCGCTTTCGCGGTGCATCTGATTATCACGCCGTTTCATCGAATCGATGCTGCGCCCGGCGGCCAGGTAATGACGGAGATGAAATTTGCAGCTTTGCAAGTACCAGCTTCGGGTGAAGCCTGGGCGTCTGGCTTCGATAGTCCACAAGTGGATCAACGCCTCCTGGAGTAGATCGTCCCAAAGAACAGGGTTGGCCGTGATTGTTCTGACGAGCCTGCGCAAAAGTTCCCGCGTGCCCGGTTCATCCACATTCATGAGTTTCGAATAGCAGTTCCTTCAAAGATTTTAGGTTTCAGGTTTTTCCTGCAAAAACGTAGCGGGTTCGACCATCGTTTTCCCAGTGCGCATTTGTAATATTATTATTACGGAATTGCAACAATAAGGTGTTGACCCCATCTCAACCGAACTGGATCCATTTTGCGGGAAATTGACATGGACCTGCCATGCCTGACATTCTTAGAAGTCATGACGCTATTCTGCGATTGCAGCCGAGACAAAACCATGATTTGCCAACGGGGCACATTGAGCAATTCAAAGCTTTTGGCAATCGGTGTCCAGCTCCTTTGGGCGTTGCTTCTTGGCAGTGCCGGGTGTGGGCTGTGCGCGAAAGCTTTTGCCGCTGATACTCCTGCGATCCCTGATTATGCTGCCATTGAGACCATATTTAATCAGCATTGCCTCGATTGCCATGCCTCACAGGATCCCGAGCATGGATTGGTGCTGGAGACTTTCGAGGGTTTGACCAAAGGAGGTGAAGCGGGGCCGGCGATTCTCCCTGGGAAAGCCCACGAAAGTCTGCTGGTGCAAATGATCGAGGGCCGGTTCGAAAAAAAAGGCAAATCAGTCATCATGCCTCCAGGCAAGCGCAAAAAGCTGACCTCGGACGAAATCGCCAGGATTACAGCCTGGATCGATGCTGGCGCGAAAGCTCCGTCGGCGCCTTCGGTGACAAAGGACCTGGTTGTTCCAAACATCGCGCTTAAGGCCAGCCCCAGGCAGCCGGTGATTGCCCTTGCTTATGCTCACTCGGGCAAGCTCGTAGCCGCCGCGAGATATGGCGGGGTGGAATTGCGCGATGCCAATGATCTTCACGTCATTCGCACGTTCACGGCTCCGAAAGGAAATGTGAACGCCGTCCTGTTTTCACCCGCTGCGGATCAGATCTTCGCCGCGGGAGGTCAACCCGCTCTGGTTGGGCAAGTGCGCCAATGGAACGTTGGTGACGGCAAGTTGATCCAGACCTTTGAGGGACATAAGGATGCTATTTATGCGCTTGCACTTTCGCCCGATGGCTTGACTCTGGCCACGGGCAGTTATGATCAAAAAATCAAACTGTGGAACGTCGCCTCTGGCAAAGAAACCAGGACACTGTCGGGCCATAACGGCTGTGTTTATCAACTCGCATTCCGGCCGGACGGCAAGCTGCTTGCGAGCGCGAGCGCCGATCGTACCGTCAAACTTTGGGATGTCCTTTCCGGTGAACGCCGGGAAACCTTTTCGCAAGCGCTCAAAGAGGTTCGCACCGTGGCCTTCAGCTCGGATGGCAAACGCCTCTACGCGGGCGGAGCCGACAGCCGTATACGCATTTGGGAAATTAGCGAAAGCGCGGCAGAAACCACCAATCCTCTGCTCCAATCCAAATTTGCGCATGAAGGCGCAATTCTGAGCCTCGCTTTTTCTGCTGATGGAAAAAATCTCATTTCCGCTGCCGAGGATCGGACGGTAAAGCTTTGGGAACCGGTGCAGATGAAACAGATTGTGACTTTGGAACCTCAGCCGGACTGGGCGCCTGCCGTCGTTTTTGGAGAAAATGGGAAAGTTTTTGTTGGCAGGCTGGATGGAAGCATTGGCGCTTATGAGATTACCAGCGGAAAGCGGGTGATGTCGGTTGCTTCCGAGCCAGCATATGCTGAAGCAAAGACAGACGAAAAAGCCGTAACTCAGGAAAATAAATTGAAAAACAAATGATACTCGAAAAATATCGAGCTTGCACAAGATATCCCGTTCTGACCCCCTTTTGTGTGCTCGGGGCATCTATTCTTGCGGTTCATCTTTTTGCTGCTGAGCCGGAAAAAACAGCCATCGCACAAATTGGCTCAGTCAAACCGGAGATTTTCGAAGTTGAACCACGCGGCATCCAGATCGGGACTACGAATCGATTCAAAGTGACGGGCACAAATTTAATCGGCGTCACTGAACTAAAGCTGCACAACTCGAAACTAAGCGGTGCATTGCTGAATTCACCAGAAGGGACCAGCAACAGCGTCTGGCTGGAAATTGCCGCGGCGTCGGACATTCCACGCGGGACATATGAGATCTCGGTAAAGAATACCAATGCTGAAAGCAGCAGACTCAAGCTGCACGTCGATGATCTGCCACAATATTCCAGCACCGCGGTGGAAAGCGGCGCCAAATCCAAGCCGATTTTTAAGCTGCCGATAAGCGTCTGGGGGGTCATCGATCGCCCTGGAGAGGCCGATGAGATTGCCTTTGAAGCTGACGCTGGTGATTCACTTGTATTCGACCTCGCGGCCAAGAGCATCGGTTCCAAGGCAAGCGTTCTTTTGACCTTATTGGATGATCACGGTTCGGTGCTCGCGTCCAATAGCGGTTTGGATAATGATGATCCCCTTCTTCAATTTCGGATCCTGAATAAAGGGAAGTATCACCTTCGAATTGCGGACCGGACCGATGCGGGATCCAAGGATCATTTCTATCGTGTTTCTGTTGGGAATTTTCCGATGGTCATCGGCGTTTTTCCCCTCGGAATTCCTGCCAACCAGGAGACCGATGTTCAATTAATCGGTTTTAATCTGCCAACTGGTAAAATGGCTCGTATCAAAGCTGGCGCCCCTGGGGAACTCGAGGTGCCAATTGAACCGAAATTTCATACCCGCCGGTTGTTCAAAGTCGTCGTCAATGAGGGCCCCGAGTTCGTCGAACACGAGCCGAACGAAAATTTGTCCAATGCGACTCATGTAGCCATTGGTTCAGCCATAGATGGGCGTATTGATTTGCGTCCAGGCCAGCAAGCGGACACGGACCTTTATGAATTTGAAGGCAGGCGCGACCAGACCATCGTCCTTGAAACAGACGCAGCTCGCCGTGGGTCACCGATTGATACGAAAATCGAAGTGCTGGATGCTCAAGGCAAGCCAGTGGAGCGCCTTCTGCTCGAGGCGGTGCGCGATTCCCACGTGACCTTCAGAAGCGTTGATTCCAATGCCGAAGATTTGAGGGTCGAGAACTGGCAGGAGATGGAACTGAATCAGCTCATGTACTTGCAGGGCGAAGTCTGCAAGATTTACCGCATGCCGCAGGGGCCGGATTCCGGCTTTCAGTTTTATAGCTCGGGCGGCAAACGGCGCAACTATTTTGATACGAGCCCTGTTGCTCATGCGCTCGAGGAGCCGGCCTACATTGTCGAACCGCATCCACCCGGAAGCGCCTCCGTGCCCAACGGTTTGCCTGTGTTCACGATTTACTATGCTAATGACGATGACGCGGACCGCATCCTTGGCTCTGACTCCAAACTGCTCTTCACACCGCCGCTCGATGGAAAGTATTTTGTGCGCGTGGGCGATACGCGTGGGAACGGGGGCGAGCGCTTTGTTTATCGATTATTACTCTACGATGCCAAACCGGATTTCAAAGTCACTATCACCGGGGTTGAGCCCACAATAGCCGCGGGCGCAGGCAAGGAGTTTATCGCCACGGCGACTCGAATTGATGGTTTTGACGGCGATATCCGCCTGGAAATCTCCGGCCTGCCGAAAGGATTCAGCGCGCTCACTCCGCTTGTGATTCAAGCGGGTCACCTGGTAGCCAAAGGCACCATCAATGCGGCTGCCGATGCAACTGCGCCGAGTGAGAGCGAGGCCACTTCCGCAAAAGTTACTGCCACTGCAATGATTCATGGGCAAACTACCACCAGGGAAGTAAACGGTTTTGGCAAAATGACGCTGGCTTCAAAGCCGAAGTTGTTCGTCGCGGTCGAGCCCTACGACGAAGCTCAAACTAATTTTGTGGAACGTTCCAACTCCGCCAAACCTCTTGAAATCACCATTGCGCCAGGCCAAAGCATCCCCGCATGGCTGAAAATAAAACGCAACGGACACGATGATCTCGTGACTTTCACGCTGGAAAGTCTGCCGCATGGCGTCATTGTTGATAACATTGGTCTTAATGGCGTGCTTATCCCCAAAGGGCAGGACGCGCGGCGCATTTTCTTAACCGCTGCCAAATGGGTTCCTGAGGTCGACCGCCTTTTCTACGCCAAAGCCGTGCAAGCCGAATCGCCAACTTCGCTGCCCATTTTGCTCCACGTCCGAAAACTTCCAAACCTTTCCCAGAAAACACCATGATGTGTCGTTTAACAGTTGGGCTTGCCGCGTTTCTTTTGTTTGCCGGGTTGTGCCCGGCGCAAGAGTCCTCGAACTCACCTGCAGTCACTCCAGGTGAAAATCTTATCATTCAAAACATTCCCCCGATTCCTCTTGCTCTAGTCGAGCGGGCCAATCGCTACACAGAATCTCGCAGTGCCGGTGTGTTCTCCTGGCATCCGCAACGGCGCGAGATGCTTATCGGCACGCGTTTTGCCGATACCGTCCAGGTCCACGAGGTCAAGATGCCTGGCGGGGCGCGAACGCAATTGACCTTTTTTTCTGACCGCGTATCAGGCGCCTCCTATCATCCGCACAACGGAGATTACTTTGTTTTTAGCAAAGATATCGGTGGTGGAGAATGGTACCAACTGTATCGATACGGAATCAGTTCGAGGGAAATAGCGCTTCTTACCGACGGCAAATCTCGCAACCTGGGCGCCGTATGGGCTAATCGAGGCAATCTTCTGGCGTACTCATCCACGCGGCGGAACCGCACCGATCTTGATTTTTACGTAATGGATCCCGCAAACAAGGTCACTGACAAGTTGTTAACGCAAAACCAGGGCGGCGGTTGGCAGATTGCTGATTGGTCACCGGATGATCAGACATTGCTGGCTGTCGAGGAAGTGTCAGTGAACCAAAGTTATCTATACCTGGTCGATGCGGCTCGCGGTCAGAAAAGGCTGCTCACTCCCAAAGGGACCAACCAGATCGCTTATTCGCCAATTGGGTTCAGCGCCGATGGCCATGGCATTTACGTCACCAGCGATCGCGACAGCGAATTTCAGCGTATTGCATATATAGATCTGTCCACCCTCCAACCGAAGTATTTAACAAGTCATTCCTGGGACGTCGAAAGCGCCCAGCTCTCTCACAATCGGAAGATTTTGGCGTACACGGTTAATGAGAATGGCTTGAGCAAATTGCACGTGTTCGATCTCGCCACGGGGAAACTGAGAGCAACTCCCAAACTACCCTCAGGCGTGATCGGTGGGTTGGTTTGGCATGAAAATAACCGGGACCTTGCGTTCTCAATGAACTCGGCGCACTCGCCATTGGATGCTTTTTCAGTCGATGTCGACAGTGGGAAGGTCGAACGGTGGACAACCAGCGAGACCGGCGGGTTGAATCCTCAAAGCTTCGTCGAACCAACGCTGGTGAAGTGGAAATCATTTGATGACCGCGAAATCTCAGGCTGGCTGTATTCGGCGCCGAACTCAAAGTTCCCCGGCAAACGCCCGGTCATCGTCAATATTCACGGAGGTCCCGAGGGTCAGGCGCGCCCGTTGTACCAGGGGCGCAACAACTATTATCTCAACGAAATGGGTGTTGCCATTCTGTTTCCAAATATCCGAGGCTCGACCGGCTACGGCAAAACCTTCGTCGCGCTCGACAATGGTTTCAAGCGGGAGGATTCCTACAAAGATATCGAAGCGCTGTTTGGCTGGTTGAAGCAGCAGCCGAACATTGATGCAAATCGAGTCATGGTAACGGGCGGCAGTTATGGAGGCCATATGACGCTTGCCGTTGCTACGCGCAATAGTGATTCCATTGCATGCTCAGTCGATGTGGTCGGCATGTCCAGCCTGGTAACGTTTTTGGAGCATACTGAGCCTTATCGCCGGGATTTACGCCGCGTCGAATATGGAGATGAGCGTGATCCAAAAATGCGTGCATTTCTTGAAAATATTGCGCCAATGAATCATGTGAAGGAGCTCAAGAAGCCTATTTTCATTGTCGCAGGAGCCAATGACCCGCGCGTTCCGAAAAGCGAAGCTGACCAAATCGTGGCTGCATTGCAGCAGCAGGGCACCCCCGTCAGGTACTTGGCGGCCAAAGATGAAGGTCACGGTTTTGCGAAAAAGAAAAACGCCGATTTTCAGTTTTACGCCACCATCTCATTCATTGAGAGATTTCTCCTTGGAAAAAACTAAGAAAGGGAATCTAACGCGCAGAGTGGAGGAGAGCAACGGACCTCACGAAGAACGTGTGAAAAAATCGTAGCAGACCAGGTGAGGGCGTGTTGCCCAAAGCCAAAGATGAAAGAAAAGGGAGATCGTCGACGCGAATGTTGTGTCGAAATTCGAGGGAAACAGCATGTTCGAACGTTGCTGCGGCCGAAGACGCCGCGCTCCAGTGTTTGGGCAACACGCCCGTGACGAGGCTCTAATCTCATCAAAAACCGCCTGTTTACGAAGGAATTTGAGCCTCGTGACCTCGGCTGCTACGATATATCCGATTCTCCATCGGCGTCGGCAGACGTCCGGCTACGGTGTCGGGTCAGACGTAGAAAATGACACTTTCAAATGACAACCAAAAGGCTCGACCCAATTCTTTGCCACGCAAGCTGCGACTGGGATTTCCCGGCGCAATGTATCATGTCATGAGCCGGGGAGATCAGCGCGAGGATATTCGCATCGGAGCGAGGGCCTTCTATTCCGGCTCGTCCGCTACGGTTTGGAGACGACGGTGAAGAATGGAATCGGTGACATAGACGATGATTGCCAGCCAGCATAGGAGAAAACTTGCCAGCTTGGCATGATCGAGCGGTTCATGGAAAATTGCGACGGCAACGGCAAATTGCAAGGTTGGTCCGATGTATTGGAGAAAGCCAAGTGTCGAAAGCGGAAGCCGACGCAAGGCTGCTCCGAAGAATAGCAACGGAACGGCGGTGCAAATGCCTGATAATGACAGCAATCCCCAGGTCAAGGCAGGCATTGGCCCGGATGGCAATAGCCCGAGCATTAGAACCGCGATCGGAAATAAAAGGGCTGATTCGATCGTCAACCCGTGCAACGAATTGATGTCCACTTTCTTCCGTACGAGCCCATAAAGACCAAAGGAAACCGCCAGGGAAACCGCAATCCAGGGAAAGCCGGCGCCACGCAGGGCCAGATTTGCGACCGCGGCAGCCGCGATGATAACAGCCAGCCATTGCCAGCCATGGAGGCGTTCCCGCAGGAAGAACATTCCGAGCGCAATTGAAAACACGGGATTGATGAAGTAACCGAGACTGGCTTGCAGGAGCTGTCCCTTTGCAATGGCAAAAATGAAAATCAGCCAATTCACGGCAATGAGAATGGCGCCACTCGAAAGAAGCACCACATTTCGTTTGGTTCTCAACACCGGCCAAATGGATTTCCACTCGCCGCGCAGCGAGACCACCACCGACATGAAAACTACCGACCAACAGACGCGGTGACAAAGTACGATTAACGGCGGAACGTGAGCGACCGCTCGAAAATAAAGAGGAATGAATCCCCACATCACGTACGCGCTGAGGCCGTAGACCAATCCACCTCGCGAATCTCGCGGTGGGTCAGGGCTGAGGGTTCTGCGGATTGCTGATTTATCCCGAAAAATTTCCGCCACGTACGAAAGGTAAACAAATTGGAAGCTAGCAGCAATCTTAGCGCGGTTTTGGTCGGTTTAGTCAGCTAATTATTTAGGCATGAGGAATTCATATCTTTCGCCTTCATAAAAGATTACCGGCCCCCAGCGTTGGCCAACGATCATCCGAAGGTCGTTTGGTTCCCTCGAGTACGACCTCAGAAAATGAAACACCGAGCGGAAGTTTCGAGGTTCAGAAATTGGAGGGACATGCAGTTCCTCATAACCCCACGCCTGGAAACCGAATACATAAGGTCCTTGATGTTGTGGGTCGAAAGCTTGCGGAAACTGCTGGACATAGGGGCGCATATTCGGCGGGAGCCGGTCTCCGAATTCTTTTGAAATAAATACATTTGCGACGGCAGCGTTTTCGGAATACAGCGAGAAAGAAAAGTAAGAGTCCCACCATCCGCGGTAGCTCAGGATTGGCAGGAACGAAAACAGGCCAAGCACAAGCATTGCGAACTTGGAATGCTTGAGTTCGGCGAACGTTTGCTCCAGGAACAAGCGCGGCTTTGAATGCTTCGCCTTTGCTGTTTTTTCGGAAACCACTGAGGTCTGACGTTTCCGCCAGAATTTGTCGGCACCGAACAACGACCAGACCAGGGTAACCATGGCCAGATTCCATGGCCACACGACCCAATTGTAGTTGTAACCCAGTGGCCCGAGGAAGAGCAATGCCATCAAATGCAACGCCGCAACGGAGAAAATTGCTGCCAAACGCAACCGAGGCACCCAGAGCGCGAGACCAATGCCCACCTCCAGAACAGGCGCACACATCACACTCCAGCGTAGCATTTCGATCAAACCAGCAGGCAAATGCCAGCGGGCCGCCGGCGCGATGAACCACGCGGGGGTGACTGTAAAGAATCGTGAATTGAATTTCTGAATGCCGCTCCAGATGTAGGCGACAGAAATAGCACAGCGACATGCCGCGAGCGCAGGGTTCGCCCTCACCCCCGCGAACCTTTTTGCAAAAGTGGCTTGCAACTCGGGCGAGGGCTCGGGAAAAAGTGAGAGGATTAACATCACCCAGTACATATAGAACCAGGGTTGACCGCGATTTTGGTCTTCAAAAAAAGAGAACAAACCTGCGATTAGAAAGAAACCTACTGCAGGGCGATAACACCATAAAGCTGCCACCAATGCCAAAAGCATCAACGCGAATAGACCTTTATCCCATGGTGCTGGCAGGATAGGAAACCATGGCGCAATGGGCAGGAGTGGAAACGCATGGGAGTTTATCCACAAGGGCGCTGAGGCTACCATCCCAAGGAAGGAAGCCCCGAGCAGTGTCATGCGCAGCCAGGCCGTGGAGCGGTCAAGGTGTCTGAAAGGGGCATGGAAAAACACGGCGCTATGTTGGCCTGACACGAATTGCAATTCAATCACGAGACCGGCGTCTCTTCAGTGGGTTTCCTGCAGAAAAGCTATCAGGTTGCGCAAGTCCGCAGGGGTCAATCCAGCTTCGAGTCCTTCCGGCATTAAAGACAGGCCGGAAGATTGAAGCCTCTTTATGTTCGTGCGCGAGATCACAATCTTCTTCTCGGCGGCTTGCAGAAGCGTGATTGCATCCGCTGATTCGGCCTGAAGGAGCCCGGATTCGAGTTCTCCGGAGAGAGTTTCGCAATTGTAAGTAATGTACGCCGGGTTAATGGCCATGTTAGGATCCAGTATGTTCGAGAGAAGGTCCTCAACACTACGATGCGACATTCCGGTCAATTCCGGTCCAACTCGGTGTCCCAATGTTCCGACCAAATGGCATTGGGCGCAGCGTTGCTCGAAAATTATTTTGCCACTGGACGCATTTCCAGTTGCGGGCAATTTCGCCAGCCATTCACCAACAATAGCCTTCCGATTACTGTATTCCCCGTCACCGATCAACCGGGCGGCTCGTGTTTTAATCTCGGGACTGCTGTACCACAATAAACGACGGCGTTCTTCCAGGTCGAGATTCAGTTCGCCGACCGTGATCACCCCTTTCTCCAGCGCGTCCATCAAAAAACTGTGAAATGATTGGCGCTGGAGGAGCAACGCGAGAGCGCCCGTACGGGCGGGCGCAGCAAATGTGCGCCAGTGGTCGACCAGGACCTTGGCTATCTCGATCTCATTGAACTGTCTCAAAGCTTGCAGCGCGGCTTGTTGAACCGGCACAGGATTCGTTCCGTCAAGCAAGGCGAAGAGCGCATCTTTAACGGCGGCATAGCTGCCAAGGGCCAATAGATTGATGTCAGCAAGCCTCTCCCGTTCAGGCTGTGAGGCGTCCCGAGAGCGTCGCATTGCCTGGTCAAGAGCGTTGCGCTGCCCTTCTGTTTGCGGGAGATGGAGCGCGCGGCCAAGCCGCCATGCTGCGGCCACGATTGCCGAGGATTTTTCACGTGCTAATTGGTCGAGGAGCGCTTTGGTTTCATCCTCAACCTGCATCGAGTTGCCGCGGCGGCCGAGGCCTGCCTGCAGCCCTGAAAGCGCGGCCAACTGGAATGGCTCATTGCACTCCGGCCGAACCATCCAGCGGCACACGGCGAGGAGTCCGGCAGCACCCTCTCGAGCGAGCGCCAGATTTGCCAATTCACTGACCAGTTCCAATTTAGCAATGTTAGTTCGTGTGGGCGGATATATTTCCAACTGGCTGAGGATTTCCGCTGCTCCGGACGAAAGTGAACTGAGGACTGCCACGCGTGTCCAGCGGAGCTCGAAATCGCGAAGCAGAATGGATTGCAGCGCGCGATGGGCCTCGGGGCTTTGCAACTGTCCAAGTGTTAATGCCGCTTGAAATCGAACGCGAGGTGCTTCATCGGTCGCAAGAGCGCAGATCTGCTCAGCAAGTTTTTTTGACTGCGGCAGGAAAGGCTCGGCAAGCAGCAGAGCGTTTTCGCGGATGCCGGGGTGAGAGTCAGCCAGCGCGTTTTCGACTAGAGACACGTCCAGAGCACTTAATCCCTGAAGAGTCCAGAGAGCGTGGAGCCGGCCCAGTGGTTGAGCTGCGGATCGAGAAAGCTCCTTCAGGAGAGGGATAGCGCTTTTCGGCTGTCTTTCGACGAGCAGTCTCTGTGCGGTTGTTCGCCGCCATTGAATTGGATGTGCAAGGTTTTCTACGAGAATTTCAACCGAGGCCGTCGCCCAATTGATGGTTTCCATTGCCGCCACCCCTTTGGGTCTGAGCCGATAAATCCGTCCCCGATCTTCACCGGCGCGCAAATCAATTTTTGAACGAATGCTTTCCGGGATATAATCCGGGTGTTCGATCACCTCCCGCTGCATGTCGATTAGGTAAAGCGCGCCGTCTGGACCCATTTCCAGCCCAACTGGCCGGAAAGAATTATCCTTGCTGGCAAAAAACTCTTTGTTTTGTTCAGACGAAGCCCGCACGGCACGAAAAGTGGAACCTTGTTCTTCCAGAACGTCCCGGTGCACCAGGTTGCCCACGACATCGCAGACCAACACGCTCCCGTGCAACTCAGTCCCGTAACGGTCCCAGCCGACGTACCCCATTCCACCTGCGGCCGAAAAGAAGCCGGATTGTTCAGGATGATTTGGACGGGTCTCTGCGATCGAGATTGGAAAAATGCGCGCCATGTCGCCATGGTCGGAGATACTGCCTGTCGCCCGGAGAGGTGGGAAGCCTGGGAAGCGGCGGAGGTAATGCCCGGGGATAAACCGCTGTTGGATATGGTTGATGTTATAAGTTGAAAAGCTTCGTCCCCACTCGTCGAAGACCAATCCAAAGCCGCGGCTGGAATGAAACGTGGTGCCAAAGTCTCCCGTGCGCGGATCGAAGCTGAAGTCCAAGTCTGAGAGCGGGGTGGTGGAGCCGGGCTTGCGAAGTGAAGTGATACGCCCGCCGTTGCCGCCGTTTAGGCCATGCACTCGGTTGTCCAATCCCCAGCGCAGTCCGTTCACATTGCTATCTGTAACACCGAGCGTAAACCCTTTGAACATCACCTCCCGGACGTCAGCCCGTCCGTCTCCATCCGTGTCTTTCAAGAAAATGATTTCGGGAGGACATGTTACCAGCACACCACCATTCCATGAGCAAATCGAAGTCGGGAAACTTAAATTTTCAGCGAAAACCGTGCTACGGTCCGCGCGTCCATCGTGATTTGTGTCCTCGATGAGGCGCACCGTGCCTCCGGGCTTGTGTTGCGGACCTATGCCATAAGGATAATCACGCATTTCCACGACGTACATGCGACCAGATTCGTCGAATGTTAGCGCCACAGGATCGACCACGTCCGGTTCGGCTGCAAAAAGCGAAATTTCGATCGCGGGGTGGATTCGGCAGTTGGTCTTATCGGCGATCGGATGCGGACTTCCCGGCGGCGCGGCCGCTGATGGCAATGATGCCCAGCAGAGAAATAGGATCGAGAGAACAGGAATCGTGAGAGGACGGTATCGACGGCTCATTAAACAACGGCGAGGCTATCATCGATAGGCCCCAATGGCACGAAAATTTCAGTAAGAGGGTAACTTTTCACGCAGGATCTAAGACTTGAAAGTCGGGGTTCTACGCAATGTTGGGAGATGGATGAAGATAATATTGAACTATCAATGCGAAGTTGAAACCTTTGAACTTCCTGCCAAACTTGCAAGGTTATGACAGACGGACTCAATGGCGCTAGTTGTCTGGCTGGCCTTATCCCGCAAAGATTATGACAAACCCCCTAAGGGAAAATGCGGGTTGGAGGGATTTCGCTCAGGCTGTGAAGGGCGAATTCGTTCGGTGCGGTTTCCAAAAAGAGCTTATCGCTGCATGCGGCGGAGCAGAGGACATTGCATGGGCGGCGTTTTTCCACCATGGGGCGGCATCGCTGAAGTGGCTCGAAGGCGAAGTTCCATTTTTGAACAATGCTCGGCCCCGCGATCTCATTCAGCGCGGCCGAAGTGATAGAGTAAGGGAATGTCTGTGGAGAACACCCTGAATTGAAAAGGTCCTATTTTCTGTTGCATAGTTGCCGAAGGATGGTATATTCTGAATAGACAGAAATAACAGAATTTAAGATGACCCAACTTCATCCAGTTCAACAAAGGTTTATCCTGCACTGGGGAGAGATGGGCACCCGCTGGGGGATCAATCGAACGGTGGCGCAGATCCACGCTTTGCTCTTTCTTTCACCAAGTCCGCTCCATGCCGAAGAGATTGCCCAGACTTTGAATGTCGCGCGTTCCAACGTTAGCACCAGTCTCAAAGAGCTCCAGGGATGGGGGATTGTGAAGCTCGTCCACGTCATGGGCGACCGTCGCGATCATTTTCAATCAATGAAAGAGGTTTGGGACATGTTTCGGGCCGTGCTCGATGAGCGTAAAAAGCGGGAAATCGATCCGACACTCAGCGTGCTACTTGCTTCCATCGACGAAGCCAAGCAAGACAAGAATACGGACCCCTATACCATAGAGCGTTTGCGCGACCTGGCAGAGTTTTTTCAGACCACGACCACTTGGTACAGCCAAATTCGTTCCTGGCCGACCGACAGGCTTACGAAATTCCTTAAATTGGGCCATAAATTAAGGCAATTGGTAGGTCTAGGGCAATAATATTTCCAGAAAAACGATTATGACCTTTTGCTTTGCAAGCAGACTTCTGTGAATACAGAATTAACAGATAAAACAGGCATTTGTTCTCGGTGTGGCGCGCCGCAAGGATTGGAAACACAACAGCCTGGGAATTTACCTCCTGCTGGGTTAAGAGCGGGTAAAGAGGGCGTCCTGGATTGGGGTCCGCTTTTGATCATGCCCGCTGCTTCGCTGTGTTTCCGCAACACAGTTCAAGCGTGGGAATTCATGTGGATAATGGCTTTGAGCATCTTCTTGGGCTGTAAGTGGATGACATGGCGGCACGCTTTGAATGTAAAGCCATCAGCGGTTCGATCGCTGATGTACTTAATCGCGTGGCCAGGCATGGATGCCCGAACTTTTCTGGAAAAGAATGCGGCAGTTGAGAAGACCGCGCCATTTTCGTTTTTGAAGAAAGCGAGCTGTAGCCTTCTGAACACTTTGGTGGGCGCGCTGTGTCTTTTCTACTCGGAGCGAATTATCACTGTGTGGCCATTGCCGGCAGGCTGGCTGGCGATGTGTGGAATTGTTTTGGTACTGCATTTTGGTTTGTTCGAGATGCTGGCGCTCGCATGGCAAAGTTGTGGCATCAAAGCGCAGCCATTGATGTCTCAGCCTTTACTCGCGGTTTCGCTAAAAGAATTCTGGAGCAGGCGCTGGAATACGGCTTTCAACGAACTGGTGCATAGCCTGACTCTCCGGCCTCTTTCGCGGCGTTTCGGTATGATGGGTGGAATTATAGGGGTGTTTTTGATTTCTGGCTTAGTTCATGAAGCTGTTATCTCGCTACCTGCGCGAGCTGGTTATGGACTCCCGACAGCTTATTTCCTCCTGCAAGGAGTGGGAGTTTTGTTCGAGAGAAGTGCCGCGGGGCGTCGGCTGGGTTTAGGACGGGGAATACGCGGCCGGCTTTTTATGGGCTTGTTTACGGCTGGCCCTGCTTTTTGGCTTTTTCATCCAGGCTTTGTCAGCAACGTAATTCTGCCGATGATCAATACCTTGAAAAAATGAAAGGATTAGAATGAGTGCCTCAACATTGACAATACTTCTGAAGATTGCGGCTTTGCTCCACCTTGGACTCTTATGGGCCGGTGCTTCCATGCCACGGGCGGTCGATCTTCGCATTCACCTGGCGACGCTCCCGCCATTCATTCGGCGGCTGTTCTTTGTTTATTTCACTTTTATTGGCCTGACCGTGATTAGTTTCGGGTGCTTAACGTTTTTCTTTGCGCGTGCCATGGCGGAGGGTGAACCGCTTGCGCGGGCATTGTGCGTATTGTTCACAGTTTTTTGGACCCTGCGTTTGATTGTCGCGACGTTCATCTTTGACCTTCGGCCTTATTTAACGAGCGTTTATCGACGGGCAGGATACCATGTCTTGAACCTCGTTTTTATTTATCTTCCGGTGGTTTATGCCATTGCTGCCTGGAAGGCGACGTATGGCGTTCAAGCGACCTTTTACCTTTGGAGCCCCCTTGCCTGAAAATGAACGCGAGCCCGCGAAGGTCGGACAGCACGAACGCGCAGAACTGGCACTCTGCGACGCGTCCTGCATGCGTGGGCGCGCGGCAGCGCTTGCTTTCAGGTAAGCACGATCCTTTCTTAGTCGCTTGTTGGGAACGTGTCGTGTTCCTCCATTACCTCATTCGTCCGGAGTTGCTTCGACCGCATGTCCCCGCACAATTCGTGCTCGATTTGTATGACAACATGGCGTGTATCAGCGTCGTCGCGGTTACCATGCGAAACTTCCGCGCGAGCCGTTCTATCTCAACGGGCTGGCTGTTCCGACCTGTGCGATGTGAGCGATTTCTGAATTTACGCGCGTGCGTCCACCTTCGGGAAGAGCACGGGGCGTTCATTCTCTGGAGTTGGCTCTCGAATCCGCTTCGCGCGACGCTACCACTCATGAAACTTGGTTTTCCGTGCACGTTCGCTGAGGTGGAATATGATCATCGATTCGAGACTGGCAAGCTTCAGGGATCAGTGAAGATGAAGAATTCTTCTGGAGACGCGCTTGAATACCGTGGTTCGCTGGATTCGCTACATGGTTTTGAGCCATGCCGCGCCGGTTCGCTGGCCGAATTTGCAATGGAGCGCTACACAGGCTTTTTCTCGAGGGGCTCCCGGCTTCGCCTGGTCCGCTGCTGGCATCCACCATGGATGCAAAGGCCGATGCAGGCGAGTATCGCTGATGACAATCTCATCACGAATAGGTTCGCCTGGTTTGGAGAAGCGAGGTTAGTCGCAGCCAATGTCGGCCCGGGCTTTCCTGATGTTTGGATTGGGAGGCCGCATGAACTGAATTCGAACTCCCACGATCGGCACCCGGTCTTGAGTGCGTTTTATGAGATGCCATGAGGAAAAATGTTATGATAGACACCAAGCAAGACCGAATCATCCTGGCGGGAGGTAGCGGCTTCTTAGGTGCATTGCTCGCTCGTTATCTCGAAGCCCGCGAAAACGAAGTCATCGTGCTTTCCCGCAATGGGAGGTCACGAGCAAACATCCAATGGGATGGGGCTACTCTGGGTCCATGGGTAGAATATCTCGACGGCGCAAAGGCGATCGTGAGTCTGGCTGGGCGTTCGGTGAATTGCCGATACACCAAACACAATCGGCGGCTGATCCTGGACTCTCGAGTAAACTCAACCCGTGTGCTTGGGGAGGCGATTGCGCGATGCGCCAAGCCTCCTCCCGTTTGGTTGAACGCGAGCACGGCGACGATTTACAAGCATTCGTTGCTTCGGCCAATGGATGAAGCCAACGGAGAAATCGCCTCAACTCCTGAAGCGAAAGATGCCTTTTCCGTCGAAATTGCTCGTGAGTGGGAGAAAACGCTCACGGCAGCTCAGACACCAAGCACTCGCAAGATTGCCCTTCGGACAGCAATGGTTTTTGGAAGGACGAAAGGAAGCGTATTCGACGTGCTGCGCCGGCTTGTGCGGCTGGGTTTGGGGGGCAAAATGGCAGGCGGAGAGCAATTCGTGTCGTGGATTCACGAAGAGGATTTTTGCCGGGCAGTGGAATGGCTTATCAGAGAAAGCCAATTGAGCGGAGCAGTAAACATTTGTGCTCCTCACCCCGTGCCCAACCGGGAGATGATGTCCGCCATCAGGGAGGTTTGCGGCGTTCCAATTGGTCTCCCGGCGGCTCGCTGGATGCTGGAGGTAGGAGCTGTTTTTCTGCGGACGGAAACGGAGTTAATTATCAAGAGCCGGCGAGTCGTTCCGGGTCGGTTGCTGGCGTCCGGTTTTTCATTCCGTTTTCCGAAGTTGCTCGATGCACTGAAGGATTTGTGTACCGCACAATCAGAGAGGCAAAGACCGTAGGTAGACCCGAGCCAAAATGCGGGATCTCTGAAAATCTTTTGGCAGGTAGTCGGCTTTAAGGCCACGAAACAAACAGATTACGGTCTGTGGAGCTGTTGAATGGATGAAATCGCTCAAGACTGTCGGGACAACGCGTTGAGCCGGGCGGGGCGCGAGAGAATATTGTCCGTTCGCGGAGAGCCACTGTTCATCGCCGGCTGGGATCGTGTATTGATGATCCACTATGAGGTCGAGAAGGAACTGCTCGAACGAAGCGTTCCGTTGAAGCTGGACTTGTATCAAGACCGAGCCTTCGTCAGCGTCGTGGCATTTACGATGAGGGACATGAGACCTTTCCGCGGAGGACGTTTGACGGCCTGGATGCTCAAACCAATTGCGACTCATGAATTTTTGAATGTGAGAACCTATGTGCGCTCAGGCGGTGAGACTGGGATTTTTTTTCTGCGTGAGTGGCTTTCGAACAGGTTGAGTGTCTGTCTTGGGCCATACCCTTTCGGCCTTCCTTACAAGTATGGCCGACTGGAGTATCAACATGCCTGGCAAAATCAGAAAATCTCCGGAACAGCGGTGGACGCACGTACTCAAGCTGCCTTTACCTATCGAGCAAAGATTCAGACGCCATCAGAATTCGGATCCTGCGGGGCAGGCTCCCTTGATGAATGGCTTATGGAACGTTACACAGCTTTTACCAATAGGGCAGGGAGAAGCCGATTGTTTCGCGTTTGGCATTTGCCGTGGCAACAAATGCCACTTCAAGTTACGATATTAGAACAAGCTTTGATCGAGGAGAACTGGCCGTTTTTTGATTCAGCAACCATCACCGGCTCAAACTTTTCCCCAGGGCTGCGAGACGTGTGGATGGGAAGGCCACACAGGGTATTAAACGCTGGCAACACCGCAGCCTTTTAATCCTCTTTTGCTTTGGATAACCGAGGAAGTCTCACTGTTTTTTGCAAAAAGCCCAGAAACGATTTCTTCTTTTTGGCCTCGCCACCCAACGGCATGCAAGCATGGCTGCACAGGCCACATAACTTGAGCACTTTGCCTCCGCGTCGCCGCAGGCGATGCACACAAGCTTCGCACAGGACTTCGCGACAATGGGTGCACTGATGAGTCACCTTGGCCTTTGGATGGCGTGGGCATAGCAACGAACCGTCCGATAATACCACCGGCGGGGCAGGCCGCGGAAAGTCGAACTGCGGAATTGCAACGCGAACCTCAATCGAGTCGACCAATAGCTCAACATCGCCCAGGGATAAAGTCTGACCTTGTTGCAATGTAGATTTCTGGATTTGTTCTCCGTTGAGGAACGTGCCGTTTGTCGAGTTGCAATCGCGAACAGTGATTTCCTGCGCGCCCAAATATACCTCGCAATGCCACGCAGAAACGGAGGGGTGATCAATCGGGAAATCATTGTCCGGGCTTCGGCCAAAGCGATTTAAGCCGAGACGAAGCTCAATCGTCTGGTTACGAAGCCAATCAGATTTTCCCACCAACCTCGCCATAGGGCACTCCTGTTTTACCTAACATTTGTCTGGTTGTCCAGAGCGTTTCCTCTCTTGTTCAGCTCTTTTTTCGTGAGCACTTTTGCTCGGGGTGCGACTGAAACTGCCGGTCAAAAACTTTTCTCAATTTTGAGATTGTACTTTTAGGGATGGTGTATAAATAGAGCAGTTCATGAGCGATGAACTACCAAAACAAAATCGGAAATCAGA
>Ga0157375_10000169_pt1 | contig 61626 bp, 55 predicted proteins | sample M35metaG_FD_115311 | JGI IMG/M metagenome (GOLD analysis project Ga0157375, IMG submission 115311) | Miscanthus rhizosphere microbial communities from Kellogg Biological Station, Michigan, USA - M3-5 metaG | ecosystem: Host-associated > Plants > Roots > Rhizosphere > Soil | place: USA: Michigan...
TCGCCGTTCATCACCGAGATACCGGAGAACGTGCGCGAGGAAGTGCGCATGGCTCGCGCGCGCTACGTGCCCGACGCGCCGTCGTGGCGCGAGCGGCCGATGCGGCAAGGCGATCGCTACAGCGACCGCTACTCCGGCGAGCCGCGCCGCGCGCAGCCGTCGCCGTATTCGCGTCCGGCGTCGCCACCGCCGCGGCTTGCTTCGCCGCGCAATGCCTCGCCCACTCCCGCACCGCCGCCCCCGCGAAAGAACGACTCCGTCAACGGCGTGCTGTCGTTTTTCAAAGAGTCGCCGGTGCAACTCGATCCCGCCGCGCTTCGTCCCGCCGCGCCGCCGAGCGCGCCCGCGGCGTTGAAACGCGGCCAGCGGGTGCGCCACGAACAATTCGGCGACGGCACCATCCTGACGATGGAAGGCTCCGGCCCCGAGGCAAAGCTCACGGTCTACTTCGACCGCGGCATCGGCTCGAAAAAGTTCATCGCCAAGTACGCGAAGTTGATCCGGCTCTGAGTCCTCCCGCTCTCATTGCTGAATCGACGCCCAGAACGGCAGAAACTTCTTCGCTTCCGCCGCGCCGTTGGCGGTGACGCTGGTTTTGGTCACATTGAGCTTCGTCAAGCGTCCGAGCGGCTTGAGGGAAGCGAGGCCGGCATCAGTGATCTTCGTGCCGGAGAGATTCAACCCCGCGAGAGTCGGCGACCTGGCGAGGATCGGCAGCGCGGCGTCGGTAATCGCGTCGTTCGCGAACGAGACACTCTCCAGATGCGAGAGAGTCGCGAGCGGAGCAACGCCGGTGTCTGTGACCTGGGTATCGGCGATATTGAGGTTGACGAGTGCCGTGAGCCGCGCGATGGAAGGGATGGCGGCGTTCGTGATCTTCGTTCCCTTCAACCCGAACTGCTGGAGATGAGTCAGGGCGGTGATGGCCTCCACGCCGCGGTCGCCAACCGCGGACGACGAAACGTTCAAGACGGTCAATTTCGATAGTTTTGCCACCAGCGCCATTCCCGCGTCGGTCATCTTCGGGTTCTGGATGCCGAGTTGCGTCACGTCGGGAAGCCCGGCCACGAGAGGGAGCAGCGATTCCGGATCCGCTGTCTTGTCGAGGACAACGGTAGCGATACGGCCATGATCGAGACCCACCGTAGCGCCGGCGGCTTTCAATCTGTCGACGACCGGGGTCGACTTGTCGGCGGCCGCGGCCGGCGACCCTACGGCTGACGATGCAGGCGGCGCTGACGCCACCGCCGCGGAGGCCATCGGGGAAGCGCCGTGCGTCGTCGCGGGGAGCCGGAACTCGAGATAGTCGGAGCGGACGATGCGGACGTTCCCGGGTTGATCGGCCAGCGGCTCATCGTGCAGGTAGAAACTGAATTTCACGCGCCGCTCCTCAGGGTAGTAGAGCGCGTGCCAGAACGTGCGGATGGGCGGCCGCGATTGGTCTGCCGCCGGAGCGCCCTTTGCGTCCACCTTTCGATGCGTGTTCCGAAGAAACTCTTCGGTGATGGAGCCGGGCGCGATAGCGAGTTGTTCCGTGAGCAGCGCATAGCGTCTGCACACGCTCCGCGCTTCATCCGCCGTCGGCGGAGCACCCTGGTCCAGGTGTTTGTTGAGGCTGAAGTTCGTCATCACTAGCGGTCGCCCCGGGTTCTCGATGATGAATTCCTTGTTGTGCGCCTGCGAGTACTCCCAGACGAACGACCTGCCGAAACGGTCGGCGATCAGGTAGTGCACCGGCACGAACCCGTAATATTGCTTCGTCGTCAGGAGCGCCTCTTTCGCTTCGTCGACCGTGGCACACGTGTCGAGGAGAAGACGCAGCATCTGAACCTCCCCCAAACCAGGCGCCGTTCCGAGCACGGGCTCCATCTGATATTTCGTAAACAACTCATCGTCCAGAGCCAGGGACACGGTCAACCCCTCGGAGTTCATCCCATCGAGCACGCCGCTGAGAAGCTCGTACGCGACCATGGCGATCGAGGCATAGCCATGGTCCGGGTGCAACTCCAGCAGATACGGCCGCGAAGTCGGATGCAGCACGCCGGGAGGAAGAAAGCCGAAATTGAGCGAGCCGGTGGAGTAGTCGTAGTCGCGGCTGATCACGCTCTTGCCGTCCGCCGTGGCCTGCGGCGGCAGGTGAACGATGGAGCAGGCGGCGTGGATTTCGGTGACGTTGAGACCACTGTGATCGACCGAGTCGTCGTCGATACTCTGGCCATACGCGGCTGCCAGGCCGCGCATGCGCTCGTACAGGATCGGGTAGTTTTTTTCGATGTAATGGCGCGTGGCGCGCGTGCGGACCACGTCGTTGCTGCGTTCCATCTTCGTCTGGAAGCGCTCCCGGGCGATCTCGGCGAGGGCCCTGCCGATCTCTTCATTCGTACCGGTGAGGACGAGATGGCGAACCTCCATCGAATCGGATGGGCTGCCGGCGATGACCCGCTCCTGTTTTTCGATGGCTGCCGCGGGGCGTGGGACTGCGATGGCGAAGAGGAAAAATGCGAGGAAGACCGACGCTGCCTTTTTCTGTGAGAGCATGATTTTCTCCTTGCGTTTCCCTCAACCACGGACGAGCGGCACGATCGGTTAACAGAAACCCTGACCAGTGGTCAGGAAATTGAACGATGGTCACGGAAGCCCGAAAGAAATACCGGCAGGAACTGCGCAGGACCATCCTCGACGCGGCACGGGAAGCCTTTACCGCGCATGGCTACGAAGGCGTCTCCATGCGCATGCTGGCCGAGCGCATCGGCTGCTCGCACGGGAGCCTTTACACCCACTTCCGCGGCAAGGATGAGATCTTCGACGCGCTGGTCGACGAGAGTTTCCAGAGTCTGGCAGAGTCGCTGCGCGCAATCACCGCTGCCTCGCCAGCGACCGACGTCATACGGCTGGTCCGGAAGGCCGCCCACGCGTACGTCGACTTCGGAGCGGACAACCCGAGCGCGTACGAATTCGCGTTCATCCTTCGCCGCCCGGGACCGCCACGCCCGCCGCATGCGGCGTACGGCCTTTTGCGCGCGCTGGTAAAGCGGTGTATCGACGAGAACCGCTTCCGCCGGATGCGCGTCGACCTGGCCGCGCAGGCGCTATGGGCTGCCGTGCACGGAATCACAACGCTGCTCATCCTGCGGCCATCGTTCCCGTGGGCCGGCCGCGAGGCCGTCGTCAGGCGCGTGATCGACAGCGCGGTGGACGGGCTTCTCGCACCTAAGGTGGCGCGGCCCGATCAGCGCGGCAGGAGGTAGATCACCTCGCCCTTGCGCGACATGCCGAGGTCTTCTCGGGCGATGCGCTCGACGGCGAAGGTCGACTTTTTCACGCTGTCGATTTCGGCGCGGAGGCGGGCGTTCTCTTTTTCGAGCTGGTGGATCTCGGCGTTGAGCGACTCCACCCGTTTGCGCGACTGCTGCAGTTCGGAGGTCGCACGACCGGTGACGAAGAGCGAGGCGACGCCGGCGAGGATGAGAATCGCCACCAGCACCAACGCGATTCTGCGGATCGCTTGTGTGGCGCGGCGCGGGGAACGCGTGGAGGCGGCCGGCTGCATATGTGTGGAGGTAGTGTCGCGGGTCGGTGCGATGGTGTCAACGCCGTATAATTCGCGGCGGTGACGCGCGACGCCGCACAGAACCCTCTCAACGAGCGGTACGCCTCGAAGGAGATGTCGTATCTCTTCTCCGCCGACTACAAATTCCGGACGTGGCGAAAGCTCTGGATTGCGTTGGCCGAGGCCGAGAAAGAGCTCGGCTTGGAGATCACGGATTCGCAGATCGCCGAGCTGAAAGCGACCGCGAACGACATCAACTACGCCGACGCCGAACGCCGCGAACGCGAGATCCGTCACGACGTGATGTCGCACATCTACGCCTTCGGCCTCCAGGCGCCCTCCGCGAAAGGGATCATCCATCTCGGCGCGACCTCGGCCTTCGTCACCGACAACACCGACATCCTCCAAATGCGCGAAGCACTCCGCATCATCCGCCGGCGCATCGTCAATCTGATGGCCAAGCTGCGCGACTTCGCCTGGCAATGGCGTGGCACGCCGGCGCTCGCCTTCACGCACTTTCAGCCCGCGCAGCTGACGACCGTCGGCAAACGCGCGACGCTTTGGCTGCACGATCTGCTGCTCGATTTTCGCGAGGTCGAGTTCCGACTCTCCCAATTTGCGCTCCTCGGCGTAAAGGGAGCAACAGGCACGCAGGCGTCGTTCCTCAGCCTCTTCGACGGCGACGAGGCCAAGGTGAATCGACTGGAGCAACTCGTTGCCGAAAAAGTCGGCATGCGCCGCAGCTATCCCGTTTCGGGACAGACGTATTCGCGCAAGGTCGACTCGCAGGCCGTGAACGTGCTCTCCGGATTCGCGCAGTCGGCGTCGAAGTTCGCGTACGACATGCGCCTGCTGCAGCACCTGCGCGAGATCGAGGAGCCGTTCGAGGCCGAGCAGGTCGGCTCGTCGGCGATGGCGTACAAGCGCAATCCGATGCGCGCGGAGCGAATCGACGCGCTGGCGCGGCATCTCATCGTCAACGCGCTCAATCCCGCGTTCACGGCGGCCACGCAATGGTTCGAGCGGACGCTCGACGATTCCGCCAACCGGCGCATCGCCATCCCCGAGGCGTTTCTGGCGGCGGATGCGATCACGTTGATCTATGACAACATCGCCGCCGGACTGGTGGTGCACGAAGAAGTGATCGCCGCCAACGTCCGGCGGGAGCTGCCGTTCATGATGACCGAGAACCTGATGATGGAAGGGACGCGGCGCGGCGGCGACCGGCAGGTGTTGCATGAGCGCGTGCGCATCCATTCGCAGGCGGCCGCGGACGTCTTGAAATCGGGCGGAAACGAGAACGATCTCTTCGACCGCATCGCCGCCGATCCGCTGTTCGGCATCGATCGCGCATCGATTTCGGAGATGGCGCGGCCGGAAAATTACACGGGCCTTTCGAAGCAGCAGACGGAACGATTTCTCATCGAGGATGTCGATCCCATCCTCGATGCGGAGCGGTCACACATCGGAACGGAAGTCGGCGAGGTGCGGGTATGAAACGAGTTCTCCTGTCGTTGGCTGCGGCGGCACTGTACGCATGTTCGTGGCATGCCGCGCCGGATACGCATTTGACTGCCGCGGAAATCGAGGAGTCGAACACACCGCAGGCACAAGCGCGACAAGCAACGACGCCACAGATGTCGTCACACGGTCTGGCCGGCTGGATCGGCCAGGAGTTCGCCGGACGGACGACGGCAAACGGCGAGATTTTCGATCCGATGCTGATGACGGCATCGCACCGCACGTTGCCTTTCGGGACGCTGCTCGACGTCCACAATTCGAAGACCGGCCAGACAGTGCGCGTTCGCGTCAATGACCGCGGCCCGTACGTCGGCGACCGCCTGATCGACCTCTCGTACGCGGCGGCGCAGCAGATCGGTATCGCCGAAAGCGGCGGCGGCGAGATCGACATGACCGTGGTGCAGATGGGGCGCGGCGATCGCGAGCCGCCCGCGGCGTTCAACGTGACGGTCCCCGACACGAACGCCGTCGCGGCGACACCGACTCCGACGATCGCTCCGGTTCCTGCTCCTGCTCCCGCAACTCCGCAGCCCCAGCCCGCCGCGCCGGCGACTGTCGAAAGCGTTCAGGTAACCGAGCAACACGCCAGCGGCGTCGAAACGCGCCGCCAGGTGGCCGCGAACGGAACGACGATCGAAGACGTGCCGGTGAAAACATCGCCGCTGCCGCCGACGCCTGCACCGACACCTCGCGTGACGCCACAACCGCAGCCGCGCGCCGCCGCGCCCCGTACCGGACGCTACGTCGTCCAGGTCGGCGCGTTCTCGCAGGAAGCGAATGCGAAAGCGCTTCAGAAGAAGCTCGCGAGCATCGGCCAGGACGCAACCATCGATCACACGGCGCTCTACCTCGTCCGCATCGGCCCGTTCGAAACGCGCGACCAGGCGGCAAGCGTTCGCGCCAAACTGGAAGCGGCAGGGATTTCGGCAATCATCACGACGCAGTGACGGGCACGGCGCGCGATGCTTGCGCCGTTGCAGTTCGCCTATAATCCGCCGCCCAATTCGCCTCAGAAGGACAAACAACACCCATGTCGAATCGCACGTTTACGATCATCAAGCCGGACTCGGTCCGCAAAGGGAACTTCGGAAAAATCGTCGGCCGGCTCGAATCCGAGGGTTTTCGCATCCTCGGACTGAAGAAGGTCAACCTCTCCACGAAACAGGCCGAGGCCTTTTACGGCGTTCATCGCGAACGGCCGTTCTTTCCGGACCTCGTCAAGTACATGACCTCCGGCACCGTCTATGTTGCGGCGCTGGAAAAAGAAGGCGCCGTGCTCGCGCTGCGCACGCTGATGGGCGCGACCGATCCGTCGAAGGCCGACGCGGGCACGATCCGCAAGGAGTTCGGCGAGTCGATCGAGCAGAACGCCATCCACGGGTCGGACTCCGACGACAACGCGAAGATTGAGATCGCGTTCTTTTTCGCCGAATCAGAGTTGATGTAGGCGGTGGTCGGGGGTGGCAACGGCCGCTCCCGACGCCCTGCCCGCGCCGCCGCTGATCGCGATCGGCAGCGTGGCCGCGGCGGCGTCGTAGTCGACCGGCAGGTAGAGCGAGAAACAGGAGCCTTCGCCGAACACCGACTGCACCTCGATCCGCCCGTGGTGCAGTTCGACGAAATTGCGCGTGAGCGAGAGACCGAGTCCCGTTCCGCCGCGCCGCGCCCGCCGCCCTTCCTCGGTCTGGTAAAACTCGTCGAAGATGCGCTGCAGCTCGTCGGGCGGGATGCCGATGCCCTGGTCGGCGACGTCGATGCGCACGCTGTCGACCGCCAGCGGCGAGGTCTTGCGCGGCAGCGATGTCACGGTGATCGTCACCGGGCCGCCGTCAGGCGAAAACTTCACGGCGTTCGACAGCAGGTTGAAGAGGATCTGCTTGAGGCGCCCTTCGTCCAGCCGCACCATCGGCACGGCAGGATCGATCGACGCAGTGATCCGCACGCGCGCCTCCGCCGCAAAGCCTTTCATCACGCGCTCGACCGCGGCGATGGTGTCGCGCAGATCGAATTCGTCCGTGCGAAGCTCCATCTTGCCCGCTTCGATTTTCGAGAGGTCGAGGATGTCGTTGATCAACTCCAGCAGATGGTTGCCGGCCACGTGGATGTTTTCGAGAAACTTGTACAGCCGCTGCGGGACGACGGCTCGCGTGTTCTCCAGCAGCACGCTTGAAAATCCGATGATCGAGTTCAGCGGCGTGCGCAGCTCGTGGGACATGTTGGCCAGGAACTGATTCTTCGAGCGATCCGCGGCCAGAAGGCGCAGGTTCGTCTCGCGCAATTCGTTCGTCCGCTCCAGCACGCGCTGTTCGAGCGCGTAGGTCAGGCCCTCGAGATCTTTGTAGAGGTGCGCGTTCTCGATCGCGACGGCGGCCTGATTCGCGATCGCGGTGAGCAGCAGCATGTCGTCGTTGGTGAACGCGTTTTTCTTAAAGCTCTCGACCGAGATGACGCCGATGAGACGGTCGCGGGCAATCATCGGAACTCCGAGCCATGACTCGGTGGGCTTCGTATCGACGACCGCCTTGACGCCGATGCGTTTCTCGTCGGCGACGCTTCCGATGAGCAGCGGCTCATGATGCGTGGCCACCCACGAGTTCAGCCCCTCGCCGAGGCTGATGCGTTCTCTGGGGAGGCGAACGTCATCGCGGACGTCGAGCTCGAACGACAGCTCGTTCGTCGATTCATCGACCAGCGCGATCGTGAAGAGCGTGCAGTCGACGGACCGTTTGCACTCGTTGTAAATCGCGTTCAGCAGCTCCTCGGTGGTGTAGCGCAGCGAAATCGTCTTGCCGATGTTCGTCAGCGACGCGATCCGCTGCAGTTGCTGCTGGCTCTTGATTCGTGTTTTCGCCAGATTGCGCGCCACGCCGATGGCCACGCTGCCGCTGAAGGCCAGCGCGATCAGCGCACTCCAGCCCAGGGCGGCGAAGGAGAGCGCGGTCATCACGGCGTAGGGAACGGTGAGCAGATAGATGGCCAGATCGACGCCGTCGATGCGCATGATCTTGCGCAGCGAATAGCCGTACGACTGCGCCACGCGGAACATCAGCAGGATGTTCGTCACGCTCAGGACCACGCCGCAGAGCGCGACCTTTCCCGCAGCGAGGGCCGTGGCGTGCGCCAGCGGCAGCTCGCCGTTCAAGTGCTCGTACAGCGTCGCCGCGGCCACGACCGGGATGCCGTACGTTCCGAAGAGTCCGAACGTCTTGACATGATCGACGATGCGGTCGGTCGATTCGATTTTCGCGGGTCCGATCTGTTTCAACGCCAGCACGCGCGCGAATCCCGCCACGATCACAGCCAGCCACGACGACATGACCACGCCGAGGATCGGGATCATCACCGTGTATGCGGTGAGGACGAGCGAAACGAAGATCAGCTCCGTCAGCTCGAATTTCAGAAACGCCAGCGTGGTGGCGAAGGCGATCAGGATGAGGATGACGCCGGCCGCATTCGGCTGCAGGCGATGCAGGATGACCTCGGTCTGATCAAAGCGCAGCCACGTCACCCACACCATCAGCAGCAGACCGGCGAAGCCCTGCGTGAGAAAGACGGTGAGCGTGCGCCGTCGTGCGGAGTCGGATCCGTTGGCCATGGGAGTGGGAGTGAGCAGCTATCGTAGCACCGGCACAGACAAGAGTGTCTGTGCTACACGCGTCAAAATCTTCTGCGCGCCACGCCACGATTTGACTGCGATTCCGCCACGCTCAGAGAGCGCGGCATGCGGCGCGCCGCTTGATCCATGTCCCGTCCCATGAACGACTTGGAATTCATTCAGGAACGCGAAAACGAAACCGGACGGATGTCGAACGTGCTGAACGGCTGGGAGACGGTCGTCTTTCAGGTCGAAGACGATCCTGGATCGGCTTCCTGCACCGCTTCATTGGCTCCTTTGAAGCCGATCCTCGAGTGAGTGCCGTCGCAGAACGGCTTCATCGTCGATCCGCCGCAACGGCAGAGCGCTGCTTTCTTCACCTCGACCGGATTGCCCTGCGCGTCGGTCAGGGTGAACTCTCCCTCGACAAGGTACGGACCGTTGTCGCGGATCTTGATGTTGATGGCCATGGACTCTCCTAGAAGATCGGATTCTTTGCTTCGTGCTCGAGGTGCCAGTTGTACGTGTAGCCGGGGAAGACGATGGGGATCGTGTAGGTCACCGTCACCGTGATCTCGGACGCCGACCTGACGATCTTGATGTTGTCCTCGGCGACCGGCAGGTTGTCTTCTCTCGCTTTGGCGAGGATGGCGGCCTTGATTCGGTCGTCGTTGTGGGTGCCGGCCGACTTGGCCTCGTCCACAACGGTTTGACGCAACTCCGCCGCCTTCACTTTGGCCGGGATCATCTTCCAAGCCACGAAGACGGCCAGACCAAGAAGGATGAGGCCGATCAGACAGCCGAATTGACCTTCACCGCGCTCGCGACGACTCTTGCGCATAACGACCTCCGTCGGCGTTGAGTATACCTACTGGATGAGTCTGAAGAGACGGGCTTCGCGCGCGGGTGTCGGCTGTCGGGTGTCGGGTGTCGGAGATGGGGCGGCCGCTACGACCCTCGACTCCTTGCTCCCGACGCTCACTTTGCTCGACCACAACACCATCCTCGCGCGGCCGACGACTGCTTCGCGCGGCAGCACGCCCCAGCTCCGGCTATCGAGGGAGTCGGCACGGTTGTCGCCGAGGACGAAGTAGCTGTCGGCGGGGATGATCTGCGGCGAGATTGCGCCGCTCGCTACCTGCGCCGTGACATACGGCTCCGAAAGCGCGTGGCCGCAGACGATGACGCGTCCGGCGCGCGTTTCGACGAGGTCGCCGGGAGTGCCGATGACGCGCTTGATCATCAATTCATCCGCGGCCCGCGGCGAGCGGAAGACGATGACGTCGCCGCGATTCGGCATCTTTCCGAAGCGGTACGGCGTGACGACGATGTGATCGCCCGGCACCAGTGTCGGCGCCATCGACGACGACGGAATCACGTACAGCCGCATCGCCGCACGCACGCCGAAGGCGAGCACGATGGCGATTGCCAGCGGCTCGATGGCGAGGCGGAGAGCGGATTTTTGCGTCACAGCCGGTCTAACCCGTTGCCTGAGCGCACCATTTCGAACGTCAAAAGCAAATGTTGAATGTTCAATGTTGAATGTTCAATGTTGAATGAAAGGCCGGCACCCCGGCGAGCCCGTCCATTTAACATTCAACATTCAACATTCAACATTTCGTCTTTGACTTTCAAAACCCTCCCCGACTACTGTTCGCGAGCATGCCGATCGAGCAACGACAGCCGCAGGGACTTGTCGACATCCTCGACAAGATCCTCGACAAAGGTCTGGTCGTCGCGGGCGACATCAAAGTCTCGCTTGCGAACGTCGAGCTCCTGACCATCCAGCTCCGGCTGGTCATCTGTTCGATCGACAAGGCCGAGGCCATCGGTATCAACTGGTGGCGTTCGGACCGGTTCTACTCCGCGGCGCCGAATGCAGGCACCGTCAGCTCCGAGGAGTACGACGCGTTGAAGGCGCGCATGAACGAGCTCGAAGCAAAGCTCGAGGGGCGCGCGCTGCCACGGGCTACGCAAACGAAATCAGACGAGAGGAAAGGCAGGTAAGTCATGGCAGTTGAACGCGCACCAGGCGGCACAAGTCTTATCGACGTACTCGACCGAATCCTCGACAAAGGCATCGTCGTCGATGCATGGGTCAGGATCTCGCTCGTCGGCATCGACCTGATCACGGTTGAAGCGCGCGTCGTCATCGCTTCGATCGACACGTACCTGAAGTACGCCGAGGCGGTCGGTATCACCTCGACAGTCGCCCGTCCGGCCCTCGGACCCGGCGAAGGCGGCAGCGGAACCGGCAGCACCACGCCGGCCTCAAACGTCGGACGCGCCTGATCCGCGTTCGCGGTCGATGTCAAAAACGCCTGCCGCGCAGCAGCGCACGGCAGGCGTTTTCATTGATCGTTGCTCAGTGGTGGCGGTCGAAGCGGATTCCGCGCTCGACTTCCGCGATTGCATCATTCGTGAACTTGAGCGCGGCCTCGCGATGGCCGCCTTTGTCGCGGTCGGCGTGCTCCAGTTCCGTGCGAGCCAGTTTCAGATGTTCGAGTGCCGCCTGCATGCGCGGCTGGTCGGCGCTGGCGCGTCCGGCGACGAATCCCGAGGCGATAGCGGTAACGACGAGAAGGGCGATGATCACACGATGCAGCTTCATGGGGGTCTCCTCCTTATTCGTTAAACGACGTGCAAGCGGGCAATCCGCTTACGGCTTCAACCACTGATCGAACCAGTCCCCCACAGTCTGGTACCAGAGTTTCGAGTTCTGGGGCTTCAGAACCCAGTGTCCTTCGTCGGGAAAGTAAACCATTTTTGAAGGGATTCCGCGACGCTGCAACGCGGTGAACAACTCCAACCCCTGATTGATCGGAACGCGGAAATCGAGCTCGCCGTGCGTGACGAGCGTCGGCGTCTTGAAGTTCTTCACGAAGTTGTCCGGCGACCACTTCTGATACAGCTCCGGGTTGTCCCACGGATTTCCCTTGAACTCCCACTCCGGAAACCACAACTCCTCGGTGACGCCGTACTCCGACTTCAGATCGTAGACGCCGGCGTGCGAGACGAGCGCCTTAAAGCGATCGGTGTGTCCGAGGATCCAGTCGACCATGTAGCCGCCGTAGGAACCGCCGGCGGCGCCGATGCGTGTACCGTCGACGTACGGCAGCGCGACGAGCATGTCCACGCCGTTCATGATGTCGACGTAGGCCTTGCCGCCCCAGTCACCGGAGACTCCTTCGAGGAACTTCTGCCCGAAGCCGCTGGACCCGCGCGGATTCGGCATCAACACGACGTAGCCGCGCGCCGCGAACATCTGCGGGTTCCAGCGATACGACCACGCGTCGCCCCACGCGCCCTGCGGACCGCCGTGAATGAGCACGATGGCCGGATACTTTTTCGTCGGGTCGAATCCCGGCGGCGTCATGAGATGGCCTTGCACGCGCGCACCCTCGGCGCCGGTCCAGAAAACGTCGTGCGTCTTGCCCATGCTGATGCTCGTGAGCAATGCATCGTTTTCGTGCGTCAGCCGTTCGACGGCGGATGTGCGTTTGTTGACCGCGTAGATTTCGGTCGGTCCGGTCAGACTGGAGCGCGAGCAGTAAAGCGTTAGCCCGTTCGGCGACACGGCGACTGCACCCGTCGATCCGAAGCCTTCGATCGGCAGGAACTTGCCGCCGAGCGATACCTCGTACAGGACGTCGCGGCCTTGTCTCGGCGCGATGACGAACATCGATTTCGAATCGGGCGACCACGTGACCGATTCGATCCAATCGTTGAAATCGGCGCCGACACGATGCGACGTGCCGCTCGCGCGATCGTAGAGCCACAGTTCCCACAAATCGGATTCGTAGCCGGCGCGCGCCTGCGAGCGATACGCGATCCAGCGGCCGTCCGGTGAGTACTTCGGACTGGTGTCCGCGCCGGTGCGCGTGGTGATGCGCTTCGCGTCGCCGCCGGCAATCGGAACGAGGAAGAGATCCGCGTTCGTCGAGACCTCGGGATTTTTCTCGGTGTCGCGCGCGAAGACGAGCTCTTTGCCGTCAGGCGAGACGTCGAATTCATCGCCGCCGCCGACCGAGAACGGCGGTGCGTCGAAGGCTCCGGGCGTGAGGTCGCGCGGAGAGCCACCGTTCAGCGGCACATAGACGATGTGGCTGCGCGTCGGCTCCTGCCACGCTTTCCAGTGCCGATACAACAATCCGGTCAGCACGCGCGCTTTCGTCGGCGCGTTTCCTTCGGCCGTCGTCTTGTCTTTGATGCACGCCGGATCGACGCCGCAATCGGGATAGATGTCCGACACGACGACGAGGCCCGAACCATCCGGAAGCCATTTGACCGTGCCCGCACCGCCGGCGAGGTCGCTCGCTTTGCGCGACGTGCCCGCCGCGACGTCGTACAGATAAATCTGATGCGCGCCACCGTCGCGGTTCGACACGTACGCGATCGTCTTTCCGTCCGGCGACCACGCCGCACCGTTGTCCTGGTGCTTGCCGTCGCTGATCAGCTTCGGAGTTCCGCCCGCGGACGGGATCAGATAAACGCCGCTAAAGCTCTTGTTCGCCGCGAGGTCGGGCGTGGAGACGTCGTAGGCGATCCACTTTCCGTCGGGCGAGAGTTGCGGCGCGCCGATGCGGTGAATCGAGACAAGATCTTCGAAACGCAATCCGTGTTGCGCGAAGGCTGTCGTGGAAATCAGAACGATCGTTACTGCAAGCGCAAGTTTTCTCATCGTATGTACCCCAATGACTTCAGGTTCTCGTAATACTCCTCGTTGACTTTGGCTGGCGACGCGGTGGTCGCGCGCGGCCCGTAGGTAGCAATGCGTGCGGTGTTCCCGAAGACGCTGCGGCCGGGCATTTCGTCGGACGCCGGAAAGCCGAGCACCGTGCAGAGCGTAGGCGCGACGTCGAAGGCCGAGCGCGGCCGCGGGTTCATCGGAAAATACGTTCCGATCACGCCATGGCCGGGCTGACCTTCGCCGGGCAGGCCGATCAGGATGACGCCGTTGCCGATTTTCGAGAGCAGACCGTCGATGTTGTCGAGCACGCGCACCGAGGCCGCGAGGCGCGTGGCCGGATCGAGCGTCAGACGGTTCAGGATGATGTCCAGCGCCGGCAGGTACACCGTGCCGAGGCGGAGCGTCGGGTTCCGCTGCCGCTCCCAGACGAGTCGTTCCGAAGCGACGGCGTCGACCCGAATCGCCTCAACCTCGGCATTCGCAGGCGGCGTGCTTGCCGCGGCAAACACCGGTTTCTGACTGATCTCTTTGAGAACGCCGTTTTCGAGGTCGTCGGTCGTCCACCAATTGACCGAGAGCGTCGGCAATAACCGCGCGCCGAAAATCTCCCAGACGTAATCGCGTTTGCGCACCGTCGGCGGCAGCGGTTCGCGCCCGGCCAGCTTCACGTCCTCGGCGAGATCGCGCAGGACGAAGTCGACCGGCGACACGGCCTGCAGGAGATGGCGGCCATTGCGAAACCGGACGCCGTCGACCGCGCGCACGCCGTGGATGCCGGTCGGCACGCCGGTGCCGACCGAGGCCCAGCGCTCCGTGGCCGAGGAGCCAGGCATCGGATCGATCGGCGCGAGATTGTCGAAGCGCGGCGACAGCCGCTCGCGTGCGAGCTCGTACGTGAGCCCGTCGACGGCGATCAGCGTGACAGTGTGGACGGTCCGTTTCGTCACTACCTGGATCGGAGGCGCGACAGTGCGATTATCCTGCGCAGCGAACGTAGGCAGGAAAAGTAATGCGATCAAAATCGCCGCCGCGATCGTCATCGGCACGCCGCGCGGCTTCTGATGAATGGCCGGAATGCGCTGCAGCTCGTAAATCGAAAACGAAAGCAGCGCCGCGGAGATGGCGATCGTGGCAATGAGGAAGAAGGCCGCCATCGCCGCGATGCCGGTCAGCAACTCCGGCCAGGACGGCGCGGTCGGAAAGCGGTACCACCAGATCGCGATCGGCGCGGCCAACAACGCCGCGGCAGCGAACGAAATCGCCAACAAGGCGCGCGGCGTGTCGATGACGATGGTCGGCCGCAATTTCAAAATCAGCGCGATTGTGACAAGCAGAAGAAACGAAATCGCGAATCCTGTCACTCCATAGAGCAGAGACATCAGCAAGGTCTCGCCCGCGGAGAGTGGATGGTTGCGAAACAGCATGATGCCGGTGAGGGGGAGGATCGCGAAGGCGGCGATCAGGAGAGCCGCTTTTCCGGCGGCGGTGAACAGCTCGATCCAGAAGGCGCGGGAGGAGCGGCCGGCGGTAAATGGGTCGTGCGCGAACCACCGTTCGATGGCGTGCGAGAGGTAGCCCCGCTCCCGCAGATCGCGCCGCAAATCGTCGACGGACGGCACCGGCACGGCGCGGAATATAGCACCCGGCCCGGCGTTCTATCGCTCGATTCTTCAATGGATTCCGGCGCGGCCACCTCCCACAATCCGATTGCGCCGAACGCCCCTTCCGGCGAATCGCCCGATCGCGCGCCGAAGAGGCATCCGTTCGCGAAATTCTTCTCCGGCGCCGCCATTACCATTGCCTTCGTCCTGCTCAAACTGAAGGCGCTGGTCTTTCTCGTCTTCGACTTCTTCCGCGGCTACGCGGTCAACCCGTTCGAAGGCTTCGGCCTGATGCAATTCTCCGTGGCCGGCGTTTCGATGGGATTGTCAATCTGGGCGATGGCGCGGAAGTATCCGCTCTGGGCAGTCATCGGCTTCGTAGGAATCATCTTCATTCATGAGACCGGACACGCTGTTGCCATTCGGGCCAAAGGCCTGCGCGCCGGAGTGATGGTGTTCATCCCCTTCGTCGGCGGAGCGGTAACCCTCAAGGATCAGCCGCGGTCGGCGTACGACGACGCGCAGATCGGCTTGGCCGGCCCGGTCGCCGGCACGTTCGCCTCGCTCGTGGTCCTGCAGATGTACAAATGGACCGGTCATCCGATGTATCTGGGCATCGCAGCAGCCGGGTTCTTCGTGAATCTCATCAACCTGCTTCCGATCGGGATGCTGGACGGCGGCCGCATCTCCGCCGCCGTGACGAAATGGATGTGGGTGATCGGCGGCGGGATTTTGATCTACAAAGTCGTCAAGCAGCCCAATCCCGTCTTGCTGCTGATCATCGTCCTGGTCGCGTTTCAGGTTTACCTTTCGATCCTTCGCGAAAAGGACGACAAAGCCTTCTACGACGTGACCCTCTCTCAGCGCGTGTTCATCGGCATCGCCTACTTTGCTCTGGTGATCTTCCTCGGGCATCAGACGTACGTAAACATGCTCAGAGCCGCCGCTCTAGCGAAGTAGCCTTGTCATCGCATGCCTTAACTTAAGGTTTGCACGGCGTTCGCGCTGGCGTCTCGCGGGGTGGCTCGACGCGAGTCGAAGGGTCCCGCCGCCTACCAGCCAGAGCCCCAATTTGCCACGCTCAGTCGCAGCGTGACCTGCCCATGTCGCGGCGTGACACGCCCCGTGTCGCAGCGCGACAAGCCCGTGTCGCAGCGCGACAAGCCCGTGTCGCAGCGTGACAACCCCCGTGTCGCAGCGCGACAAGCCCGTGTCGCAGCGTGACAACCCCCGTGTCGCAGCGCGACAAGCCCGCGTCGCAGCGCGACAAGCCCGTGTCGCAGCGTGACAACCCCCGTGTCGCAGCGCGACAAGCCCGTGTCGCAGCGTGACAACCCCCGTGTCGCAGCGCGACAAGCCCGTGTCGCAGCGTGACAACCCCGCGTCGCAGCGCGACAAGCCCGTGTCGCAGCGTGACACGCCCCGTGTCGCAGCGCGACAAGCCCGTGTCGCAGCGTGACACGCCAGCGTCTCAGCGCGACAACCCCCGCATCACGGTGCGGCACGGACCATTTAGCGTGCAGCGGACCCAACGTAAGAACTTGCAGCGAAAAAACTTAGCGCCCCCTTGACGGCTTGGCTGTCATTCTCCGTGACATCCGCCTTGTCATCCTGAGCCGCCGGAGGCGTGGGAGCGCGAAGCGCGGAACGCCGGAGGACGGTGAAGGATCTCTGGTTACGCGGGATGCGTTGAATCCCGTGTGACCATTCCGCGGCTTCGACAAAGCTCGCGCATTACGTCACGCGGCTTCGGCATAAGCAGTACATCTTGAGATCCTTCGCCGTCCTGCGCCGGTCCGTCGCTTCGCGACTCCCGGCTTGGCGGCTCAGGATGACAGTGGCCCGAATCGCAGAAAGCACGCGGAATGCCGTCCCTGTGATTTCGTTTGATACGATCCGCCCGCTGTATGAACCTTTACCTCCTTCTTGCCATCGCCCTCGGCGCGATCACCGGAACGACCGAAGCACCGGTCGCGCGGCCGCGCCTTGCCAACGTGGCGGCGGAGTGCGGGGTCATCACCAGCGAGCAGTCGATCGCGTCGCCGCGCCGCAGCCAGCATCACGCGCGTTCCGAGTCGACCGCCCCGCGCGTCATCGACGAAGCTCCTGCCCGCATCGAAGCGCCTCTCGCCGGCGCTGCCACTCCCCGCGCCCCTGCAACCAATCGCTGAGCCTCTCTTTCGGTTCGCGGTTTGTTTGTTGCTGGGAAGGAAATCATCATGATCGATAAAGTTCTCACCTCGATTTTTGGCTCGAAGCACGAGCGCGACGTCAAGAAAATGCTGCCCATCGTGGCGCAGATCAACGCGCTCGAACCTGAGATCAGCAAGCTGTCCGACGAGGGCCTCCGCGCGAAAACGCAGGAGTTTCGCGAGCGCCTTCGTCCCGCCGTCGAAGCGGTCGACGCGGCCAAGAAAGAAGTCCCGCGCGACGAAATCCTCGTCCGTACGGCCAAGGAAGACCTGCAGGCCGCGCTCGATGACATTCTCCCCGAGGCCTTTGCGGTCGCGCGGGAGGGCAGCAAGCGCATCCTCAATATGCGCCACTTCGACGTCCAGCTCATGGGCGGCGTCGTCCTGCACCGCGGCAAGATCGCCGAGATGAAGACCGGCGAAGGCAAGACCCTCGTGGCCACGTTGCCGGTCTACCTCAACGCGCTGACCGGCCGCGGCGTGCACGTCGTCACCGTCAACGACTACCTGGCCCGCCGCGACTCCGAGTGGATGGGCCGCCTGTACAAGTTCCTCGGCCTGACCGTTGGCGTGATCCAGAACCACCACGGCGATCGCGAGCGGCAGGAAGCCTACGGCTGCGACGTCACCTACGGCACGAACAACGAGTACGGCTTCGACTACCTGCGCGACAACATGAAGTTCGATCTCGAAGCGATGGTGCAGCGCGATCACGTCTACGCCATCGTCGACGAGGTTGACTCGATCCTCATCGACGAAGCGCGCACGCCGCTCATCATCAGCGGTCCGTCCGAGGAGCGCCCCGACAAGTACTACTCCGTCGACCGCATCATCCCGCGCCTCGTCAAGGAGAAGGATTACCAGGTCGATGAGAAGCAGCACACGGCTGTGTTGACCGAGGAGGGCGTGCTGCATGCCGAGAAACTCCTCAACGTCAACAATCTCTACGACCCCGACAACATGGACACGCTGCACGCGGTCCAGCAGGCGTTGCGCGCGCACACGCTCTACAAACTCGACGTCGAGTACGTCGTCAAGGACGGCGAAGTCCTCATCGTCGACGAGTTCACCGGTCGCCTCATGCCCGGCCGCCGCTGGAGCGACGGACTGCACCAGGCCGTCGAAGCAAAAGAGGGCGTGAAGATCGAGGCCGAGAATCAGACTCTGGCCACGATCACATTCCAGAACCTCTTCCGCATGTACGAGAAGTTGGCCGGCATGACCGGCACGGCCGACACCGAGGCCGCCGAGTTCTACAGCATCTACAAGCTCGAGGTCGTGGTCATCCCGCCCAACCGTCAGATGGTGCGCAAGGATCAGGGCGATCTCGTCTACCGCACCGAGCGCGAGAAGTTCAACGCCATCGTCGACGAGATCAAGGTCCTCAACGAAAAAGGGCAGCCCGCGCTGGTCGGCACGATCTCGATCGAAAAGTCCGAGGCGTTGTCATCCGCGCTGAAGCGCAAAGGCGTCCCGCACGTGGTGCTCAACGCGAAGTACCACGAGAAGGAAGCCGAAATCGTCGCGCAGGCCGGACGCAAAGGCGCGGTCACGATCGCCACGAACATGGCCGGCCGCGGTACCGACATTCTCCTCGGCGGCAATCCCGAATTCGCCGCAGCGCAGAAGAACAAGGACGTGGCCGATCCCGCGGAACGCAAACGGATCGAGGACGAGATCAACGCTCAGTGGAAGCACGATCACGATGAAGTGGTCCGCCTCGGCGGGCTGCACATCGTCGGCACCGAACGCCACGAGTCGCGCCGCATCGACAATCAGCTTCGCGGCCGCTCCGGACGCCAGGGCGATCCAGGTGCGTCGCGCTTCTACCTTTCGCTCGAAGACGATCTGATGCGCATTTTCGGCGGCGATCGCCTCATGGGCTGGATGGAACGCCTCGGCATGGAAGAAGGCGTCCCCATCGAGCACGGCATGGTGACGCGCTCGATCGAACGCGCGCAGAAGCAGGTCGAAGGGCGCAACTTTGAAGCGCGCAAGCACCTCCTCGAATACGACGACGTGATGAACAAGCAGCGCGAGTCGGTCTATACGCTGCGACGTTCGATCCTCGAAGGCCGCGAGGGGAAGGACTACATCCTCAACGCCGCCGACGAGATCGTGGATTACCTGATCGAGACCTACATCCCCGCCGACCAGCGCGAGCAACCGGACGAGGAGAAGCTGAACGCGGAGCTCTACGACTTCTTCGGCGTCGATCTGAAAACCGCCGGCGTCGATCTGGTCACGATGCCGCCCGCCGCGGTGAAGGACGCCGTGATCGAAGCGGTCAACCGGCGCTACGAGCAGAAGGAAGCGTCGATCGGCCCGGAGATGATGCGCCTGCACGAGAAGTACATCCTCCTGCAGGTCATCGATCAGCTCTGGAAGGATCACCTGCTCAACGTCGATCACCTCAAGGAAGGCATCGGCCTGCGCGGCTACGGCCAGCGCGATCCGCTCATCGAGTACAAAAAGGAGTCGTACGAGATCTTCCAGGAAATGATGGAACTGATCCAGGACCGCGTGGTCAAGTACCTCTGGAAAACCGAGGTGGTCGTGGAGCGCGAAGGCGAACGGGAAGACGTCCAGCGCGTGCAGCGCGCTATGCCGCCCCCCAAACAGAAAGCCCCCCCGATGGTCTTCTCCGGCGCCGGCGGCACCTCCGGCCCCGCCCAGGTCCAGCGCAAGGAACCAAAAATCGGCCGCAACGACCCCTGCTGGTGCGGCAGCGGCAAGAAGTACAAGAAATGCCACGGTACAGCGGCGTAGCGGGCACGGCCCGCGGCGTTGGTTGCCCAAGGCTCCGCCACCGGTAATTGCCTTGCTCAAACAGCAGGGCTTTCCGCGGCGGCGTCCCGGGATGCGGGCGTGCGAACGTAGCGCCGTCGGCTCGCCGGCAACTGAGGCGTAAACTAACAACCAATGCCCAACATCGCCATTGACTACGACAAAGAGAAACTCCGCGACTTCTGCCGCAAGTGGAGAATCACGGAGTTCTCTTTCTTTGGCAGCGTGGTTCGCGACGACTTCGGGCCCGAGAGCGATGTTGATGTACTGGTGACGTTCGAAGAGGACGCGCCGTGGGGCTTGTTTTCCATGGTTCACATGGAGGACGAGCTGGTCGAGATATTTGGACGGCCTGTCGACCTGCTGACCCGCCGTTCCATCGAGCGCAGCCTGAATCCCATTCGTCGCGATTCGATTCTTGGAAACGCGGTGTCGCTTGAGCTCTGAAGACTCCGTTCTGCTCCGAGAGATGGTCGATTTCGCCTATCGCGTAAGAGGCTACGTCGAGGGCATGACAGAGGCAGAGTTCGAGAGCAACCAGATGAAGCAGGACGCAGTGACGTACCGTGTCGGAGTCATCGGAGAAGCGGCGCGCAATGTCTCAGCTGAAACCACTGAGGCAATTGACCTCGATTGGCGCGGCATCACCGGAATGCGTAATCGCCTTTTCCACGGCTATGGAGAGGTCGATGTCCACCTTCTGTGGAAGACAGTAATGGAGTACTTGCCGCCGATGATCGTCACCTTGGAACGTTACCTCGCGCCCTGACGTATCATCCCGCGCCATGCTTCCTGAAAAAACGTTTGAGAACCGCGTCGGCATCATCACCGGCGGCGGGACAGGGATCGGATTCGCCATCGCCCGCGAATTGGCGAAGCTAGGTGCCACCGTCGTCCTCGCCAGCCGCAGCGAAGAACACCTCGGCCCCGCCGTCGAGCAGTTGCGCAGCGAAACGGGACGGGCCAACGCCGCCGAGTTCTTTGTGCTCGACGTCCGCGAGCCCGAACAGGTCGAGGCGATGGCGGCGAAAGTCCACGGCGATCACGGCCGCATCGACTTTCTCGTCAACAATGCCGCCGGCAACTTCATCTCGCCGGCCGATCAGCTCAGCGTCAACGGCTGGAACGCTGTCATCGGCATCGTCCTCAACGGAACGTTCTACTGCACCAGCGCCGTCGGCAAGCGGATGATCGCCGCCAAGAGCGGCACGATCCTCAACATCATCGCCAACTACGCCTGGACCGGCGCCCCCGGCGTCGTCCACTCCGCCAGCGCCAAAGCGGGCGTGCTCGCCATGACGCAAACGCTGGCTGTGGAATGGGCTCGCCACAAAATCCGCGTCAACGCCATCGCCCCCGGACCAGTCCACACGGAAGGCGCCTCGAAACGCCTCTTCCCGAACGAGATGATCGAGGAAGGCATCCGCAAAACGATCCCCCTGCGCCGCTTCGCGAACCTCGAAGAGGTGGCCAACGCCGCCTCCTACCTCCTCTCCGACTACGCCTCCTATGTCACCGGCGAAGCCCTCGTCATCGACGGCGGCCAATGGCTCAGCGGCGCGGATTACTGGACGCGCGTGCAGCAGATGGCGCCGAAGTAAGGACGCCCGTCGTGGCCGAAACCCAATGGCATTCAAAGACCTCTTTTCGCGCCGGTCGAAGCCGCAGGAACTGTTCGGGCACTGGCGGCTCATTGACGATCAAGCCGGCGTCGATCAAGGCGATGGCGTCGGAATGACGTTTTATCCCGACGGACGGCTTGAGTACGCAATTCGCGATGAGGGTCGAGTCGGCATCATGAACCTTGTGTGGCATGTAGAAGGCGACGTGATCGTGACGGACCAGCCCTCCGCACCAAAGCAGGAGCGAACCAGATACTTCTTCCGCTCGCCTGACGTCCTGATTCTCGAAAGTGCCGACGGCAGCACAACGTTCCAGCGGACGTGAGTACGCATCCAGATGCTTTACCTCCCGAAAACAGGTCACCGTGCGGCTTGAAACCGTCGCTGGCAAGCCTTTTCGACTCGCTAGTCCACACCCCTCGGCAGCAGGAACGTCGAATACATCCAGCAGCCGACGCAGAAGTCGAAGACGCCATCGAGCACATTGAAAAACAGAAGAGCTCCGGCGATCAGGGCTGACGCCGGGGGAGCCAGAGGCAAGAGCATGACGGTGCCGAGGGCAAAGAAAAAGCCGACGCGGCAGGCGAAGCGCTTCGGCGCGGCGTCGCTTCGCTTCTCGGGGATGCCAACCATCCGCGCGAACCCGCGTGCGAAGCGCTGCATCGGGCTCGGATATCTGGTCCAGGCACGGATCGCGTAGTCCAGCGTGAGCGCGACGGCGAGGATCAACGCAACTCTTCCCAACCCCGGCCACACCACGGCCATCGCAGAGATAGCCGCCAGAGCAACGAGGGTAAAGAGACACGTCACGCGGCTGGCGTTGTGATCGACGGCCTCGTAGGAGATCGGGCAGGCGGCGTTGGCCATCGGGAGACTCCTCACGTTAGAAAAGAAAGCGGTCCGCACGTGCGGATGCCAGTTAACTACGAGCCATGATGGCCGAGTCAGAGACTCAACGTCAACGGCTGAAACGCCATCGGCTATCATAAGCTCTCACCGGCACTTCAGGACATTTTGAACCAGTCTTCGCCCTACGTAGGAGCTTGGGCAATATCTCCGATGGTCCTATGACAATGGCAGAAGGAGTAACTCTTTGTGCTCCGCTAACTCTCTCGCGCCCTGCGCGAAATGCGCGCCGACGATGCTCTCTGGCACAAAATCAATTAATGTTTCTCGTATGGCACCCTGCAGAACCGATTCTGGATACGTTTCTTGCATTAACTTTTTGATGGATGCTGTGTCGGGAAGCGAAAAAAAGATGTCAGAAAGTATCGCGGCGCCAATCGCCGCTGTATACTTTGCTTCTAATTCGGTTCGCGTCAAAATCAAATGACCCTGAAACATGAATGTGCGCAAAGCCCCACTACTGTACCCTGCCGAAACTGAATTCTGGTTCGGAAGCCATGCGAGCAGGTGCGCTTCAATTAACTCGCTGAACGTTGGTTCCTTTAGACGGCTAATCGCAATATCGATCAGTTGAACCATAGAAGCAATATCATCGTGCGCGATGAGTTCCCCGCGGACAAGACCATACTCAAGGCCTCGCTTAGTGATGAAGCCTAAGGCACTGTCTGCCTCCGCTAGTTGTCGAACAAAACAGCGCCGCGCCAACCCGTTTAGTTGAACACTTCTAAGTGCTGCGGAAAGACCTCGAAGCGCTTCGCAGAAATTTCGTGACGAGTCCAAAACCGGGCCACTAACGTCCTGACTGATCAGCTCAGACATCCGTTTCCGAGGATCGGGCGCGTCGTTTATGAGGTCGTTAACACGGAAATAGACCGCCGTACCGGCCGCCGCTACGGCAGCTAACTCCGCAGCGACGATGGTTAGGATGTTCGTCGACGTCGTCACGCGCTCCTCGACAAATGATCTGGTTTCGCGTGATTCCTGTCGGGTTGAGACATCAAGAGCAAGCGCCGCTAAACGAACCGTTGCTACCGCGCCCGCTATCGCGGCGGACGTTCCAAAAACGATACTCAACAATCCAGCAATTGCCGAATAGAATTCCGGATTGGAGCGGACGTCCCTCGATTCAGACAGGATACCTATCATTGCTACTAATACGAGCACAGTTATCGCCGTGGTGAGGAGTAGCCACACAAATAACGTCCCGTTACCGCTCCTGATAGCTCGCATACTTGTAGGAGTGCCCTACGGCGATATTTCCCTACCCCCAAGTGTCGCCGAGCGTAGGGACAGCCCTCAAATTCGGTGAAGGGATAACGATCGAGAACGCTCACGGCGTTTTGAGATAGTCGACCGCCACGTGTGCCATCGCCCGCACTCCCAACTCCAATCCGCTCTCGTCCACATAGAACAGCGGCGAGTGGTTGGACGCGGCTTCCTCGGCGGTCTTGTCCTTCGGGCGTGTGCCGAGCCAGAAGAAGAGGCCGGGAACTTTTTGCTGGAAGAAGGAGAAGTCCTCGGCGCCGAGGACAGCGTTGACGACTTGCACGTTCGCGGCTCCGGCTGTGCGGCGGAGGGTGGGGGCCATCCGCTCCGTGATCGCGGGGTCGTTGTAGGTGATCGGGTGACCCTCGGTAATCGTCACCGTCGCAGTGGCGCCGCCGCTGCGGGCGATGTCCTCGGCGGTGCGTTTGATTCGGGCGTGGATGTCGTCTCGCATTTTGGCGTCGAGTGAGCGGATCGTGCCGATCATCTCCACGTCGTCGGGGATGATGTTGTTGCGGACGCCGCCGTGGATTGCGCCGACGGTGACGATCGACGGCGCGAGCGATGAATCGACCTGGCGGCTGGGGATGGTCTGCAGGCCGAGGACGATCTGCGAGGCCACGACGATCGGATCGACGCCGAGCCAGGGATAGGCGCCGTGGGTCTGCTTGCCGTGCACGACGATCTTGAACGAATCGACGGCGGCCATCATCGAGCCGGGGCGGTAGGCGATCTCGCCCACGGGATAGCGTGAGGTCACGTGCAGGCCAATGACAGCGTCGACCTTCGGATTTTCGAGCGCGCCCTCCTTCACCATCAGCATCGCGCCGCCTTCCTCCCCTTCCGGCGCTCCCTCCTCGGCGGGCTGGAAGAGGAACTTGACCGTGCCGGGGATCTCGCCGCGCATGCCGGCCAGCACTTCGGCAACGCCGAGGAGGATGGCCACGTGCGCGTCGTGCCCGCAGGCGTGCATGACGCCGACGTCGTGTCCGTTGAACGTGGTGCGCACGGTCGATTTGAAGGGGATGTCGACCTGTTCGATGACCGGCAGCGCGTCCATGTCGGCGCGCAGGGCGACCACGCGTCCCGGCTTGCCGCCGCGGAGAATTCCGACGACGCCGGTGTGAGCGACGGGAGTCTTGACCTCGATGCCGAGCTCGCGCAGACGGTCGGCGACGATCTTGGAGGTGCGCGTTTCGCGATTGCCGAGCTCCGGATGTTCGTGAATGTCTCGGCGGCAGGCGATGACTTTCGACTCAACCTTCTTCGCGGCGTCGTCGATGCGTTGATCGAGCGTGGTGGCGGCGTCGAGCGTTGCGGACATGAGAACCTCCAGAGCGAGGATGGCGAGCAAGCGCATTTGGCGCATTGTAGTTGCGCGATACGCGACTCACGATAAAGACGAAAACGTTGGCCGAGCCTTGGGCAACCAACGCTGCCGGCCGTGCCGGCTATTGCGGAACGATCTCGCCGCGCAGCGCTTCCGCTTTGCGAATCAGTTCGCCGAACCATTCCGCGAAGTGTGTTTCGCCGCGTTCCTCGGCCAGGGCTTTTGTCCCCGAGGCCATGGTGATGAATTGCTCGATGAAGCCGCGGAGCTCGTCGCTGACGCCCATCAGCAGCAGCGTCGACGACTGCGCCTCGATGGTCTTGAACGCCTGCAGAGCCTGCGCGTACTCGTTCGAAAAGTACGCGAAGTTTTCGCGGGCCTCATCGGAGCGCTGGTCGTCGGTCATGGTGTTGTGGAGTGTGCGGATTTTGGGCCATTACGTTACCGCTGCGCGAGCGCGTGAAGATCTTCGATCGTGCGAACGACGCCGCCGCGAACGACGTAGCGGATCTTGCGGACGTTGGCGATGTCGGAAGACGGATCGGCGCCGAGGATGACCAGATCCGCGTCCTTCCCCTTCTCCACTGTGCCGAACTCCGTCTCGCGGCGCATTGCGCGCGCGGCGACGGCCGTGGAGGAGACGAGGATCTGCATCGGGGTCATGCCTGCTTTCTGCATCGACTCCATCTCGCTGTAGATCGCAGGGCCGTGCAGCGTGAGGGGATTGCCGGCGTCAGTGCCGGTGGCGATCGGGATTCCAGCAGCGACGAGCGCGTTCAGATTCTGCGCGGCGATCTGTTCCTGCTTCGCGGTGCGGTCATCGCGGCGCGTCAGTTGTTCCGCAGTCAGCGTCGTCGTCGCCGAGGGCGTCTCGGCGATGCGCGCGAGTGTTGACTTGTCCACGCAGCCGTTCGGATCGTCGATCGCGACCGGCGTGTGTTCGACGGCCGATCGGAACATGCGCACGTAGCCACGCGACACCGTCAATGTCGGGATGAGGATCGTGCCGTTGCGTTTGGCGAGGTCGAGAAACTCCTGGTCGACCGGCTGATCGGTCACGCTGTGGACGAGCAACGTCGCGCCGGCCCGCAACGCCGCCTTGGCCTCGGCAAGCCCTGTGGCGTGAACGATGAGCGGCAGGTTGTGTTTGCGTGCCTCGTCGCCGGCGGCGGCAACCGCGGCGACGGACGCCTCGACCGGAAGATCGGGCGGACGGACGATGTACCAGACCTTCACCGCGTGCGCGCCCTGCGACGCGAGGTAGCGGACGCCGTCGCGCGCCGAGGTGTCGTTGAGGAGGATGAACTGGCGCTCGGCGGGAAGGTTCAGCCAGTGATCGAGCGTGGAGAGCAGCGGACCGGCGGCATCGACGTGCGGCACGAGAGTGTTCGGCTCGAAGCGGTCGTGCAGCCGCAACGTCCACGCGTAGCCGCCGACGTCGTAGACCGCGGTGACACCGGAGCAGACGTACGAACGGCCATACCGTTCCGGATCGGATTTCAGCTCAGCCTCGGTCTTGTCATACGGATGCGTGGCGCGCATGTCGAGCGAATCGGGCCGGCCATCCGCCCAGCCGGTCTGCGAGAAATGGACGTGCGCGTCGACGAGCCCGGGCATGATCCAGAGCCCGTGCACATCAGTGACGTCGATTCCCTCGGGGACGGGACACTGCGCCGCCGTTCCCGCGCAATCGATCTTGCCGTCGCGCAGGATGACGTTGGCGTTTGAAATGGACGGTCCGCCGCGGCCATCGATCAGCGTTGCGCCGGTGAGTGCGCGCGGCGGAGCGGGCGTGCCGGCGGGCGAATCGATCGCGCCGGTGACGGCGATCTTCAATCCGTCAGGAGTGCTGACGAAGAGCCGCTCGGAGATGCCCACATGCTCGTCGCTGCCGTAGCGGACGCGATAGCGATAGGTGCCGTAGACGATTCCCGGCTGCAGTGGCGTGAGATGAATGTCGTTCGCATCGATCAGATCGGGCCATTGCGCGCCGACGCCTTTCGCGAACGAATCGAAGCCGGTGTCGAAGCCCTCCGCGCCGCCGCGGACGAGCGCAGGCGAATGCAGGTAGCACGACAGGTACGCCTCGCGATTGCGCTGGCGGATGGCGTTGATGTTCGCCTCGAACAGCGCGCGCGCCGCGGTGACGTCGTCTGCCGCCGCGGCCAGCAACGGTGCGGTAATCAATAGAAATAGCAGTATTGCCGCCTTCATTCGCATGGACGCATTGTAGAATCCGCGGCGCCGGTTACCTCGAAAGGAAAACGTTCATGCGCTCTTCGAGTTGCCTGCTTCTGCTGTTCCTCGCGCTTCCCGCCTCCGCCGCGCCGCAGACTCGTTGCTGCACCTCGCCCTCGCCGTGTACGACGAAGTGTCGCGCGATTACGCGGTGGGACTCGTCAATCTGCCGGCGCCGACGAAGTGATCTTCTCTACAGGGTGAGGAGTTTTTCGGGGTGACGCAGCCACTTATAGAGAGCGCTTCTGTTTTTCGCTTGCGCAAATGATCGGACGCGAGATTCCAAGGTAGGATTTCGGGGCGATGAAGAACGAGATGCTCCAGGCGCTCGCGCAGTTCCATCGGGAGGTCATACTGCCCGATGTCCAACGGATCGTCGACGATGCGATTGACAAATCTGTAGGTTCTTTGCGTAACGACATGAACACGCACTTCGACGGAATGTACGTTCGCTTTGATCGGCTGGAGTCTGAGTACTACTCGCTGAAATCGTGGATGAGCCGTCTCGACGAGCGATTGGCTCGTATCGAATCTGAAGTTCAGTCGCTGAAATCGGATGTTCAGTCGATGAATACGCGAATGGGCCGCGTCGAGACAGAGTTGCAAGCGGTGAAATCCAATCTGGTCGCGCTCGAAATGCGCGTCACCGACATCGAAAACAAGATCGATCGCCTGGCAACGGAAACGGAACTCGTTGAAATCCGGCAGCAGATCGTGATCCTGCAGGACAGGATCGCCGCTTTGGAAACGAGGCACTAGCAGCAGTGGAAGACGACGAACTCCTGCGCAAGCTGAGACAGGTTGTGCGCGAGGAAATGAGGCTCGCCACCGAGCGACTCACTCAACGTATGAACTCTCACTTCGATCAAGTCGAGACGCGCTTCCATGACTTGTCTGCACGGCTCGATCGGTATCAATCGGAGCTCATTTCACTCCGAGCCGACTTCGATCGTGTCGGAACAACAACGGCATCGCCAACCTCACCACTCGTCACCAGCAATCGCGCGTAAGGCAACTAGTCACGCAAATGCAGCGCAAGGCCGGAGGCAACCAACGCCGCCGGCCTTGCCGGCCTAGGACATCCAGTTCACGCCGGCTTCCTTGTTCCACTTCGTGGTCATCTTTTTCGACTTCGTCCAGAACTCGATCGAGCCGCGGCCGGTGATGTCGCCGACGCCGAATTTCGACTCGTTCCAGCCGCCGAAACTGAACGGCTCGCGCGGCACCGGGACGCCGACGTTCACGCCCACCATGCCCGCGCTGGCGTTCTCCATCACGTAGCGCGCCACGCCGCCGCTTTCCGTGAACACGCTGGCCGCATTGCCGTACGGCGACTTCTGCTGCACGCCCACGGCCTCGGCAACATCCTTCGCGCGGATGATCACCATCACCGGTCCGAAAACTTCCTCCTGCGCGATGCGCATGTCGGGGGTCACGTTGTCGATGAGCGTGGGACCGACGTAGTAGCCGTTCTCTTTCCCCTTCACCTTGTAGCCGCGTCCATCGACGAGGATCTTCGCCCCCATCTTCTCGGCCTCGGTGATGTACGACTCGATGCGCTCCTTGGCCGCGGCCGAGATCACCGGACCGATATGCGTTCCCGGCACCATTGACTTCACGATGTCCACCATCCGCTCGATGATGTGATCGCTCTTGCCGACCGCCATCATCACCGACGCCGCCATGCAGCGCTGGCCCGCGCAGCCCGACATCGACGCCACCACGTTCGACGACGTCATCTCCGGATCGGCGTCGGGCATTACGATCAGGTGATTCTTCGCGCCGCCGAGGGCCAGGACGCGTTTGAAATTTGAGGTGCCGCGGCGATAGACGATCTTGGCCACCTTCGTCGAGCCGACGAAGCTGATGCCCTCGATGCCGGGATGGTCGCAGATTGCTTCGACCGTCTCCTGACCACCGTGAACGATATTGAGAACGCCGTCAGGTAGTCCCGCCTCGCGCAGCAGTTCCGCGATGCGTCCCGACGACAGCGGCACCAGCTCGCTCGGCTTCAGGATCATGCAGTTGCCGAGGGCGATGGCGTTGGGGATGGTCCAGTTCGGAACCATGTTCGGGAAGTTGAAGGGAGTGATCGACGCCACCACACCGACCGGGAAATGCTCCACGCGGCATTCCACGCCGCGCGAGACTTCCAGCACCTCGCCGGCCGTGATCTGCGGCAGCGAGCAGGCGAACTCGCAAAGCTCGGCCGACTTCAACACCTCCGCGCGCGCCTCGCTGTCGATCTTCCCGTTCTCCTCGGTGACCAGCCGCGCCAGCTCGTCGATGTTCTGTTCGAGCAGCGCCTTGTATCGGTAGAACACCTGCGCCCGCTCCTTGATCGGCGTCTGCGACCACCCCGGAAACGCCGCCTTCGCTGCCTGCACGGCGCGATCGACGTCAGCGCTCGCCGACAGAGGCACGCGCGAGATCACGCTCCCTTCGGCAGGGTTGAAGACGTCGAGATAGCGATCCGCGTCGTGCTCGACGAACGAGCCTCCGATGTAGTTGCGGATATCCGGATAACGGGTGGTTTCGATTGCCGACATAAGTGCCTCCTGGGTGTTCTGACAGCGAACTTTACTGAACCTCGGGAAAGACCGCTCTATTCGCTTAGTACGAACCGGTGACTGAGGCCTGGCCAACCGGCGACGCCGGCCGCGCCGTTGTGCGTGTCATCACGCAGGTCGCTTCGCCGTGGTCGTGGAAGGGCATGAAGAGGAGGGCCAGGCCGCGCTCGTCGAATTCGGAGGAGATCGTGAGTGTGTCGTGCTCGGGGGAAAGGCGGAGGGTGAGCGTGCGGGTGCGGCTTGAGGCGCCGGCCAGGATCGCGGCCCCCATCTTCTGCGGCGACCACGATGCGGAGACGCTGTCTTCCGTCCAGCTCAGATCGTTTTCGAGGACGGCGTCGTGGACCTTGCCGCCGTCGCCGGTCGCGTGCAGCTCGATGCGGCAGCCGGGCTGCTTGATCGTCAGTGCTTCGACCCTGTTGAGCACGGCGCCTTCGCCGAAGACGAAAGCGGTCGATCCGGTGCCCTGGCGCGTCGGCTGGCCGGTCAGTTTGTAGGTGCCGGAAAGATCGATGCAAGTCGGCACCGACTGCCGCGACGCGCACGTGAGGGCGGCCGCAGCCAGCAGTGCCGTGACGATCCGCATTGCGGCCATCATACGCCGCCGCACTTGACCGCCTGCCGCACCGACCCCATCATTCGCGGCACATGTCCGTGCTGCGTCGTCTGTTCGCTACCAAGTCGCTCGACGAGCTCGTTGCCGGAACGCAGGAAGAAGGGCACCAGCTCAAGAAAACGCTCGGCCCATGGAATCTCATCGCCCTCGGCATCGGCGCCATCATCGGCGCGGGCATCTTTGCCACGATCGGCACTGCCGCGGCGGGTGATGCACATCGGCCCGGCGCCGGTCCGGCGCTCATGCTTTCGTTCGTCCTCACGGCGATCGTGTGCGGATTCTCGGCTCTTTGCTATGCCGAGTTCGCGTCGATGGTGCCGGTGGCCGGAAGCGCGTACACATACTCGTACGCCACGCTCGGGGAGTTGATCGCCTGGATCATCGGCTGGGATCTCATCATCGAGTACGCGATCGGCAATGTCGCCGTTGCCATCTCCTGGGCAAACTACATGAACACGCTCCTGGAGGGGTTCGGCATCAAACTCCCGCCGTGGATGACGATCGACTACACCACGGCCGCGGCGAAGATGCCGCAACTTGTCGCGGCAGCGCCGCACATCCTCGGCATCCCGATCGTTTTCAACATTCTGGCCGGCGTCATCGTGGCGGCCATCACGGTGGTGCTGGTGTGGGGCATCCGCGAGTCCGCCAGCTTCAATTTCGGGATGGTGGCCATCAAGCTGGTCGTTCTCGGATTTTTCGTCCTGGTCAGCTTCAAGTTCGTGAAACCGGCGCACTGGCATCCCTTCGCGCCGAACGGTATGCATGGCGTGATCACCGGCGCAGCGATCGTTTTCTTCGCCTACATCGGCTTCGATGCCGTATCGACCACGGCGGAGGAGGCGAAGAATCCGAAACGCGACATGCCCATCGGGATCATCGGATCGCTGATCATCTGCACGATCATCTACGCGATCATCGCCGCGGTTTTCACGGGGATGATTCCGTACTCGGATCTCGTCAAGAAGCTCTCCAGCGAACAGGCTGAACCGCTGACGATGGCCATGAAGTACGCCACGATGCCGAACTGGATGGTGGGCGTGGTCGCCTTCGGATCCGTGATTGCGCACACCGCAGTCCTGCTGGTTTTTCAGCTCGGTCAGCCGCGCATCTTCTTCGCCATGTCGCGCGACGGTCTGCTGCCGCCGTTCTTCGCGAAGGTGCATCCGAAGTTCCGGACGCCGCACGTCGGCACGATCATCACGGGCGTCGGCGTCGGTGTCACGGCGATGTTCACCTCGCTCGACGCCATGGTCGATCTGACCAACATCGGGACGCTCTTCGCGTTCATCCTGGTCTGCTTCGGCATCATGATCCTTCGCATCAAGGATCCCGATCGTCCGCGCTCGTTCCGGGTGCCTGGCGGACCTTATCTGCTGCCGTTGCTTGGCGTCGCTTCCTGTATCGGCCTGGCGATTTATCTGCCGCCGTCGTCATGGTGGCGTTTCGTGAAGTGGTTCCTGGCCGGCATCATTTTCTACGCCGTTTACGGCTATCACCACAGCGGACTGCGAAACCGCCGCGGCGGACCTCCGGCGCCGGGGAGCACGATCACCCACGACTTCAACCCCGAACAACAGTTGCCGGCGAGGGACGTGGACAGGTCTTTGTGAGCATGACGTGTTCACGCGGAGGCGCGGAGACGCGGAGTGAGATTTGGTTTTCTCCGCGACTCCGCGGCTCCGCGTGAACCGGTCTCTCCTCGGCGCCATCATCGGTGCGCTGCTCGTTTTCGCCGTCGCGCCCTACTGCATGGGCTGGTTCTCCGTTCCAACCGGCGGCATCGGGGCGGTGACGGTTACGAAGTATCCGAAGGGATTCGACTACTTCGTCGTCATCGCCTTGACCGTGGCCAGCGCGATTGGGGCTTGGGCGGTAAGTGCGCGCGAACATCCCACACCCGACTCCCGACACCCGACACCCCGTCGACGCAAGACCCTCATCACCACCGCCATCGTGTTCATCACGATGTTCGTCATGCACGATCATCCCTACGCCTTCATGGACATGTTCCATGAGGGTGAGCACCTGACGCCTGCGTCCGTGATGATTGATGGCGGGCGTCCGTATCGCGACGTCTTCTTCCTCCACGGTTTCGCGGCGGACGGCGGTCTGGATGCGCTCTTCCTCAGCGGAAAACCGTCGCCGAAGAAAACGCGGCGCATGGAGGCAGTGCTCGACGCCGCGGCGTTGGCGATGCTCGTGCCGATCGCGGCGGCCGTCACGACGACAACCGGCGGCTTCATCGCCGCGGTGATCCTCGCGCTTTGCGCGGTCGGCGCCGGAGAAGTGCCGGTTTTCCCGTATTTTCGCTGGTTGCCGCTGCTGGTCGCGGTCTGGGCGCTGCTGGACGGAGCGCCGCGACGGCGATGGGCGATGTTTCTCGCCGCGGTCGCCTCTTCGCTCGGCCTCCTCTGGAGCCTCGACGTCGGCGTCTGCGCGGTTGCGGCGACGGCGATCGTCATCCTGATCTACACGCGCCGCGTGACGTTGATCGCGATTGTCGCGATTGCGGCACCGCTCATCGTTCTGCTGCTCGCGCGCGCCGATCTCCAGCATTTTTTTCGAGATTCCTTCGTCATCATTCCGCGGTCGATCGACGCCATCTGGTCGCTGCCGGCGAAGCCGCTTCCGTCCCTGTCGCTGCTCGTGCATCCGATCGAATTGTGGGACTGGCTGGCCTCCGAATCCGCGCGCTACTACCTGCCGCCCGTCTTCTTCGGATTCCTGCTCGCGCTGGCAATTCGGACGCGCGACATGCGCATCGTCATCATCGCCATTTTCTCGATCATCTTCTTCCGCACCGGGGCCGGACGGTGCAGTTGGAGCCACACGCGATTCGCGCTGCCGTTGCTCGGGATTGCTATCGTCGCGTTTCTCTTCGAGCCGATGCTGCGGCGTCCGCTGAATGCATGGCGAACGATCGCGGTCGTCATCGCCGCTATCTTCGCCTTCCGCTACTTCGAAATCGTCGACAACGCGAAACTCGGCGCGAAACTGCTGGCCGGCTGGCCGACACGGCAACGGCACGAAGGACTCGTTCCCTATCCCATGGCGCGTGGGCGCGGGATTTACACCTATGCCGAAAATGCCGCGGATCTGGCCGCGCTCGACGATCTCGCCCGCCGCGCCGGCCCCGGACCGATCTTCGATCTCTCCGGCGAACGCGCGCTCTACTACTTTCTCGACCGCCGCCCCGCGACGCGCTGCCCGGACATCTCGATGCTCTCCAATCCCGAATTGAGTGCCGAGGGGTTGCGCCAGTTGAACGCGAATCCGCCGGTGTTTGTCGTACTCGAAGGAACGAAAATCCTCGGCTCGCTCGACGGCATCCCCAACCGCGACCGCGTCCCGCCGATCGCGGCCTGGCTCGATGCGCACTATCCGGTCCGCGTTCACGCCGGCCGGTATCTGGTCGCGTTCAGCAGATAGCGCTCACTGTTCGCTTCCGAACACCTCGGCTTGAAAGCGAACAAAAACAGATGCCGATAATCGGCATAACGCCTTTGTTTTCAACAAACGTCGCGTGGCATCGCGCTCGCCTATGTAGCGGTCCAGCATGGATCGCGAAATCGCACAATCGGTTCGGACGAAACGCGTTGCACGGCGCGTGATCGTTGGTGTCGTCGCTCTGGCGGCGTTGGTTTTCTGCGTCGCCGCCACGGTGAGTTGGCTGCGTCCCTCGGTGCGGCGGAGTGATCTGCAGATTGCGCGCGTCGAGCGGGGAGTTGTCGATGCCACCATTCAGGCCTCGGGGACCGTCGTGCCCGAGGTCGAGACGGTCATCTCCAGTCCGGTGGAGGCGCGGGCGTTGCGGATTCAGCATCGCGCGGGCGACCAGCTCCATGCCGGTGACGCCATCCTCACGCTCGACACCTCGGCTACGAAACTCGATCTTGACAAGTTGAACGACGCCGTCGCGCAGAAGGAAAGCGCGCTGGCGCAGGCGCGGCTGAAAGCGGAGGAAGAGATCGCTGGATCGGCCGCGGCGCTGGAGCAGAAACAGCTCGACTCCGACATCCTCAAGCTCAGGGCCGCGCAGAACACGAGGATGCATACCGAGGGGCTGGTGTCGGCGCAGGACGAGCTGGTCGCGGTGACGGCGAAGAAAAAGAGCGATATCGAAATCGCGCAGCTTCGCGACGCGATGGGACGTACGAAGCGGACCGCCGAAGCGCAGATTGCGGCGGCGCAGCTCGATCTGCGGACCGCACAGAAAGAGCGCGATCAGTCGGAGCGGCAGCTCAACCTGGCCATGGCGCGCAGCGATCAGGACGGCGTGCTGACGTGGGTGCTGCCGGAAGTCGGAGCGACCGTGCGCAAGGGCGATGTGCTGGCGCGCGTGGCGGACCTTTCCGCGTATCGCGTCGTCGCGACGATCTCGGACGTGCACGCGTCGAAGCTCGCCGCGGGCATGCGCGCGCACGTGAAGCTCGACGACACCACCACGATCGACGGCACCATCTCCAGCATCGATCCGCGCATCGAGAACGGCATCGCCAAGTTCTACGTCACGCTCGATCAGCGCGCGCATCCGCGGCTGCGCAACAACCTCCGCGTCGACGTCCTCCCCGTACTCGGCAGTCACGGCAACGTGCTACGCGTGCGCCGCGGCGCGCTGGGGCAGGGCGAACGCGAGGAAGTGTTCGTCGTACGCGGCAACGTGCTCGTGCGCACGCTCGTGCGCTGGGGCCTCGCGGGCGATGAACTGATTCAACCGATCGACGGCCTTCGCGAAGGCGATGAAGTCGTCATCTCGAACATGAGCGAATACCAGGGTCTGAAGGAATTACGACTGAAGTAACAAGGAGAAACCATGATCACACTGAACAACATCGACAAGGTTTACCGGACGGAGCGCGTCGAGACGCTCGCGTTGCAGAACATCAACCTCGACATCGCGGACGGCGAGTTCGTTTCGATCATGGGGCCGTCGGGCTGCGGGAAGTCGACGCTGCTGAACCTGATCGGCCTGCTCGACAAACCGACCAGCGGCAAGCTGCTGCTCGACGGCATGCACATCAACGGCGCGGGCGACCGCTCGCTGGCCAGGATGCGCAACGAGAAGCTCGGCTTCGTGTTCCAGAGCTTCCATCTCGTGCCCGATCTGACGGTGCTCGACAACGTCGAGATCCCGCTGCTGTATCGCAAGATCGCAGCGGGCGAGCGGAAGAAGCTGGCGCTTGCCGCGCTGGATCGCGTCGGACTTTCGTCGCGCGTCCATCACTTTCCGACGCAGCTTTCCGGCGGCCAGCAGCAGCGCGTGGCCATCGCGCGCGCCATCGTCGGAAAGCCGCGCATCGTCCTCGCCGATGAGCCGACCGGGAATCTCGACTCGGCCATGGGCGACGAGATCATGGGCATCCTCGAAGAGCTGAACGAGAAGGATGGCACGACCGTGGTGATGGTCACGCACGACGACCGTTTCGCGCAGCAGACCAGCCGCACCATCCGTTTGTTCGACGGAAGACAGGTGGCGTGACATGAACATCGCCAATCTCAAACTCGCATTGCGCGTGCTGGCGCGGCGGAAAGTGTTCACCGCCATCTCGCTGGTCGGCATCACGCTCACGCTGGTCGTGCTGATGGTGGCCACGGCCATCCTCGACAACGTCTTCGCCGCGGGCAAACCGGAGTCGCAGCTCGACCGCATGCTCTTCGTCAGCGTCGTCGGGCGCTACAGCAAGACGATGAGCAACACCAGCCCTCCGGGATACGGCTTCCTGCAAAAGACGATCCGCGATCTGCCCGGTGCGGAACGGGTTGCGTACTTCACCCAGTTGCAGACAGCAGTCATCTACTCCGGCACGCAGCGGATCGAAACGCACATGAAGCGCGCCACGCCGTCGTACTGGCAGATCCTCGACTTTCACTTCCTCGAAGGTGCGCCGTTCACCGCCGCGGATGACGCAGCCAATCGGCCGGTAGCCGTCATCTCCGATGCCTTGCGCGACAAGGTCCTCGGCCCCGGCCCCGCGGTCGGGCGCACCATCAACCTCGGCGGCCAGGCCTATCGCGTTGCCGGCGTCGTCTCGCGCGTTCCCATCACGCGGCTGTCCGCGTATGCCGAGGTCTGGGTTCCGGTGGGTACGATTACGGCGGAGCGGCAGCGCGCCACCAGCGGCGATTTCAACGGCATCGTGCTCGCGCACAGCCGCGGCGACATCCCGGCGCTGAAACGTGAGTTCAATACGCGCCTCGCCAATTACAAGAGTGCTGACGATCGGGGCGACGTGGAAACGCGCTCCGGCCTCGACACCGCGTTCGAAGCCACCGCGCGGCCATTGCTCAACAATCCCGCGAACCAGAACGCGGCGCTGATCCTGCGCACGATCTTCATCATCCTGGCGCTTCTCTTCATGACGCTGCCGGCGCTGAACCTGGTCACGCTGAATCTCAGCCGGATTCTCGAACGGGCTCCAGAGATCGGCGTGCGCAAAGCGTTCGGTGCGCCGAAGCGTACCTTGATCGCGCAGTTCGTGACCGAGAACGTCATCCTCACGCTGCTCGGCGGCGCGCTCGGATTCATCTTTACGATCATCGCGCTGACCGCGCTCAATCACACCTCGTTCATCCCCGAGGCGCAGTTCAATGTGAATGCGCGCGTCTTCGGGTACGGCATGCTCATCGCGATTTTCTTCGGCGTCTTCTCCGGCTTCTATCCGGCCTGGAAGATGGCGCGACTCAATCCCGTCAACGCTCTTCGCGGAGGTGCGCTGTGATTCGACACCTGCTCAAACTCGTATGGCGCCGCAAGCGCGCCAACGCGCTGTTGATCGTCGAGATCTTTTTCTCGTTCCTCGTTTTCTTCGCGGTCGTGACGTTCGGAACGTCGGCGATCATGCGCTACAACAAGCCGCTGAATTTCAACTGGCACGATGTGCTCGTCCTGGACGTGGACATTCCATCAGATCGCGATGTGCCGGGCGAGGAACGCCATGGCGACAGCCCGGCGAATCTCGCAGCCATGGACCGGTTGATGCGCGAAATCGCCGCAATGCCGGAAGTCATCGCCGTTGGCGGCTCGCGTACGCCGCCCTATTCGCTTTCGACGATGGCGGGATCATGGAACATCGATGGAAAAAAAGTTCATATGACGTTCGATGACGTGACCGACGGCTACCCGCAGGCGATGAACGTTCCGATCGTGCGCGGTCGCTGGTTTAAACCCGAGGACGATGCGGCGGGGTTCCAGCCGGTGGTCATCGATAGCGACCTTGCCAAATCGCTCTTCGGCGACGTCGATCCGATCGGCAAAAACTTCGACCCGGAAAGTGGCGACAAACTTCGTGTGGTGGGCATCACCGCGCCGTTCCGCAAGGACGGCGAGTTTTCGAGCGACAACATCAACATGGTCTTCAAACGCGTCTCGGCCCGGCTGCCGGAAACTTCGATGCCGCGCGACATCATCATCCGCATTCGTCCCGGTACGCCGGCGTCATTCGAGGAGTCGATCAGCCGCAGGACGCATGAGATTTTCCCGACCTACGATCAGCGCGTCCGGCGGATGGAAGCGATGCGCACGTTCGCCATGAGGCTCTATCTGATTCCGGTCGCCGCGGGTATCGTCATCGCGACGTTCCTGATCGGAATGGTGGCGCTCGGACTCTCCGGCGTGCTCTGGCAGAACGTCACGCGCCGCACGCGTGAGATCGGTCTTCGCCGCGCGCTCGGCGCGACCGGCAATGAAGTCAATCGCCAGATTCTGCTGGAGGTGGCGCTGCTGGCAACGCTCGCACTGATCGTCGGCGTGATCGTCGTCGCGCAACTGCCGCTCCTCGGCATCTTTGCTCTGGTCAGTCCCACTTCCTTCACCGTCGGTCTAATCGGCGCGCTTGCGACCATCTACGGCCTCACGCTACTGTGCGGGCTGTATCCGAGCTGGCTCGCCGGACGCGTCCAACCTGCCCAGGCGCTGCATTACGAATGATTCTCATCGTCGACGACGACCCATCGATCACTGCTTCGCTGGCGCTCCTGCTGAAGCAGCACGGTCATCGATCGGCGTCCGCGCATTCGGTTGACGAGGCGCTCGGGGTGATCCGCTCCGAGCGTCCGTCGCTCGTCATTCAGGACATGAATTTCTCGCGCCGCACGACGGGCGAGGAAGGGCTGGCGCTGCTGACGGCGATTCGCGCCGAGCAGCCGGACGTGCCGGTGATCCTGATGACGGCCTGGGGCTCGATCGATCTGGCAGTCGAAGGGATGAAGCGCGGCGCGGCGGATTTCATCACCAAGCCGTGGTCCAACACGTTGCTGGTGCAGAGCGTGGAGACGGCGCTCAAGCTCGCCGAGACGCGCGATGTCGCCGCCGAGGCGCCAAGTCGTGCGGAGCTCGATACGAAGTTCGATTTCGGCAAGATCATCGGAAGCGATCCGAAGATGCTGCGCGTGCTCGAACTGATCGGCCGCGTCGCGCCCACCGAGGCCTCGGTGCTGATCATGGGCGAAAGCGGCACGGGCAAGGAGCTGGTCGCGGAAGCGATCCACGCTAACAGCCGCCGCCGCGGACGTCCATTCGTCAAAGTAAACCTCGGCGGGATTTCGTCGACGCTGTTCGAAAGCGAGATGTTCGGCCACGTTCGCGGCGCGTTCACCGACGCCCGTCAGGATCGCAAAGGCCGCTTCGAAGTGGCCGACGGCGGAACGATTTTTCTCGACGAGATCGGCGAAGTCGATCAATCGTCGCAGGTGAAGCTACTTCGCGTGTTGCAGGATCGGACGTACGAAGTCCTCGGCTCCAGCCGCTCGCGTACCGTCGACGTTCGCGTGGTGTCGGCGACGAATCGCGCGTTGCACGAGTTGGTCGGACGCGGAGAATTTCGCGAGGATCTGCTCTATCGCCTGAACCTGATCACAATCCAGCTTCCGCCGCTGCGTGAACGGCGAGCGGACATCCCGCGGCTGGCGTCGCACTTCCTGGCCATGGCCGCGGAGATCTATCACCGCGACGTCGACGTCATCGCGCCGCGGGCGATGGAGTGGCTGAAAACGCAGAACTGGCCGGGCAACATCCGCCAGCTCCGCCAGACCATCGAGCGCGCTGTCGTGATGGGCGACGCGAACGAACTGACGCTCGACGATTTCATCGCCGTCCGCGACCTCGAATCGCGCGAGCGCCGCGACGCATCCCTCCCCGACGCGGGCACGATGACACTCGACGAAATCGAGCGCGGCATGATCGTGAAGTGTCTGCAGCATTACGACGGCAACCTCTCGCGCGTCGCCGAAGCGCTGGGCCTAAGCAGAGCGGCGCTGTACCGGAGGCTGGAAAAGTATGGGATCAGCGAGTGACACGGGAGCGCTGAACCACAGAGGCACAGAGCACACGGAGAACTGCATCTCTGTGATCTCTGTGCCTCTGTGGTGAAAAATGCCTCATGACCCTGCGCACCAAACTGCTGCTTTGGTTCATCGTCCTGCACCTCGTGTTTGCGGGATTGGCGGTGGTGGTGCTGGTCGATCATCAGGAGTGGTTGTTCGCGGTCGAGGTGTCGTTCGTGATCTCGATCGTTATCAGTTATCGGATGGTCAACGCGCTGTTCGTGCCGATGGAGTTGATTCGCACCGGCGCGGAGCTGATCAGCGAGCGTGATTTCACGTCACGATTTGTTCCGGTAGGCCAGCCGGAGATGGACCGGTTGATCGAGATTTACAACGCCATGATCGACCGACTGCGCGATGAGCGGCTGGCGGCGGAAGAGCAGCAGCAGTTGCTGCAGAAAATCGTTGAAGCGTCGCCGTCCGGAATCGTCATCTGTGATTTCAATGGTGCCATTCAACAATCGAATCCGGCCGCGCAGCGATTGTTGAGCGAGCCTGCGGTGTCCGAGGCATTGCCGGCGCTGGCGCCCGGCGAATCGAAGCTCGTCACGCTGGCCGGCGCGCGGAAACTGAAGATCTGGAACGCCGAGTTTCGCGATCGCGGATTCGCCAAGACCTTTTACCTCCTCGAAGAGATGACCGAGGAGTTGCGGCTGACGGAGAAGACGGCGTACGAAAAGTTGATCCGTATGATGTCGCACGAGGTCAACAACTCCGTCGGCGCGGTGCGGTCGCTGTTGGAGTCGGTTCTGCGATATGCGGAGCAGATCGGACCGGATGACCGCGCCGATTTCACGAACGCGCTGACCATCGCCGCGGCACGCATCGAGTCGCTGAATCGATTCATGAGCGGCTTTGCCGACGTTGTGCGCCTTCCGGCTCCGCATCCGCGCGACGTCTCGCTCGCGCACGTCATCGACGACATCGCCACCCTGCTCCGCCCCGAGCTCGATCAGCGCCGCATCGCGCTTCGCGTCGACGTCGCGCGTGATGCCGTCATCCGCGCCGATCAGAGCCAGTTCGAGCAGGTCATCATCAACGTCATCCGCAACGCCATGGAATCGATCGGCGAGGACGGCGAGATCGCGGTGTGGTTCAACGCTGATGTTCTCGCCGTCGCCGACACCGGACGCGGCATCGATCCCGCCGCGCGCGACGAGCTGTTCACGCCCTTCTTCACCACCAAGCGCGAAGGGCGCGGACTCGGGCTGACCATCGTCTCCGAAATCCTGAACAACCACCGCCTTCCGTTCACGCTGCAGAACCGGGAGGGCGGCGGGGCGGAGTTCCGCGTGTCGTTTACCTGATGTCCGCCAGGCGGAATGTGCTGTCCGAGGTGCGGTTGTCGATCACGGAGCTGTAGACGAAGGCGCGGCCGCCGAAAACATTGAAGCTGACCATGATGAATCCGCCCGGCGGCACCGACGACAGGCCGGTGAAGGTGGCCACAGGCTGCTGATCGAATACGTTCGGGCCATACGCCGGCAACGTGCGGGTTCCTTTGAGCACGCCCGCGGAGTCGTACGTGGCGACAGTGAGCGTTGCGCCGGGGTCGAGCGTGCGCACGCCGATGTTCATCCGGAAATTCGTCAGATCCGGCGGAATCAACAGGATTCCTCGGCTGAAGAAATCGAGCGCGTTCGTCGGGGCGACTGCCTCCTCCGAAAATCCGGACGTGCCGGCAGTTCCGCCGTCGCTGAAGACGCGCGCGGTGGCGATCGGCGCGTTCCCGGCGGTGGTAAAGATGTCGATCGAGCCGATACCGGTCGAGCCCATCGACGCGACGATGTCGGGATAGGAAATGGAACCGCCGGGCGCGAGAGAAAACGGCAGGGAAGGATCGGTGATGTTGGCAGGCTGCAACTGCTTATGAAAAACGAGATTGCCGGTGATGGTGGTCGAGGTCGGATTCAGCATCTGCACCGACGTACGGAAGAACGCGGTCGCGCCCGGAGCGGCGCCGGCGGCGGGAAGGATGCGCACCAGCAGCGGCTCCGTGTTGAATGCGATGGCGCCGAAGGCCAGGCCGCTCGAGTAAACCGAAGAGCTGCCAATTGTGCCCGCGGTCGCGCTCATGTCCGCGGTGGTCACCAGGTTGTAGCCGGTGTTGTCGGGGAACGATTGCGTTCGGACCGATCCGCAGGTGGCCAGCGGCTGCAGCTGCACGACGCCGATCAGATCGCCCTGATTCACGTTGACCGCTGGCGAGAGGGTGACTTCGTTGCGGCCGTTGACGGCATTGAAAGGACCACGGGAGGCCACGAGGGTGAATGCCGCGACGGAGTTGAACGTCTGGCGAAGAAAGACGATCTTGAACGCATTCGAGCAGCTGGCGCTCCAGGACACGGTGGCCTTGTCGACCGTTCCGTTCGCCGTCGCGCCGTCACTGAGGTTCACGTACGTGACCGGCCCACCATTCGTGATGGTGGCCGTGCCGCCGTTATCGACGATCTGCGTGCCGACGGTCAGCGGTTGTGCGGCGAGTGACGCGGCGAAGAGGATGACGAGGATCGCGAATGTGGTACGCACGGTTAAACCCTCCTTGTTGATACAGACATCGATTCATTTGACCGCTTCGAGCGCTGCCGCGTCGTCACGCAATGACGGGGCCAACCATGTGTACGGACCGGCCGCGGTCAGGCCCGCCTTCGCGAAGAGTTTCCGGTACCACGCGGCAGGGCGGCGGATCATGCCGTTCAGATCGCCGACGATGTCGTCGTCGTCCGTCAGCACTTCGAGGAAGAGGACGCCGCCCGCGACGCGCACGAGCTCCGGAAGTCCGGCGTGGACGTCGTCATCATTGATGTAGTGGAGCGCGTCGGAGCAGACGACGAGATCGTATGGACCGCGCAGGCGCATCTTCGCCAGCTCGTGGAACGATGCCTGACGCAGATTGCGTGACTCTCCGAAACGCGAGACCGCGTACTCGCTCGGATCGAGCCCGAGGTACCTCGCGCCGGGGCGCAGCGCTTTCACGTGCGGCTGCCACGCGCCCTCGCCGCAGGCGACGTCGAGCACGGAGCGGAGTCGGCGGCGAAGGAAGTATTCGCACTCCGCAACCGCCAGCGACACCTTGCGCCGCACGTCGTCCTTCGTGCTCACGCGGCTCCGCCCGCGGTACCAGTGATCGAAATACGCGCGGTCGTAACGCTTCTCAGCCATGGGCGTGATTATCAATCCTTGCGAGCCTCATCAGCACAGACAAGAGTGTCTGTGCCACATGAATCCTGCCGATTTGCTGATTGCTGCTACAGGCAGAGCTGGTGTGGCACAGACACTCTTGTCTGTGCTTTGGCAAAGTTCCGCGGCTGAACCTCTTCGCGCCGGCTGGCGATTTGATGCGATCCCAAATATATTTACCCGTTGTTCATGAGCGACAGCCAGCGAATTCTCGATTCCATCCGCCGCCTCGTGCGCATGCTTCGCGTCAGCGACCGGCAGGCGCAGGCGGAGCTCGGCGTTTCCGGCGCGCAGCTTTTCGTGCTCACCGAGCTCGGGAAAACGCCGGCGCTTTCCCTCAACGAGCTCGCCTCGCGCACGCTCACCGATCAGAGCTCCGTCTCCGTCGTCGTCACGCGCCTCGTGCAGGCGGGACTCGTCACCCGCGACCGAGATACGCGCGATGCGCGGCGGCTCGTGCTGAACCTCACTCGTTCCGGCCGCGCGTTGCTGCAGAACGCGCCGGCGGTGGCGCAGCAGCGGCTGTTGGCCGTGTTCGATCGTCTCCCCGACGACGAGCGCAGGAAGTTTGCTGACACATTCGAAGAAATCGTCGAGAACGTCGGCGGCGATGACGGCCCCGCGCCGATGTTTTTCGAAGACGATCCCTCGGCGCGCGAGCGCCACCTCAAGGTGGTTCCGGAAAAGGATGCGGCAACGAAGTGATCTGAGTGTGGAAGGGTCGGCGACTGCGGAGGGGATTCCGGTCGCGCCCGACATGACCGAGCCGCGCGTACCGATCGAGCGCGCCTTCATCGACAAACGCACCGTTCTCCTTTGCCTCTGGTCGGTCGTTCTCGCCATCGCCACCGGCTTCATCGCCCAAGGGCTCGTAGGTCTGATCGGCATCGTCACCAACATCGCCTTCTACGGCCGCTTCTCCACCCGCTTCGTTTCGCCGGCCGGCAATCACCTCGGATGGCTCGTGCTCGTCGTTCCGGCGATCGGCGGTCTGATCGTAGGCGTCATGGCGCGCTACGGATCGAAAGCGATCCGCGGCCATGGCATCCCCGAGGCGATGGAGCAGGTGCTGGTGAACGAGAGCCGGATTCCGGCGCGGATCACGTTGCTCAAGCCGGTCAGCGCGGCGATTTCGATCGGCACGGGCGGACCGTTCGGCGCCGAGGGACCGATCATCGCCACCGGCGGCGCGCTGGGATCGCTGATCGGACAGATCCTGAAGACCACTGCCGACGAGCGGAAGATCCTGCTCGCCGCCGGCGCCGCGGCAGGGATGGCGGCGACATTCGGCAGCCCGGTTTCCGCGGTCTTGCTCGCCGTCGAACTGCTGTTGTTCGAGTTCCGTCCGCGATCGATCGTGCCCGTCGCACTCGCGAGCGCGGCGGCGACGGCGATTCGCATGCTGTACGTCGGCACGGAGCCGATCTTCGCCATGCCGATGCTTGCACGGCCGAGCGGCGAAGCGCTTGCGGCGTACGCAATTATCGGCGCGCTGGTCGGCTGGCTGGCGGTGTACGTCACGCGCGCCGTCTACTGGGTCGAGGACCTTTTCGAAAAACTGCCCATCCATTGGATGTGGTGGCCGGCACTTGGCGGACTCGCGGTCGGACTGGTCGGCTACTTCGCGCCGCACACGCTCGGCGTCGGCTACGACAACATCGAAGGGATGGTGGCCGGCCGCCTCGCCGGGCAGGCAGTGCTCTTCCTCTGCATCATGAAGTTCATCTCGTGGTCGATCTCGCTCGGCAGCGGGACCTCGGGCGGCACGCTGGCTCCGCTCTTCACGATCGGTGGCGGCGCCGGCGTGGCCCTCGGCGAGCTGGCCACGATGCAGTTTCCGCGCTTCGGCATCGACCCCCGCATCTGCGCGCTGGTGGGAATGGCGGCCATGTTCGCCGGCGCATCGCGCGCGCTGCTGGCGTCGGTCGTCTTCGCCTTCGAAACGACGCTGCAACCGATGGGACTTCTACCGCTGCTTTCGGGCTGCACGGCCGGATTCCTCGTGTCGTCGCTGCTGATGCGCAACACGATCATGACGGAGAAGCTGGCGCGCCGCGGCGTGCGCGTGCCGATGGAGTACGGCGCCGATTACCTCGACCGCATCGCGGTAGGCGATGCCTGCTCGCGCGCGGTGGTAACGCTGCGCGACGATCAGCGCATCAGCGAAGTGCATTCGCTCGTACCGACGCATCAGGGCTTTCCGGTCGTCGACCGCGCCGGCCGTCTACTCGGCGTCGTAACGCGGCGCGATTTCATCGACCGCGAGCCGTTCACGCGCGTCGGCGATCTCATTCGCCGTCCGCCCGCCGTCGTCTTCTCCGATATGTCGCTGCGCGAGGCCGCCGATCACATGGTGCGCGAGGAAGTGGGGCGGCTGCCGGTGGTCGATCGCGCCGATCCGTCGCGAGTCGTCGGCATCCTCACGCGCAGCGATCTGCTCAGCGCGCACGCGCAACGCTTGGACGAAGCGCGGCGCTGACGTACTCTTCCGTCTCATGACGAGACAGGAGCTGCTGGCGAAAATCCCGCTGTTCGAGTCGCTGACCGATGACGATTTGAACGCGCTGACGATCCGCCTGGAGGAAAGCGAATTCGGTCCGGGCGAGGTGATCTTCAACCAAGGCGACGAAGGAACGTCGCTCTTCATCATCGAAGATGGCGCGGTCGACATCTGCTACGGCGAAGGCGCCGGCAACATTACCCTGGCCACGCTGTTCAACGGACAGTATTTTGGCGAGCTGTCGCTCTTCGACGGCGCGCCGCGCTCCGCCACCGCCACCGCGTCGAAGCCGACGCGCGTAATCCGCCTCGACCGCGAAGACCTCGTCGACTTCGTGCACAAGAATCCCGCCGCGGCGCTGCGCATCATCGAAGAGATGGGTGACCGGTTGCGGCAGACGAACGAATTGATGTCGCGTCAGGTCTCGCGCAACGTGCTGCAGGAGCAGGAAGAACAACTGACATTCGGCCAGCGCGTGGCCGACCGCGTGGCCTCATTCGGCGGCTCGTGGCCGTTCATCATTCTCTTCTCGATCATCATGACCGTCTGGATGTCGATCAACGTCCTGCGCGTGATGAGCTTCGATCCGTATCCCTTCATCCTGCTCAACCTCGCACTTTCATCCGTCGCCGCGCTTCAGGCCCCGATCATCATGATGAGTCAGAACCGCCAATCGACGAAGGACAAGCTCCTCGCCGAGAACGACTACCAGGTCAACCTGAAAGCGGAGATGGAAATCGCCGCATTGCTCCGAGGCCAGTCGGAGCTGCTGGCAAGGCTGGCGGTGGTGGAGCGGTCCATCGGCCGGCGCGGCGAGTAATCGAGTGTTTTTGCTGCGCGATCGCATTGCCACGCGGCGAAGGAACGGAGTGAGCGAAGCACTCGTAGGGTCGTAGCGCCGTCGGCCAGCCGCGCTACGGCCGCAACCGCCTCACCGCCAGGTCATCTCGAACGCGCAGTGCGAATCGCCCAGCGTCTGGCACTTCGTCTCGACGACCGTCGGGTCGGTGCCGCCGTGGCGGAGGATCGACTCCAGGTAGAAACCGACCGCACTGGCGCAGTAGATCGGGCTGTAGACCGGGTAATCGCTGCAGAGCATCCGGCCGCCGTTCGGCGTCTTGTCGAAGCGGACGTTGCCGAACTTCTGGAACTGGTTGTGGAAGAGCGCCTGGCTCTCCATGAACTTCACCAGCTCCGTGCTGTCGAGCGACTTGTAGACGCGCCCGATGCCGAGTTCCGCCGAGGCGGCGCCGATGAGCGCCAGGACATTCGGATGCTTCTGTTTCAGCGTCTCGTACGTCGTCCGATCGAGCTCGATGAGCGATGCGAACTCACACCAGCTCGATGCCAGCGGCGTCTTCGTGTAGCTGGCCGTGCGCGGTGTGAGCTTGGCGATGATCGCCGCGAAACCCTCTTCGCCGGCGACCTCGGTGAGGAACTGCTTGCGGCCGCCGAACATCACGCCTTTGACCTTGGCGGCATCGGGATTCGGGCCTACGAGAACTTCTTTACCTTCCAGCCGCGGCAACGGCGCCGCGGGACCTTTTCGTTGCAGGAGCAGGGACATGGCGCGGGATTCTATCGCCGATCCGGAAGGGCATCATTCACGTTCGTGTCAGACTCGTAACGGCATGAATTGGCGAGTTGGAGCATTCTGTCCGATCAGTATCTGGGAGAAAATCATTCCGATGCGCTGCCTCGGCCGCGTTGCGTTCCTTCTTCTGCTTGCAACGAGCGCGGCATCTGCACAAGTCAAAGAGACCATCGACGTTCATCTCGTCGAAGTGCCGGTCACGGTCGTCGACCGCGCCGGCAATCCGGTGCGCGGACTGACGACGGCGAATTTCGAGCTGTTTGATCAGGGAACGAAGCGAGCCATCGGCAACTTCGAAGCGATCGATTTCGAATCCGAGGCCATTCGGTCCGCGTCGCCGCTGAATCCGTCCGCGCGCCGCAACTTCATCCTGCTCTTCGACCTTTCCTTTTCCTCGCCGACCGGACGCAACAAAGCGCAGGACGCGGCGCGCAACTTCATCTCGAAGGGAATGGGCCGGCGCGACCTCGCCGCCGTCGCCACGGTCGACGTCGACCGCGGCTTCCGTATGGTCACCGCGCTCACCACCGACCGCAATCTCCTCGGCAGTGCCATCGCCAATCCGCGCACGTTCGTCTCGTCCGATCCGCTGCGCATCGCCGGCAGCAGTGTCCTAGAAACCGCACCGCCGGATGCTGCGTCGCGCGCGGACGTCAACGCCATCGACGACTTCGCTGCCGACATCGCCCGCGGCGAAAAAAAGCTGAACGATCAATACAACCGCACGCGCATCGAGCGGCAGCTGCATCTTCTCTCCGAGCTCGGCCGCACGTTGCGCGTGCTGCCAGGGCGCAAGCAGATCATCTTTTTCACCGAGGGATTCGATCCAAGGCTCGTGCGCGGGCGGGATGCGCGCGCCACCGCCGACGAGCAGGACGATGTACTGCAGACGACGTCCGGCAACGTCTGGCGCGTCGACACCGACGCGCGCTACGGCAGCTCGATGACCATGACGCTGCTCGACGAGATGTCGCGCACGCTGCGCGGCTCCGACGTCGTGCTGCACGCCGTCGACATCCAGGGTGTGCGCGTGCAGAACGACGAGAACGGATCGCGCATCAACTCCAACGACGCGCTGCATCTCCTTTCGCGGCCGACCGGCGGCGAAGTGTTCAAGAACTCGAATGACGTCAACGCCGATCTCGAGAAGATGCTCCGCGCGCAGAACGTGGTCTACGTCCTGGGCTTCCGCGCGCCGGCGTCGAACGACGGCAAGTTCCACGAGCTGAAAGTTCGCGTGAACGGCGTTCCCGGCGCGCGCGTGTTTCACCGCGCCGGCTACTACGACTCCGGCGCGCAGAGCGCGCTCGAACGTTCGCTGTCGAATGCCGAGATCGTCCTCAACGACATCACGCAGAGCGACATCAAAGTGGCCGCGCTTGCGGCCGCGTTTCCGGCCAAGGACGGCAACGCGCAGGTGCCGGTGGTGATCGACATCGGCGCCGCGGGCCTTCTGCGCGACACCAAAGCGAATGATGTGGTCGCCGAGGTCTATGTGTATGCGTTTGATGATCAGGGTGTGGTGCGCGACCGTTCGTACCAGCGCCTCACCATCAACAGCGCGCGCATGGCCGGACACGAAGGCATCAAATACTTCCCGACGCTCACCCTTCCGCCGGGGAAATACGCGCTCAAAACCCTCGTGCGCGTCACGGGCACCGAGCGAAAAGGCTTCGTGCGCACCGACGTCGAAGTGCCGTCGACGAACGACGTGGCCGTGCTGCCGCCGATGTTCGTCGACGATCCCGCGAACTGGGTGGTCGTCCGCGGCAGCGCGCACGACGACGCGCCGTACCCGTTTCACATCAACGGCGAGCCGTTCATGCCCAGCGCCAGCGCCGGCGTCAGCAACGGCCACTCGCGGCGCGTGGCGCTGTTCGTTTTCAACGTCGAGCCGGACGAGCTGGCCTGGGACGCGTCAGCGATCGATAAGCTCGGTCCGCATCCCGGAGCCGCCGTCGTCCTTCAACGGCTGCGGGGACAGGACGTAATGAAACTACTTCTCGATTACTCTCCCGCCGATCTGCTGGCGGGTCCGGCGTCGTTCGACGTCACCGTTCACAAGAAAGGCTCCAGCGACGCGAGAAAGGCAAGCGTGCCGCTGGTCGTTCAGTGAAAGTGGCCACCAAGGAGAACCCATGAAGCTTCGACTCATCGCCGCCGCCGCACTGTGCGCCACCTCGGCTTTCGCCCAGCTGAAGGAAACCGTCAACGTCAACGTCATCGAAGTTCCGGTGAGTGTCGTCGACTCCAGCGGCAATCCAGTGCGCGGGCTGACCGCCGCGAACTTCGAGGTCTACGACGGCGGAAAGAAGCAGACCATCACTTCCTTCGACAAGATCGACTTTGGATCGACGGAGACTGCGGCGGCGACCGCCATCTCGCCGCTGAACCCGGCCGCGCGGCGCTCCTTCCTCCTGCTCTTCGACCTCGGCTACTCCTCACCGAAGTCGCTCGTGCGCGCGCAGGAGGCGGCGCGCAATTTCGTCAAAACGGCAGTTCAGCCGCGCGACCTCGTGGGCGTCGGCACGCTCGACAACGATCACGGCTTCCGTCTGCAGACCGCTTTCACCACAGACCGCGAGCTGGTCGAATCGGTCATCGCCGATCCAAGCGGATTCCGCGGCAACGACCCGCTGCAGATCGCGAACAAAACCTTCGTCGCCGATCTCACCAACGGCGACAGCCTCAAGACTCCGCAGCAGCCGTCGGGCAGCAATGCCGACATGGCCATGTCCGAGATGGCCGAACGCCAGCAACAGCTGACGCGCAGCAACGAGCGGTACATCCAGGCGCGCGTCGAGAAGCAGGTCGACTACCTCGGCCAGCTCGCCAAGACGCTGCGCGCCGTCCCAGGCCGCAAACAGGTCATCCTGTTGTCGGAAGGATTCGACGCCAAGTATCTGCAGGGGCGCGACGCGCGCGACATCGAAGGAGCGAACCGCGACACCAACGCCGTGACCTCGGGACAGTACTGGAACGTCGACCAGGACGCACGCTACGGCAGCTCGTCGGCCGTCTCCCTGATCGACCGCATGGCCCAGGCATTCCGCGCCTCGGATGTCGTGCTCCACGCCATCGACATCCAGGGCGTGCGTGTCCAGAACGACGTCGTCTCCGGTTCCAACCTCAACTCAAACGCAGGACTCTTCACGATTTCGCGTCCCACTGGCGGCGAAGTTTTCCAGAACTCGAATGACCTCAAGAACAACTTCGCGCGCATGCTGCGGGCGCAGGAAGTCGTCTACGTCCTGGCCTTTCAGGGACCCTCCGGCAATAGCGGCAAGTACCACGATCTGAAAGTGAAGCTGGTCAACGCCGGCGGACGCATCAACTACCGTCCAGGCTTCTACGAAAGCGGCGGCGAGACCGCGGCTGAGCGCGTCCTCACCACCGCCGAAGTCATCGTCAACGACATCCCGCAGGACGACGTTCACGTCGCCGCCTTCGCCGCGCCGTTTCCCGTCGGCAACGGCAACTCGCAGGTGCCGATCATCCTCGACATCAATGGCGCCGACCTGGTGAAACAAGCGCACGGCAACATGGCCGCCGCGGAAGTCTTCGTCTACGCCTTCGACGAGGAAGGCGTGGTCCGCGACCGCCTCTACCAGCGGCTGTCGTTCGACATGAGGAAAGTCGGCGACCGCCTCAAGAGCGGTGTCCGCTACTACGGAACGCTCGTCCTGCCGCCGGGCAGTTACGCCATCAAGTCGCTCGTGCGCGCGGGCGAGGCGGAAAAGAAGAGTGAAAACGAGAAGCGCGGCTACGCGCGGACGAACGTCATCGTCCCGAAGCCAGGCGCCGTGGCCGTGCTGCCGCCGATTCCGATCGACGAGGAGCCGAAATGGCTGCTCGTGAAGGGCGCGGACCGCGGCGGCGCCGGCGGGTATCCGTTCGAGCTGAACGGCCAGAACTTCATCCCCAGCGCCACCGCGTCGAACAAAGTCGCACTCATCGTCTACGGCGCCTCGGCCAACGAACTGACGTGGGAGACGACGCCGAAGACGAAGCTGCTCGGCACGATTCCAATCCCGGGCGGCACGAAACTCGTCCTCCAGCTCGACGATCCCGTGCAGGTGTCGACGCTGCAGGTCACGGTGCACAAGAAAGGCGTACCGGACGCGCAGACATCGAGCGTCGCGGTGCTGAGGCCGTAACGAACGATGCGACGCATCCTCGCCGTTATCGCCGCATCGCTGTTCGCGCTCTCCGCGTTCGCGCAGAGCACGTCCACGATCAACGTCCATGTCGTCGAGCTGCCAGTGTCGGTGCTCGACTCCTCCGGCAATCCGGTTCGCGGCCTGACCGCCGCGAATTTCGCGCTGTACGACGAGAAGAAAAAGCAACCCATCACGTCATTCGATTCAATCGATTTCGCCGCGGACGCTCCGGCCAGCGCGATCTCGCCGATGAATCCGGCCGCGCGCCGTTCCTTCGTCCTCCTCTTCGACCTCGGCTTCACGTCGCCGCGTTCGATGTCGCGCGCGCACGATGCGGCGCGGCGATTCGTGAATGAAAGCGTAGGCGCGCGGGATCTCGTCGCGGTCGCGACCGTCGATCCAGATCGCGGCTACCGTTTCATCACCGCCTTCACCACCGATCGCAAGCTCGTTGACTTAGCGATCGCAAATCCGATCACGTTTCACGGCACCGATCCGCTGCAGCTCGCCAATCAAACCGTGATCTGGAGCGGCCCGGAAGGCTTTGAGTCGCCCGGCTCCGCGCCCAAATTCGAGCAGTTTGGTCCCGCCGGCGAGGCGGACCAGCACATGCGCGATATGGCTGCATCGGCAACAGCGCAGAACGAGTCCGCTATCCGCCAACGCATCGAGCGGGAGATCGACTCCATGAGCAATCTCGCCCGCTCACTGCGCATGGTGCCCGGCCGCAAGCAGGTCGTGCTCCTCTCCGAGGGTTTCGACGCACACTTGCTTCAAGGTTTTGACGCGCGCGGCTCGAAAGAGCAGACCAAGCTGAACACCCAGATCGTCGCCGGCAATCAGGAAAAGATCGATACCGACAAGATCTTCGGCAACACATCCGCGCTGGCCCGGATTCAGCGGATGGCCGACAGTTTCCGCGCCGCCGACGTCGTGCTCCACGCCATCGACGTGCAGGGCGTGCGCGTCCAGAACAATCTCGACGAAGGCGCGATCATCAACTCCAACGGCGGCCTCTTTCTCGTTTCGCGTCCGACCGGCGGCGAAGTTTTTCAGAACTCGAACGATCTCCACGCCGATTTCGAGCGCCTCCTTCACCAGCAGGAAGTCGTCTACGTCCTCGGCTTTCACACGTCCGACTACGCGCCGGGCACGTTTCACAACGTCGCCGTCAAGCTGGTCAACGCGCCACCGGGATCGCGCGCGATTCAGCCCGCCGGCTACTACGAACGCGGCCGCGTCAACTCGGTCGAGCGCGCGCTCACGAATGCGCAGATCATCATCAACGATCTTCCGCAGACCGATCTGCGCGTGAATGTCCTCGCCACCGCCTTTCCGCCGACCGCCGGCAAACCGGCGCAGGTTCCCGTCATCATCGACATCAACGGCGCCGACCTGATGCGCGAAACCGGCACCATCATTGGCGGCGCGGACGTCTTCATCTACGCCTTCGACACCGCCGGCGTCGTGCGCGACCGGCTCTACGACCGCGTCACGATCGAGGTGGCGAAGGTCGGCGAGAAAGTTCGGACGAGCGGCATCCGCTACTACGGAACGTTGATGCTGCCGCCCGGGAGCTACGCCGTAAAAGCGCTCGTCCGCACCGGCGATCCCGAGCGCGGCGCCGCGGAAGCACTCGAGAAGCGCGGCTACGCGCGCGTCAATATCAATGTTCCGTCCGAGGGACAGATTGCGATCCTGCCGCCAATCCCGATCGATGAGGATGGCAAATGGCTGCTCGTCCGCGGCAATCGCGGCGACAGCGCCGAGTACCCGTTCGAATACGGGGGCAGAACGTTTTCGCCGACTGCCACAGCCGACATGACTGCCGGTCCGCGCAAAGTCGCGCTCTTCATCTTCGGCGCGCGTCCCGCCGATCTCAGTTTCGAAACGCGGCCTCGCACGACCGTCCTGGGGGTCACCGAAAGCGGCGGCGCCACGAAAGCGATCCTGCAGATCGACGCTGCCGACGGCGCCACCGCGCTCGACGTCACCGTCTTCAAGAAGGGCATCGCCGCCGGCCAGCACATCAGCGTCCCGTTGATGTAGCGCGCCCCGCTTGATAGCCTCTGCTGAATGGCAGAGAACTGGACCAAGCTTCACGACTTTCAGGACATCAAGTACGAGCGCACGGACGACGGGATCGCGAAGATCACCATCAATCGCCCCGAGGTGCGCAACGCCTTTCGCCCGCTGACCGTGAGCGAGATGAAGCAGGCCTTGGACATGGCCCGCGACGACGGCGAAATCGGCGTCATCGTGTTCACCGGCGAAGGAACAGAGGCGTTCTGCTCCGGCGGCGATCAGCGCGTGCGCGGCAAAGGCGGCTATGTCGATCCGAAGGAAAAGATCCCGCGCCTCAACATCCTCGACGTGCAGAAACAGATTCGCAGCATGCCCAAACCGGTGGTGGCCATGGTGGCCGGCTACGCCATCGGCGGCGGCCACGTGCTGCACGTGGTCTGCGATCTCACCATCGCCGCCGACAACGCCCGCTTCGGCCAGACCGGCCCGCGCGTCGGCTCCTTCGACGCCGGCCTGGGCTCCTCCTATCTCGCGCGCATTGTCGGCCAGAAAAAAGCGCGCGAGATCTGGTTCCTCTGCCGCCAGTACGACGCGCAGCAGGCGCTGGACATGGGCCTCGTCAACACCGTCGTCCCGCTGGCGGAACTCGAAGCCGAGACGATGAAGTGGTGCCGCGAAATGCTCGCGCTCTCGCCGATGGCGCTGCGCTTCCTGAAAGCCGCAATGAACGCCGACTGCGACGGCCAACTCGGCCTCCTCGACTTCGGCGGCGACGCGACGCTGCTCTATTACCTCTCCGAGGAAGCGCAGGAAGGGCGCGACGCGTACGTGGAGAAGCGGAAGCCCGATTTCAAGAAGTTCCCGAGATTTCCGTGAATCACTCAGGTCTTCCGAGCCTCACCAGCACAGACAAGAGTGTCTGTGCCACACTGGCCCTGCTCTCTGTCTCAATGCCGGAGCACATACAGAGGATTCATGTGGCACAGACACTCTTGTCTGTGCTTTTGCAGGATTCCGCGGCTGAGCCCATTAACAGGGAACTCCAATGACCCCCTGGCTTCTCGCCGCACGCCCGAAAACGCTCGCCGCCGCGGTGACGCCGGTGCTCGTCGGAACGGCGCTCGCGTGCGTCGATGCAAAGGTTGCGTGGCCGCCCTTCGTATTCGCCCTGCTCGGCGCGGTTTTCATCCAGATCGGCACGAACTACGTCAACGACGCTCTCGATTTTAAAAAGGGCGCAGACACGCACGCCCGTCTCGGACCGTTGCGCGTGACGCAGGCCGGCCTGCTCGACGCGGACGCCGTTCTACGCGGTGCCTACGTCTGTTTCGGTCTCGCGGCGCTCTGCGGAATCCCGTTGATCCTTCGCGGCGGATGGCCGATCGCGATCGTCGGCGTCGCCTCGATTCTCGCCGCCTACGCCTACGCCGGCGGACCGTACCCGCTCGCCTACCACGGCCTCGGCGAGCTGTTCGTGATGATCTTCTTCGGCTTCACCGCCGTCTGCGGATCGTTCTACCTGCAACGGCTCACGCTCGACGCTACAGCATGGATCGGCGGCTTCGCGGTCGGCTCGCTGGCCGTCGTGATCCTGGCCATCAACAATCTGCGCGACATCGACAACGACCGCGCCAGCAACAAACGCACGCTGGCCGCGAGGTTTGGCGCAACATTCGCGAGGATGGAGATCGTCGTCTTCGCGCTGGCGCCGTTCGTTTGCGTCCTGGCGATCGCGTATCTCCGCCGTTCAACGATGCTCCTGATTCCGCTGCTCGCTCTCATCCCCGCAATCGCGCTGCTCGTGCGCGTGGCGCGCAGCGACGGCGCATCGCTGAATCGCTGCCTCGCGCTCGCCGGCGCGCTGGAATGGATTTTCGGAATCCTCTACGTCGCCGGAGCCGCCCTTGGTTGACTACTGGCGCTACGAACTGACGCCGAAGCGGCGCTTGAATGCGATCGCGGCCGATGGCCCTCGCCTCGGCGCACTTCTTCGCGTCAACGGCGGATATGCAGACGTTCACCCATGGCCCGAGTTAGGCGACCTCCCGCTCGACGAACAACTCGCGCTGCTCGCCCGCGGCGAAACGACGCTGCTGACGGCCTCCTCCCTCGAATTCGCATCGATCGATGCCGCAGCACGGCGCGATGGACGCAGCCTCTTCGACGGATTGACCATCCCTCCGAGTCACTGGCCAGGCTCCGATCCGCCGCCTGCGTTCGACACAGTCAAACTGAAACGCATCGACGTCATCCCCGACCGCGTTCGGTTGCGCATCGATTTCAACGCGACCTTGACCGCCGAGGAGTTCGTCGAGATCGCCGCAACACTTCCGCGCGAGCGGATCGATTTCATCGAAGATCCGTGTCCGTACGATGCTGCGATCTGGCGTGAACTCCGCGCGCGCACCGGACTGCGGCTTGCGCTCGATCGTGCGCCAAGTTCGTCACAGCACAGACAGGAGTGTCTGTGCCACACAAGCAGCGATCCAATGTGGCACAGATACTCCTGTCTGTGCTCTGTGAATTCGTACGACGTTCTGATCCTGAAACCCGCGCTAGAAGAAATCCCCTGCACCGATGCCGAGATCGTCGTGACCTCGTACATGGATCACCCCATCGGCCAGCTCTGCGCCGCCTACGCCGCCGCAACCGCAAACATCACGTCGACCTGCGGTCTCATCACCCACGTGCTCTTCGAAAGCGATCCCTTCATCGAACGAATGCGCATCAATGACACGCGCCTCGTACCGCCGGACGGAACGGGATGGGGATTCGACGATCTGTTAGAAAGCCTGCCATGGCAAAAACTCTGATTCCTACCGATTGCGACGGAGCGCTGACGTCCTCGCCGGCTGGCCCGGCAGAGCCTGCCCTGAGCGCAGCCGAAGGGTCTCGCCGCCGAACCGCCAAACCCTCGACTTTCGCTGGTAACAAGACGCCTGCGCAAGCCTCCCATTCGGCAGCGAGGACGCAGCCGAGCCAGCCGGCGAGACGCCAGCGCTCCAGCCACGAACGCCGCGCAACGCATAAGCCGAACCGTAGCGATGGCGCCATGATCGATTTCCAATCCTTCCAATCCCACCTCCTCCTCAACCCGCGCATGCCGTCCGCGGAACGCGCGCGATTGGAGAGGATGGTTCCGGAAATTGATGCGCACGTCTTCGTGGCCACATCGGGATCGACGGGCGAAATCAAGCTCGTGGCGTTGTCGAAACAGGCCATTCTCGCCTCCGCGGCCGCGGTGAACGAACGGCTCGATGTGACCTCGCGCGACGTATGGGCCGCCGTCCTCCCAACCTTCCACGTCGGCGGCCTCGGCGTGTACGCTCGCTGCCACCTCGCCGACGCGCGGGCGCTGCCGATGTCGTGGGATCCGCGCGCGTTTGCGGAATCGGAGGCCACGATCGCGTCGCTCGTGCCGGCGCAGGTGCAGGACTTGATCGCGGCGCAATTGAAACCGTCGTCAACACTGCGCGCGATTCTCGTCGGCGGCGGCATCTTCAACGTCGCGCGCAGCGAGTGGCCGACGCTGCCGAGCTATGGGATGACCGAATGCTCTTCGACGATCGCCATCGACGACACGCTCCTCGGCCACATCGAAGCACGAAACGAATCGGACGGGCGCCTCGCCTTTCGCGGCCCGTCGCTCTTCACCGGTTACGCCACGGAACACGGCCTCATCGATCCGAAGATCGACGGCTGGTTTCTCTCCGAAGATCTCGGCGAGGTGAATGGACGAACGCTGCGCGTCGCTGGACGCGCCGGCGATTTCGTAAAGATCGGCGGCGAGTCGGTCGACCTCAAACGCCTCGATCGCATCCTCTACGATCTGGCCGGCGACGATGCGGCGATCGTCGCGGTCGCCGACGAACGGCTCGGCCACGTCATGCATCTCGCGACGACCGTCGATCCATCGTTCGTCGACGCGTTCAACAAACGCGTGCATCCATTCGAGAGAATCCGCGAAGTGCATCGCGTCAAGTCGATTCCGCGCTCGCCATTAGGGAAACTCCTGCGCGCACAACTCGCGCGAGCGATCGACGGCCGCGGAGCGGCCAAAGAGGGTAGCGAGGGGTGAGAGCGAAGCGAACACCCCTCGAAAGAAGGGCGTGAATTGATTTCGTGCCGCGTCAGCGGCACAAGAATTCTGGTGCCGCTACGCGGCACGAAATTAACGAACGCCACACGAACGAGGGGTACTCGCTTCGCTCGAACCCCTCGCTACCTTCTGACGCCGCTCCGCGGCGGCATCTGGGCGACGCTCTCGCATTCATCCCCGCGCTACCATACCCGCCATGCTCCGCACGCGCACGGCGCTCATGATCGCGATCGCGGCAGGCGTCGCTGTGACGCTGCTGCTGGCGTTCGACGCCGTCGATCCGCTGGAGCTGCCGGCGCGCGATCTGGTGCTGCGGCGCCTTCCGCAACATGCCGCGCAACAGACCGTGGTCGTGGCCATCGACGAGCAGTCGCTGCGTGACGTCGGCGCATGGCCGTGGGATCGAGGAAAGCTCGCCACGATCGTCGATCGCGCCGCGGATGCGGGAGCGCGCGGCGTGATCCTCGACATCCTCCTCGCTGAACCTCGCAGCGGCGACGAACCGCTTGCGAACGCGGCGAAGCGCCTGCCCGTGCTCGCGGTCGCAGTCGTCGATGAGCACGGCCGCTGGCTGGTGCCCGGTCTGCCGCTCTCGCAATCCGTCACCGCGGCGCATGGCAACTTCGAGCTCGATCACGATGGCATCCTCCGGCGGCTGTCCGCGACGAAACAGAGCGGCGGCCGTTCGCTGACGGCGCTCTCCGTCGAAGCCGCGTCGCTCATCACCGGCGCGCCGATTCCAGTCGGCCGATCCATCGCCCCCGCGTTCCGTACACGGGCAAATGCGATCCCGACGATCGGCGCCGCGGATCTGCTGGGCGATCCGGCGCTTGCGCAACGCCTTCGCGGAAAACTCGTCTTCATCGGCCCCACCGCCTTCGCCCTCGGCGACCGCGTGTTGACGCCGACCACGCGGCGGCATCAACCCGATCCGGGCGTCACCGTCCATGCCGCGGCAACGGAGTCGATCATCCGAGGAGATGTCATCAGCGAACTGCCGCCGATTGTGGCCGGCGTTTTCGCAGCGATCGGTATCGGCGCGATTCTCATCGCGCGGCGGCGGCGCATCGCCGCAGGCATCGTCATCGTCGCCATCCTCGCGGGAGGCATCGCGCTGCTCGCCAACGGAACGGCCATCCCGTTCATCACCCTCATCGCATCCGCGGCCATTGCCGTCGGAGTCCTGGAAACGCGCATCATCGTCGCCGCCCTGCGCAGCAGCGAAGAACGCTACGCCGATGACCGCGAGCGCGACGCCGAGTCGAAGCGCGTGCTCGCGCACGAGCTGAAGACGCCGCTGGCGTCGATGCGCAGCCTCGCGCAGCTCATGAACGATTTCGACCTGAGCGAGGCCGAGCGCACTCGCGTGACGTCGCTCCTCCAGCACGAAGCCGGGAAGTTGGAGACGATGGTCGGAACGCTCCTCGACCTGGAACGGCTGCCGCTGCGCGACTTCGCATCGTCATCAAACGTGATCGACCTCGGCGACCTCGCCTCCACACGTGTCGATTTCCTCCGCGCCAGCACCGACCGCACGCTGTTCGTCACCGCCGACCGCGACGTCTTCGTCCGCGCCGACGCGGCGCTGCTCGAACGTGTCGTCGACAACCTGGTCGGCAACGCGCTCAAGTACACGGCCGGCGCGGTCACCGTGCGCGTGGCCCGCCGCGGCAACGACGCCATCCTCGAAGTGGAAGACCGCGGACCGTGCATCAGCGAAACGGAGCGCGAGAAAATCTTCGCCCGCTTCGTCCGCGGAACCACCGCCGCCGGGACGAACGGACTCGGGCTCGGACTCTCCCTCGTCTCCGAAATCGCGAAATGGCATGGCGGCGCGGCCAGTCTCGACAACGTGCAAGGCGGCTCGCGCTTCCGCATCACATTGCCGCTCGCGGCCGCCGCGGCCAAAGCAGGAGCGATGTGATGGCGACCGTGCTCGTGGTCGACGACGATGCCGGAATCCGCGAGAGCGTGGCCATGGCGCTCGAAAAAGTGGGCCTGAAAACCGTGCAGGCCGGCGACGTCACCTCGGCGCTGCAAGCGCTTCGCGCCCATCGCATCGATCTCGTGCTCAGCGACATCTACATGCCCGGCGAAACCGGCCTCACGCTGCTGCAGGCCATCGCCGAACGCCGCAATCCGCCGCGCGTGATCCTGATGACCGCGCGCGGCACGATCGAAACGACCGCGCTGGCGCAGCGCATCGGCGCATTCGATTACCTGGCCAAGCCCTTCGACCTCGGCGAGATGATCGCGCGCGTCCGCGCTGCGCTCGGCGAGCGTGAACCTGACGAAGTCGAGATCGAAACCGGGCCCTCATCGCGCATCGTCGGTTCGCATCCGTCGATGATCGCCATGTACAAAGCGATCGCGCGCGTGGCCTCGCTCAACGTGCCGGTGGTGATTCTCGGCGAGAGCGGCAGCGGCAAGGAGCTCGTCGCGCAATCGATCCACGACCTCGGCACTCGCGTCGCGGGTCCGTTCATCGCCATCAACTGCGGCGCGATCCCCGACACGCTGCTGGAAAACGAGCTGTTCGGATCGACGCGCGGCGCCTTCACCGATTCGCGCCAGGATCGCCGCGGCGCACTTTCACGCGCGGACGGTGGAACCCTCTTCCTCGATGAGATCGGCGATATCTCCCCGGCTTTTCAGGTCAAGCTCCTGCGATTTCTTCAGGACGGCGTCGTCACCCCGCTCGGCGCGGAGAAGAGCCATCGCGTCGACGTGCGCCTGATCGCGGCCACGCATCGCGACATCAAGCGCCTCGTTGCCGAGGGCAAGTTCCGCGAGGATTTGTACTACCGCCTGGCCGGATACGAGATCGCCGTTCCGCCACTGCGCGAGCGCGTCTCCGACATCCCGCTTCTCGTCGATCACTTCAAACGCCGCATCGCGATCGAGATGAAGAAGGAATCGATCGCCGGGCCATCGCAGTCCGTGCTCGACGTCTTCGCCGCGCACGAGTGGCCGGGCAACGTCCGCGAGCTGGAGCAGGTCATCCGCCGCACGGTCATCGACTCCGGCGCTCTCGTCGATCCTGCCGCCGCGTCGCGCGCGCTGCGCGACATCGCGCCGTCCGCGGAGCCAAAACCCGCCGTCGCGATCCTGGGAAATTCCGAAGACGACTTGGTTTCCCTCGATGAGGCGGAGAAACGTCACATCATTGCCGTGCTACGCGCCACGGGCGGGAATCAGACGCAGGCCGCCTACATTCTCGGCATCGAACGCAAGACCCTTGCGCGCAAAATCAAACGACTCGATATTTCGCTCGATACCCCATGAGGCCGTGATGAAAACATTGCTCGCATCGCTCGCCATGCTCACCGCCGCCGCGGCGACGACGACAACGCCGTCGACCGTCGGCTATCGCTTCGACGACGTCCGGCGCACCGTCACGCTCAAGACCGCAACGCAGGAATCGGCCGCCGCGAAGGGTTCGCGCGCGCAGAGCGGCGACCGCGTCCACACCGGCTGGTTCTCGTACGCGCTCATCGCCGCCGAGCCGCAGCGCGCCAAATTCGAGATCTTCAGTTCGACCGACGTGCAGCTCGCCGGCGGAACACCCGGCGTGATCCTCTCCGTCGAGCGCGGACGGATTCACGCCATGTTCGACAAGATCACCGGCTCTGAGCCGCGCATCGTGCAGACGCCCGGCGCGCTGCTGGCCGTCCGAGGGACGCAGTACAACGTCGAAGTCGACGCCGCGGGCAAAACGATCGTCGACGTTTTCGAAGGCACCGTCGAGATCCGATCTTCCTTGCGCCCCGAACCGTTTCTCGTCCACGCCGGCGAAACGTCCAGCTTCACGCGCCGCGATCCGCCGCCCGATCATCCGATGAAGACCCCCGACGACCGGCGCCAGGACGCCCCTGGCCGTCGCGACGGCGCGCCACCCGATCCGCGCGGAGGCCACGACGCACCCGGTGCACGCCCCGGCGATCCCGGCGCCCACGGCGCGCCACCTCCACCTTCGCCGCAACCACGCCCGCAGCCGCCGAGCGGTCCCGGCGGACATCACTAACGCGGCTGCCGCGTAAGCGGCAAAAAGAGGGTAGCCAGGGGTGGCCGCCGCCGAAGGCGCGAGCACCCTTAGGAAACGAGTGTGGACAAGAGGTTCGTGCGCACAAAACCAAGGGCGTACTCATTACCAGGAGTGCCGCGCCTTTCGGCGCGTGCACCCTGGCTACCCTCTGGCCGCCGCTACGCGGAACTGGCGTGCACCTGCTTCCCGCATGGTCACCGTCGCCCCTTCCCGCA
>Ga0157375_10000170_pt1 | contig 61310 bp, 116 predicted proteins | sample M35metaG_FD_115311 | JGI IMG/M metagenome (GOLD analysis project Ga0157375, IMG submission 115311) | Miscanthus rhizosphere microbial communities from Kellogg Biological Station, Michigan, USA - M3-5 metaG | ecosystem: Host-associated > Plants > Roots > Rhizosphere > Soil | place: USA...
ACCGTTGAACGCCGTTCGAATAGAGCTTCGAAGGTCGCAGAACGCCTTTTTTTTGGCTCTCCAGCCCTGAAGTCTTAGGTATAGAATAATGGGAGAGCTAGAACGCCGGATTGAACAGGCAATATGCGCGAGAGGGGAAACTGGGTCCCAATCCAACACACCCCCAGAGCTAAACTCATACCTCACACGCCCCGGAGAGACCGGGGAAGTACGCCCCGTAACAATCACTTACAAGAAAGTAGACACCATGCCTAACTCGACTAAGAAGTTCGCTGCCAGCATCACGGGCAAGGTCGTAGCCACACGACACGCCGGAACTAGCGGAATGGGAAACCCCAGCTATTGGGTTGCCATCGAACGCAACACCGGGGGATCGGACATTCTCAAGACCAGTGCAAACTCTGGCCTGGCCTACGAGATAACCAACCCGAATTTCAGGGACCAGAACCACACGTTCGAGCTGACCAAAGCGGGTCGCCTCTCCGGGCGTTACACAGCCGCAAACTAGCTTGGCTTGTTTCTCTGTCTCCCCAGTCTGAACACTGGGGGGACGGGGTGATTGTCCAAACACAACCGAAAGAAGACACCATGTTCGGAATCAAGTTCGCAAACACCACGCCCGACATCGCCGCCGAAGGATTGCGCGCGGTGATCAATGACCAGCTATCACGGAACTTCTATCACTCTGGTTACTACGACGACCCGATCAGCATGGCGAACATGAACGCTATGCGCAGCGGGCCGTGGCTGTCTACCGTGATCGAGGAGTCGGGCAACACGTTCAAGCTCCGGGCTGTCGTCAAGTCGTCCGAAACCTACGGGACGATTGGCGACCTGATCGCCATGCTGTGTGGCTTGGACGATTACCCGCTTATGGATGATGAGCAGTTTACGATTCTGATTCACAATGAGCTTATGGAGTACCTAGCCCGTACGTACCCCGGCGACGATTCTGGAGATCTCGCGATGTTCCTCTATGAGAATGGGAATGAGGCCCCATACCTGGAATCTGGGATGAGCCTGTATATCCCGGATGAGGATTCACTCATTGCAGAATGGCGGGAGACTCACCCGCTTGATTCTGAAGACTCCGACAACTAGTCGCCGGTTCTGTGTGCGCTCAGTGAGCCCGAACCACTGAGCCCGCGCTGTACTTACGATTCAACCCACCACGAAAACAGGAGACACCATGGCACACGATAAAGACTTTTCAGCTAGCGGCTCGGAGATTGCCCTGACCACGGATGCCGCACTAGAGGCCCTGGCATGGTCTGAGGTGACCGACGAGGGCGAAAACGAGGGGACCCCGTATGACTCATTCAACCTTGAGTTTTCCAGTGAGGCCCGGGAGCGCATGCGCGCTGAGGTCACCGCGTTTATTGAGTCAAACTCTGAAGACTTGAACGGCCTGGAGTATGAGCAGATCGGGCACGATTTCATTCTCACCCGGAACCACCACGGGGCAGGGTTCTGGGACCGTGGACTAGGGGAGCGTGGCGAGCGCTTGACCGAAGCGGCCCACGCTTACGGCTCGATTGGGATTTACGTAACCGGGGGCGACGACTCCCCCGAAGTTATGGAGACCCAGTAACCCCAGCACTACAGCCCTAGGCGACGCGTACCGGCGTTACAGCTCGAAACTGGCCTAGTGGCACTCGCATTACTCACCGAACGAAAAGAGACACAGTGACTAAGACAATTGGCGACTTCAGCAGAGACGGTCTAGCTCAGATTGTGGACACAAGCTGGGACAGTAACGGAACCATGAAAGTTACGGTTCGGGAGATGATCGGGCAGCCGATTGATCCCAACATGCTTGCCCGGATGCGACGCCTAGCGCGCTCTGCTATCTCTCACCCGGAACTCACTCGTCAGTCGAGAGCGGGGCGTGCCTACTTCACAGAGGGCAGCTACCGAATCACGTTCTACGTATCCCGACTAGAGCGCTAACCCGAAACCCGCTAGCTAACCCCTAGCGGGTTTCCTATTTCACCGCCAGCTCACCCCGCGTGCGATTCGGCGCGCCCAACGATAGGAGACACATGCAAGCGATACAGAACCGGATTCAAGAGCTATGGGGCTACATGCATGCCCCCGGCGTTACAGCGCGTGAGCGTGACGTATACGCCCGTGAGTGCAGAACCCTGGAATGGGCTAGGGACCAGATACGGGCAGAACAGAGCGCGTGAGGCTGTAACGCCACACAAGCCCCGCTAGCGCCCGAAACCCCCGTACCTACCCAACTACCCCAACCCGCCAGGAAAACGCGCCTACACCCCCGTAGCGCGTCGCTGAGTGGCACCACAGAACTGGAGACAGAATGACACAGGAACAGACACCCACGCCAGCGCCCGACATTCGAACACAGGTTCGCCAGGGTTACGGTCTCCATGTCACCCTGGCGAGCGACCATGCCCAGTGGCAGACAGGACCAGCCCCAGCCAGCCCCAATATGCGAGGTCCACAACTTCACACTCGGGAGGTGCGCGCGCTCGCCCCCAATACGCTAGACAGTCAACTTGACACGGGGGACGCGCGCTCCCTCAACATGCAAGAACGTCAGCTTGACACTCGGGGGCAGTCCGCCGCGAACCTGGCCGGGGTGAAGGTCGGACTCATTGCCTGCCTGGTGCTCGGGTTCGGAATAGCGCTGCTGTCCGTCTTCACACTCCAGGGCGAGTTGAACCACGCCAACGAGGTGTGTCAGGTCGAGTTCCAAACCGACTGTTTTGAGGTCGAAAACCAGCAGGAAAAGTGAAAGTTCAGTGAGAGTTCAGAGTCCTACTCCCTCTGATTACTGTATTCTCATTCATATCTCCTAAAGAGTAATACAGTTTAAGTATAAGGGGGTTGGGTCAAGATCAAAATGTTCCCAGTGTTTCATTGGGTTCGTCCCCAAAATCAACAATGCCATTTCAAGTAATAGAGTAATTCTGGGCGAACTTTGCTATCGAGCAATGAAACCTTCTCCGCACGAAGTTGCCCAAAGATGTGTTACGGTGTTCACGTAGAATTACTCTACAAAATACAAGGTTGAAGTTCGGGCGGGACAATTGCCCAAAATCTGAAACCAAGTTCCGTCAAAGTTCAGAAGGGAAAATCTAGCATGGCACGAGGCAAGAAATCGCTCACTCCGGCGCAGGCCGCAGCGCTCAAAATCGTCAGTGACGTGGACAACGCATGGCGCAACCGAAAGAAGACAATCAACGTCGAAGCGGAGATGTGGAAAGTGCAGCAAATGGGCGAACTGACCGCCCAGCGCGACCAGGCGGTTCTGCGGGCCGTTCACGTCGGGGTCCCCAAGGTGGTGATTAGCGCCCAGGGGTTGCTGGCCAGCCCAAATGCGGTGTACGAGATCATGAAGGCGCACGCCTCTCTGCCGGGCGCGCTGGGTAACATTCTCACCCCCCTTGCCCGGTACGCGATTGGCGCAACGCACTACCCAGCCGGTCAAACGCTGGACGACATTCGCAGCGTGGTGTGGGTGGAGGACGGTCACAACCCGACCGAGACCAGCAGTGCGCCGATGAACGGCGAGGTGCTGACCCACGAGGGCCAGCGCTACATGGTGCGCTACCACACCGGGGCAATGCAGAACAAACTGCTCAACCACGCTCAGATTGACATTCATCCAAAGCCGCCCGCCGACGCGATTGAACTGAACGCGCTGCTGACCGAGTTCGGTGACAGCCTGTGGGAGCGCTACAGCAAGCACTTGCAGGAGACGCGAGACGCCAGCGCCGGACTGGTGGTGCTGCCTCCCGAGATGGGGGACATGGTTGAAAGTGGCTCGTACGACGAGGACACCGTGCCACCTGCGCCAGAGGGCTGGGTTGACGACTACGTGGGAGAGATAGGAGATGGTGATGAGTAAGGTATTCGAGGCCAAGTACGACGGCTGGTGCCCGGCCTGCTGGGAGCGAATAAAGGCAGGCGAGTCGGTGACGTACGGGTCCCTTGGACCTGATGACGACGCCCTCACTCACGAGGACTGTTACGCCGAGCAGGGCACCAGCGCTGAGGTGCGCATGACCGAGGTATGCGCCAAGTGCTTCATTCAGAAGCCGTGCCCCTGTGAGGACGGGCAGTGAGCGGGGTCCAGCGCCGCCCGCTGAAAGAGGGGAGCAAGGGGTACTGCCTCCACTGTGGGTTTCGGATTGAGGTCGTGAACGTGAGTACGGGGCGGATGATGAGTGGCCCGTTCTGGGTGCTCACCTGGGTCCACAAGAACGTGGACAGCACCTACTACAAGCGGCAGTGCCGCGGCCCCGTCGCCACCCCCAAGCCGCACACCAAGAAGAAGGCGGACGGTCAGTGAGCGTCACGCATGAGGTGACGGTGTGGTGCGACGACGAAGAGTGCGTGGAGTGGGTGCAGGGCGCGAACGGCCTCGCTACGCTGCGTCGCCAACTCAAGCGCCAGGGCTGGCTTGTTGCCCAGCCGGGCGGGCGCGATATTTGCTGCGAGTGCAAGCCGCACACCAAGAAGAAAGAGGTAGAGAAATGACAGCAGTAGAAGAGGTTCAGGCCGCGATTGCGAAGCTGGAGGCCGAGAAGGCAATGCCCGAGCCGGAGGCTGAGGAGACATTCGGCGATGGTATGGACTGGGGGATTTGGTACGCCAGGAGCCGGTCAGTGGACGCCCAGCTTGCGATTCTCCGTGACGACCTGGAGGTGTGCCTCAAGAATGACTGGATTGTCCAACGGCTGGTTCTGATGCTGGCGCGTGCGATAAACGGGACCAAATAACGCGAAATAAAACCTAAAGCTTGCGACTTGCTGGCTGAGGGGTATAGAATAATGCCAAGAGCAAGACGAACGAGGGAGACAGAATGAGTTACGCCGAGACAATGATGATGGCCGGACTGTGGGTTCTACTGCTGGCCGGGGTGACCGGGGTAATCCTTGGCTTCGCCAACACCGCGACCGAGGCCGAGTTCAAGAGTCACGGCAAGTCGTACATGGTGATTTGGAGCCTGGCGCTGGTTGTTGGGGTTCTTGTTGCGATCTTCGCAGGCACCACCCTGGGCTACCTGTCCAGCAAGTAAGACCAACAACGAGACGAGGGAGAACAGAATGAATGAGGACAACCGCTGCCTGCTGCGAACCATTGACGGCATTCCATGCGCGGTCCACTACGACTGCGACGAATACCGCGACGGGACCATCACGAGCATCATTACCGGTGAGCGGATTGTCCCCAGTTGACACGAGCCGGTCAAGCAGTATAGAGTTTCAACCACACTAACGAACGAAGGAGAATTTCAACTATGAGTAGGTCAAAATTCAGCACGGTGGACAACCACGGCAATGCCATTCAGGTTGTCAACAACATCAACCACGATGGCGCATTCGGAAGCGCCGCTGAGCAGGGGAAGTTGACGTACATCGAGTACGGTCGCAAGGGCTACGGCACTCTCGACCTGAAGCAGACCACCGCCCTGCGCGATACGCTCAGTGAGATCATTGACGCGCACCTCGCTGCCGCCGAGAAGCTGGAGGCCGCGCGTATCGCCGCCCTGCCGAAGCAGCGCGACACCACGGAAGAGATTCGGGCACTGCCGCTGGACACCATTTTCCAGTTTGACGACGACCACTACAACTTCCACTCATACATCCGTGGCCCCTTGGACACGTACCGCTGGCTGGGCAGCGAGCAGGAGAAGTCGATCCCCAACGGCTTTGGCTACCACGACACCACCGGCATCCGCGTCATTCACCCCACCAACGGAAAGTAGGGGCCATGCACAACGCAACTGGTTTTTCAACACGCACGATCAACGTCCAGCCGGATGGGGTGAACAAGGTGACGTTCATCCGCGTTGGCGAGATGGGCGCGGGCACCAGCGAGCGCCTGGACCGCGCCGAGACCGAGAAGCTGCGGGACACGCTGACGAACATCCTCAAGAGCCACGATGACGCGGTGGAAGCGGCCAAGCCGAAGCCAATCGAGCGCGACACGGCTGCCGAGATTCGCGCCCTCCCCGTGGGGACCGAGTTCATTGTGGACGCAATCTGGGCGGTTACCCGTTATATCCGGGATGCGGGTGACACGTACCGCATAGTTGGCCAGGAGTGGCGGAAGCTCAGCATCTCCGGCACGTTCAACGGCAAGAACGGCGTAAAGGTGCTCAAGGAAGCGCCCAAGCCCGAGCCTGTCACCTACGACAACATCACCACCGTCCTGGCCATGCCGGAGGGTACCGTGTTCGCAGTTCCCAGCCACAGCGACAAGCGCTACGTTCGACTGGCTGGCGAATTCTACCGGGAAGAGAATGGTTCGCGCGGCATGTCGATTGGCTTCGCGTTCGGACGTACCGCCCTGCATGGTGTCGAGGTGGTCACTCCCGCCCCGCGCGACACGTATGCAGAGGTCAAGGCGCTCGCGTTGGACACCGTGTTCGTCCACGAGGGGTTTCGCAACCATGACGCCCCGTACATTCGGGACGTGGGTGACAAGTACCGCAACGTGGGTGATGTCAACGTGTACAGAATCAGCCACTTCACCGGCAAGGGCGGCATTCGCGTGGTTCACCCGAAGCCGTAGTTTGACACCAGCCCAGCGGCGGGTATAGAGTAATACCAACGACAACGAGGAGGTCAAAGTGAGCAAGACGATTGAGGTAGAAACCACCTGGCGTTCAACCGTGCAGATCGAGGTGGAGGAGGGTGATGACACGGACTACACACAGTCTATGAGTAACCTGAGCGACTTCCCCGAGTACGTTCTGGAGCAGATGACAAGCGACACCGCAACGCTGATTGACTGGGAGGTCAACGCATGACGAACACAACCGAAACCAACACCGTGGTCAAGGAAGGCCAGTTGGCCTACGGCACGGTGATCAACGCGGACTTCGCGCTGGGGGCGCTGCATAAGGTGGCTCGGGGCAAGAGGGATTACGTCTACAAGGACGAGTTCCGTCTCTGCCAAAACTTCGGCGAGGACGACGTGACCCCACAGTGCATCGTCGGTCACGTCTTCGCTGCATGGGGCTTCACCTTTGCAGAGTGCGGCAACCTGAACGTGTCCGACGCCGTGGACAAACTGCTCATGAAGCGCCCCGATATGGTCATTACGGTCGGCGCAGTGATCGCCCTTACCGCCGCCCAGGCCGTACAGGACAATGGCGGCACCTGGGGTCTGGGTATCGAGACGGCAGTCATCACCGGCAGGGCGGCAAGCACTGGCCACGTCGGCGAAAACCTCTGGCCGCGAGCATGAACATCACCATTCAGCAGGAGCGCCTGGCCGCACCGCCATACGAGGTGACCATTCGCCTGACCAACGGCACCGAGAGGGTCACTCTGAGTATTAGCAAGGGTGAGGATGACTTCGGGCGCACGGTGTACCTGTCGCCGCCCCAGGCTGAGGCCCTGGCCTACGACCTGCTCTGCAAGGCGTACAACGTCCGCCACGGCATCCACGACAGCACCCCCGAGGCTCGGGGCATGTACGACGGGAAGCTGGACCTCGATGAGATTCAGTGCCTTGCCGGGCTGGGGTTCGATGAGGGAGCGCCGGAGTGATGTTCTCCAGTGGTAACAATGGTCACGTTCACACCGATGAGCAGCCCTGGCAAGGGGCGGATGAGAGCCGCCGTGCTCGCTACTCACGCTTCGCACCCCGCTTTGCTCCTCGCCCCGAGTTCGACCGCCCGCTGACCAACCCGGCCAACCCAATCCTGCAAGCATTCCGTGAGCGCGAGGACATTGGCAACGTCTATGCAGTTCGCCAGTGGTTTGGTTTTGTATGTCACCCTGACCACTGGGACGGTACGATCTGCAAGGCCACCAAGGCCCAAGCGGATCACGCACGCCGAGTGTTCGCCCTCGCGCTCAGGCTGCACCAGTGAAAGCCTGCCCCACCTGTCACGCAATTGGCGACGAGGCTTGCGTGCGGGGACGCTGGCCCAGTATGATTTGGCAGAGGCAGGAGCCAATGCCACAGCCGCACGACTCGCGGATCACCGCGAATAAGACAGAGGAGAACTAGCATGAGCACGAACATCGACACCCACGGGACCAGTCTGAATGTGACGCTGGAGCGCGGGCACACGCTGACGGTTGACACCACGGTGCTGCCGTTCGCCCTCGCTGGCACGAAAACGCCGATCAGCATTTTCTCCAGCGACGGGGACGACAACGAGGCTGTGAACGTCCCGCTCACCCTTACTGAGGCCGAGGCTGTCCGTAACCACCTGACCGTCCTCATTGACTCGGTGAAGGCCGCCCAGGATGAGGTGAAGTACGCCCTGCCGACCGCGCCAGGGACATACCAGTCGGGCGTATGCGCCTACGTCCTGGGGGAAAGCGGTGTCTGGTTCTTTGGTGCAGAGTCACGAAGCCCTGCCTTGATGAAGCGGAAACTCGGTCGCCACGTCCTGACCCTCATGACCCCGGAAGGTGAGTAGCATGATTACCAAGCAGCAGGCGCTCGACGCCCTGGCTGAGGTTGTGGCCGAGATGGGCGAGGGTTATGTATACTCCCGCGCGGACGGTGAGGAAGTTCACCAGTTTGGCTGCCAGTATGCCATCAACGGCGAGCCGAGTTGTATCGCTGGGCGCGCCATCTTCAAGCTCGACCCGGAACTGTTCGAGAAGTTCGCCCAGTACGAAGTTGACGAAGAAGAGTCATTCCCGATCTGTGATGTCAATGAGAACCTTGACGACGTGGGGATTGAACCTGACGCCCTCCGGGTGTTCCAGGAGGCACAGGAGCAGCAAGACTGCCTGGAGACTTACGGGTTTGCGCTTGACGCAGCCCGCGCAGTCGTATAGAGTTTCATCAACCAAACAAACGAAGGAGATTTTACCCATGAGCAAGCCCAGTTTTTACAACGGCAAGGTCCGCATCGAGCAGAACGCTGGAACCGCACACGGGCGGGACGACTCACGCCTGACCTTCATCTCCCTCGGTAGTGGGAACTACGGCTCTGATGCCAGCGATGCCATCAACCTCGATGAAACTCGCGCGTTGATCAAGGTCTTGCAGGGTGTCGTCAGCAACTACGAAGTCGCCAAGGCTGACCATGAGTACGCTGACCGCAAGCGCATCGAGCGCGAGAATGCTGACCGCAAGGCCCGCCAGGAGGCCGCCGAGAAGGAACTGAACCGTGGCTGTGAGGCCGTTCGCGCCCTCAAGCTGGACACGATCTTCACGTTCGACTCCAGAGAGAGCCTTGGGCACGAGTACATTCGCCGCTCCGGTGACACCTACGGACGCGTGGGCCGTGACCACAGCAACCAGATCAGCCACATGCGCTCCGACTGGAAGACCATCACGGTCGTCTACCCGGAGGGGAAGTAGTTATGGGCAAGCTGGACCACGAGAACAGGGCAATCAGAGTAAAGCGCAACTACGACCTTCCGGGCAGTCACGGAACGGACTTTGAGGCAGAAGATCTTGTCTTCATTGAGGAGTCCGAGAATTCGGGCTGGGGAATGTCCTACGACGAAACCGTGGCGCTCCGCAAGGCGCTCAAGGTGATCCTCAAGGCTCACGACGCCGACAAGGCCAAGCTTGAGGCTGCGAAGGCGGAGGCCGCAAAGCCCAAGCTGCCGACCAACCGCGAGTTGGTTCGAGCGCTGCCGATTGACACCGTGTTCACATTCAACGGCAGGGTGTTTGCCGACTCGAAGTACATTCGCGGAGCGGGTGAGATTTACCGTCGATTCGGCAGCACTCTTGAGTACCCGTTGGACTTCATCAAGTCCAGCACTGGCATCACCGTGATTCACCCGAAGCCGGTCCCCGAGGCGCGCATCTACATGGTGGGCGATGAGATCGACAGGCCGAAGGACCGTCGCCACTGGTGCGCATCCAAGCGCTCAGACGGCCAGTACCTCTGCACCCGTGACGCCCACCACGATGGGGACCACGTTCGCGCACCGGGCGGCAAGGCCTTGCAGGTGTGGGCATGAGCGCCCCAATGCTCGACAACGGCAAGATTCGCGTGGCGCGCAACAAGCACGCGGATTCCGAGGTCTGGGCCTCACGGGATGACCGGGCAGTTCATATCGACATGGACCCCAACAACTACAGTGCGCCCGGCATCGCCAACAAGACGTTCTCCCTGGATGAGGCAATCGAGATTCGTGACGCCCTCACGTTGGTCATCGAGAACATTCAGTCGTTCAAGCCCAAGGAGCCGACGTACCACGACACGCTGCGGGCGGCTCCGGTGGGCGCGTACCTCGCTCTGGATACCGTATCGAAGAGTCCGTACTACTTCAAGGTCGAGGCCGACGCCTGGCAGAGCCTAATGTCCGGCACCCGATACCCGTCCAGCGAGTTCTTCAAGAACACGCACGTCCTGGTGGTGGTCGAGTAGTGGGCGCAGTCATCGTTGCCATCCTGCTGGGTATCGCAGCCTTTGTGTTCGGCACCTGGGTAGCGGTCTGGAACGTCCAGGACATGATCGACTACGGCGTGAACTTCTGGAACATGTTCTGGTTGCTGCTCGTGGTGGCGTGCGTCTCGGGCGGGGTCAGCAAAATCTAAAACTAAATAGCAATTGGCGGCATGTTCAAGTTGACATGCCGCCTTTTGTGTATATAGACTGTGGCTACACGAAAAGAACGAGGAGGTTTCGCATGGCTGACAACATCGTCACCACGAACGAGAAGTACGCCGAGGACATCGGCAAGGAGTACGGGCGCACCGACAACATGATCCAGGCCGCGCTCCTGAACGGGTTCGCCAAGAGCCTAAAGCTGGATTGCGGCAAGGACGTGGACCGCCAGATTTGCACCATCGTAGGCGAACTGACGCCAACCGCCAGGGCGATCCTGAAGGAATTCGCTGGCATGATCGAAGCAGCGGAGGGGTTGTAATGGCACAGGCACGCATCACCGTTACCTACACGCGCAGCGTTGTGATCGACGTTGACGACGACTTTGACCCGAACGCCGACTTTGAGATCATTCCAATTTGGACTGCGCTCAGCAAGGCAGGATTCACCCCAGTGCCGGACGGCATGGAAGCAACCGACATCAAAGCAGAATGGGAGCACACCTACTAATGAAGGCGTATGACAAGAACAACATCCGGGTTAGTGTCGGGGAACGCGATGAAGCCGACCAGCCCCAGAAGGTGTACCTGAGAGTGGGGACCCTGGCAAACCTTGCCTTTACTCGGGTGGATTCGACAGAGGCGCGCGCAATTGCCGCAGCCCTGGTCCAGGCCGCTGACGAGTTCGACGCCCTGGTGGCTGAGGCCAACGACCCGCTGGCTAAGACGGTCAAGCTGCTGAACGCGGCAGGCAACTACGCCATCGTATCCGCCATTCGGCCCGGCTACGTTGTGTTCCGAAAGGACGACGGAGAGTGGTCCCGCATTGCGAAGACCACCGTTAACGAGGAGACGGTGCGCGAGGTCGCCAAATTCATCGAACGCGGAGATTTCTCCCTCACCTACGAGGGGGTCAAGGCATGATCAACTTCGAGATTGCGGCCTTCGCTGTCCTCACGGCCCTGGCGTCTGCGCTTGCGCTGACCGGCGTCATTGGCTGGAACCTTGCGGTCGTGTGGGGTGCCTTCCTGCTGTTCTTCTGCCTGGTGAAGTTCGGCATCTGGGCGGTTCGGAAGCACGACAACGACAAGTTCGACCGCTCGATGGCCAAGCTGCGCCACCCGTCATTCCGACCGGCTGACAGCGACAAATAAGCCAGAGTGGCATTGACCGCAATGGCTTATACCTATAAGCTATAGACACACGAACAAGGGAGTAACTAGCATGATTAGCACAAAGCCGGAAGCATTCGACAACCGCAAGGTCCGTGTTTCCCGAAACCATTCCTACGACAGTGACGTGTTGACCCTGCTGGATTCGGCAGTCTGGATCGACGTAGACACGCTCGGTGCCAAGAAGGGAACCGGGGAGTCCGTTTCACTTGAGGACGCCCGCGCCATCCGCGACAAGCTGACGGAGATCATCGACAACATCGACGGCCTGGTGGAGGCCGCGAAGCCGAAGAACTCTGACATCATCGCGGAGCTTCCCATCGGGAGCCTGTTCCGGGTCGTCAACCGCTATGGGCCGGAGGAGGCAACCTGGACGAGAGTGTTCGAGGGTGCCCGGCCGCAGCAAAACGACCGCAAGATGCCCTTCGTTTTCTTCAACGAGGGCACCTGGTCAATCAAGGTCGAGTACCGCAACGACCAGGCTTGCCCGTTCTAGTGGCGACCGTAACGACGACTGTCCACCTTGACGTTGACGATGTTCTGAGCGGTATGACGACACCCGAACGTGAGGAGTTGTGGGCCGAACTCTGTGGTGAGTTTGGTGGCCCCATTGGCGACATCGCTAACCCGGTCCAGGACTGGCTGGAGCGCTTGCGCCGGTCGGACCTGGATAAGGACCTCAGTGTGACCGACGTACTACAAAGAATTCTTGACGAAATTGGAGGAAATTAGCATGGGACCAGCAGCATTTCAGATCGGTGACATCGCCCGGCACAAGCGCTACCACGAAGAGAGTGGTCCGATCACCAGCATCAGCGAAGATGGCGATTTCTTTCGCCTGAACGGGAATACTACGGGCTGGACGGCCAGCGCACTGGTGCTCATAACTCCGGCCAAGCCCACCTTCAAGATCGGCGACAAGATCAAGGCCACCAAGGGCGAGTCGGTTCTGTTTGGCGAGGTGATCGCCTGCCGCCCCCGTGGGCTGAGTGTTCTGGCTAGCGGAGAGGGCGGACTCCAGAACTCCACCCACTTCCTTGAGTTTGACGGCTGGAAGATCGAGGCCGTTGCCCCCACGAGCGCGGAGGTTTTGGCTGGGTTCCAGATTGGGCAGGTGTTCAAGCACGCATACGGGACGGGCCTCCGTATCAAATATGTGAAGATCGGAACCGATTCCTTTGTTGAGGTGAATGGGAGAACGGTGGGGGCTGGCAACAATGCTTGGCTCTACGTCGCAACCAACTTCTACGTTGGCCACGGCGGAGAACTCACTGCGGTGGACGCCTAATGGCTGCCAAGGATGGCCGGGGTCGCCCGTCGATGTACCGGCCCCGGCTGGACGCCATTGGGGTGGGAGACGGCTGGGTTGTGATCTCTGAGGACCAGAAGACCCTCAGTGCCCCGTCCGGCATGTCGGCACGCTACCCGACACACCGCTTCCGCTGTGAGAAGCGGGCGGACGGAAAGTTCAACCTGCTGGCGGAGCGAATCGAGGAGGAGGCGTGAGCGCGCTCAGCAAGCGACCTCGCATCGCCATTGAGATCGAGGTAGTGCTTCACGCGGACCAGAGCAACCTGGCCGAGGATGAGGTTCTGGTCGTTGAGAAGGGCGGTGACTACTCCACGTACGTGGTTCCAAAGTCGCAGTTGATCTTCTACCACCTGGTCAAGGAAGAGTAGTTGGCCGTGACATACTTACCCACGAAGGCCCGCACCATTCGCTTCGGCGTGGTGCGGGTTCTTCAGTACATGGGCGGGAACAGGTGGGAGATTCTGGACAACAAGGACCAGCGCAGAATCATGCATAGTTCCATGTTGACATTCCTGAAGTAGGTATATAGAATTAAAGCAAGACGACAAACGAGGAGGACAGAATGGCCGCAGTAACAAAGCGCAAGAACATCCGCGTCGAGATCGAGCCGGATGGCTCGTGGATTCCGAGCAGTAAGACGCCACGAGAGGTTGAGGACATCCTCATTCAGCGGGCGCGCGACATTGCAAAGCAGGTCAATCGCCACCTGGACGACACGGGAAGCGTGGGCCTCAACTTCGACACCATTGTCGAGTGCGAGTTCTGCGAGAACGAATGGACGGACTCGCAGACGACCAAGGCCAAAGCGACCCCCGGCGAGCCGGAGGGCATGCCGATCTGCTGCGATGAGGCCCAGGAGGAGTTCTGGCGTGAGAACATTGCGCTCTGGCCCGAGGCGCAGAAGCACCTCCCGTGGACCAGCTACAGCCCCGGATGGCCGTGGGAGGTGGCGAAGTGACCTACCCCTACGATGAGGTGATGGACGATTTCTTCACCCGTCACAACCTGCCGACACTGGAACTCACTCGGGGGCAGTGGGATGACTTCGAGGAGACGATGGAGGCGTGCCAGTCTGAGATTTCAGAGCAGCGCAGCTATACTCGCCCGTCGTTCGCAGACATGCTTGAGATCAACGAAAGCCCGAAGATCAAGGCCCTTGAGGCGGAGATTCGACAACTCAAGCATGTTGGCGATATTTACGAAAAGCGGATCATGCGGGACCACAACTTTCACCAGCGATCTGACTTCTACATCAACAGCATGGATGAGATCGTGAGAAGCCGTTGATCACACCACGCACAATCACTGTCGGCCAGTACGCCAACGGCAACCCAATCGAACTAACAGTGGACACGCGGGACGTTCTCGCGGCTATGTTCGCCCGGATGGACAAGGAGAAAACGAAGTGAGAAAAGTAGAAACGGTTCAGGAGCTTGACGCACTGCCGCCGTACACCCTGATCCAGGAGTATAACGGGTTCAAGAGAATCAAGGTGTTCAGCGGGAAGTGGCTACTGGCCATAAACAGCGGCGGAACAGATTCATCCGAATGGATCGAACTCCCGGCAACCGTCCTGTATGACCCGAGCGAGGCGAAGGCCAAGTGAAGCGAAAGGCCCCCAAGCCCAAGTGGACACTGAAGGTTGTAGAACTGGCCGAGAGTCCATTCAGCGGCGAATCGAAGCGGAAGCGAACGAAGTTCCAAGCCGATCTCTACCGTGATGGAAATATCAACGGTTTCTTCTGGGGCACGACCCGTGAAAGTGTCATCAAGCAGGCCGAGGCCCGCAAGGTCCAGTACGAAGCAGGTCAACGAACGCGAGAGAATGCGGAGGTCATTGAATTATGAGTAAATTTCAGGAAGTACGCTTGGTGTCAAACATCACGGGCGCAGTCATGTCCGGCAAGCTGGTCATCGAATCCAGCACCGCCTACCAGGTCGCCGCAGTTGGCCAGGTCCACACGTTTCTCAAAGATGAGTGGTCCGGCGCGCCCGCCGCCACTGGTGGATTCGATGACCTGTTCGGCAGCTTCTTCGGGGGTGGGCGAAGATAGAAGGCGTGGTGTAGCAAGGACGCAACAGAAAAGGCCCGGTCACATTCAACGTGACCGGGCCTTCCTGCGTGAGCTACACCATGGCACCACTCAATTCCGTCATGACAGCGTGAGCGAAGTGCTGGCGGTCAAACGCCAGGCACATCTCAGTTCCGTCCGGCAGGGGGATCGTAGCGTAAAGCTCGGTCCCTTTCGCTGTAAACTCCAGCGTTCTCTCTGCTCCGTACTCGTCAAGCTCGGTAATTGTAGTTGGCACCCGAAGCCACCCCTTCATTTCTGTTTGCATAGATTGAGCAAAAACATACCGCACGGCTGGGAGTTTGCACAACCCCCGCTGACAATCCAAAACTTTTCCTTGACATCTCTATATTTTGGTCTAGTGTCAGTTGAACAAACCTCACGTACGACACGCCGAGGCAGAATCCAAGAGAAATCAACGAAAGGGGCTACAATGCAGACCGTAGTAACAGGCTATGACCCGGACCTCAAGTTCTGGGCAACACGCTACAAGCAGGGCGAACGGACGGTGTTCTCAATGGACCTCTCCCTTGCCGAGATCGCATCACTCGTACCGGCACCCGACCCGAACGTGGTCATGCCCGGCAACCGAGCCATCACCGTCCCGCACGCCCAGGGGTTTGCGGACTACATTCGCTCCCGCAAAGACTGGATCGGCCCGTCGCTTCTACTGCGCGGCCCGAGCATGTTCGACTTTACCGCGCTCGACCAGGTGGTGCCGGACGGGATCGAGAACCGCGAGTACGGCCTCATGGGCTTCCCGCGCACGGCCATCAACGACCTCCACATCATTGACGGCCAGCACCGCGTACTCGGTATCCACATGGCCATCAAGCAGGTGGCAATCGACCTGGACAAGGCGCGCTCCTCGCTCGCATCGGCCAAGAAGACCGACGCCTTCCAGGCCGTACAGGACGCAGCCAAGGCTCAGGTGGACAGCATTCTGGCCCAGCGCCGCCGCTTCGAGTCCGAGCGTATATCTGTGCAGGTTTTCGTGGAGGAGGACATCACCGCATACCAGCAGATGTTCGCCGACATTGCCGACAACGTGATGCGCATTTCGGCATCGACCAGTGGCGTGTTCGACTCCACCAAGGTGGTGAACCGCACGCTCCGCCTGGTCATGCTGCACCCGCTGCTGCTCGACCGGGTGGACACGCAGAAGGACATCCTGGGCCGCAGCAACCAGAACTTCCTGTCAGCGAAGCAGGTCACCGACCTCATCCGCATCCTCGCCGTGGGGCAGGATGGCCGGGTGACGAAGCGACTGGAGAGCGAACTCAAAGAGAACGAAATGGCCAAGATCACGAACGCGTTCTTGGACCTGCTGGCGGACTCATTCACTCAGCTTGAGGGCGTGCAGAAGGGCACCGTCAACCCGGCAGCGCTCCGGCAGAGTTCCATGCTTGGCTCGCCGGTCACGCTCAAGGTCCTGGCCGCGACGTACTATGACCTACGGGCCATGGAGATGACGGATGACGAGATCGCAGATTTCTTCATGAAGCTCGACCCGTTCCTGTCCACCCCAGCCACAGACGAATGGGTGGCTGCGATGGACAGTGACATCTTCACCGCCGCCGCGCTTGCCCCGAGTTCTCGCCGACAGGATTTGAAGCTCTACAAGTCACGCCTGGTGAACTGGGCGCTGACGGACCTGCCGGGTGAGCTGACCAAGCTGACCAAGCCGAAGCCACGCCGGGGCCGGAAGGCGGCTTGACCCCAAAGACGAAACCCCCGTGAGCGACCCGAACGCTTGCGGGGGTTTCCTTTTGCCTATAGACTCTGGGGAACACGAACAGAGGAGAAAAACTATGAGCGACATTGTAGCTACCTGCCGCAAGGATGTCTGGGACCGAACCGGGTTCTCGTCACACCCATGTGGTCGCCCCATCAAGCGTGATGGCCTGTGCGGTATCCACGCGGCAGCGATTGACAAGATGAAGGCGAACGACAAGAAGCATGCCGAGAAGCGCAACGCATCAGACAACGCGCGTTTGGGAGCGGAGGCCGCACTTCGGGATATTGGTGTCGATGGTCACGCTGAATACAGTAGCCTCGGCGGTCGCTACACTGGCCTGGCCGTCGTCTCAATTGAGACGCTGCGCGCACTGGCCGCGCGAGACCCGCACGCTAATACAGAACGGGCTGACGATGAGTGAGGCAATACTATCCAAGCCAACGCGCGCGACAGTCTGCGACCTCTGCGGCAAGGAGATCGAGAAGCACGAACACTCCACTGAGGTGGGTTCACTGACGCATGGCTACATTGCCCACAGCGTCACGTCCAAGACGAAGTACGCGTGGCTCCGGTGGCCGTCGCCTGAATGGTTCCGCAAGGCGGACTGGAAGGACAAGCAGAAGCCGGAGAACCGTGAACGGCAGTACGACTTCCACGGCCAGTGCATTGTGGACCTGGTTGAGGCCAACCTTTTCACCCCAAAGACAGAGAGCGAGACGGCATGAGTGGATTCGGAAGCGCACCAGGAGCAAGCCGCGACTGGACAGAGCCAGTGCCAGCACCCGCGAAAGTGGAGCCGGTGACCATCGACCGGGAGGCGCTGGGCGAGATCTTGGCACTGGTCGATGACCACGATGGATGCCATGCCCGAGTTCGTGAGTGGGAAGCGTTGGAGCAATGGGAGAAAGACGCCCACCCCGACGAGGAACCATTCACGGATCGCGAGGATGCCGAGTGGTGGAATCGACGCGCCGACGCCGTGATCGCCCGCCTTGCCACCTCACCCCCTGACGCCCTAGACGTGGTGAAGGCTGCCGCGTGGTCAGAGGGCTGGGATCGCGGCAACGCGTTCGCCCTGGAGACGCCTACCCGCAGCGTGAACGCACGGTGGAGCAACCCGTACCGCAACCCCTGTACCCCGGGAGAGGAAACAACGTGAGCACCAAGAACGAAGAACTGATCGCGGAGTACCGCGAGACGCTGGCGTCGTATCAGGGCGGCGGCCAATATGCGGACCGGGACGCGGTCCGAGTTGGATTCGCAGACGATCTGGCCGACGCCCTCGAAGCCGCCACCAAGCCGGTGACGCGCCGGGACATCGAGATCGCCATTGGCTACGACCCCGTTCCGCTATCCATCGACGGCCACCCAGAGATTCGCTGGACACACCGTACGGTGACCGACCGCGACGGCATTGTGGACAAAATCATGGCCATGCTGGAAAACCATGGCTAGACAGTTCAGGCCCAATTGGAATACGCCGTGCCTGAACTGCGGCCAGGAGTTCGGCAGGATCAAGAGCAGCAAGCTCCCTTGCTCGGCGACAAAGCACAAGTTCACCCAGTCGAATCACCTGTCCACGGACCCGGCGAAGCTGGCAGAGATCAGGGCAATGGTCGAAGACGGCTGTTCTAACCGTGAGATCGAGCGGACAACGGGCGTCTCCAGCAAGGCGGTCAAACGGAACTTCCCCGATTCTGGCTGGACGGCAGCAGAATCAGGCCGATTCGGCATGCTGGTTCGCTGGGCGGGTTGACGCCGAACTAAACTTAGCTATAGAATAAAGACATCAACCTGAGGAGGAAAAATGCACGACTTAGAGCTTATGCCCACCGCAGCCATCGAGGCGCGGATGGACCGGCTGGACACCTGGCCGCTCAACTATGCTGACGCAGTGACCGGAGACCCGCGCTGCGGCTGTGACCCGGACTGCGAACTCGACAACGTGACCACCCTTGAACTGGAATGGAGCCAGCGAGCATGAATGACACAGCACTCGACAACGACTACGCCACCGGCCTGATGGGGGTGGACATTGAGGCCATCCAGCGCGGCGCTGACCGCTTCCTGGAGGGCATCTATGCCGATACCGACCACGCGTTCACGCTCGATGTCCAGCCGGACGGCGACGATTACCTAGTGGAGGTTGGCTACGAAGGCAAGCGCCATGAGAAGGATGTCAACCACAAGATGCCCAGCTTTGATTCACTGGACAAGGCAACCGCCTACGTGAACCTCATGCTTGAAACGGGGGTGGCACTGTGAGCCTCGCAACGCACGTCATCACCTGCCAGGTGGACCACCGGCCCGAGGGCGCTGGCCCAGGCGCGACAGTCAAGATCATTGACGAATACCAGGACCCGGACAAGTTCATGGCGGCCGCACGGAGCGATTACCCGAACTGCGACCTGAAGCTTGAGGAGGTGGAGCGGTGAAGTGCGAGGGCTGGTGCGATGACGGCAACCATGAGGGGGCCGTCGTCTCAGTAATTGTGTATGACCGGTATGGCCCATTGCGCTTCAACTACTGCGAATACGCCATCGAACTGGACCGCAAGAATGGGTTCACCGTGGAGGTGGTGGAGCCATGAAGTTCTACCTCCAGCGCAAGTCCGGCTACCTGAGTTCCAACAGCCTGGCCATGATCTACCCGATGTACGTCACGGGCATTTACTGCCAGGGCGATGCGGCAGCACCAATCAAGGTGAAGATCAGGGGTCGTGTGTTCGGTGTCAAGCCGTGGCTGGTGCGCTTCCCAAGTTGGGTGGCCCGGAAGGCTCGAAACACGGACATCGGTGGCTTCCGCAAAAGCCCCCACCATGCGCCGTACGTGATGATTTGGAACCGACCGGGGAATAACCCCAGAAAGCAAGGTTGGGCAAAATGAGCACACTGGTCTTTATCGCCTGGTCAATCGGCGCACTGATGTCCTGGCCACTGATTGCCAAGTGGCTGGTGAAACTGGTTGTCACGAGCAACAAGCCTGATGCCGGTGACTACGCAATGGGGATCGCGCTTGGCCTATGCCTCGCGCCCTTCTGGCCGCTCATCATCGCGGGCATGTTCGTCTACACGAAGATTCGGAGCGAGTGATGGAGCACCCCAATGGAGGTGAGTGCTGCGGAGAGGCCAACCCGTTCTACCCTGATGAGTTCTGCACCAAGATGGCAGGGCACCGCAAGAGCGGGCGCGGCAAGGACAAGCAGCACCACATTCGGGGTACTAATCGCAAGTGGTACTCGCCGGGGCAGGCGGGCAGCGCTGGTGACAGTGAAATGTCCGAAGGCGAATGGCAGGCGTTTGGAAGGTTTGGGTACTGATGGCTAAGATTCACCCCTACACTGGGATTGACGACGGCGAACTCCGCATCCGCGAGGACCAGGAGTGGCAGATTGAGCGGTGGATGTCAGAACCCACCCAGGCCATCCTCTGCGGGTCCGACATGGACACCGGCAAGACTCTTTGCACGGTGGAGTTCGCACTGCGCATGAACTTCACACGGGTGCTCATCGTCGGCATCAAGGACACCTTTGACGGCTGGCGCGAGTGCGCCATGGAGCAGTCTGACTTCTTTCAGGACATGCGCAACATCGACGCCACCAAGCACGGCCAGGCAAACATGGCCGCGTATCTTCGGGGTGATGAGGGCTGGTTCTTTATTGGCCAGCAGTACCTCACCGCGAAGGACTGGGACGTAAAGCGGGACAAGGACGGCGTGCCGATCCTGAAGAAAAAGCGCAAGCCGGACAAGACCTGGATCGAGGTCAAGCAGCCGATTCGACTCAAGACCTGGGACAACGTGAACCCGCAATTGCTGGTCTACGATGAGGTTCACATTGCCGCGAACAGTAAGACGGGCAACTGGAAGACACTCGTCTCCCTGGAGGCTGAGTGGAAACTGGGCCTGTCGGGAACGTTCTACGGCAACAACTTTGTCAACGCCTTTGGCCCCGCGCGCTGGCTTTACCCGGAACGCATTGACGCCAGCGCCTACGTCTGGAAGTCGAAGTGGTGCCTGGAGGAGACGGTTCGGCTCAAGGGCGGCAAGACCACCACCAAGGTCATTGGGGAGAAGAACCCCGGAGAGTTCGTGGCCAGCCTTCCGTGCTTCACCTCCATTGACGGTGGGCCGGAAGCGCCGGACGCCGAGGTGATCGAGGTGGAGCTTCTGCCGGAGCAGCGGCGTATCTACACGGAGCTTGAGAAGAACCTCATGACCTGGTTGAACGGTCACCCGTATGCGATTGAGTGGCCCGTCGCACTACGCACGCGACTTCGCACGGCCACACTCGGGAGCCTGTCGCTGGACCCGGAGACTCAGGCCATCTACTTCGCGGACGACGCGGAGAGCACCAAGCTGAATGCGCTCTATCCGATCCTGGAGCGGCGCTGGGCGGGCGAAAAGGTGGTCATGTGTACCGACAGCAAGGTGTTCGCGCGTCATACGGCCCTGAAGCTCACAGCGCGTGGCCATTCGGTCGCGGTCTACAGCGGGGATGAGACACCGAAGCAGCGCACCGAGATCAAAGAGCGCTGGCTCGCGGGCGAGTTGCAATACCTGGTGGCCACGTCCGCGTTCAGTACCGGCGTGAACGGCTACCAGCGGGTGTGCAACAAGATCGTCACCCTGAGCAAGTTCGATTCGGGGATTCACAACCGGCAGTTCATCAAGCGCATCTTCCGCACGAGTCCGATCAAGGATGGGTTTGAGCACATCTACCTGAGTGCGAAGGACACGAAGGACTCCGGGCAGTACGCCAGCCTGGAACTCCAGGGGGCCGCAATGCGGATGAGCCTGCGCAAGGATGCCATGCGAAAGGCAGCGCAAGCGGCTTGACTTACACGAGAGAATAAGGGAGACTGAGGTATGACTTTGACTTTGGAACAACTGGAAACAACGCTTATTGACTACGACGGCTGGAAAAGCGGAAAGGCAAACGCTACTTCGCAAGACTTGTCAGTGAGGGCGTACCTGGAGGAAGTAAAGCGGGCGCGAGCGGTTGACCTGCTGCTGGATATTCGAGTCATCATTGACGACGAAGACGCGTCCGCCGACCGCATGGTGGACCAGATCGGGAATCTTCTTGCCAGCTACTAACCTGAACTCGGCTGAGCGTTACCAGCGGGCCAAGGCGAGAATGCAGGACAAGGCTCGCCACGCCGGTATTGTTGAGAAGCTGAGCAAGGACATCAACAAAACGTTCGACCAAGCGCTTGAGGAGGAGGACCCTCATTGCCGCCAGGACCAGGACAAGGACGGCAAGTGGCCGGTAAACCCCTGGTCAGACTGGAGTTCGAACGACGACGACCAGCCGGATATGCCCAGTCGCCAGCAAGCGCGGCTGATGTGCTCGCCGTGTAAGTTGCAGGTTGCGTGCCTGGAGTGGGCAATGGCCACCGGCCTCCACCACGGAGTTGCCGGTGGGGAACGATTCGAGAATGGAGTGATGGTCAAGTAATGCCATACCCAGCATTCAGCGGGTATGTGGTTTATGGAATCCACACCGGCGACCGCATCTACCGCTACATCGGGATTACATCTCGAATTGAGAAGCGGGTGAACGATCACCGAGGCAATCACCGCACCCAGAAGGTCTCCAACGTGGGTCGATGGATCGGTGAGAATCTGGACGAAGTTCAGTTTGAAATCATCCAGAGGTGTGAGTCATCCGAAGAGATGAAGGCGTGGGAGATTGTTTGGATTTCACAGCTTCGCGGGATGGGGCATGACCTGCTGAATCTGAACGGTGGCGGGCAAGGGCAATTTGAGGCGATTTTCTCAGACGAAACAAAGTCGAGAATGAGCGCATCGGCCAAGGCTCGCATCGTTACGGAGTCACCCGAACGGCGTGACGCTCGACATGCGATACTAAAAGCGAATGGCGAGTCCAGGCCATTCCTGGGCCGAAAGCATTCCGCCGAGTCACTGGCCAGGCAGTCTGCGACCAAGATTGCAGCCGGTAGGTCGCTCGGGGAAAATAATGTCAAAGCGAAGTTGACAGAACGACAAGCGGTTGAGATAATTGCAAGACTGGATGGCGGGGAAGGCAGAAGGTCGGTCGCAGCCGACTATCCGGTATCACTTAGCTCGATTCATAACATCGCTTCCGGGAACACCTGGAAGCACCTGAGAGGAGAAAACCAATTATGACTGAAACAGCAGCACAGACGGTCACGGACATCACGGTGGCACCGGCAAAGCGGACAAGCAAGGCGGTTGCAGCGGAGCCAGCTATGAACATCTACCAGCTTCTCAATCTGATCTCGACGGAGGCTGGAGCGCTTGCCCCGGCATCGAAGCCGGGCGTTCAGTTCCCGTTCCGTGGCGTTGACGCCGTAGTGTCTCACGTCTCACCGTTCCTGCGCAAATACGGGATCATCGTTATCCCGACCGTGCTGAGTTCTGCGGTGGCAAGCAACCCCAGTGGCAACAAGGTGGTCACGACAACCGAGATTCTGACCAAGTTCACCTTCTATGCTCCGGACGGAAGTAGCGTGGACGCGACGGTTGCTGGCCTGGCCAACGACTACTCCGACCGCTCAACCGCGCAGGCACAGTCGGTTGCCTTCCGCATCGCGTTGTTGCAGACGTTCGCGCTGCCAACCCAGTCCCCGGAGCCGGAGCAGACCGGAGTGGAGCGCGAGGTCACGCGTGAACCGGATCGCGTTGTCACCGCTGGCACCGCCGCTGCCGCACCCACCGGCCCGACACCGAAGGAAGCCCAGGGCAAGATCAAGACGACGTGGGAGGGCATTCACGGCAAGGGCGACACCGGCTACACCAAGCTGGGTAACCAGATGTTCCCCGAGGGCCAGGACACTTGGATCAACGACATCAACAAGCTGGGCAAGCTGATGGCGGCGGTCAACAAGGGTGAGGTAGCGGTCTAACATGCCCGCCCCAACCCTGAGTCTCTGGGGAGACGCAAACGCCTACAACGAGGGGCGCGCCTACAAAAGCCCGTTCACGGGTGAGCGCCTTCCCTCCGTGACGACCGTGCTGAAGATGGCGGACAAGTCCGGCCTGTCGCAGTGGGCGGCGGATAAGGCGATGGAGTGGGCCGTTCTGAACTGGCACCTGCTCGGTCAGCGCTCCGATGAGGACGCCATGAAGGCGGGGCGATACCGCTGGAGAGACGTTCGTGATGAACGCGCTGAGGTCGGCACGGGTGTCCACGAGGGGGTCCAGTCGGTCCACACCGGCTCCGACATGCCCTTTCTGGATGAGGAGCAGGACAAGATCATGGACAAGTTTCATGAGTTCCAGTTCGTCCATGATGTCACGCCGGTCTACACCGAGTTCACGGTGTGGGACCCGGAGCACTACGCTGGCACGGCTGACGGCCTCTGGTTGATCGACGGCGTGCTGTGGTTGATCGACGTGAAGACCAGCAAGAACGTCTGGCCGGAGCACAACTACCAGCTTGCTGCACTCCGCTACGCCCCCAAGGCTCTCATTCAGTGCCCCGAGGGAACCGAAGGTGCAGCCCAGCACAAGGACAAGGAAAAGAACATCACATGGTGGATCGAGATTGACAATCCCGCTCTGCTCTGTGATAAGGTTGGAATCCTGCACTTGCGCGAGGACAAGTGGGAGTTGATTCCCGTTGAGGACATCGACCTTCACAAGGACACGTTCGATGCTTACGAGGCTGTCTGGTACAGCAAGCAGGCTCACAAGAAGCGGGTCAAAGACCGCGAAGATGCAGCAAAGGCGGAACTAGCCGCCAAAGAGAAACAGGAGGCATAAACACTTATGAGTGAAATCAACCCAGGGAACTACGATGGCGTGAACGTGACCATCGTTGGTCGCGCAGGTGGCCCGGCACAGTTCCCGGCCTACGACAAGGAGGGCGCAAAGGGCGTTCTTGAACTCAATGTCGCGGTCAGCCAGGGCTACAAGAAGGGTGACGACTGGGTGGACACCGGAACCACCTGGTACACCTACACGGCAGCCGGTGACTATGCCAACGTCCTCCGCGAGGTGGGCAAGGGCGACAAGGTTCGCATCGACAACGCCCGCCTGGAGACGCGCGAGTTCAAGCGCAAGGACGAGTCGGTCGGCCAGCAGTTCACCGTTCGCTTCGGTGAGTTGACGATCATCGAAGCCAAGGGCAACGGCGGCGCTCCCGCCGCTGCGGCCACGACTGCGGATGTCTGGAACACTCCGGCTGGTGGCTTTGCGGACGAAACTCCGTTCTAGCCCCAAAGGTGGCGTTGACAGCAACGTAAGAATGCAGAAGATGGCGCTGGCTGGTTGGGCGCTCGTCCGTAAGGTCGGTGGAATCTTCTGCATCGCCGCTTGTAGTAAATGTGTCCCGATCCTTCTTTGCGATTGATCGGTACACAGCAGCCGTAGCTTAGAGGTGGCAAGAGCACTCCAGGCATGGAGAGACGTGGGTTCGACGCCCACCGGCTGCACCAGCACGATAGATAATGGTCAGCGAGGTCCTGATGCCTGCATTGCAATGCGGCACCTGGGACGACCTGCCAATCACTGCACGCTGGGCGGAGGCCACAAAACTCTCGGCTTTACTGATTTGTTCGGACAATTCTAAATCAGGTGTTGGCCAGCCACGGGTTGTGGGCTGATCGTGGGGGTTCAATTCCCCCGCTGGCCTCAATGCGAGTTCCGGCAGGATGTGGGTAGCCCCACAAGCGGTTGCAACCCTCGCAGAAGTCCCTGTATTCATGTAAAAGGCTAACGCCCGGTGAACTAAGTCAAATTACAGCAGGGCATTTTTTGGCTCCCACGCCTGACTGATGTGAAACCTACGCTTACTGAAGTGATGTAAACTAGGTGACCCAGGCGAAGAGGAGCATGTGACTATCAAGACTTTCATCGAAACACAGTACGGTGAGGCGACTGGTCGAGTATCCCTCTGGTGGCGCGAGAAGCCCGGAGCGAAATCTCCCATCGACAAGCAGAAGTGGTTCACCTACCCCGCCGAACTGGACGCGATGGCGTCTTTTGCCGAGTCCAAGGCCAACAAGGACCTGTACCTGACGGTCGGCGCATACTCCGAGGACAAGCGCACGCCGGACAACGTGACCCTGATCTCGGCCATCTACCAAGACACCGACACATTCGACTACACGCAGTACCGCATAGAGCCGTCCACCGTCGTCCACACCTCGCCTGGTAAGACGCACTGCTGGTTCACGCTCGACCGCGCCTACGACGCCTCGCAGGTCGAACTCATCACCAAGAAGATGACCTACGCTCACCGCGCTGCGGGTAACGACGTGTCATCGTGGGGTCGCAACAAGGTGCTGCGCGTGCCCGGCTCGGTCAACACCAACTACGACGGCTTCCCTGAGGATGTCACGGTCGAGTACACCGGGGCTGTCTACACGCTCCAGGAGATCGCCAACGCTTACGACGACGTGGCCCTGCCGACTGCTGCGCCCAAGGTGGCCCCGATGTCAAGGGTCGAGGTCCAGGCACCAACCGCCGAACTCCCCACGTTCCTGAACGCGCAGTCGAAACTCCCAGCCACGTTCCCCCTGGAACTCATCACGCAGGAGCCGTCAGCCGAGAACCGCTCGCAAATGCGCGAGAAGCTTATTCTTGAGTGCATGCGCGCGGGCCTGAGCGACATGGATGCTGCGTCTATCGCCTGGAACTCGAAGTGTGGGGCCAAGTACCACGAGGGCCGTGAGGACTTGCTCTGGTATGAGATTGCCAAGTTCCGCGCCATCATCGAGGACGAGACAGGCGAGCACGCTGAACCTCCAGCCCCCGAGGAGCGCAAGGTTGTCAACCCCAAGGCTCCGGTTACCATCCTGAGCAAGCCCCAGCGTGAGCGCGCCCTGGCCCACTGGGACCGGACGTTCCTGGGTGAGTACGAGCGTTACGTTCGCGAGTCGATCAAGATTTTCAACGGCCCGTACCACCGTGCGGTTGGCTGGACAATCCTGACCGCCGTCGTGGGCGAGTGCGGCAAGATTCGCCAGGGCAAGCGTGACCTGCCGCTGAACCTCTACATCATGCCCATTGGTGGAACCACCACGGGTAAGTCTGAGGCGATGGCGCTGGGGTCCGACGTGATCCACGGCTCATTCTCTGTCGAGGAGAACCCGGACATTGGTGATGACACCTCGCAGTCGGCGCTCTCCCAGAAGCTCCACAAGCGCGATGGCAAGGTCACCCTGGTCAACTCGGATGAGGCTGACGGTCTGATCGAGTCGCTGACGGACAAGGGAAGCTGGAAGCCGGGCCTGCTGTCGTTCTACACGCGCCTGTACGACGGCCTGGTTCCGCCGATCATGCGCACGGGTGACGTTGACGGCAAGTGGTCCAAGACGATCTTCAGCATGTTCCTCATGGGCACCGAGGCCGGTATGGTCGGCGCACTGACGCGCAAGATGTTTGAGACCGGGTTTCTGACGCGTTTCGCCTGGTTCATTGGTGAAAACATTGAGGTCCCCGAGGAGTCGCTTGGCGTGCGGGAGGGCTCGATTGAGCAGGCCATGGAGGATCGCTCGCAGATTGAAGCGTGGTCATCCAACTGGAACCGCATCCGCGAGGACTGGATGTTCCGGCGCATGACGGGCGGGGGCGAGTACATTCGCTTCGATTCTCCTGAGACTGCTGAGTTCTTCCAGAAGGTCACCGCGAAGCTGGAGCACTCGATGTTCCGCAACCACCGGAACGCTGACATTATCAAGCCGTCCGTGATCCGCCTGAACCGCACGATGTGGAAGATGAGCGCACTGCTCGCTGTCTCCAGCGGGCGCTACACGATCTCGATGGACGACATTCTGGTTTCGCTCTTGCAGGGCGAGGAGCTTTTGGGTAACCTTATCTACATGGCTGGGGTCATCAGCGACTCGGCTCACGCAAAATCCGTGGACGAACTGGAGACGTACCTGAACGGCCAGCCGGAGCGCAAGGCTCGTGTCGAGCGCATCTACCGCAGGTTCGCCTCAGCCACCAAGGTTGAGGTTGACGTGTGGCTGGCTAACCTCTGCGCGCAAGGCCGTGCCGGTTCCGAACGGGACGCGGTGGACGGCGCAATGATTTACAAACTAAAAGGGGAGTTGTGATGACACCGAAGGAAGAGATCGAGAAGGCCATTGCCACCCTGGAGGCGCTGCTGGCGGTGCCCCCGATGGCCGTTGAGTTTGAGGCGAACGAGGATATGGCTGACTGGTTTCAGCGGGCGCAGTTGAAACTCAATCTGTTCGCCAGTACCGCGACGATCCAGATTGGCATTCTCCGTAACGCGCTTTACCGCCTGAAGTTCTCGGACCTGTCGATCACCGGCGAGGTGCGACTGGCGCGGGCAATCAATGCAGCCTGAGCGCGCACTGCCCATCTACGGCTCACCGACCGCAGGACAGCTTCAGATCGTTCGGGACGCCAAGACCTCACTGGGAGTTGACTTCTACGTGAAACCGGCTGTAGCGACCGCTGAGAGCCACGGAGAGCGTGTTCTGGCGTGGGGAACCCCGGACTTCGCCTGTGAGTGGGCGAACGTGGCCCAGGCTGACACGGTGGAGCGAATGGCCCCGGCTGTCGCCTGGGCTTTAGGCTTGCGTGAGGACCCGCGAATTGGTACGGTTGCATCGTGGCTTAGTCGCATGATGAACGGCCAGGTTCGGGAGATCACCCCGCAGCAGTTGGCCAAAGAAAAGCGTGACAGCATGCCGCTAAGTCAGCGGCTCAAGCTGGACATAAAGTAGGAGGAATTTTGAGTGATACATACCACTTCCAGGTTTGGGTGAGCGCGGATAGCATTGAGGAAGTCACTGCCCCGCTCCGCGCCATCCCTGGTTTCATTGAGTACGAGTTTCTTGACGTTTCGGAGGAAGAATGAAGATGGAAATCGCAAACAAGGCATGCGCATTCGAGGATGAGGATGGCAATGTCCTCATCTACGGCACGCACGACTCACGGGAGGCAAGCAGACTCTACGTTGCGCACCTGCTGGAGTGTGGGTTCGCACCAGGCGACGCGGAGTGGAATCAGAACGCTACAAAGTGGGAGTTCTATACCGGGATGTCCCGGTACTTCACGGAACCGAAGGATGAAGAACAGCCATTCGATACCAAGACCGTGTGGTCGCTTGGGCTTGTCGGCTGGATGATTGGGCTGGCCGACTAGTGGGCGGCTATGACCTTTACCTCAAGTCAGACCAGGACCCCGAGCCGAGTGGCAAGTGGAACAAGCCGATCAACTACGACAAGTTGTTCGTCGCCCAGGCGGTTGCCGAGGGCATTCTGCGCAACGACGGCTGGTACGCGATCATCGTGGACCACAAGACCGGAACTGTGCTCCAGGTGGACACTCGTGAGCTTCTGCTTGGCGAACGCTTCCAGTTCACCGGGGACGTGATTACCACGACAAGCTGGCGCTTCACCGTCTGGATCGAGGCCGATACTCGGAATGAGGCCATTGATTCCCTGGTGAATACCCCCGGCTACCGTGACCATGATTTCGATGAGGAGAACGACTAATGCGCTACAAGGTCTATATCAAGTCCATCTCGACGGACCCGTGGGGTGAGCCGGTGCTGGATGACGACAGTGGCCAGTACGCGAAGTCGTTTTCCTATGACCAGTGCGGTGTCCACGGTATGTACTCCATCGTCGTGGACACCGAAACCAACCTGGTGATCTTCGAGGACGGCTACCCGCTAGCGGTTGATTGTGAATTTGAGGGAGAAGCATGACGTACTGGGACTTTTTTGTGGCCGGGTTGTTCATTGCTGGTGGGATGGTGGGCGCAATGGTTGCAACCATTGGAATCGTCGTCCTCACCGCGCTCGCCTGGGTTACCGCGTTCGATCTGAATGGCGACACAACCCCCTGGTGGGGACGGTGCCTGGCCGGAATCTACCTCATCCTGCTCCTGGTCAGCCTTGTTTCGCTCGCCGCCTGGAGCAACCAGTGACGCTCGGTGAGGCTGTCCTGGGCGGCGCAGTAATCCTTGGCGTGATTATCGCCGTCATCGTGCTACTGGGCAGCATTGTCGCTGCGGCCAGCACCGTGGATGATGCGATGGAGTATGGACCCTGGGGCTGGGACGCGACATTCTCTGTCGCCTGGCTCCTCATCGTACTTCTGGCGATTACGTCGTTCATCTATTGGGCGGCCAGTTAGTGGGTTGGGTTCAGAAGATCACTCAGCGGGAGGCGTGCAAAGACCACGGGCTGCCGGATGTCGAGCCGTACGCCGTACTCTCAATCTGGGAATGCGACAACTGCCACAAGCGGTTCATGATTGAGTGGGTGTTCACGGCTGAGGGGGTGCGCCATTTTGGCACCAAGATGCCCCAGGTCGGTGGCTACATCCAAAACGCCTTGCTTCCACCCGGCTTGCTGGAGAAGCGCTGGCTACCGTATGGCTGAAGTCGCGGTCAAGTACGAGCGCACGCGACCCGACTACCCGACCTACGGGCCACCGGATACGGGCGAGACGTGGCATGAGTATTTCACTCGCCACAAGAAGATCAAGAACGACAAGAATGAAGAGGAGGCCGTTGTGGCAAAAATTGAGGTAACAATCGAGGGGCATGAGGTCCCGGTCGGGGCGCTGCCCAAGGCGATTGGCGACGTGGCCGTGATGATGATGATGAACTCCGGCATGGAGGTTCAGGTTCGACACTCCCAGACGTTCGAGGAGGGGGCCGTGTTCAAGTCCGGCAAACAGGTTGGCGAGAAACGCCCGGACAAGCGCGTAGACCACTGGGCGGTCAAAGGGGACGGACCCGAGCGGAAAGTCATCGCAGTGTGGCAAGGAGGCGCTCTCAGCCATGTGCCCTGGGCGTTCACTGCGCTGGAGGGTGAATGGTTCCTGGATGACATTCGCAACGTGACGGAACTCAAGAAGTTTGTCAAGGGAGGCTCGTAATGGATGTGCTGAACGACACCCAGAAGTGGAAGGTCTACCGCACGGGTGGACACTGGATCGCCCGGCGTCGTGGGGTCATGGAGCCCTTCACCGCCTGGGAACGCGCGTGGGAACACGCGATCACGATGGCAAACATGGAAAGAACGGAGCAGCCGTGAGTCTTGTAGACCGCACCAATGAGGAGATTCCACTCTCCCTGATGTCCAGCCTCAACGACACCCTTTACGTTGACGCCGATTTCGATAGCGCACTCAATCCGACCGACTGGGTTCATTTCAGTTCGCACCTTGAGGATGACCTCTATTTCAAGATGACCTACGCGGAAGCTGGGTTGCTGCATGATCGACTGGGCCTCATCCTGGGCCGCAGTGGAACCGAGAAGGGCGCATAATGGCAACAACGCACGCACCGTACATCGACGGGCATCTTCAGAACTACATCTACGACAAGTACCCGGCTGAGTTCTACCAGGGCTACAGCATTGACAATCGTATCAAGGGCGAGTGGCGTGAGAACAAGCCATTTGCCCGAACCCTCCAGTACCAGGGTTGGACACGCGGGCGCTCATCGGTCAACGTCATCTGGCAGGACGATGACGGCAAGACCTACCCCATGTTCATGAAGGACTTCGACGCGATTCTGGCCGGTGGCTATATCAACATGCCCGCCATCATCGGGCCGTCCGTGGTCTACGGCGACTGGATCGTTGTCAAGCGCGGCGCGAACTACGGGATTCAGTTGGTGCTCAATTGAAGAAATTTCTCTGGCAATGCGCAACAGTGGTCGCGTTCTTGCTGTGGCTCGGGATACTCGGGGCCGCGATGTTCGCGCTCCTCTCTTCGATCTACCAGGTAAGCCCCCTTCCGCTGCTGTGGCTGCTGGCGGTCATCCCGGTAGGTGTCGGCATTTGGAACCTGGGGTCCTACTGCGCGGAAAGGACTTGACATGAGCATCGACCCCGGCTATCTGCTAGTATTGCTTTATGAGTAGATTCACCTACGGAGAGTGTTCAGTTGGGTACTGCACGAAGGACGCAATCAACAAGTCAAAGGTCCTGTGCGGCAATCACCTGGCCAGACTGAGGGCCGGACGAGAAGACTGGAACCAGAAGTCGATGTACGAGAAGACCGAGGTCGAGAGGTTCTGGGAAAAGGTTGACAAGTCTGGCCCGATCTCCGACTACGCGCCGCATCTTGGTGAATGCTGGATATGGACGGGATCGAAGACCACCACCCCAGGCGGGAGCCAGTACGGAGGCTTCAGGTGCTTGGAGCTTGGCGGGTCAACGACCTCGGCGCATCGCGTGTCGTACTTTTACGAGATCGGGGTGGGGTCCACGATGGAGGATCACCTGGACCACCTCTGCCGAGTCACGCTCTGTGTTCGCCCCTCGCACCTTGAGCTTGTCCCAATGGCCGAGAACGTAAAACGCGGGATTGGCCCCACCGCCCTCAACGCGGCGAAAACGCACTGCGTTCATGGTCACGAACTGGCGGGTGAAAATCTGTACGTTTGGTCCGGTGATGGCGGGCGAAAGTGCAGAGAATGCCACAAGAAGCATTCGCTGGCATGGGCAAGGAAAAATGCAAAGACAACGAAAGGCGCAAAATGAGCACAGTGAATTATGTCCTCAGCATTGATCCGGGTCTAAGCTCGGGTTTAGTGCTCGGCCACTACACCGAAACCGAACCCTACACCCGTGACGCCTTCTGGCAGATCGAGATGGGGGTTGACGGGTTCCTGGAGTGGTACGAGGAGCACTATGACAGCTTCGGCGGCTGCTGGGTGTTCCCGGACATTGGGGTTGGTATCGGCAATGGACTTATCCAGTCGAATCGCATCACCGTCGTCTGCGAGCAGTTCGTCCCGCTGGCATCCGACCGAGCATTCCGCACGGACGAGCTTGAGCCAATCCGCATCGAGGGCGCTATCACGGCGCTGGGAATTCAGCCGGTGTGGCAGCGTGCCGGGTGCCAGGTCCTTGCTGGTGGCGACACTGCGGCAGAGCGCAAGCGGAACTCGGATGACTTGCTGCGCCGCGCGGGCCTCTGGCTCACTGGCCGGAAGCACCTAGGCATGAAGGATGCCAATGACGCCAACTCGGCGCAGAAGCACGGCATGCACTACATGGGGTTCGACCTGAAGCACGTCCCCACCATGAACGCCTATTTTGGCGGGATCGGAATGTAATGTGCGACAAGAAATCCTACGGCAGCAAGCGGGCCGCGCACTTCGCCGTCACGAAGATGGGCAACTCAATCCGGTGCTACTACCACCCCGGCTGTGGGTGGCATGTGACCAAGGAAAGAACGCCCCGGAATAAGCCTGGAAACTAAACTGGCACAACTAAACCCCCTGGCCTTTGCAAGCCGCCAGGGGGTTTTGTCGTAGATAGGTCACGCTCCTTTCGCTACGGGAGAGGTTTTGGCTCCTCGATCACATCAGAGCCGTCACCCTTGTAGGCGAGGATCGACGTGGCGATTGACAGCACGACGGTTCCGCCCGCGATGGAGAGAATCTGTGCCGGGTCAAGCTCGAAGAGAGCGCCACCAATGAGGCCAGCGGCAAGGAGCGACTGGACGGCGGTTTTGAGGGCACGCTCTGCGGCGTAGTCCCAGAAGGCTAAGGTAAAGTATTTCTTCATGTTACCAGTTTACCTCAACCGAAGATGTGATCTCCTGGCCCTGGTAGACCGTTCGGCCATCGTCAATCTGCACGAGGTCAACGAAGAAATCGTCATCCGTGTAGCGCACGACGGCAACACCTTGCTGCCAGTCCTCATAGACGGTAGCCGGTTTGCCATTCGCGCCAATCGAGCCATGGACTGAGGGCACTGCGCCGTCAACGCGGCAGAGGCAGCCAGGGTTGATCGCCATGGAGCGAATCTTGCCCATCCGGTCCCAGGTCGTGCGCGAGATCGCCTCCAGCCGGTGCGTGTGTCCGAACGCCCGCGAGATGTGCGGAGTCTCACTGAGGTACTTCTGCCCAGTCGAACCGCTGGAGTTCACCTTGGTGCCATGCTCTGCGCGCAGCTTGTTGTTGATCCAGACGTGAGCGGTGGGGTAGGCGTCGAAATACTCAATGCCGAGGTCATCCAGGCGCAGCAGGTTGGGGAGGCTCATGACCGGCCACTCCTCCGGCATCCCCGCACGCTTCAGCCCGAACGCAGCCTTGGCGTTGGCTTCCACGAAGTTCTGCAAGCGCTTGTCGTGGTTGCCCTCGATGAACTTGATCTTGCCATCCGTGGCGCAACGAAGCTGTGCGCCGAACTCATGCGTGCGGTTCAGGGCCATCTGCGTGGTGTTCGCAAATGTAGCTTCCTGGGCAAACCGGCCCTGCTCGGCCATGTCCACGATGTCCCCGATGACAACGACCTGCTCGGGGTTCTCAATCTGGACAATCTGGGTGGCCACGTCGATGGCCCTGTCATCGTGGAACGGGTCAGTAGAGCCGTCGTCAAATCGACGGTAACCAAACTGCGTGTCGCCAAAGAGAATCGACGTGTCCCACTTTCGCGGGGAGCGCGGGGTGCGAGTCAGGGGCTTGATTACAACGGGGGCGGCTGCCTGAATGACCGGCCACGCCGGGTCGCTGCCAGCGCCGGGGGTCCACGTCACCTTGCCCCAGCTTCCCGTCTCGGGATCGCGGATGCTGGCCCCACGAGAGGTGATGGCCGAAACTGGGATGTCCAGGTTGGTGAGGAGATCATCCACGGCCTGAATGGCCTTTGTGTGGAGGCGGTGTCGCCTCACGCTGGTCTCTGAGACGCCGATGAACTTCCCAATCGCAGTGTTGGGAAGTTCTGGGTCGAACGTCTGGCCAGTCGAAAGCCAGATACAAACTGAGCAAGTGCTGGCCTTAGCCATGTAAACCCTCCCGTTACCCGAACAAGACTCGGGGCGTTCCTAGTCTACTACACCTACAAAAATGGCCCCAACGTCAATCACGTTGGGGCCACTAAGGTAGATTTGCGGGCGGTTCGATTGAGCTACTACAACAGTGGCAGCGATGTATCGAAGTGGATTACATCTGTTGCCTTCCACGTGAATGGGTTGGTCGCGTTGGGGTATCCACGTACGCTAGCGGAGCCAGAGACCCTTCTGTAGAACAAGTACAAACCAGCACTACCTCCAAATAGGAAATATCCTTCAGCTTCATCAACCCCAGTGCTAATCATGTTCACGGTGGCACGAACCGCGTTGAAGGATACGTCAACAGTGGAAATGGGCACAGGCGTTGGAAACTCCACCAGGCTCGAAAAGCTTGGCGTGGCGTTGCAGGTAACGTTCCCCCTATATAGAAGCTGGTCACCTGAAATCCTGTACCGCGCTACCGCAGTGGTATTTGTCATGCCAACGATCACAGGGGAGTAGGAGATCCATGGGGTGTTCCAGACTCTCCAAGTGGAACCCACAATAAACTTGTATTCCGTGTTGGTGTCAACCTGGAATCCAATGTCCCCAACTCGCATCCCGGTCTGCGCAGTACGGGCGGCGGCGTTGGCCCAGCGGTATGTGAAAATCTGAGCAGTAGCAACCGCCTCATCATACTGAGTCTCCAGCTTGTTGAGCCGCGCGGCGGAAAGCGGGGTCGTCTGCGTTGGCAGATCGGACCAGGTTTGCTTTGTGTAGACCAAGAGTGCTATCCTTTGTCAGCGTGCGAGCAGAAGTCGCAGTTTCGGTTGTGAGTACAGTCTACCGGGCAGCCCGTGTGGCGACATTCGCAGCGCACTATTTCAGGATTGCCGTAAGCAGTGCCCCAGCGGCCATGACGGGGCTGAGCACAATCCCCACCATGATCGCCGGGTGCATCTTGATCGGCGCAATGGTCGCGGCCTGAGTCGCCTGGATTTCTTTCAGGGTAGAGACCTCTTGCTTGAGCACAGCAATGTCCGACCCCTGGGCGGAGACGGTATCTTTGATCCCCCCGAAGTCCGCCTTTACGTCACTACGAAATTCCTTGAGGTCCCCCCGCAAGTCTTTGACCGCTTCCACAAGTTGACGGCTCACCTCTCTTGATTCACCGATATACACGGCAAAGTCTGTCGTGCTCGTAGAATCCACGCCGTCGCTCATGGCTCTACCTACTTGTCATTCGGATGAGGTCCACTACTTTACCGCCGCGAGGAGTTCGCCCTGCTGCTTGAGGATGGCGCGGGTGATCCGCGGCACCGCGGTGTCGTACGCTGCGGCGAGCTTCACCCAGTATTCCTCATCGAACTCCACCTCGGCGTCGACCACGAGCTTGTCACCGAGTGCGTCGGAGAGGGCGCTGGCCAGCTTGACCGGGTCAATCGCGGTCTCGGCCTTGATCGCCGAGTTAATCAGGCGCTTGTGGTGCTCCATGATGTCCTGCTCCGCCTGGAGAAAGATGTCCGGCTTGGCACCGTTGACGAACGGGCTGTCGAGCTGGTTCGACTTGATTACGCGGTAGAACAGGTTATACACCTGGGGGTTCGGCAGTGCGGTCGCGCCAATGTCGGTGGACAGGATGCCCGTTCCGCTAGTGAGCCAATACAGCTTCATGTCATCTTCCGTTTCGATTGAGGTGTTGGGTAAGGGGGCCTGGCTGGAGCCGGTGATCTTCGACCCGGCGTAGTTGTCGGCCCAGCCCATGATCCGTGCGCCCTTGGCGCGGGCGTACGCCTCGGCCGAGTTGACGCCCATCGCGGTGCCCCAGTATTCGCGCTGGTTCGACGCTGCGCTGAGCATGTTGTAGCCGCCTGGCGTGAGGGTGACCCCGACGTGGCCGTTGTTCTCCCCGGCGATGTCGAAGAAAATAAACGCAGCGGCGGGTGCCTGGGACAGGTCCGTGTTCAGCCAGCCGGATGCCATCGCGGCCCGGTAGGCCGAGGTGCGGTAGTAGGGGAGCAGGAACGCGCGCACCAGGAACGAGCCGCACTTCTGGTCCCAGGTCTCCGGGTTGTCGGTCTCCACCCCGCCATCCGGGCCGCCGCCTGGACTGCTTGGCTTTGGGTGGGCTTGCGCCCAGGCGATGCCCTCGGCGAGTGTTCTGGTCATGGTGTCCTTTTACGGGGTGATGGCGCGGAAAGTGAGTGTGGCCACTTCGGTTTTTGCCCGGCTTGGGTCCTGTCACTTGACATCTAACTAGTTTACCACTTCGGCAATTAGCCAATTCGGGCGATCCTGACCGACGTATTCATGTTGACCGTTGCGCCCGCAGTGAAGAAATGCTGGAAGTAGACCAACTGATTGGGTGCAGTGATTCGCACGGATGGGGCTGACAGGCTGCCCCGATCCTCACCCACATTGATCGAAACTCGTTGGGTGTCACCGGCGCTGGCGACCAGTGACAGGTCAAGAAAGGAACGACCGGAGGCACCTATAACACCCACGGTATTGCTGACTGTCGAAATTGCGTAAATACCGGGGTCTACGATCTTCAGAATTCCATTGCCAGCCGGAACCACAAAGGTTGAGTTTGTCGACTTACTGCCATCCAGGGTTAAGTTGCCGGAAAAGGTGAGCGTTCCGCTCGGCGTAGACGCGGTTGCGGTAAACTCTGCATACGATAGTTGTAACCGCCAGGCATTGCTGTCGTAGACGTATTCAGACTTGGAATCAGTCTGGTAGCCACGCGACCCCTGAGCCATGCCGGTCTGCGCACCCCGCTCGCTGGCGTTTACCCATACATAGTCAAAGCGCTCACGGTTGGCGAAAAATGTGTCCAGGTTGGATGCCTCGGTTGCGGAAATCCCAGCCGCGCTATAGGCCGTATAGTCATCGGCGTACCAAACACCGTTCAGCGTGAGTGGCATTAGCGCTTCGCCCTCATCAGGGTTGCTACGAACCCCTCAAGCGCCTTGATTCGATCAAGTGCATCATTCAACTCCTGCGTGGCGTCGGCCTTCCATTTCTGGTCGTCGCCCATTGGCTTAGTCGTTAGCATTCTACTAGTATATCAAGCCCGTAACTAGCGGAACCGAGGGGTACGCCTCACGCCAGTTCCGGTCCCGCACTGTACTGTAAATGCCACTCGGGAATAGCAGTTCACTCGGGAACTGCGTGGTTGACGGGTAGCGTGCTGGGAGCAGGTTTCGAACGACGATGGGGTACTGCATCGGTCGAATGCTTCCGTCAACGCAGCGATAGTCCGCCCAGTACGCGTCAAAGTCGGCCACCTTTTTGCCATCTGCAATCCACGGCTCACTGTGCGCCCGTACCGTGTTGAACCCGACTGCCTTTATCTCGCACGTATCGCGGGTTAGCGACACTGACATAACGCGGTACCCCGCATTGCCGTATCGAATCAGCGAGCCGACTGGGTATGGGTTTTCGATGTCTGTTCGTACGGCGAATGAAATTCCTGCGCGCACGCCACCGGCCTGCTGTGCTGCCCAGTTGCCACGATCCCACGCGGCGCTATCCTTAGTCAGGAATGGATTGTCAACAGTTCCGCCAGACTCCTGGGTGATGGTTGACTCACTTGCGCCAGTGCATATACGGATCGACCGGGGTGCAATTCTCATGCCCTCGCCGTATACTCTAATGTTGCTGATTCGCCAGGGCGTTGGTGCCCCAACTGTGCGCGCCCCACCGCCGTTTATGTAAAGCGCCAGCCTGGAGCCATCGCCGCTAGGGGATGCCTGCACGATGCCGCCAAAGTTGCTGACTGCAAAACCCTCATCGTCAGTAATGGAGTACGTTACCTGTCGGGCGGAGGTCACCCATCCAGGCACGGTAACTTCCGCGAAAACTTCCTCACCGGGGTTGATTGAGAATGACCTGTCGCCGTCGTCAATAAAAGATTCATAGAGGGTCAAGTTGTTGATGGAGTTCACCATGGTGGTCACGCCATAGTTGATGTCAACGTATCGCGCCATGCCCGATGTCTCGATGCTGCTTCCCACCCCTCCAATCGTATCCTCAACTTGCAAGAACTGACTAGCTCCTGGGGTTAGGCCATTGTAGAGGTCGGTGAAGGTAATCGTATCGCCACTCACTGCCGCCGTAATGGTGAACGCCGCGCACAGCATCTTCAGGTACTCCCACCCCGACCCGGTGTACGGGGGGAAGGGGCCGGTGTATGAGAGCGCGACGACGTTCCAGGCCAGCTTGCTCACGGGGACGTAGGAAGCGGTGAATCCAGTGTATGAGTTGCCGACCGGCGCGCTGGTGATGAGTGCGAGGTAGTCCCAAATGACACCAGCACCGGCTGGACGCGCGAGCGTTACCTTGCCCCAAATCGTGTCCCTGGGGGCCGCCAGTGATGTAACTGAGGCGACTAGCGGGGTGGCTGGCGCACCTGGAGCAAAAGCATACGCAGAAACCTGGTAAGGGGAAAGAGTGCCTGTTGTGGTGTGTCCAATTACAACCCCGAACTCAATGATCCCAGAGGTAAGGCTGGCAATCGAAATCGAATTCGTAATGTCCGTAGTGACGCCAGCGTTCCGGTAGCGGAGGTCAACTTTCAGCACCTTTGTCACGCCATTCAGCATGATTACGGCAGTTTTCCCCGTAGAGGTATTCGAGCTATCTGGGCCAGTTACAAGCGTCAGTGTGGAAATGCTGGCAGTATCCAGCTTGGCCCTAAACCTTAGGCGGAGCTGATTAGAGCCACCAGGGATCGGTGTTGGTAGGTCGGCAACCAGTGCGCCAGTCTGCCGGTACGGGCCATCGTCCCACCCTGCCCATTCCTTCACAACTGCCTGAGTTGCCAGTTGCGTCCCATTCCCGTCCGCGCTAAAGCCAGACTCGTGCCCACGCAGCGACCAGTAGCCAGTGTCCGGGACGCCATACCCCGTGGTCGCCGGGAGTGGGCTGAGCGCATACATCTGATTGAGGAGGTCCACGGCTCCCGATGCGGCCCCCGAGCGAACCATGGGAATGGATTTCCGGGGCAGAAGCCTGGAGTCGATACCGTAGGAGGTTGCCTTCAGGTTGGCACCATTCAGCCCAACCGAGAGGATATTGCCGTTCGTGACAAGCACGCCGCCGTCTGCAACGATGGGCTTGTTTACGAGCAAGTCGGACTCATTGCGTGCGATGGCGCTGAATGTCGTACTGGAAACGCTACCGCTGGAGTCGCCAACGACATGCGGCGTCGCGCTGGAGGTTTGCGACCAGCCGGTGTAGATGTCGCCAATGTCCGGGTGACCCTCGTACTGGTCCCCACCGGGAGGTGTTACCTTCAGGCTCATTTCCAGCCACCAACCTCAATAAGGCTCGTAGAGAGACCCTTGTAATGGACAGGTTTGTTCCGCTCGCGGTCTACGATGACGTAGCTTTCCGTCGTGGCCGCATCGGAGAAGACGCAGCCGGTGTTTCCCATGCCGGGGATGTGACGCCCACCCTGCCCGCCGTCCAGGTTTGGTGTGACGCCAATCGGCCAAAGCTGCGCCATCATCGAGGTCATAGGCTCGCCCCCGCTCGGTGCGAACTGGAACGTTGCATGGTCGTAGGTTGACCCACTTACCGGTGTCGTGTTCAGCCGCTTGGACTGATCGAGTGGCAGGTACGGGGAAACCAGGTGGGCCGATGTGGCACCGGTCGCAGTGTTGCCCGCGATGGGGCCAAAGGTGCCGCCCGCGTAATGCGAACTGTACCCCCAGTAGAGGTTGTAGCCGGGCGGGATCGGGATGGTAACCATGTTACGAAACTTTGCCCTTGTTGTCGGCGCACCAGCGTAGTTATTGAAAACCGCAGAGAGCTTGGGGTGCCCGTATGAGTTTGTAGGGGTTGCGTAGAGGGGGTCCGGCAGGCTCAACCGAGTGATCGGGTGCCAGTCACCTTGCGAAAAGAGCGCGGGGGACGCCCAGTGCGGCGGGAAGAGGTTCTGGTCGAAAATCATCGGGTCAGCAAACCAGATAAGGTTGTTCGGGTTTTCGCTCGGTGACAGCAGGCTTGAATATTCATCCCACTGGCCCGTAGCGTATTCGCTGAACACGTCCAGGTTGCCGAGTCCAGCGGCCTCGCGCGCCCCGAAGTCCATCGAATACTCGCGGTGCTTACCGGTCGAGCGTGAGCCGTACCCGCCACCGTTCTCCAGCGTGCCAGATTCAGCGAATCCAACGCGGTTGGCCTGCATCCCGGTTGACGGCACTGGCACCGCCTGGAATTTCTGCTTGTTCCCAAACCACATCGTTGCCATTACTGCATTGCTCCATTTCCCGCAAGGGTTCTGTTCCCACGGTTTGCTGCGCGGGCGATAGACATGTCATCGAGCATGATGTTGTTTGTCACCTCGCGCCCCAGGCGGGCCAGGGACTTCGGACCAAGCTCAACCACTCCACCCATACTACTAGGCGCTGAACTGCCGCCTACGGGGCCACCAGAGGCGAACTGTCGGGGTGCGTGCCCAGAGTTCAGGGCATTGAAGTAACCCGTACCGAACTGTCGCACGCGAGAGGCCTTGATGACGTACTCACCGTTCGACAGGCGCGCCGGAATACTGTCCGACGTACCGGTTCCGGGACCGAAGACCGGGCCGCCCGTGGCCCAGTCGGTGCGAGTGCCAGAACTCTTGAGAACGCCAAGGCCCTTTCCGTAGCTACCGTCCGCAACCTTCACGCCAACCGAAATTGTCTTGCCACTCTGGGCGATCATCCAGCGGTCGAGCCCCGTGGAGGCGGGCGCGGTGTCAACGTCAACCGGCATCTTGATTGGCTTGCTCGCGTACGTCGAGTTCCAGGTGTCCACGAACGTACCAACCGCGCCAGGAACTTCCCCACTGGCCTGCTGGCGCTGGGCGGCAATCATACCATTGACCGCCTCGATGCCTCCGGCCTCATACGCGGCAACAAGGTTAGGGATACCCTCGGTGAAGGTCTGAGCGAACGCCTCTGAGGCCAGGAAGGACGCCAGGCGGGCATTGTCCTCAAGCTTGTTGAGTTCGTCGGTCGCCCCAGTGACGACAAGCTGGGCCGCAGCGGCAGCGAGTGGCGCACCCTCCGGCCCCATCCGGGCAATCTCCGTGACGAATGCGGTTGCACCAGCCGCAGAAAGAATCTGCATGTCGTTCGCCCACGTACCCTGCTTGGCGATCTGCTCGTCCAGCAGGCCCATGAAGTCCTGGATGTTGACGGATGAACCGTCGTAGAATTCCTGCCACGAATCCTTGGAATCGTAGACATCCTCCGACTGCTTCTCAGCCCAGCCGCGTGTCTTATCCTGGACGCGCTGGATCAGGTCGCCGAAGTCAACAAACCCGCTAGAGCCGGACTGAATGTTCTTCTGGAGGGCAGCAAGCTCTTCCGGCACCAGCCCAAGGGCGGTGGCCAGTGTTTCAGCTTGTGCCGCGGCCTCGGCCTGGGCGTCCGCCAGCATCTTTGTCGGGTCGATGGATGCGCTAGCGCTGTCCTTGTAGTCAGCCAGGGCCTTTGTTGCGTCAGGAAAGAGTGACTTGAATGCGTCTAGGTTTCCGCCAGCCTGCTGCCACTTGATTGAGAGTCTTTCCATCTCATCTGCGGCCATTTCAGCGTTGCCCGACTTTGCCATCTCAGCCAGCGCCTCATCGGCGTTCTTTACATCCTTCAGCCCCCCTTCGTCAAACCCTGCAAAGAATCGCTGGAATGCAGCCCCCGCCGCATCTATGCCAGAAATATCCATCTGCCCGAAGTCCAGGTTGTCGAAGTCCTTGGCAATCCGGTCAATGGTGTCGCCCAGCCCGGTATCCAGCCCCTTTGCCGCGTAAACGGTGTCAGCGGCCCAGGACGCGATGTCCGGCAGCACTAGCGCAAGCCCAATGATCGTGAGGGCCTTCAGGGTGGCACCGAGCACCTTGGATGCCAACGCTGCCTTTTCTGCGGACAGGCCGAGCGCGCCAAATGTCGCAGCGCCCGTTCCTGCTGCGACGTTTGCCCCAGCCTGCGTAGCGGTATAGGCGAGGGTCGCCTGGTTGAGCGCAATGACGCCACCCGCCGTCCGGGCCACTGCGCCAGCCACGAGCAGGAAGATTCCGACAAGCCCCATTAGCAGGACGCCACCCTGGAGGATTGTACCCCAGAACGGATCGTTGGCAACATCAGTCAGCGTTTGCAGGAAGTCAGTCGCGCCATCGACAAGTCCGCCGAAAACGGTCCCGCCGTCTGCGATGGCCACAAGGAACTGCTGGAAGTTGTTGGCGAGAAGCTGAAGCTTGGAGGCCATCGTGCCAGCGATGATGCTGTACTGGTTGGCCAGTTCGGTGTTGTCCTGGTAGCCGGTCGCGGCGTCAGCAAAAGCGCCCGTGACGACGCCCTGGGCCTTAGCCAGGCGCATAAGCAGCGGGACATCGCGCACGGAGGTGATACCCAGGTCGTTGAGCGCCTGGACTGCGTTGCCACCCTCGGCGGCGACCCCCTTGAGGAACGCCTGGAAGGTTCCAGCGAATGCCTCCGTCCCCCAGGATGCCTTGAACTGCTCCGCCGAGACGCCGGAAAGCTTGGCAAAGCCGTCCAGCTTTTCGCCACCTGCCGCGATGGCCTTGGACATGAGGGTGAACGTACGGGTGACCGTACCGCGCGAGATTTCAGGTGCAGCGCCGACAGACGCAAGCGCGCCAGCCAGTCCAATTACCTGGTCCGCCGTGAGGCCAGCGAAGGCACCCATCGAGCTAATCTGGGTGGCGACGTTGACGATCTGCGTCTCCGTTGCAACCGAGTTGATACCCACCTTGAGGATGGACGATGCCAGGTTGCTGAATTCGGAACTGGGCACGCCAAGCAATGCCTGGAAGCGGCCCAGTGCGGTACCGGCAGCTTCGGCGGAAAGGTCGGTGGTGGCCGTAAGCTGCGCAACAACGGTGGTGAAGTCTTGCAGGCCGCTGGAGTCGATACCAAGCTGGCCACCGAGTGCGCCGATCTCGGCCAGGGTGCTGGCGGTGACGGGAAGCGTCTGGTTGAGTTCTACGAACTGCTGACGGAGTTCCGCAATCTTGTCAACGTCACCACCCAGGCTGGCGGTACGGACGACGTTGGCGAAGTCGCGCTCCCAGGCGATGCCCGTGGCGAAGATTGCCGTAGCCAGACCCGCCATGGCGAGGCCCGTGACGGTCGCCGTACCGGCCACATCGTAGAGTGCATACCGAGTCGTGGAGAGCGACTGGTTCATGTTCGCGGAGGCGGCGGTCGCCTTTGCTGCCGCCTTCTCCTCATCGTGGAGGTACTGGTTGTAGAGGGCGGTCTGCTTGGAAGCCGTCTCTGTCGCGGCGTTCTGCCGGTTGAATGCCTGAACGTGGGCGTCCCGCTGGCCCAGTGAACGGTCAGCGGCAGCAGCAGCCTTGCCGTCCGTCTCCAGCAGCTTGGTCTTGGCCTTATCCTCGTCATGGAGGTACTGGTTGTAGAGAGCGGTCTGCTGTGACCGCTTGGCCATCTCCTCAGAGTCAGTCCCCTTGGTCATTCCCAGGGTTGACTGAAGCTGTGCCTTCTGAAGGGATGCTAGCGATTCTGCCCACCCGCGCGTTGCCGTCTCGGCCTTGCCAGCGCTGGTTGCGATGCCAGCAATCTTCTTGTCGAGATTGTTGAGTCCGGGGTCGCTGGCCTTCTCGTTGACCCCGGCGATGCCGTTGGCCACTCCGCGCAGCACATCGGTGGCGCTGTCCTGCGCCGTTACAAGGAGCTTGATCTCAAACTGTTCGTCAGCACTCACAGAAAAGCTCCCAAGGTAAATTCGGCCATATAGCCTAGTTTACCCCAGGAGCATCTGTCAAGCTTTGTTCTAAACTTCTTCCAGCCGCTTCTTGCGAGCCGCGCGCATTTCCTCAACCTCTGCTGGCGTCGGGGGCCTTGCCCCCTCGGGTGCATTGGACTCGCGGCCCAGGTTCCCGGTCTGCAAGTCCTCCAGCCACTCCAGCATGGTTGGCATCTCCTCGCCAGGAGCAACATGGGGGTTGGTGGCAAAGAGTTCTTCGCCCGGCTTCGGGGTGCCACGCTTCTCGCGCTCTCTCTGCACGGCTGCATCCGCGAAATCCGTCCGGGCCTCAACATCCCAGTGGACCCGTGCCGACTGAGCAAGCCACATGAGTTGGCCGGAGCTTCCGCTGGTCATGTCCTCGATCACCTGGTATGCCTTGATGAGCGCATAATCCCAGTCCGTCCACTCCGTATCCCGCACGGAGTCTGGCTCCCAGAAGGGGTTCCACCAGTGGCGGTGAATCGCGTAAGTGTCTTGCAGGATGACAGCGGTGGGGCGGCGACCGGTCTTGATCGCCACCCGAATGTCAGAGATGTACTGACGCTGTGAAGGTTGGCCCGTTAGGGCTTGGACAAAAAATCAGTCCCCTGCTCCTCAAACAGCTTCAGGTCGATGGCCCCGGTGAGTTCACCGATGGCGCGGTCAATCTCCAGCGTGGCTTCATCGGGGGCAGTGTCCACCAGTGAAGCCGCAACACCCTCAGCGTTCTCCAGCGTGAGAACCTGGACCGCGCCATTCGGGGCTACGATCTTCTCGATGTAGGCTGCGAAGATCAGGCGTCGCAGGACGGCCTCGCGCTTGAACTCATTCTGTGGGTCGTCGCGTCCATACAGGTCACGGGACAGCGGCACCTCATGCATGGCCTTGGATTTGATGTCGTTCTTCCGCGTCGGGTTGATCCCGCGCAGGTGGATGACATACGCCTTGTCGCGCAGGTCCTTCTTGGCCGCCTCGAAGGTATTCTCCAGGGCGGTGTACGCGTCGGCTGCTTCTCCGGCTGCGTCGGCGTTGCTCACGGCTGACAAGGTGGACAGGCGGGCGAGTTCCTTGTTGATCTTCACGATGTCGCGCATGAGCACTTCGTCCATGTAAACGGTAACCTCGCCCGTGGGCTGGTCGCGGTCGGCCAGAACTTCGCGGATGTCAAAAGTCAGTGTGGGGTTTTCCTCAGTCATAGCACTAATCTTACACCAGCGCAATCTGGGCATACAAAAACCGGCCACCCTCTCGTCTGGAGAAGATGACCGGTCGAATTGTTTTCAGTCTACACCATTAGGTCACGGTCAGTGCGATTGCGGTCCCAGCGGTTCCCGTGTGCGGCCAGGTCGGGGTGATCGTGACGGCCCCAGCGGCGATGGCGCGGACCACGCCGTTCCGGTCCACGGTGGCCTTGGTCGGGTCGCTGGTTGTCCAGCGGAACGCTCCCGAGTAGCCCAGGGTGGAAACCTGACGGCCCGTGATGTAGGCGATGGTCGCAGCCTTGTCACCAACGGTGAGGGCCGGGCCACCAACTACGGTAGCCGTGATGGCAACGGTCGCGCCGACGTACACGTTCGTGGCGATGTCACCCTGCGGCAGGAACGTCACCGTGTACTTGAACGCGTTCTCGCCCACAACCTCATCGGACCAGCCATCGGCCACGACCTTGTAGACGTGCCAGAAATCGCCCGTCTTGGCGTCGAAGTCATCCACTGGGGTAACTGCGCCGTCAATGCGCATCAGCACATAGCCGATGTCGTCCGACTCATCGAACGCATCGAACGTGTTGCTGTGCGGGTTCGTGGCGTCGTTGTACTTGGCCGGGTAGAAGAACGAAATGTCTCCACCGAACTGCGGGAAGCCACGCGTCTGCGCGTTTCCACGGTCGCTCATGGCCGGGTCCGAAATCTGGTTGGACGCCTGGTTCCCGAATGAGAAGTTGCTCAGCGAAACCGATTCGGTCACGTCGAGGGTGGCGTTGATCTCGGCCACGGTGGGCTTGCGCCAGTTGGCAGCAAAGCCGGGCAGCGCCCAGCGTACTGCAACGTTTCCACCAGTATCAAGTCGTGTTTCCATGATTACGCCCCCAGGGTGTAGTTCCAGGCGAACCCAAGGCTCGGATTGAAAAGGAAGTTCTGGGCCACCTTGAGGGTGCTGCCAGATTCGATGGTGTCAGTCGAGAGGTCGGTGTTGAAGCCAACCGACTTGATCTTCTGGCCATTTACGAACGTGGTGTCCTGCGATCCCTGTTCGCCCGTGCGCGAGATCACGTAGAACGGAACGTCAGGGAATGCAATGAAGCACCAGAGCTTGTTGAACAGCGAGGTCAGGTCCACGGTTGAGCCAGCGCCGCCCGTGTTGGCATCGTGCCAGCCGGTGAACTGCGCGGTGAAGTTCTTGAACGTCGGGGTGGACTCGTTGCCGACCGAGCAGAACGAAATCTCGTCGTCGGTGTCGCTACCGGCCTTGACCAGCGAGGTGCCGGTTTCGGTGAGGGCGCACGAGAACAGGTGAACGAACTCACGGTCATTCAGTTCAGCGGCGGTCGGTGCGGCTGGGTTGGCGAATGCCGAAGCATAGGCGAGTGCCCAGGTCTGCGAACTACGTGTGAGGCGGTCAGCGCTCATTTCTTCGCCTTCTTGTCTTCGGTGGACTCAACAACGGGCACGCGCTCGCCGTCCTCCACGGTGTAGGGCGGCGCAAGAACTTCATTCTTGGCCTTGTCAACACGGACGTAGACCTTGCCAAAGACCGGGTGGGCCAGAAGGCGCTCCGCGATCTCGGCAACCACGCCCGACACGGTGTTCCGTGCGAGTACGAGTTTGGACATAGGTGGGTTTTCCCTTTCCGGAAAGGTTACCTACCTAGTTTAGCATGCTTATACCACGAGCCTGGCTGCGTGTCAACCAGAAACGTTGGTGACGTTTACCATGAGCCGGAAGCTGCATCGCGCAATGAAGAACGCCGGGCGCGCGTTGGCATCCGAAACCTCGAACACGAGTCCACCGGCAGCCTTGGCCAGCGGCCCGCCGTCCACGGGCTTGTAGCCCAGCATGGTGTCCATGGCACCGGCTGCGCCCCAGACCACCTCACGGGCCTCGCTCGGGGTGGCCCCGATGCCGAACATGTCCACGTAGGTGAACATCTCATCCCGGCGCGCCCCACCCATCGCCTTGCCGCCGCTGGTCACGCTCGCGTCGTTGAAGCGCACCAGCGCATACTGCTTGGCCCGGTTGTTCAGGCGCAGAACCGTCTCGGCAGTGGGTACGTCCGTGTCGTAGACCTCCCAGGCCATCGTAGCTTTCGCGTGGTCAAGGATGTCCTGCTGGGTGTCGTAGAGATTGAGGGTCATCGTAGGGCTTCCTTTATGGCTTCGCGGACGGCTTTCCGCAGGTCATCGTCCGCGATGTCGGCGGCGTCACGGAGCGCGAACGTCGGCTCGATGAAGTCACCGTGCATGAACCCGCTGGAGGTCTGGAGTTTGAAGTAGAGTTCCTTGGCGTCAAGGAAGCCGAAGCGCCCGGCCACCTCATTGGCACCCTTCGTCACCTCACCCTTGAACGCGTCAAGCATGGCGTTCGTATCAACACGCCCAGCCTTGCCCGACTTGGCGGTTCCGCGTGTCGCGGTGAATTCCTTGGCGTTCAGGACGGCAGCCTGGATAACAACGTGCATCGCTTCAGCGGCGCGCGCCATGATCTGCTTCTCAATCTTCTGCGCGATGTTGCTGAAGTAGATGTTGATGTTGCGGGGGCTTTCAACCACCGTGATGCCCACTACTGGATCACCCAGCTATTACCCACCTGGACGATGTTGTAGTTCGGCTTGGCCTCGGTGTTCACCGTGGTCTCGATGGTGCGCTCCCACGCCATGCTGGAGTTCATGGCCGACGTGACGATGTGGGCATATTCGGAGATGTAGGGGTCAGGGTACTCGCGCCCGGAGAGTGCCTGCGGGATCACGAATACCTCGAAGTTTGTCCCGATGTCGGGCAGCGGGCCGTCCTCGGTGAAATCCACCTGGAACCGCACGGTTCCCACGACGGTAGGGTTTCCCACCTGGGGCGAGTTCAGGTCCTTCCGGTACGGCTGGACGCGCGCGAGACCGGACCAGACGATGACCGGAAGCGGCTCGGTGATGCGCGGGTCGATCAAGACAATGGTTGCGGTCTGAAACATTCGTACAGGCTTACGCATTTCATGGCTAATCGCCATCATATCCATGGCTAGCCCACCGGAGAACAGCCCCACTAGCTGCACCGGCAAGTCGAGATGGGCCAGGCCGCGAGTTCGGGCTTGCAGTGGCAGCGCGGTTGCTCGGGGTAGACGATCTCGAAGATGTCGGCGGAGGCGCGGATGTCGTCGCCATTGGCCGAGTTATCCAGGTCCAGCGCGAGCTTGCGCATCGCCTCAGCGACCGCAGCGTAGTCCACGCTCAGGTCGTCCGTGCGCCACTTACCGAGCAGCATCACCTTGGCGACGGCGGCAGAGCGAATGGCCTGGGCGGTCGCGCGCTTGACGTTGCCGAATGTCAGGAGCATGGATTCGAGGGCGGCGTCTGAGTAAAGAACGTAGCTGCCGGTGACGCCGTTGGGCGGGTCGATCTGCACCGGCTCGTCATCGCCCAGAATGCTGCGCATTTGCCCCACGGGCGTGGTGGAGACAAAGGGGTACACGCCGATATTGGAAGCCATAGATACAGTCTACAGCAGGCACAAAAGTAGCCCGTGAGATGGAGTTCTAACCTGCCGAACGAACGAGGAGGAAAATTCGGTGGTGACTCTACATCTCACGGGCCATGGGAGCGCCTTTGCGCCTAGCTACAGTGTAGCACGTCCCTAGGCCATAATCCCAGCAGCCTTGAGCTTTGCCAGCAGGTCATTGTAGGCGACCACGACTGCGGGCAGGTCTGCAAACGTCACGGCTGCGGCAATCGTTGCGGCTTTCTTGACTGTACCGGCTGCACCCGCAGTGGCGAGGGGAACTGCGGCGGCGGGGAGTGCGCCGACAATGACGAACGGCTGCGGGGCAGTGAGGCCAGCGGGGAGCGTGGCAACCTGGGTGACAGTGATGGGTTTCGGCGCAAGGGCCATGGGTTGAATCCTAACGTTAGGGTAAAGAACTAGTCAGTCCAGTTTAGCAGGTACGACAAAACCCCCGGTCAATGTAGCAACCGGGGGTTTCGCTCGGACTAGCTAGGCTTACGCCAGGCCGGTTCCGCTCGACCAAACGATGGCATCTTCGGAGAAGATGGCCGCGTTGGTGAACTGGCGGAACTTGAGGTCGATGCTGTCGTTGTCAAACGAGTACGCCTGGAACGGGCTGGACGACGCGCCGCCAAGGATGGGCGAACCATTCCAGTTGGACACGTAGACCTCGGGAGCCGAGTAGCCTGCAAGCTGCACGCGAACCAGAGCCGGGATTTCCGTGGTTCCAGATTCGGGCACCAGGTACCAGAAGCCATCGGCGACGAACTCCGACTCGATGACGCCCGCGATGCGACCCAGGGAGTCGAACGAGCGAATGGCCGAAGCGTTGTAGACCAGCGAACCATCCTGGATGGTGGCCAGGCCGCGAGCGAGGGCAATGGACAGTTCCACATCCTCGGCGGTTCCAACAGGAACGACGACGCGGAAGCGCGTCGGCACGGGGACCGAGTTACCGTCAGCATCCTTGCGCTGACCGACCTGGCGGATGGCCGCACGGAATGCAGCACCCGAAGCCGGGGCGTTGATCGGGACAGTTCCACCGGCGATGGGGTCCTTGCCAGCCTTCAACTGCGAAGCCGACGTAACGCCGTCGCGCAGTGCGCGGAAGACTACGTACTGGTCAGTCTTGCGGCCAACCTTGAGCATGTCAGTCGGGTAGCGGTTGATTAGGCCGAACGGGTCGTTGCAGCCACGCTCCAGTGACCAGCCCATCTTGAATCCGCGCTTCTCGACTGCAAGCGAGGTGTCAAGCTGGGTGTAGCCAAATGCGTACTGGTACGTGTCAAGCTCGGGCACCTTGGGCGCAATGCGCTCGCCGTCGTTGTCCTTGCCGTTCTCCAGGTTGGCGAAGTTGGTCTTGAGCGCGAAGAACTGAATCGGATTGAAGTCCGGGACCATCTCCGTCTGGACGATGGGGCTGAAGTCAGCCTCAACTGCATCGTACTGCGGGAGGTTGCGCAGGTTCACCAGGGCGGTGAAGGCGTGCGGAGCATCCGAAGTCGAAAGCGACTCTTTCAGGTCAGTGCGAGCACGCTCACCAGCGTAGCCACCGAGACGGCCACCCTCGATCATGTCGGCCATTGCGAGGGCCTTGCGCTCGTTGACGAATGGGCTGACGGTCAGGCGACCGTTTGCGGTAAGGTCGAGGGCCATTAGAGGTTCGCTCCAATCAGAACGGGGGCGACGCCAGCGACGATAACACCGTCGTCAATGACACCAATCTTGGTCGCGCTGGCCGAAGCGAGCGTGATCGTGAACGGGGTTGCGTTGAGGCGGTAGACCGCAGTTCCCGACGCGGTACCAGCAGTGCCGGTTGCGGGGTTCGTGTCGCCATTGACGACAGTAGCCACGGGGATGAGCCAGGAGCCATCAGTTGCAACGGTGGCAGCGTTGGGCTTGTTGCCCGCGCCGCCGTTCGGGACGGTTCCACCGGTAACGCCGGGGATGTTGGCTGCCGTGGTGGAGTCACCACGAGCGGTCAGCGTGTAGCCAACCTGGTTACTGATCGGGTGCAGGACAACTGTGTCGGCCTGGGTCCCAGCGGCAACCGGCCACTCGCGAGTCTTGGACTCGGTGTACTTCTTGAACATCTTCTCAGCCATTAGCCGAACACCTTCCCAAGGTCAACTGCGGAGGTGGCAGTTGAGCGGTCTCCGTAGACGCGACCCTCGGTGACTACGACCTTGGCCTCAGCCAGGATTTCGTCGCGGAGTGTGCTCTCGGTCTTGATGGCGTCCTCGATGGTAGCGCCAGACTTGACACTCTCCAGTACGCGCTTGCGTCCAGCCTCAGTGAGTTCGCTCTTTACGAGCTTGTCAGCAGTCTCCAGCGCGTCAACCTTCGTGGCGTCTGCGTCGGCAACCGACTCTGAGAGCTTGACCATGTTGTCAACCTTTTCGCCCAGCAACGTATTGCTAGCGATAAGGCCCTCAATGAGAGCTTTGGTAGCCTCATCCATAGGTTTCGCCTCTTCTTTCTTTTTGTCGGTAGCTGCGGACGCAGAACCGTTCCCCGCTTGCGCGGAAGCTTTTGCTGACTCATACAGCTTTTCGCTCAATCCCGAACCGGCCAGGCCGGGGAACGATACGAGGTCCACGCCGTTCTGAACGTCGGGGATGAGCTTGGTAACGTTGCCGTCCTCATCGGACTCACCGAGCATGTAAATGCTCAGTCCGGCGTGAGGGCCAACCTCATCGAGAAACGCTTCCCAGTGGGAGAACGGCTCCAGTTCGCCAACCAGTCCAACGCCATCTTCATAGACAGCGCCGTCCGGGTAGGTTCCGATCATGTCGCGGACCTTGCGGGCCGGGTCATGCTCCAGGAACGCCTTAGCGCCCGGAGCGAGCGCTGCCGGGCCGAACTCGCGCAGCATCTCTTCGGAGTAGAAGCCACTTGAACCCTGTCCGGGAGTGGCGAGAACTGCGCGCCAGCGCTTGCCGGACTTAGCCGGTGCGGCTGCACTCTTTTCAACGAACAGTTTGGTTGTCATCAGTTTATCTTACCACAGGGGTTGACAGGGACCTTAGAGTGACCTAAGATGCGCCGTCCGGGTCGATCCGGTCGAGCATTTCGCCGAACCGAGTCAAGTTTGCAGCAAAGCTCGTGGCGAATTCCTTGGTGATGTCATCCGCCTTCTGCGAACTGCCCTGACCCGCGTTGGCCGCGCTCGACTGCCCCTGGCCGGGGGCCATCCCGCCACCATTCGCAGTAGCATTCGGGCCACCCTTGGTGTCCGTGTCAACGTCCTTGCGGGCAAGGCTGGAAGCCACGTTCGGGATCAGAACGTCAGCGGGAATCTCGCCGATCTCGTCACGGCCCCAGATATCCTCAAGCTGCTTCTTGATCTGCTCCGGCTCGTAGAGTCCTGATGACCACTTGAGCATGACGGCCTGCGTGCGGCGGTACTGGGCAGTTTCGTCGTCCAGCGAGTCGAACCAAATCTCCGGGTCCTTCGCGCCCATCCAAATCAGAACCTCGCGGTCGATCTGCTTGTGGAACTGGCGACGTGACATCGTGGCATCCTTCTCGGGGCCGGAGAGCGTCTTACTTGCTCCGTAGCTGGAGCCAGCGGCGCTCGGGTCCGACAGGATCGAGATGACAGACACCTCGATGCTGGTAGCAGCAAGCGCGGCCAGCGGGCGACCAGAGGAGAAGTCGTAACCCTTACCCGCTGTGGACAGCGCGGTGAGGTCGTTGGCCGCGCCAACCAGCGCGGTGCCACCCGTGCCGCGTCCGCCGATCTTCATGCTGGCAGAGTCGGCACCGGCCTGCGAGTTGACCTTGGCCACGTAGGCAAGCTTGGCCATCGAGTCGGACATGATCTTGCCCGACTGAATGAACTCAACGTACATCCGAACCCAGGCGACCATGGGCAGCGCGTCGGGCACGCCGTACGCCCAGCCGGTCACGCCATTGACGGGGGTGGAGCCGAAGATGCGAGCGGTCTCGTTGACCTTCTCGTTGTTGCCGTCATACGGAACCCATTCGGTTCTGCGTGCGGCATGCAGGTTGGTGAACACCCACTCAGACTCCATCCTGGCTTCCTTCACCCCTGGCTTGTAGCTTTTGTAGGTGTGTCGGTAGGCCCAGACCTGGGACGGGTTCTTGGGGTTCCGCAGGTCAGCGGTAATGCGCGAGATGGGGAGTTCCTGAAGTGTGAAGTTGTTGTCGTCACCGATCCAGAGGGCCATGGAGTCCGTGTAGAGGCAGGATTCGCGGCGCTCGCGGGCGCTGGAGCCAAAGAACTGGTCCTGGTTGATCGGGTCGTCAATGCGCTTCTGGACGTTGGTGCCCTTGCCCTGCTTCGCGCCCTCGATGTTGCCGTAGTGGATTCCACCCGACCAGACGTTGTTCGTTCGGAGCTTGAGGCCGCGCTTGACTAGCCCGTTCAGTCCAACCAGGTTTTGCAACTGCTTGGAGGACTCCTGAAGCTGCGTCAGGGTTGGGCCTTCGTCGTCATCCGCGAGGGTGTTCAACGCGGCCCAGCCCCGGTTGTCCATGAGCAGGTCGAGGTTCTGCATCGTCTCAGTGAGGCGACCGTCAAGGTGCTTGTACCGCTTGCTCATATCCGTCAGGTGGCCAGCAAGCTCGGCTTTCGTCTGTCGCATAAGCTGGGATTCAGTGAGGGTACGCAATTCGGCCATGATAATAGTCTAACAGGCGGCAAAAAGCAAGAAATAGGCTGACTAAACGACGGGCATCCCCGCGCCGCGCATTTCTGCCCCCATGATCTCCCACGGGTCGTACACCACCCGGTCACCCGGTCGCAGGTGTCCCAGCGGGTTGTCGAGCAGGGCCGAGAGGTCTGCTGCCGCGTAGACCGCAGCATCCGCGTAGTCAGGGGAGCCGACGCCGCGCTTGCGCATGTCCTCTTTGGACTCAATCAGCATCTTCTGCACGCCCTGCTTCGGGAACTTCGTCTCGATACCCAGAAGCTCCTCTTGCAGCTTGCTGTCTTCGAGGTCAATGTCAATCAGACCCTTGCTGAGCCGGGCTTGGAAGTCGGCGTACCACCACGCGCGAGCGTTGTAGTACCGCAGCTTCTCGGGAGAGGGGTTGCCACCGATCATCTCAATCACCAGGTAGCGGTTGTTGGCAAGCTCCACCACGCGGTCGGCAATGGGGCCGCCAAGGCCCGAGCCGTCAATACGAACCTGGGTGACACCGAGCGCCATCGCGTGCTCGTGAATCTTGTCAGCGGTGCGCATGGCGTTCTTTTCGTTCCAGGCGTCCACGAACCGCAACTGGTTGGCGTCGGCCCACTGGCCATTCTTCTTGATCGACCCGGCCTGGAAAGAGTAGACCGTGTTCATGTCGCCCTTTTTCGAGCGCGACACGTCAACGCCCAGGACCGGCAGCGAGTCGGTGGAGAGTTCCACGTCGCAGTCCAGGCCACACGCCATGTCCTCCGGGGAGATGAGCGTCGGCCCCATGTCCCAGGCGAACTCGCCCAGGACGCGCGAGATGTACTCGGCGTGCTTGATGCCGTAGTCGCGAATCTTGTCATCCACGTACGACTGGTCAACCAGGGTTTCCAGTACCTCGATGGGCATGCCGAAGCCGAATTTTTCATTCGGGTGACATTCACACTTGCCGCCACCGTGGAAGTTGGGGGAGTCGAACACGGAGATCGTGTGCAGCGACCAGGTGCCAGTGTTTTCCTTGAAGATTTGGCCGACGTACGACAGGGGGTTCGTGGGGTTGCAAATGAGGAACCGGCGCGAGGTGGCGTTCGACGTGATGTTGGCGAGGTCACCAATCAGCTTCTCGCCCAGGCCCACAGCCTCGTCACCCACGGCCAGAACGTAGCGCGCGTGGATACCGGACATGGTGTCGTCCTTGCCCTCTGGGGGCTTGGTACCGTAGCCGAGTTCGATGCCGCTCGGGAGCTTCCAGTGCGCGTCGGACGTGATGTAGCCGGGCAGCGCGTGGTCGATGATCTTGTCACGGTAGCGCGCTTGGGACATGGCCCACATGCGCCGGACTTCTCGCCAAACTACGGCGTTGATCTGCTTGGTTGAGGGCGCAGTGGATACCACAAAGCAGCCACCTGGCAGGTTCCAGCGGGTGTCGATCCACCAGCAAATGAGCACGCCAGCGACGAACGACTTCCCGACCTCGTGGCCAGCCTTGACGGCCACGTTCTTGTCAGTGACGACGGCCATTGCCACTTCGCCCTGCTGTGGCCACAACTGGATGCCAAGGTGGTCCCTGGCCCACATGACGGGGTTATTGAAGTAGAGGCGCGAGCGGGCCTGCATCTCAAGCTGGCGCAGGACGCCGGGCATGAGTGTGTGCAGGTAGGCGTTATCCATCGAAGCGCTTCTTGTCCAGTTCTACGGTCTCGGCGAGCGATGCGACGGCCAGCGGCAGCGCTTCCTGAAGCACCTCGAACACCTCGGCCTCTTCGATCTCGGAGTGGCGTTTCTGAAGCTCCAGCAGTGTCATCTCGAAGCCAATGGCGATGGCTGCGCCCATTGCGGCAGCGTGGCGTTCGGCCACCCGCATCATAGACGCCTCATTGCCCAGACTGGCACTCGCGAGGAGTTCGGCGGTCTGCTTGACCGAGCGAGCGAACGCCCCGGCCTGCGTGTCAGAGACAAAGCCCTGCATCTGGGACTTGAGCTTGCCAAGCAGAAAGTATGAGTCCTCGATGAGGAGTTTTTGCTTCTCGACATAGGAGAAGACATCGCGCGACTTGAGGATGTCCCGCACGCGCTGAACGGCCTGAGCCGGGGTTACGACACCCTTTACGTCAGCGGCCATTTCTTCAGCGCTACGGTTCAGGCTCGCAGACACAAGTAACTGTGAATCGACCGGGCCAAGACCACCGCCCGCAGTGAAATTCAATACTTCTGTCATGCCTACAGCTTACCGGACGCAGAAATGCCCCTCCAGGCACATGGCGGAGGGGCATTTCGCAGACGGAGGTTTTATTTGGGAATTCACCCACCAGACCCCCATGGAAACTGGATTAGTCAGCCTACTAGTTGCCGGACCTGTGCTGACAAAAGGTATCCGGTTAGGATTTGAAAGGGTGGTCAGGGTTTCGACCACCACCGGCTAGTCAGGTAGCTCATTGAGTACACCCATTTGCCGGACCACTGGTTTGCCCCGCTAAGGGCGAGCCGCTAAGCTCCCAGCGTGCCTTATGCCGCGACCCTGACGGGAATCCGCATTATTCAGCCACTCTCCAAAACCACCGTCGCGGTCTTGTTGCTGAAAGCCTACCACACTTTTTTTGCAAAGAAAAACCCCGCCACTTTTGGTGACGGGGTAGCAGTGGGATTGCCAGCCTGTATGCGTTTGGGTTTCCTAGCCGCCGCTATTCAGATTGCTGAATCAGTGTATCACGAATCACGATTCAGCAAAAGGTATAGGACGATGAGGAGCAGGATGATCGTCATGCGAACACCTTGAACCAGCCGTGAACCGCTTCACCCAGTACGCTGGCGGCGATCCAGATTGCGCTGTAGATCACGGCATTCGCGGTAACCTCGGCCAGGATCGGGTGCATCTTCTCTAGGCCAGGGTCCGCAAGGAAGCGGGAGACGGCGATGATGCCACCCACCAGCAGCAGAATCGCCAGCGTGTCCAAGATTGCGAATACTAGTGTCATTTGGTCCAAAGCTCTTTTCCGTCGTTGTCGTACCACTTGCTCGGGTCATACTTGGGCACTTCTCCCTCTGCGTAGTAGAATCTGCGCTCCGATGCCGCTTCGGGCTTCACTGCGGCGGGCGGCGTTTTCGGGGGTTCGACCGGCGAACCGAAGTGAACCAGCGGCTTCGCGGTGCGGTCGTACATCCACTCACCGCTGCCGTCACACATCCTTCACCGTCAGGAATTCGACGCACAGGGTCGTGTACTTTTCCTTTGCCATAATCTCCGCGATTGTGCCCGCTTCAATGTAGTTCACATCAGTCGAGATTGTTGCCGTATCCCACAGGACTTCGGCCCCGTCAATGCTGGCGTTCTTCTCGGCCCGGTCAATTGCGGTCTGGAATGCCCGCTCGACTGCACCCCGCGTGTGTCCGCTGATGTCAGCGTAGCCTGCCACGGTGTCTGTCTTCTTGGTCATGCGGCCACCCACTCGACCATCGGCCACTCGCTGCTGATCGTTTCCGTCTTGGCCAGCGCGGCAGCGCTCTCCTCGGGGTCGATCATCGCCTTCGCTTCCTTGATCTTGTAGATGCGGAAGCTGTCGGCCTGCTCGCGCTTACTGGCCTTGGTCTTCGCGTGAATCGTGGCCAGCGGCATGTCCTTGAGGCGCGGGTGCGTCAGTAGCTTGAGGGCCACCTGGCCGGTCATGACACAGTCGGCCTCGGCATCGTGCGCGTCCTCCCGCACGGCCACACCGTAATGCTTCGCGGTGTCCACCAGCTTGCGGCTGCCCTTGCGGTACTTGTCGATGGCCTTGTCGAGCACGAGCGGGTCGATGACGTAGCTTGGCGCGCGGTTGCCGCTGGGGAAGCCGTGGCGGCGCATCTCACGGTCCAGCAGGGTCAGGTCGAACGGCGCGTTGTAGATCACCACGGGGATGCCCTGGCGGTCGTAGATGTCAAGCCGCTGGGCGATCTCGAAGATGGCCTTGCCCACGTCCTTGCGACCCTCCGCGCGCATGCGCTCCGTCGTAATGCCGTGAACCTCGGCTGCGCCGTCTGGAATCTCGCCACCGAAGTCAATCAGCCAATCGTGCTTCTCGATCAACTCGCCCTGCATGTTCATCAGGCCCGCGAATGCCGTCACGATGTGACCATTCTCCAGGTCGGTCCCATCCGTTTCCGTATCGAAGACCGCAATCTTGTCTACTGTCGCCATTACTCGGCCACCTTTCTGTATGTCTTCTCGAATCCGGCGCGATTGCGGGGCTGCCAGGGACCACCGTTGAACATGGCAATGTAGTCGCCAGTCCGCGCGGGGAACGCATTGTCGAATTGAATCATCCAGTAGTCACTCCGGTCTGGCTGAATCCTGTCGAAGACGAACTCACCACCAACCAGCGTGGCCAGTTCCTCGGCCTCTTGGTGCGTGAATAGCCCGCCGAAAAAGTGGGCCTCAACCTTCTGGGGGATTACCTCGTACTTAGTCAATGTTCTCTCCTGTTTCTGTCAAAACCCTGCTGCGCGGTACGCCCAGGTAGTCAGCCAACTGGAAGGTGCTGCAATCCTCCAGTCTGACTCCACCGTGTGGCGAGTTGGCCATGATGCGCCCATACACTGTCGGGCTGGTCTCCGTCACCGGCTCAACCAGCCGCTTCGGGGTGTCCGCTAGGCTCGCGTCCGGGTCCGCGCCGCGCTGGCGCTTGAGTTCCTGCGTGAGTTCCTTCACCGCGCGGGTGAGGTCCGAAGTCTCGCTCAAGCTAATCCTCCTCTTTCACGAAACGTCCGTCTTTGAACGTCCTTGATTTTACAGTGTCATCTAGCAGGAAGTCAACATAAGAACGCGTTGCCTCTGCGATGATCTCCCACGTCTCGGCCTCCTCGCGGCACTCAAACGGGACATACACCTCGTTGTCCACCAGCATCTCGTAGATCGAGGTCTCCCCGAACTTGCTGTCTACGGACAGGATACGCATGGAGTGAGTCTTGCCGCCGATGTTGAAGAACACGCCGTCAGTCACTTTGCCTCATTCCCGAAGTAGTAGGCCAAGCTTCGCGCGTGCGCGTCGGACGCGCCGGAGCCACCCTTGGGGGGAATGGTCGGCATGTCTGACCTGGCCTTTTCAATCGCTCGGGAGACGATGGCACTGGGTGTGCGCGCATCCAGTTCGGCCTGAAGCACGCGCACGGTCTGCAAGTGCTGTGCCGCCAGGCCGACGTAGCCGTTCCCGGTGTCGCTCACGTAAATGCGGCGGTGCTTGCGAATCTTGCGCTTGATCCACCACTTGCTTGCCTCGCGGAATGGGCGGTCAACGCCTGGGGTTGTAGTCATGCCCATGAGCCTACACCGTCTCGCCGCGTCGGGTGAGTTCCGTGCGTATGGCGGTCAGCCGGTCATTGGCCTCGCGGCACTCGCTCCGCCAGGCGGCGGGGTAGGCGTCCCTCATGAAGGCGCTCCCCTGCTTCCGCCATACGCGTTTCAACTGCCGCGAGGCCATGCGCTTGAGCTTGCGGGTGCTGTGCTTATTGGTGCTCATTACTTCTCCTCATTCTCGGGGAACCCGGCGCGACTGGCCACGGTGTAGCAAGTGTTGCCGGTGCTCATGCCGGGGTGGCAGTAGGCCAGGTGAACGTCGCCGCGCGAGTAGTGGGCCATGTCCACCTTGTCACGCTTGGCGTCGCAGCGGGCGCAGGTTTCCAGGCGGTCGAGGATGTTGGCGACATGCCAGAGCAGAACCTCACTCTCCGTCTCGATGTCCGCTCGGCCCAACGCTGTCACGCGCTTCCGTGCCTTTTGGACCAGTTCTTGGTACTCGTTGCTCATCAGTGCTCCCATCCGTAGTCTCGCTTGTCCCGTGCGTCATCGCACCAGCATCCGTCACAACTGTGCCTGTAGTCCAGGTTGTCTGCGTGCGGGTGGTGGTAGCCGTGTGCGCAGAGCCGCAGGGGTGTCGTTCCCTCGACCTTTCGTTCGGCCTTGTACTTTTCGCTGATCCGCTTGCTGATCCGGCCCCAGTTATTCCCGCTCTCCGACTGGCCGGTTGAGCCCCCTGCCTGGTGCAGGACTGAACCCATTCCCCAGTCACTCACTCCGCCCACTCCCACTCGTACTCATCGTTCAGCCTAACCGGCACGGTCTCCCACACGAGCGGGGACTTCTCAATCACCCAGTCGTAGGCCTTCTTACCCACGTACTTGTGGGTCCTGTTGTCGAAGACCTCGCGGTAGCACTCCCGCTTCACGCAGGACTTGGCCGCAGCCATGGTGGCGTAGGGGCCGTAGACCGTCTCCCGGTAGGTGCCGCCCCAGACTGGGCGCTGGACCCGGACCTGGAACACTGCGGCGTGCTTGCTGCTTACTGTTCTGCTCATACTAAATACCCTCTTTCGTCCGTGGTGTTTCATTCCAGCCCCGCCAGACCTGCCAACTTGGTATCCCGCGCAGGAAGCGGTCAATGCAGCGAGCAGTGCGGGGCTTGGTCTTGTGGGTGTGCCGGTGAATCCCGCAGTAGCCCATCGCCGTGCCGTGGCCCTGAATCTCCCACCCCCACTGGTAGCCGCCGCCGACCCTCCGCACGATCCGCAGCGGGTTGCGCTCCCAGAAGCCGGGATTGTGCTCCTCGGTGCTGGCAACGTCCTCGCGGTGCCGGGTGAGGGCCTGGACGCGTCGTTCTTTTCGTGTGGTCATACTAAATCTCCTCCAGTTGTTCCCAGTAGTCGCCCGTGTGCTGCTCGTCGCCCGTCTCCGTGGTGAACGGGGCTTCCGGCATCCCATAGCCGGGGTCAAACCGGCCCAGGGGGTCCGGGAACATCTCAGGGTCGAACGCGGTCAGCCCGTCCAGCCAGCCAAAGTGGTAACCCAGGCTATTCTCCTGGCTGGGCTTACCCGCTTCTCCGTCGTCGTAGCCACGGTCGTAGTCAGTCAGGACCGTCTCGCACCAAATCTCAAAATCCCGGCCCTGGGCGTCGGTGGCGCGGCTTGTAATCTTGCCGTGGTTGACGTTATCCGCGTTGCGCGAGTTCTGCATGTGGCTCACCTCGGCCATCACTTCCCAACCCCGTTCTCGTCCAAGGTGTCCAGGAGTACGCGGTAGTCGTTGGCCACGGCGCGCAGCCGGTCACGGTTCCCCTCCAGCAGCTTGCGCACTGGGCGGCACTCGACAGCGCCCCAGAGGGTGTCCTTGCTGGTTCCGTCCGACAGGCACACCCGCACGGTCAGCGGCTCACCGTTCCTCTCCGGCAGGGCAATCACCGTGCCCAGTTCGCCAATCACGTCCTGGTAGTCTCGGCGCTCCCAGGTGCGGGCAACTTCCTGCCCCACCCAGTAGGTGAACACCTTGTCCTTGGCCAGCCGGTGCGACTTGGTGTTTCGCGGGCGGTGGGTGACTCGTTTTTCCTCGTTCGTCATGCTTGCTCCTCGTTCTTCTTGTCCGCAAGGGCGCGGCGCTCGGGGTGGACAAAGAGTAGGTTCCAGGCGAAGCCGGGGCGGCGTACGCAGTCCTTGTCGGGCGATGCGCCGCAGACCGGGCACGTCACGCTGGCCCATGTGGCAACGCTTGGCTCGTTCGTATTTGTCATGCCCCGAGCCTAGCGGGTGGTTATTACGTATAGCAAGACCGAATTAGGTAAGGTTTAACTTTTTGTGTGTAGGTTTTTCTATAGGGGTGGTTGTGTCCGTGCGGTGGCCCCCCGCGCTCATTACGCCCCCGTGCTCGTACAATCGCCGTTCTTTGC
>Ga0157375_10000171_pt1 | contig 61181 bp, 55 predicted proteins | sample M35metaG_FD_115311 | JGI IMG/M metagenome (GOLD analysis project Ga0157375, IMG submission 115311) | Miscanthus rhizosphere microbial communities from Kellogg Biological Station, Michigan, USA - M3-5 metaG | ecosystem: Host-associated > Plants > Roots > Rhizosphere > Soil | place: USA: Michigan...
CCGAGGTCGTGGCCGAGCCCGATCGCCTCGGTCAGGTCCTCGTTGAGGCCGAGCGCGCGGGCGACGGTGCGAGCTATCCCACATGCCTCGAGCGTGTGGGTGAGCCGGGTGCGGTAATGGTCCCCTTCGGGGGCGATGAAGACCTGGGTCTTGTGCTTGAGGCGGCGGAACGCCTTCGAGTGGACGATCCGGTCGCGGTCGCGCTGGAACGGCGTCCGCAAAGGGCTGTCCGGCTCCTCGACCTGACGCTTCGCAGGGTAGGACCGAGTCGCCTCCGGACTGAGGAACTCCTCCTCCCAGGCGACGACGCGATCCTCGAAGCTGGTCGTGAGGGACACCCGCCGATCATAAGGAGCCTGGGAGGGACTCAGCGGAGCAACAGCACGGAGGCTCCGCTGAGTCCCTCCCCGTCTCCTAAGCCGCAGCGCGTAATTGCACGTGGGCGTGATGCTCGAGCGTCTCAGTGATCGCTCGTTCAGCCTGGTGCAACGCCCGCCCGTCCGCCACCGGAGCCTCGGCTAGCGGCGCCGCAATCGAGGCCACCATGAAGCTGTGCGCCTCCTTCGAGAGTGGGAACGAGCCCGCTTCGCAGCTCGCGCAGACCACCCCGCCTGCCGCCCCGGAGAAGCCGACGAGGTGGTCGGCCTCACCGCAGCGGGTGCAGGAGCCGAGCTCGGGTGAGAAGCCCGCCGCCAGCGCCAGCTTGAGCCGGAAGGACAGCGCCGTGGGTAGCGACGCGGCCCCAGAGGCCTCCGGGTCGTCGAGCAGCGCCAGATAGCGGCTGAGCAGGTTGTAGGCGGGCGGGTTGGGCTCGGCCGAGTCGAGCAGGCGCAGGACCGCGTCGCAGGCGCGGGCGCCGGCGGTCAGCGCCGGGCCGGAGGCGCGCAAGCGCGGGTAGCCGTCGACCGTGGCCGCCTGGGTCACCGTGAGCAGCTCGCCGCGGCCTTCGTGCAGCAGCAGGTCGAGCCGGAAGAAGGGCTCCAGGCGGCCGCCGAAGCGCGACTTGGGGCGGCGCGCCCCCTTGGCGATCGCCCCCACGCGACCCCGCTGCGCCGAGTAGAGGTGGAGGATGCGGTCGGCCTCGCCATAGCGGATGCTGCGCAGGACGATCGCCTCCGTCTTCAGCGTTTTGCCGGCCATGGACCGTCTTACGTTGAACGAGGGGCCGGACGGCGGCGTCGCCGTGGCCTGCGCCGCAGCCGCACCTGGCAGGCCGGGCAGAAGTAGGTCGAGCGACCGGAGACGACGATCCGCCCGATCGTCCCGTCGCAGCGCGGACAGGGCTCTCCCTCCCGCGTGTGGACGAGGAACTCGTCCTGCATGCGCCCCTTCTCGCCACGGCCGTCGCGGTAGTCGTCGATCGACGCCCCGCCGCCGTCGATGCCGGCTTCGAGCGCGGCGACGACCGCGTCGCGCAGCGCCTCGAGGTGCTCGGGCTTCATCGAGCCGGCGGGCGAGAGCGGATGCAGCCGGGCCCGGAACAAAGCCTCGTCGGCGTAGATGTTGCCGACGCCGGCGACGCCCTTCTGGTCGAGCAGGAACGACTTGAGCGGCGCCGTGCGCCCGGCCGCGATCTCGCCCAGCGCCTCGGGCGTGAAGGCGGCTGAGAGCGGCTCGATGCCGAGCCGGGGAGCGAAGTGGGCGTCGAGCTCGTCGTCGTCGAGCAGCAGCGCCTCGCCGAAGCGGCGAGGGTCGGTGAACCAGATCTCGCGGCCGTCGTCGAGCACGAAGCGGGCCCGCAGATGGCCGAGCTCGTCCTCGTCTTCGACAAGGATCAGATTGCCGGTCATGCGCAGGTGCATGATCAGCGTTTTCTCACCGTCCAAGGCCAACAACAGGTACTTGCCGCGCCGTCCTAGGCCTTCGATCATCCTGCCTGCAACCGCCTTCTCTAGCTCGGCCGGGGGCGCGGGCCGACACCAGCGCGGATCGTGAATTTCGAGCTGCTCGATCCACCGCCCTTCGATCTCGGGCTCCAACTGGCGACAGATAGTCTCGACCTCAGGCAACTCGGGCACGAGACGGAGACTATTTCCAAAGCACGGCCCCGAAAAGCAAGCCTGCCTAGGACGCAGCCCGATCGGTGAAGCGAGCGTACATACGTACGTGAGCGAGACGATCGGGCGAGGACAACGGCAGGCGCCGCTTTGCAGGGGCCGCTCCTGAGTCAGTCCAGCCGAGCGCGCGGATGTGCCTCGTAGTAGACCTCCTTGAGGCGCTCGCCGGAGAGGTGCGTGTACACCTGCGTCGTCGCGATGTCGGCGTGGCCGAGCATCTCCTGAACGGCGCGCAGGTCGCAGCCCCCGGCCAGCAGGTGGGTGGCGAAGCTGTGGCGCAGCGTGTGCGGGCTCATCTGCCCGGCGAGGCCCGCCTCACGGGCGTGGCGCTGGACGATCTTGTAGAGGCCCTGGCGGCTGAGCGGGCCGCCGCGGAAGTTGACGAAGAGGCGCACCTCGTGGCGCTCGCCCACCAGCTTCGGCCGGCCGCCGCGCAAGTAGGCGGAGATGGCGGCGATCGCCTTGCGGCCGAGCGGCACGATGCGCTCCTTGGAGCCCTTGCCGCGCGCCCGCAAAAGGCCCTCGCGCAGGTCGATGTCCGCCATCTCCAGCCCGATCGTCTCCGAGGCGCGCAGCCCGCAGGCGTACATCACCTCGAGCAGCGCCCGGTCGCGCAGCGCCGTCGGCTCGCTGCCGCGTGGCGCGGCGAGCAGCTTCTGCACCTCGGCGTAGTTGAGCACCTGGGGCAGCTTCTTCGCGCGGCGCGGCGCGCTCAGCGCCGCGGTCGGGTCGTCGCCGATCAGCTCGTCGCGGCGCAGGTGTTTGTAGAAGGAGCGCAGGCAGGCGGTCTTACGGTGCACCGTGGCGGCCGAGCAAGCGGGGCGGCCGTTGCCGGTCGCCAGGTCGGCGAGGAAGTCACCGATGTCGGCCGGGCGGGCGGCAAGGGCGTCGAGCTCGTGGGCGCCGAGGAATTCGCCGTACTGGAGCAGATCGGTGCGGTAGGCGTTGAGGGTGTTGCGGGAGAGGCCTCGCTCCAGCTCGAGGTAGGAGAGGAAGTCGAGGACGAGGCCCTCGAAGCGGGCGTCCGTTGCCGGGCGTGGTGCTGCCGCGACTGCCATGGCGGGTGGTTCTCGCTGAGGAGGCGCACACCTTGATCCGCAAGGGACCATGCGTTCGGGCCGCGGGGTCCTGTCGCCTCCATGCCGTCGGCCACGGGTCCTGTCGCGCGACGAGCGGGGTTTAGCGGTCTATTCGACCGAAACCCCGCTCATCCCGCGCCACCCGCGGCAGATACGCCTAAGACCTGGCCCGCGGCCAGGGCGGCGGAGAAGAAGAGCTTGTCTTCCTCGATGCCCCGCCCCATGACTCGGGCGGGGAGCCCGGAAGCCGCGTAGCCCGTCAGGTCGGACTGAGCTTCGTGGAGCTGATGGCGATCGCCCGCTGCGCCCTTTAGCTGCGCTGCCATCTCAGGACGATCGGCGGGCACAGGCACTCCCACCCCGCCCAGCAGCAGTTCCAGGACGGTCAGGGTGTGGTGGCTTACGCCCCGGTGGCGCTCGCGGGGGTCGGCTTCGGACAGGCGGGGTGAGAGGAGGGTTGGGAGGCCCAGGGCGAGGGCGGCGTGGGCGCTGTCCAGGGCCGCCATGCCGCCGTGGCCCAGGCGGGTCTCGGAGCCGATGATGCCTGGGCCCGGGCCGACGAGCGCGGCGTCCCAGCCGAGGCCGTTGGCGGCCGCGTCCAGCGCCCCCGCGACCGAGAGCGCCTCGTGCTCGCCGCCATATGCGGAACCGACGGTGATGTGGCCGCAGAGCAGGCCACGCTCGCGTAGCTGGACGACGTCGCGACTGAGCGAGCCGGGCAGGGCGCCGCCGGCCGTCTGCACGTAGCCGAGCTTCGGGCCCGGGTCGGCCTGCGCCGCCGCCCAGGCCGCCGGGGCGAGGTGTCCGTGCAAAGGGAGAACCAAGACCGGCATCGAGCCTGCCGTCCCTTCCGCTGCGACTTTTGCCTCTATAGGAGGCATAACTCGCAGCGGAAGCTCGACCGGGTCGACCGGGTGTTGGAGCGAGGTGTAGTTGAGCTTCATCACGTGCTCGCCGGCCTCGCCACTCGCATCCAACCCGCGCGTCAAATTCACATGGACCACGTCGAAACCGCCCGAGCCGAGCCCCAGGTCGAGCGCGGCGACGTTTACGACAACCTCGTCCCCCCTGCGCATCTCGCCCAACAGGACCTGATCTGCCCAGGCCGCTCGCCGCTCGCCGTCGATCTCGACCGCCAGCGGCTCCTCGCCGACGACGACGCCGCGGCGCAGCTTCAGACGACCGCTCACCCGACCTCGGCGGCGGCCGCCGCGACGATCTTCTCGCAGACCTCGAGCATCGCGTCGAGATCGCGCGCGGCGACGCGCTCGTTGGCGGTATGGACGTCGCTGGTGCCATTGGCGAGCAGGACGCAGTCGAAGCCGGCGAGGCGCAGCGCGTTTGCGTCGCTGCCGCCGCCGATAGCGGCGCGGACGGGCTCGTGGCCGGCCCCACGCAGCCCGGCCTCAGCCAGGGCCAGGGCGGGAGAGGACGGCGGCAGTCGGTAGCCGCGGAAGAGCTCTTCGACCTGCACGTCGACGTCGCAGCCGTGCTCGCTGGCCCCCCAGGCGCAGGCGTCGGAAATCGCGCCCGCCACCGCCGCGGCCCGCTCCGCGTCGAGACTGCGCGCCTCGGCATGGACGGCGCAGTGCCCGGGGACGACGTTGCCCGAGGTTCCGCCAGAAATCAGGCCGACGTTGGCGGTCGTCTCCGGATCGAGCCGGCCCAGCTCCATGCGGTCGATCGCCGCGGCAGCCGCGGCGATGGCGCTGCTGCCGTCGTTCGGTTCGATCCCGGCGTGAGCCTCTACTCCGACGAAATCCGCCCTGATCTTCTGTTGCGTGGGGGTCGCGACGACCACCTCGCCTACCGGGCCGGCGTGATCGAGGACGAAGCCGCAATCGGCGCGGAGCTCGCCGATGTCGAACGCCTTCGCGCCCCGCAGCCCCTGCTCCTCGGCGACGGTCAGCAGCAGCTCGATCCCGACCGGCGGTGGGTCGGCGGCATGGCGGGCGACGAGCTCGACGAAGACCGCCACGGCCGCCTTGTTGTCGGCGCCGAGAATCGTCTCGCCCCGGCTGCGGAAGATTCCGTCCTCGCCGACGACCTCGATCTGGCCGCGGTGCGGCACGGTGTCGACATGGGCGCAGAACATCGCCCAGCGGTCCGACCGCCCGGGCAGCCGGGCGAGGATGTTGCCCGCCCCGGCTTCGGCGGGCCCGGCCGCGTCGTCCTCGCTCACCTCGAGCCCCAGCGCCCGCAGCTCGGCGAGGATCGTGTCGGCGACCTCGCGCTCCTCCCCGGTCGGGCTGCGAATTTCGCACAGCCTTATGAACGTCTCATGGAGCCGATCCACGCGGGACAGGCTAGCTCTGCTGCGCTACTGAGGAGGAGTTCTCCGGCTCGACCTCGATCTCGCCGCCCTCGGCAGGTCGCTCGCCGGCGTGGCGCGCCGCGGCGCCGACAAACTCGCGGAAGAGCGGCTCGGGCCGGTTGGGGCGCGAGTTGAACTCGGGGTGGAACTGGGAGGCGACGAAGAAGGGGTGATCGGGCAGCTCGATCATCTCGACCAGGCGCTCGTCCGGCGAGGTGCCGCCGCAGACCAGCCCCTCGTCTTCGAGCCGGCGGCGCAGCTGGATGTTGACCTCGTAGCGATGGCGGTGCCGCTTGTAGATGACCTGCTCGCCGAAGATCTCCTGCGCGCGCGTGCCGTCGTGCAGCTTGACCGGGTCGGCGCCGAGCCGCATCGTGCCACCCATCTCGGAGACTTCCTTCTGCTCGGGCAGCAGGTCGACCACCGGGAAGGGCGTCTCGGGGTCGAACTCCGAGGAGTTGGCCCCATCCATTCCCGCCACGGTGCGGGCGAACTCGACCACCGCGATCTGCATCCCCAGGCAGATGCCCAGATAGGGGATCGAGCGCTCGCGGGCGATCCGCGCCGCTTCGACCTTGCCCTCGATGCCGCGCTCGCCGAAGCCGCCGGGGATCAACACGCCATCGGCGCTCTCCAGCTTCTCGGGCTCGAAATCGTCCGAGTCGACCAGCTCGATCTCGACCTCGACACCGTGATGGAAGCCGCCGTGCTCGAGCGCCTCGATCACCGACTTGTAGGCGTCGGCGAGCTGCACGTACTTGCCGACCAGCGCGATCCGCACCTTGCCGGTGGCGGCGTCGGCGCGGCGTACCATCGCCTCCCACTCGCTCAGGTCGGAGGAGGGCGCCTCCATGCCGAAGTGGTCGAGCACGAGGTCGTCGACGCCTTCGGCGCGGAAGACCAGCGGCACCTTGTAGATGTTGTCGACGTCATGGGCGGATATCACCGCGTCGACCGGGAGGCTGGCGAAGAGGGCGATCTTGCTGCGGATCTCACGGTCGAGGCGGCTCTCGGAGCGGCAGACCAGCGCGTGCGGCTGGACGCCGATCCGACGCAGCTCGTTGACCGAGTGCTGGGTCGGCTTCGTCTTCAGTTCGCCGGCATGGCCGACGTAGGGCACCAGGGTCAGGTGGACGAACATCGCCCGCTTCGGGCCGAGGTCGGTGTAGAGCTGGCGGATCGACTCGAGGAAGGGCAGCGACTCGATGTCGCCGACGGTGCCGCCGATCTCGGTGAGGACGAAGTCGACCGACTGCGACTCGGCGACGATCAGGATGCGGTTCTTGATCTCGTCGGTGATGTGCGGGATCACCTGCACGGTGGCGCCGAGGTAGTCGCCGCGGCGCTCGCGGTTGATCACGGTGTTGTAGACCGAGCCGGCGGTGACGTTGGAGGCGCGCGAGGTGTTCTCGTCGGTGAAGCGCTCGTAGTGGCCGAGGTCGAGGTCGGTCTCGGCGCCATCCTCGGTGACGAAGACCTCGCCGTGCTGGAAGGGGCTCATCGTCCCCGGGTCGACGTTGATGTACGGGTCGAACTTCTGCAGCTGCACCCGGTAGCCGCGCGAGACGAGCAGACGGCCGATCGAGGCGGCGGCTATCCCCTTGCCGAGGGCCGAGACGACGCCGCCGGTGACGAAGATGAAGCGGGTGTCGCCGCTCGTCCTGCTCATCGTGCGAAGCCGAATCCCGGTCGCGTCGCCATCCGATTCTCTGCGGGCGGGGTTCGGTTGAAACCTCTGCTCATCTGCCGAGCGAGTCTAGCCAGCGCAAGGGCGGAACCGAGTTGACCGTCTGGGAAATAGACCGCATCTCGCCGAAAACGGTCAGCGCGACGACCAGCGCCAGGGCGATCAGCCTCCCCGTTCCGTCCAGGGTGGTCAGCAGCCAGACCCCAGCGATCGCCCCGACCAGGTTGGAGCCGGTGTCGCCCAGCATCGCCCGCTCGCGCAGGGTGAACCAGGCGCCGACGAGGATCGGCCCGGCGAAGATCCCGAGCAGGTCGAGGGGCGCGAAGGTCCAGGCGCCGAGACAGAGCCCGGCGCCGAGCAGCGCCAGGGCCTTCTCCGCCCGCCCCGGCCGCAGGTCGAGCAGGTTGAAGGCGTTGGTGGTGAGGATCAGCAGGGCGACGTCGGCGAGGTAGCGCCACGATTCGAGGCCACGCCCGGAGACGACGTATGCGGCGAGCGCGAGCGCCCCGATCGCCTTGATCGCCCCGGTGGAGAGCCGCCCCCGGCGCAGCGCCTCGGCGTGGCCGCGCCAGCCGCGCGGCGAGCCGGCCGCCTCTCCCTGGCCGAGCGAGTCGTCGAGAAAGCCGAGGAAGGCGACGCCGATCACGTACGGCAGCCAGCGTCGCAGTTCGGGATCGAGCAGTTCGAGGTCGCCGCGATCGTCGAGGAAGGCCAGGGGGGCGAGCGCCACCAGCGACGCCGTAGCGAGGACCGCGCCGAGCGGGAAGGCGAGGCGGGCGCCGCGGAAGTTGTCCCGCACCAGGCCCGCGTCCAGCAGCCCGCGGATCCCGGCCGGAACGACCAGCAGCGCCACACCGATCGCCACCGGGAAGCCGATCCAGGTCATCCGTGCGGTTCCAGCAGGTCGGGCAGGAGCCGGTCGGCGCTGCCCTTGATGCCGAAGCTGCCCTCGGCGCCGAGCAGGGCGAAGACGGTCGCCAAACGCCCGGCGACCAGGTCGACGTCGTCGACGCTGGAGAGGTCGTTGCCGGCGAAGAAGGAGACGGACGACGGTTCGGTGTCGCTGCTCTCGACCCCGACGGCGGGCGTGTGCGTCGCGGTGATGCCACTCGCCATCCCGGCCTCGATCCGTCCCGCGACCGAGCGCTGGGCCGGGCCCATGTCCTGTGGCTGGTCGCGGACGACGATGACCGCGTCGAGCGCGCCGAAGTTGCCGCTGGCGCGCGAGAAGAGGTGGCTGCGCACCGGTTCCAGCAGCGTCCCACCGCGCACGATCTGCCGCCCGAGCCCGACCCCGAGAGCGGTCTGGGTGTCCGGGTCGCGGGCGAGCCTGGCGAAACGGGTCCTGGCCAGGTCGGAGGCGAGGCCGCTGGTGTCGATCGGCTCGCGGACGACGCCGACGCCGACCAGATGGCCGGCGGCCGGCGCCAGCGCCGCCTCGATCGCGCTGTAGACGCCACCCGGCAGGTCGCCGAAGGCGATCAGGCCGATCCGGCGCCCGCGCAGCCGGTCGCGGACCAGGACCGGGTAGACGCGGCTGGAGAACTCGTCGGCGCGGCCCAGTTCGCCGCTCAGTTCGTCAGCCTGCCGGCGCGCGTCCTGGAGGTTGCCGGTGAGGCTGTGCTCGAGGTCCCTGCGCGTGTTGGAGAGCGTGTCGCCGCCGAACTCGGCGCCGATCAGGATCCCGATCGCAAGGGCGAGGAAGACGGCGATCAGCGACATGGCGTGGTAGCGAGCGCTGTAACCCATCGGCCGGGAAGGCTAGACGCTCGTCGCGTTACGCACTACAGGCCGAGCCAGATCTTGACCTTCAGCCAGAGCAGTTCGACCAGATCGTTGAGGGCCGGCGAGCTGATCACGACGATCGCCAGCAGGATCGCGAAGGCGGCCAGGAAGAGCGCCACCGGGGCGACGGTGGAGGGCGGGTTGTACAGGCGGCTGACGCCCTTCGCGTCGACCAGCTTCTCGCCGATCCGCAACCGGGTGAGGAAGGTCGAGGACATCCCGCCCCGCTTGCGGTCGAGGAACTCGATCAGGTTGAAGTGGGCGCCGACGCTGACGATCAGGTCGGCCCCCTTCTCGTAGGACATCAGCATCGCCACGTCCTCGCTGGTGCCGGCGGCGGGGACAACCGTGTGCTCCAGCCCCATCTCGAGCAGCCGCTCACACCCCGGCGCCCGCCCGTCCGGGTATGCATGGACGATCAGCTCCGCCCCGCAGCGCAGCGCCTCGTCCCCGGCCGAGTCCATGTCGCCGAGGATCACATCCGGCTTCAACCCCGCTTCGAGGCACCCGTCGGCGCCGCCGTCGACGGCGACGACGAGCGGGCGCACGTCGCGGATGTAGGCGTTGAGCGCCTTGAGGTCGCGGCGATGGCGGTCGCCGCGTACGACGATCAGCACCTGGCGATCGCGAAACACGGTCCGGGTCGGAGGCAGCTCGATCGCACCGGTCAGCAGGTCGGTCTCCTGTCGCACATGGGCGACGGTGTTTTCGGCGAACTCGGCCAGCGCCTCGTCGACCCGCTCGCGCTGCTCGGCGAGGCGCGCCTCGAGCTCGTTGACTCCGAGCACGACCCCGCGCATGACCTCCTGCTCTCCGCGGCTGACGGCGCCGGCGGCGAGCGACACCTCGGCCCCGTCCTCGAGGAGCTCGAACGGGTCGGCGTCGAGCACGTCGACCAGCACGATTCCCTCGCGAGCCAGCAGCAGCGGGCCGGCGTTCGGATAGCGCCCGTCGCTCGATTGCGCGGCATTGACCACCGCGCCCACGCCGGTGGCGATCAGCTCCTCGGCGGCGATGCGGTCGATGTTGACGTGGTCGATCACGGCGACGTCACCGGGGCGCAGCCGCTTGACCAGGTCCTTGGTTCGGCGGCCGAGCCGCGCTGTGCCGCGAACGGCCCCCTCCGCGCCCGCCCCGTTGCGACGCGACAGCAGCGCAGGGAAGCGACGGCGACTGGCGGTAGTCACGAGAGCAGGTTACAGCCGTGCTACGCAGCCGCAAGCAGCTCGCGCGCGTGGCGGTCGGCCGCCTCGTCGGCGCTCTCGCCGCCCAGCATGCGACGGATCTCCGCGACCACGCCCTCGCCGTCGAGGCGCTGTACGGTGGCGGCGGCCCGCTCGCCCCTCAGGTCCTTCTCCAGCCGGAAGTGGGTCGGCGCCAGAGAGGCGACCTGCGGCAGGTGGGTGATGCAGAGGACCTGGCGCGCCTCGCCGAGCGCGCGCAGGCGTTCGCCGACGACACGGGCGGTCGTGCCGCCGACGCCGGCGTCGATCTCGTCGAAGACCAGCGTGGCCGCCCCGGCGCCTTGGCCAAGGCCGCTCAGGGCCAGCATCACCCGCGAGAGCTCGCCTCCAGACGCCGCATCGCGCAACGGCGCCGGCGCCATGCCGGGATTGGGCGAGATCAGCAGCTCGACCGACTCGCGTCCGCTCGGGCCGAATCCCTCGGAATGCGGCGCCAGCTCGACCCCGAGCGCGGCGCCCGGCATCGCCAGCCGCTCCAGCTCCTCGGCGACCCGCTCCTGCAGCGGCGCCGCGGCTGCGGCCCGGCCCTTGCTCAACTTCCCGCCGAGCTTCTCACGCAGCGCTTCGGCAGCGGCCAGGGCGGCCTGCGCCTCGCTGCCGCGGGTCTCGGCGCCCTCCAGCCGCTCGATCTCCTCCCGACAGCGCACAGCATGGGCGAGCACCGACTCGACGCTGCCGCCATGCTTGCGCTGCAGGCGATCGATTGCTTCCAGGCGCTCCTCGACCGCGGCGAGGCGGCCCGGATCGGCCTCGATCCGGTCGAGGTAGGCCCGCAGCTCCGCGGCGACGTCTCCCAGCTCGACCGCCGCCGCAGCCAGGCGCTCGGCCACCGCGTCGAGATCGGCATCGACGCCGCCGACGCCGTGCAGGAGGGATTCGGCGCCGGCCAGGGCGCTCGCCGCACCACCGCCGTCCTCGTCGGCTCCGGCGGCGCCGGCCAGAGCGCCGCCGGCCGCCTCGCGCAGCCCCTCCGCATGACGCAGGCGCTCGCGCTCGGCGGACAGCTCGGCCTCCTCGGCCGGATCGGGCGCCACCTCCTCGATCTCGGCGAGCTCATAGCGGTACAGGTCGAGGTCGCGCTCGCGGCTGCCGTCGCGCTCGCGCAACTCGGCCAGCTCCGCCTCCAATCGCGCACACTCGCGGTGCGACTCCCGGTAGGCCTCCCGCAGCGCCAGGTGCTCAGAGCCGGCAAAGCTGTCGAGCACCTCCATCTGCGTCGAGGAGATCGTCAGCTTGCGGTGCTCGTGCTGGCCATAGAAGGCGAGCAGACGACCGCCGACCAGCTTCAGGTCGGATGCCGAGGCGGCCCTTCCGGCGAGGAAGGCGGCGGTCCGCCCCGAGGCCGACACGCGGCGCCCGAGGACGATCTCCTCAGCCCCTTCCGGCAACCGCTCGGCGACGTCCACCATCTCCGGCTCGGCCAGCAATCCCTGCGGCAGGTCGAAGACTCCCTCGACCCAGGCCTCCTCCGCCCCCGGCCGGACGATCTGCGGCCGTGCCTTGCCTCCCATCAGCAGGTCGAGCGAGTGGGCGAGCACCGTCTTGCCGGCGCCGGTCTCGCCGGTGATCGCGTTGAGCCCCTCCCCCAGCCGCAGTTCGGCCTTCTCTATGAGCAGTAGGTTCTCGATCCGAAGCTCGCGCAGCACGCCCTCTGTGTAGCAGTCGGCGCGGCGGGTCCTGTCACGGGGGGAGGGGGTGTCAGCGGACTCACCCGTCCGAACACCCCCTCCCCCCGCGCCACCCACCGCGAGCTGCCACTCCGGCTGTCGGGCGGGTGGCACGGCGGCGGGGGACCCCCATAGCGGAGGAGCCCGCGAAGCGGGATCCGAGCACATGGGGGAGGGCCGCCGTGACAGGACCCGCCCGCCTATGCGGCAGCGGGCTCCGGTGCTGCGTCTGAAGATTGGATGAAATCTCGGGGGTGGATCAGGGCGAAGCCTAGGATCGCTCCGGCGAAGGAGAGGATCGCGCCGATCAGGAGGATCTCGTTGAAGCCGCTGACGAAGGCGACCTTGGCGGCGTGCACGACCTCGGTGCGCTGGGCCGGAGCGGCGATCCCGGCGGCGGCGCGGGAGCCCCCCGAGGAGACCGCTTCGGCGAGGCCGGGCGGCGCGCCCGGCAGCAGGGTCGAGAGCTTCGCGCTGACCTGGGACTGGAAGACCGCGCCGAGCGAGGCGACGCCGGTGGCGATCCCGACCTGGCGGAAGGTGGTGTTGATGCCCGAGCCCATTCCCGCCTTGGCCGGCGGGACGACGGCGATCGCGACCTGGCCGATGCTGGGATTGGTGAGGCCGATGCCGATGCCGGCGATCAGGAAGCCCGGCAGCAGCGCCGAGATGTCCGAGTCGGCGGCGAGGCCGTGCATCGAGAGCAGGCCCACCCCGACCAGGCCAAGGCCGACCCCGACGAGAACGCGGATCGGCACGTGCTGGGAGAGCCTGCCCGAGATCGGGGCGACGATGAAGGAGAGCACCGTCAGTGGCAGGAAGCGCAACCCCGTCTCCAGCGGCGAGAAGTCGAGCACTCCCTGCATGTAGATGGTCAGGTAGAGGAACATCGCGAACATCCCCGCCGAGAGCCCGAAGGCGACCGCGGAGACGCCGTTGAAGGCGGGCTTGCGGAAGAGCTCGAGGTCGAGCATCGGGTGGCTGCTGCGCGCCTCTATCGCGAGAAAGGCAAGCAGCATCGCCGCCGATCCGGCCAGGCAGGCGACGATCGTCGCGCTCCCCCAGCCCTCGGGGTTGCCGCGGATCAACCCGAAGATCAGCAGGAAGAGGCCGGCCGAGAAGGTCGCCAGCCCCGGCAGGTCGATCCGCTGCGGATCCTGGGCGGCGACGTTGGCGAGCCTCAGCTCGGTCAGCGCGACGGCGGCGACGCCGATCGGGATGTTGACGAAGAAGATCCATTCCCAGCCGAGGTGCTCGGTGATCAGGCCGCCGACCAGCGGACCGACTGCGACCGCGCCGCCGACGGTGGCGCCCCAGATGCCGAACGCCGTCGCGCGGTCCTTGCCGTGAAACTCCTGGCCGATCAGGGCGAGCGAGGTGGCGAACATCGCCGCGCCGCCGATCCCCTGCAGGCCGCGCGCGAGGTTGAGCAGGGTCGGGTCGCCGGCCATGCCGCAGAGGAACGAGGCGAAGGTGAAGAGGCCGAGGCCGAGCGAGAAGACCCGGCGGCGGCCCAGCCGGTCGCCCAGCGATCCCGTCGTCAAGAGGAACGCGGCGAGCATCAGCGAGTAGGCGTCGACCACCCATTGCAGGCTGGAGAGGCTGGCGTCGAGGTCGCGCTGGATGTCGGGCAGGGCGACGTTGACGACCGTGATGTCCAGCAGCAGCATGAACGTCGCGATCGAGCTGAGGAGGAGGGTCCACCATTTGCGCTCCATCGCCCAAACCCTAGACAACCGCTGAGGTCGCCCTACTCACACCGCGAGGTGGCCGAACTTCTCTCGTATGCGCTGATAGAAGCTCGTCCCGGGCAGCTGGGCGAGCCGGCCGACGCCGTCGGCGAAGCTCACGGCGAGCGCCGCTCCGGACTCGAGCGCGCCGGCGTGTTCGCCGTCGATCGCGACGTCGACCGGCTCGCGCCCGCTCGCGTTGCCGACGTGGAGGACGTCGCCGGGGGCGACCACGAGCGCCCGCGCGGTCAACGAGTGCGGGGCCACGTAGGAGACCACGTATCCCTTCACCCCCCAGGCGAGGATCGGACCCTGGTTGGCGAGGTTGTAGCCGGTCGACCCGACCGGCGTCGCGGCGACGAGGCCGTCGCAGCGGACGTGCCCGACCTCCTCGTCGGCGATCTTGTAGCTCAGCTCGGCGACCCGCTCGTGCGGGCGGCGGATGAAGCTGACGTCGTTGAGGGCGACCCGCGACGCGCCGTCCATCTCGATCTCGAGGCCGGGAAGGGAAACCGTCTCGGTCTCGCCTGCGAAGGCGCGCCGCATCCCCTCCGCCGCCTCGTCGCGCTCGACCGCGGCGAGGAAGCCGACGGTGCCGAAGTTGACCCCGAAGACCGGCACGCCGCTGCGGGCGAAATGGCGCAGCGCGTAGAGGATCGAGCCGTCGCCCCCCAGCACCAGGCAGAGGTCGGCCTGGCGGGGAAGCTCCTCGACGGATTCGATCTGCTCGGCAGCCTCGCCGTGCTTGGCGAGCTCAGCGGCGGTCGCGACCAGTCGCCAGCCCGCCCCGCGGGCGGCGGCGATCGCGAGCTTCACCGCCTCGGTGGTCGCCGGCGGGTGGCCGTGGGTGATCAGGGCGGCAGCCCGGTCGTTCACGGATCGACCTCGCGGACGGCGCCGAGAAGGTCGGCGAGCGGCTCCCCTTCGCCCCCACACCAGACGAAGGTCTCGCGGTTGCCCTTTGGACCCGGCAGGCCGGAGGAGGCGACGCCGCGCACCGGCAGGCCGAGTTCCTCCGCCGCAGCGGCCACGGAGAGAATCGCCTCATGGCGGTCGGCCGCGGCGCGGACGACGCCCTTGTGGACCCGGGCGCGGCCGAGCTCGAACTGAGGCTTGACCATGGCAAGCACCTCGCCCCCGGGCGCGAGGCAGTCGGCGATCGCCGGCAGGACCTTGGCCAGCGAGATGAAGGAGACGTCGACGGTGGCCAGCTCCGGCCTGAAGGGCAGGTCCGCAGGGGAAAGCGCGCGGGCGTTGAGGCGCTCGATCACCGTCACGCGCGGATCCTCGCGCATGCGCAGGTCGATCTGGCCGTAGGCGACGTCGAGGGCGGCCACGCGCGCGGCGCCGCGCTGCAGCAGGCAGTCGGTGAAGCCGCCGGTCGAGGCGCCGGTGTCGAGGCAGTCACGCCCGGCGACGTCGATTTTCAGGGCCTCGATCGCGTTGTCGAGCTTGGTCCCGCCGCGGGAGACGAAGCGCGGCCCCCGCTCGAGCCGGAAATCGGCGTCCGGCTCGACGAGCTGGCTGGGCCGGAGCGCAATCGGCCCGTCCCGGCCCACGCGGACCTCGCCGGCGCGCACCGCGCCCGCCGCCGCCGAACGCGAGGGAAAGAGGCCCCGCTCGGCCAAAACCGCGTCTATTCGCACCCTGGAACCGGTCTTGGCCACGCAGGAACGGTACAGCCGCCCGTCCGGCAATCCACAGGGAAGCCCTTGCCAGATGTTTAGCGACACCTTAGAATTGGGTAGGACAATCGCTTCCAAGCAAGTTCCAGGCGTGCCAGAGGCCTCTGTGACTCGCCTCACACACAAATCGCACGTATGTTCGTATCTTGATTCAAGGATTTACGAGAGAGGATCGATAAAGGGCTTACAAACTTCCTGGTCGGGTCCGGCGCCGCACATATGGCAGTTGACTCCCATCGACTCGCCCCGCGGCACATAAGGGCCCACCTACCTCCCACGGATCCACATATATAGAGATACATATCTCTCCTCCCTGTAGTAACCCCAGAAACGCCCCGCCTCCCCGGTGGGGCGTTTTCTGTTGGGCTGGGCTCTGGCAAGCGGTTTTCGGGCGATTGGGATTAGCCCGAACTCGGCGATCAAGCGCCCGGCGGGCTTCCGTGCCACAGTCGGTGCCACCACGGTCCCGCAGCTTGGAATCACGCGCTTGCAAGCATGCATCCAACGCAGGAGCACGGTGGACCTGCGGGAAAGAGCCAATTCCGGTGGACTGCGATGTCAACAAGCGCGAAGCTGAGCCACGACTGCGCCTGCTTACGAATTAGTCAAGTCGCCTGCCCCTCGATGGGCAGCTCGCGAACCCGCAGGCGATCTCTCGTCAGACTGGCAATCGCGCCCTTTTCGAGGTCTTCGGCAATCAGTGGGAGGTTCGCGGCGAGAAGCTCGGCCTGCTCGGCGGGGCGCAAATGGTCGGCGGAGCGCAAGAGCACCACGGATGGCGTTGCCCGGGACCCCAGGGCGAGGAGCGCGCCGAAATCCGCATCAGCCGTCAACAAGACACGACGCTCCTGGGCGGCAGCCTCCATGATCTCGGGGTCAGGCGCGCTCAAGAGCCCGATCTCCGAGACGTGGATCGCGTCGTGCTTGGCCTTCTTGAGAAGTCGGGCGACCTCGGGCGAGAGGTTGGCGTCGAGAAGAAGTCTCACGCCGGTGCGGCTACGGCCAGCTCACGCTCCTGCGCTGCGGCAGCGGCGTATTCGAGTGCGGCCAGAACATCCTCGCGCTCGAGGTATGGGTAGCTCACCAGCAACTCATCGATGCTGGCTCCGGCCGCGAGCTGGCCGAGCACGGCGCTGACGGTCATTCGGGTGTCGCGGATGCATGGCAACCCGCGCATCCGATTCGGATCGACGGTGATTCGCTCCTTGGCCATCGACCAAGGGTACCCCCTCCCCCCGACCCCTCCTCCTGGTGCCACAGTCGTGCCACAGTCAGGCACGGAAATAGCCGGTTACAACCGGATTCAGTCGGAATCGATTTGGCTCTACAGGCGGGATTCCGCTCTGCCATGCGGCCAGTCGCATGACTCTCCTCCCTGTAGTAACCCCAGAAACGCCTCGCCTCCCCGGCGGGGCGTTTTCTGTTGGAGAGGGCTTGCTAGAGCGGTTTGCGTGGTATCAGCCGCGCCGATCCAGACGACTTTGACCCCGCCCAACCCGGCCCGATGCGCCAGTTCGGCCCAGATTCGGCTGCCTGGCGATGACCGGCATCCCCGAGCGGCGATTGCCGGGAACGACGACGGTAGGAATCCAGGCGTGGCTGCAATGTCGGCAAACGCGATTGAACTGGACCCCAAGCTCTTGAAGCGGACTCGCAAGGCGCGCCGCCGACGCCGACGACGAGCGCTGCGCCCCCTTCTCCAGCCCCGCCCAGAACGGCGCGTCGTCCCCGCGCCGGTCCTGGTCGAGCCTGACCACCTACTCAGCCGCGAACTCGGTGCGGATGCTTCCCGAAGCTGCACTGACTCTCCTTCCATCAGCTGCCTAAGGCGGCTCGTCGGAAGCGGCGTCAGATATCGGCGCTCTCTATCGCGGTGCCTGTCGCTAACCCCACCCTGGGCGCCAGTTGCGCGCCGGGCTGGAGGCTCTGCCCGCCGGCGTCTGCCGGCGGGCAGGCCAGGATGGAGCGGCTCAGCCGATTCCGTATGTGCCGTTGTTCACCCCTTCGACTTCGGGCGAGCCGGAGGTTTTGAACGTCTGTTCCGATTTTTCGTTTGTGATTTTTCCTTCAAATGCGAAGACGGACATTTCTTTGATGTTCGGTTCGAGTTTTACTGTCACGCTGGCGATCGTCTTGTCGAGTTCGGGTTCTTTGCATTCGGCGCCTTTGAAGGTGTGTTTGATGCGCCAATTTGTGACCGTCAGATCCGTTTCGTTGACGTCGACGGTCCAGGGCAGACTCTTTCCTTCGCCGACGTTCAGTTCGCATTTTGTCGTTTTGAAGGTGCCGAAGGTGCCTTCGCATTTATTGACTTTGAATTCGGTGATTTTCGCGGTGCTCCCACCTTCGGTGGTCATCTTGGCGTGGACTTCGCAGTCCATGCCGTTACCGGCCGTAGTTTCGAATATTTCGCCGCCGGTCATTGTGAATTCGGTCAATTTGGTGACTTTGGTGCCGTTTTTGTCCTTCCATTCCGCCGCCAGAGCAAGAACCGGTACGGCGAGCACCGCCATCGCGGCGATCACGCCGGCGATCAGCAGCCTTCTGTTGCTTTTCATCTCTCCCATTCCTTTACTTGTATGACTGGTCGCCCTCCAGCCGGTTTGACAGAGGGCAGGGGTTTTAGACAAAAGCGAGATTATAATCAAATAAATTAGACAAAAAGGCCAAGCGGGTGCGCCGCGGCGCCGTTGCCCGCGCGCACGTCAGCCCTGGCGGGCGCGACGGGAAGCAAGCCTGAGCACGACCGGCGTCGAGGCTCTTTCCGCGCTGCCGCCGGTCGGCATGTAGGTGAGGCCCACCCTCACCCGCAGCCTGTGCTTCCGTCGCAGGACTGCCCGCGCGGACGGCGTCGGCCTCAGATGGATCGCGACCGTCCTGGCCGAGGCGACCGGGACGGTCACCGGCTCGATCGCCGCACCGGGCATCTTCCCCGCCGTGCTCGTCCGACCGCGCGTGGGCGCCGACGCGTTGGACGCCCGCAGCAATCCGGAGCCGGCGACGCTCACCCTCAGGGTCGCGATTCCGGTGCGCCGGTCCACCGTCGCCCTGCCGAAGCGAAACCCTGCAGGACCGTGCCTCGACGCAGACCCGCCCGGTGCCGCGCTGGAGATCGAGATCGCATCCACGCCGGCGTTGAAGACTTCCTCCGTAACCGCATTGGCGATGCGCAGGCGCACCGTCTGGCCGGCGAAGGCGCTCAGGTTCGCGGTCAGCTGTTTCGGGGCCATCGTCGGGGGATCGCCAGGCTTGGTGGCAAACACCGTGCGAAGGATGTCCGCCGGGTCGAGCGATTCGAGTGGCGCATCGGGTTTCATCACGTCGATCCGGAACTGCTGGTTTTCCTGGAATCTGCCATTCGGCAGCTGCAGGGCTTCGCCGGCGACCGAGAGGGTGTCCGGGGTCGGGATCGCGATCGGCTTATAGGAGTCGTAGTAGGCGACCAGGCTGAGCTGGTGGGCGAGGCCCGGTTCGAGGGCGACGTCCTGAAAGAGGATCAGGGTGTCCGGCTCCACCTCGTCAGTGACGGCCGCGTAGGCGCCCTGCGGCGGCGCCTGAACCGGCTCGGCATGGCCCTGGCTCTGTTTTTTCCTGCTGGCGCCGATCGGCGTTTCGGTTCCCCGATAGGCAAACCAGTTGCCGAACGGGTCTGCCTGGTAGACACTCCATCCGCTCAGCGTCCCGGACTCGAAGTTCCCGTTGACGACCTGCTCCGCCTCGGCGCCGCCCGGCGCCATCAGGACCGCGAGAGCAGCGGCCAGAAGGATCGTCCGTCCGATCTCGGCCCGCAATCCCATGCTCATCCGGGGATCGAGAATTTCTTCTTCGCCGGGCTGAGGTCCACGTGCCCGGAGGGGCCGACCGCGCGTACCCAGAAGACGTGCTTGCCGGCAACCAGGCCGGCATATCTCTTCGGTGACCTGCAGATGTCGAACGGCCTGTCGTCGAGCCTGCAGAGAAAGGTCGAGCCCGCCTGGTCGGAGTCGAAGACGAAACGGGCGGTGTGGTGCTTCGACTTCGCCTCGAGGATCGTCGTCCGCGGCCGGTCCGGCGCGGCGCTTTCGAATGCGCCCTGCGCTCCGCCGAAGACGCCGCCCGCCCCTCCCCCGGGCAGGTCCGCGGCGCCGTCGGTCGTCGCCATCGCCAGCTCCGAGGTTGCGCCTTCCCTGGTCTGGGTTGCGGCGACGGTCGTTGCCGGCGGAATCCCCCCGAGGTAGGCGACGCTCCAGCTGCCGTTGCCGTCGGCGACCGCTTCGCCGAGGAACGAGTCGAGCTCCCCCGCCGCGGACGTCTGCTTGCGGAAGACGCGCACCGTGGCCCCCGCTTTCGCTCCACCGCTCGCCGCGACCTGGGTCGAGGTCGAGAACATGGGCGGTTTGATCCCTCTGTTTGGACCGACTTCGGTGCCGGGAGAGGTCGCGACGAGATCGATGAAGGGGCCTCCGTTGCCGGTTCCGTGGTTACGGGCAACTTCGTTGTCGGTCGCTTCCCTGTCGGAGATCTCGATCGCGGCGCCCGCGCTTCCGTCGATCGTGTTTTCGCCGCTCTCGCTGTTGTCGCCGATGGAGTTCTGCGTCGCTTCCGAGGTGCTTCCCTGGATCCAGACCCCGACCCCGCCGGCGCCGCGGACTTCGTTGCCGACGACCTCGTTGAAATTGTTTTCGATCAGGATCCCGCTGGCCGTGGACCCTTCGATCAGATTGCCTTCGACCACATTGCCGTAGGGGCTGGGCGAAAGGGTCTCGATCCCGGTCTGAGGGGCGAAGATCTCGTTGCCGCGAATCCACGCTCCCTGGCCCTGCTGGAGGATCGCGACGCCACCCGCCATCCTGATCTCGTTGCCGGCGATTTCCGCTTCGAGCGCCTGGCTGGCGAGTTCGGCCGAATCGACGACGATCCCGTCTCCCGGCGGGCTCAACGTGCCGGTGCCGGCTGCGTCGGTTCCGATCCGGTTGCCGCGAATGGCGAGGTCCGGTGCGGCCGGGCCGGCGAGGATGCCGACGCTGCCGCCGTTGATGCGATTGGCTTCGCCCGCGGAAGGCCCCCCGACGATCGCATGAGGCGCTTCGCCCACGCGGACGCCGGCGCCGGCATCGGGGACCGCGGCCGTCCCGTCCGCGTCGGCGCCGATGTAGTTGCCGAGGACCGAGGTCGACGTCGCGATGCCCTCTTCGCCCTCGCCTTCCAGGTCCACCCCATCTGCGGCCGCGCCGGAGATCACGTTGCAGCCGCCGTCGCATCGCGGGCTCGCGGCGGCGGCGGCGCTGACCCTCGTGCCGATTTCCGTGCCGCTCATTTCGAGCCCTTCCGTCGCGACTACCTCGATGTCGTCGCCGCCGTTCGGGCTCGACGTGATCCCGTCCGGCTCGACGCCGAAGTAGTTGCCGTAGACCCTGACTCCGTTGCCCCCGTGGACGTCGAGCCCGTCGGCGGTGTTGCCGGCAAAGACGTTCCTCGCTTCAGCGCCTTCGCCGCCGATGAGGCTTCGGTTCGACCCGGGGCCGACGAGGACGCCGGTTCCGTTCCCCGCGGCGGCGCCGCCCAGCGCGACGCCGAACCAGTTGCCCTGGATCTTGGTGCGGGGAGAGGCCTGCAGGCTGATGGCCGTCTGCGCGCCGGTCATGGCCAGGCCCGAGATTTCGCCTTCTTCGGCATTGGAGACCGTCAGCGCCGGTTTCCCGCTCGGGCCCGCGATGCCGACACAGGGGCCGAGGGCGCCGGCGGTGACTTCGCAGGTCCCTTCGATGAAGACCGGGACGGTGATTTCGGGCAAGCTGCTGCCGAGAACGATCGTCGCGGAGGCCTGGCCGTCGAAGGTCCCCTCTTCGAAGCGGATCGAGGTGGATTCCCCCAGGCTGTCGCCCTCTTCGATCGCGGCGCGCAGGGTGCAGGCGCCCCCCGTCGTGTGGCAGCTTTCGTCGCCAAGCGAATCGTCGACTTCGTCGGCGGTGCTGTTGACGATGAACTGTTCGGCCCTTGCCATCGGCGCCGCAACCAGCAGGCAGGCGAGCGCAACCGCGACAGCGGCCAGAGCCCAGCCTCGACGCCTCCCAAGCATCCCGTCGACCAGCACGCCGAGACTCTATCCGCCGGTGAGTCGATGGGCAAGTTTTTTTGATCCAGTTAGGACGAAACGGAAATAAACAACAGGATTCCCTACTGCGTTCGTCCAATCTCTAGAGTGGTGCCGCAAACTTCAACCGGAGGTCGTCATGGCTGCTCGCCGTTCAGTTCCGCTTTTCGTCGCTCTCGCCGTTGCCCTGCTGCTGCCCGCGATCCCAGCCGCCGGCGCGAGCAACTCGACCACGATCGTCGTCAGCCTCAAAACGCCCGCCTTCCACGGCACGTTGAAGTCCGCCAGGAGCGCCTGCGCGACGAACCGCACGGTCAAGCTCTACCTCGAGAAGCAAGGGCCGGACGAGCTCCTCGGCACGGACAAGAGCAACGCCAAGACCAAGTGGTCGATCCCGCTCGGCAAGAAGCTCGTCCCCGGCTCCTATTACGCGAAGGCGCCCGCCAAGGGCAGCTGCAAGCCGGCGAAATCGAAAGTGCTGCCGATCGCCTAGGGCCGCCCGGCGTCCGGCAGGGACTCGCCCGAGCCCTCGAACAGCTTCCCGTCGCGAATCCGCTTCGCCATGTCGGCCGATTCGGCGCGGTAGACCTGGCCGTCCTCGAACTCGATCGCGGGGTACTTGCGCTGACCGGACAGCTGCTCGAGGTCGTCGCGCTTGCCCGGTCGCAGCGGTCCCTTGACGACCTCGTACTCGATGCCCTGCTCGTCGAGCGCCTTCTGCACGCGCCAGCAGGGGTGGGCGTCGATCTTGACCCACATGGTGGAGCAGCGATGGAGCTTGACCGCCATTGGCCACCACCCTAGCCGTACACGACTCCGACGGCAAGCCGGGCGGGCGACCTATGCCCCACCCGACGGCATAGGTCCGCCTGCCCAACGGACCCTGCATATCCAGAGATACGCGCCTCCTCTCCCTGTAGCAACCCCAGAAACGTTCCGCGAAGCGGGGCCGGTTCCGGTGCAACCAAGGAGGCCGCCGGGCAGGCTAGCCGATTGAGCGCTTTGGTGCAAGCGCAGGTAGAGATTTCGTTAACGGGGCGGGCTTCTAATGCAGCGCGTGCTCGCCGGAGCGCAGCGCGGCCAGCACCCGCTCTGCCACCGACTCCCCCGTCAGGCCGACCTCCTCGCGCAGCAGCGCCGGCTTGCCATGGGTGACGTAGCGGTCCGGCAGCCCGACTCTCATCACCCGCGCCCGGTCCTCGGGACGATCGGCAAAAGAGTCCTCGAGGTGCTCGAGGACCGCCGAGCCGAAGCCGCCGGGCAGCACGTTCTCCTCGATCGTCACGACCAGGTCGTGGCCGAGCGCCAACCGCTCCAGCAGCTCGGCGTCGAGCGGCTTTGCGAAGCGTGCGTCGGCAACGGTCGGGCGCAGGTCGTGCGCGGCGAGGATCTCCGCCGCCTGCAGCGCGACAGAGACCCCGTACCCATACCCCAGCAGGGCGACCCGCTCGCCGCTCGCCAGCAGCTCGCCGCTGCCGATCGGTATCTCCTGCGGCCGGGCGGGCAGCTCGGCCCCCTCGGCCGCACCGCGCGGGTAGCGCAGCGCCGCCGGCCCGTCGTGGGCGATCGCCGTGCGCAGCATGTTGACCAGCATCGCCTCGTCGCGCGGCGCCATCACCACGATGTTGGGCAGCGGCCGGAAGTAGGAGACGTCGAAAGCCCCGTGGTGGGTCGGCCCGTCGTCGCCGACCAGGCCGGCCCGGTCCATCGCGAAGGTGACGTCTAGCTCCTGCAGGCAGACGTCGTGGATGATCTGGTCGTAGGCGCGCTGCAGGAAGGTCGAGTAGATCGCGCAGACCGGCTTCGCCCCCTGCAGGGCGAGGCCAGAGGCGAGCAGGACCGCGTTCTGCTCGGCGATGCCGACGTCGTAGTACTGCCCGGGCGCCTCGTCGGCGAGCTTCTGCAACCCCGTCCCCCCCGCCATCGCCGCGGTGATCCCGATCACGCGCTCGTCACGCTCGGCCTCGGCGACGATCGCGTCGGCGAAGACCTGGGTGTACTGCGGCGGAGCCCCGGCCGCGGGTGGCTTCTCCAGGCGCTCGGGGGCGATCGCCTCGGGCGAGTCGGACTCCTTGACCGGTACCGGCTTGGCTGTCGGCGCGCCGTTGACTATCGAGTTGGGCTTCGCCGCGTGCCACTTCTCCATGCCCTCCAGGCCACCCTCCTCGGCGGGGGCGAAGCCCTTGCCCTTGACCGTGTGGATGTGGACGACGACCGGGCGGTCGGCGTCGAAGGCCTCGCGCAGGGCGTCGCGCAGGGCGTGCACGTCGTGGCCGTCGATCACCCCCATGTAGGCGAGGTCGAGCTCCTCGAAGAAGAGGCCGGGCGCCCAGTAGGCCTTGATCGCGGACTTGATCTCCGGCCCGAGCCGTTCGATCCGCCCGCCCAGCCCCAACGGCAGCCTGGTCAGACGGTCCTCGACCCCCTCGCGGGCGTGGTAGAGGCGCGGGTTGAGCCGCACCCGGTTGAAGTAGCGCGAGAGCGCGCCGACGTTGGGCGAGATCGACATGCCGTTGTCGTTGAGGACGATCACGATCGGCGTCTGCAGGCCGCCTGCGGCGTGCAGGGCCTCGTAAGCGACGCCGCCGGTCAGCGCCCCGTCGCCGATCACCGCGGCGACCCTTCCGTCCTCGCCGATCCCCTTGCGCATCGCCTCCTTGAGGCCGACCGCGTAGCCGATCGAGGTCGAGGCGTGACCGGCGCCCATGATGTCGTGCTCGGACTCGAAGATCGAGCAGAACGGGGCGAGGCCGTCGTACTGGCGGATCGTCGGCAGCTCGTCCCGCCTGCCGGTGAGGATCTTGTGCGGGTAGGACTGGTGGCCGACGTCCCAGAGGACCTTGTCGCGCGGCGAGTCGAGCAGGCTGTGCAGGGCGACGGCCAGCTCGCAGGCGCCGAGGTTGGCGCCGAAGTGGCCGCCGATCTCGCCGATCGTGTCGATGATGTAGGTGCGCATCTCCGCCGCGAGCTGCTGCAGCTGCTCGTCGTCGAGCCCGTGCAGGTCGGCCGGGGAGTCGATCCCCTCGAGCAGTCTTGGCGGTTTGTCGTTCATTCGTTCCTGGTGAAGATGTAGTCGGCGATCGCCCTCAGGTCATCGCTCTCGCCGCCGGTCTCGTCCAGCGCCGCAGTCGCCTTGGCGTGGGACTCGGCCGCCAGAGCGCGTGCCCGCTCGAGGCCGAAGAGGCTGACGTAGGTGAGTTTGCCATGTCGCTCGTCGCTTCCACGGGGCTTGCCCAGTTGCTCGTCGCTTCCGGTCACGTCGAGGATGTCGTCGACGATCTGGAAGAGGACGCCGAGCTCGCCGGAGAACCGGCGATACGGAATTGTCTCAGTTTCCGCCACTCCCTCGAGCGTCAGCACGACGCCGACCGCGGCGGCGATCAGCCGGCCGGTCTTCAGCCCGTGCAGAGCGCGCAGCGCCGCGGCGTCGCCGGCGTCGCCGATCACGTCCACGTACTGGCCGCCGACCATGCCGTCGACGCCGGTCGCCGCGGCCAGCTCGGACAGCGCCGCGAGCACGCGCGCCGGCTCGCCGGGCTGACCGCAGAAGCGGCGGATCGCCTCGGCGAAGAGGCCGTCCCCGGCCAGGATCGCGACGTCCTCGCCGTACTTGACGTGCGCGGTCGGCAGGCCGCGCCGCAGGCGGTCGTCGTCCATCGCGGGCAGGTCGTCGTGGATCAGCGAGTAGGTGTGGATCAACTCGAGCGCCGCCGCCGCCGGCAGGTAGCGCGCCGGGTCGGCGCCGAGGGCGCGCGCCGTCGCCAGGGCGAGAACCGGCCGCACCCGCTTGCCGCCGGCGAGCAGCGAGTAGCGCATCGCCTCCTCGAGGCCGGCCGTGGCCGGGTGCGCGGCGAAGCCGAGGCCCTCCAGCTCGGCGTCGACGAGGGCGCGCAGATCCTCCGGATAGCTCACCGCGGGCGCTGTCCGCTCACCGCGAGCCCCCCGACTCGCGGATGCGGCGGTTCGCCTCCTCGACCGCCTCGGTCGAGAGCTCGGCCGCCTCGTGGGCCAGCTCGGCGGCCCGCTCGTCGCCCGCCTCAGAGCCCTCCAGCTCGGCGGCGATCGCCTGCAGGCGGGCGGAGATCTTGCGCAGGCGCTCCTCCCCGCTCACTTGACCGCGCCTCCCTGACGCTCGCGCACGATCGCGCCGAGGATGCCGTTGACGAAGCCCGGGGCGTCGGCGCCGCAGTACTCCTTGGCGATCTCGACCGCCTCGTCGATCGCGACCTCGTCGGGAACGTCCTCGCTGTGCTCGATCTCGTACAGCGCGACCCGCATCACGTTCAGCTCCAGCGGCGCGATCCGCTGCAGCTGCCAGCCGCGGGCGTGGGCGTCGATCGTCGCGTCGAGCGCCTCGCGGTGGGACTCGACCGCCTCGGCCAGCTCACGGGTGAACGGGCGGGCGTCGTCCAGCAGCTCGCTCAGCGGGCGCCCGGTGACGTCGCGCTGGTAGCAGGCGAAGACGGCGTCGCGTCGCTGGTCGGATCTGCGCATCGGCCTATTCTCGCGCTTCCGGCGGCGGGCCTGGTGAGCCTACGCGCGCGAGACGTACTTGCCGGTGGCGGTGTCGACGCGGATCGTCTCGCCCTCGTCGATGAAGAGCGGCACCTGGACGACCACTCCGGACTCCAGCGTCGCCGGCTTGTTGCCGCCCCCGGAGGCGGTGTCGCCCTTGACGCCGGGGTCGGTCTGGGTGACCTTCATCTCCACCGCGCCGGCGACCTGCACGTCGCTGGGCGATTCGTCGACGAAGAGGACGTCGACCTCGTCGTTGGGCAGGACCCAGCGCATCGACTCGCCGACGATCTCGCTCGGGATCTCGATCTGCTCGTAGTCGCCCGTGTCCATGAAGACGGCGGCCTCGCCGGAGTCGTAGAGGTACTGCATCTTGCGCGACTCGGTATGGACCGGCCTGAACTTCTCCCCCGCCCTGAAGGTCTTGTCCTGCACCGAGCCGTCGTCGATCTTGCGCAGCTTGGTCCGCACGAACGCCCCGCCCTTGCCGGGCTTGACGTGCTGGAACTCGAGGATCTTGAAGACGGACCCGTCGATTTCGATGTGGCTGCCGTTCTTGAACTGGTTGGTCGAGATCACGGTCGCGAATCCTAGCTGTGGCCGGACGGGGGGCGCCAGCTCCTAGCTACGACGTGAACAGGCCGACCCTAATTGCCGCCGCCGCGCTCTGCGCGGTGGTCCTCGCCCGTCCATCTGCTCGATCGCCGCATTCATGGCAAAACGGTTGCCGTGTCTTTCGCGCTGAATCAACCGGCGGCGTCACAGGCACTCGTCGGCGCTGGGAGCTGTTGCCAACAGCTCTGCCGGCAGACGCTTACTAGCCGACCAGACCTCGACCCCGACGACCTGTCAGCTCCGGCATCGTGGTCGAGCAGACCCGAATTGACCTCCTCGCTGACGACTTCCTCGGAGTCGGCCGCCGTCGGAAGCTACGCTATGTCGCCGTGAACACGCCATCGGCAACTCCTCGATTGAGTCGCCGAGTGAATTGCACCCTTCGGCGACTCACACAACCAACAGGTAGCGGACGAAGGAGGCTGGGTTACTGGGTCACACGTCTTGGCAATCATAGAGCGAAAAGTTTGCATGACCACACACATCGCCCCACCGTCCAGAGCCTGCAACACCTGCGCGCCTTGACGGCGCTAGAATTAATTTGATGCGTCCTCTTCTCGCGTTTGCAGTCAGCCTATTTTTGGGCATCCCTATATTAAAAGGAACAGCGCACGCCAATCCGACTGGCACCGTGATCAGTCCGAGATATTCTCAAGCACGACTAACGTCTGCGTCCGGCTTAGATCACGTGGGCATACATCCGATCGGACCTAGAGTCACGCTTATCGCTTCTAAGTCGATCCTTGGACAGACTAAGCTAATCGCGTTCGCCTCAACAGATGGCCTTTGTGTCGAGGTTGAACACATTTCTTTCAAGAGTCATGCAGGCGCTTGTTCGTTCAAGCCCTTACCGAAACATCGTCAGCTCCTCACTGCGAGTGTAGGCTTTTCCGCGGGTGTTGGGCGAAGTGGGGTGACCGAGCTGGTTGGCATGGCTGGACCAACTGTTCAGTCCGTGCGCGCTAGCTATGCAAGCGACACCGGCCAACGGCAGCTATCAGTCCCAGTGGGCGAGCTTCCGCGCTCGATCCTGAAAGAGACCAGGGTGCCAGCTAATAGGTGGTTTGTTATGGATCTCCCGGGCTGTCTTGGAAGCCAAGATATACGCGTGTACGCGTTCGGACCTCGCCACGCCCTGCTCGGCAGCGCGAAGGGACTCGACCAGCACGCGGCCTGCCAGGCCGGACTCGGCTATAAGACCAGGGGGGCACTTCTCTACGGCTCGCTTCCTCCGTCGTAGATTCTTCCTTGAGTCGATGATCGATCTGGTCCGGCTTACGCGGTAGACGCGATGACGCCGAAGTCGTTCCACTGACCTGAAAATCCCCTCAAGCAGACTCCCCCTTTCACCGCCACGCCATCACACATGGCATGGAGCGCTGCAACACACGTTTATCACCTCATATCAGCCACCGGCCCAGAAGGCAGAGTTTAAAGGCGAGCAGAAGGCGACCTTTGACACCTTTCTTCTCCAAGGTCATGGAACGACCTCCCAAACCTGAGCTACTTCGCCCTTAGGTCTTGTGGACCCCCTCCGCCCGGATAGTGATTTTGAGGCTGAGCCTCCGGCTGGGACACTATGCGCAGAGCGAAAGCAATGAGCAACACCACGCAACATATCAAGAAAACCAGTTGGAACATTCGTCGAAATCTATGTCTGCCTATTCGAGATATGGGGGATCCATTTCCTTTAGGTGGTGCCCCTGGTAACCGTCTCCGTAGAGGTGATCCTGCAGTTGGTAGTATTCATTTTCGTGGTCGTTGATATTAAACCACCCTATACGGAAGTTACACCAAAGGTTTAAGTATTTACCGTAACCATACGGTGCCGGGTTTGGGCCTGACCACCCCATCGTACTCAAGTCGTCTTCCCATATCAGGCCAGCATGCGAATAGCACTTGGCGACCGTGTCGCCCTGCCACGCATAGCCTCCAACCTGATGGTAGGTGCCGTTCCAAAACCAGGTACCAACCTCCCAGGTATGCCAGTTATCACAGTGAAGTACTCCAAGTATAGAATTGCAATATCCGGCGTTCGCTTTGGAGCGCCGTTTACGACTCGCCCAGTCGTACATTTCCGGCGGCCCAGTATCAACGATCATCTGACGCGCGTTCGCCGAGCTTTTCAATTCAACCCCTTCACCAGGCGGCTCATCCCCCGGCGTTGCTTCTTGTTCAGCCGCACGTTCCATAGCTTCGAATTCTTCCTGCCAGATACGTTCCTGTTCTTCACGGATTTCTTGTTCGTCTTTGGGCCCAGCAAGTATTTCCGTCGAGTAGCCGCCTTCCCACCCGGTACCCGCTACAACAGGGTAGACATAAGATGTGTTTCTATGTGCAACAACAAGGCTCAGAATGTTTCCGTCCGTAACTGACAGGGTCGTTGGTACCGACGTGCCAACGGCATCATGCGCTTTCTCTGCGCTTATCAGTACCGCTCGTATGCCGTCTTCGTAGACGATTTCGGCATCCATAGGGTCCGTTTGTTTGAGCCTTTGGCCTTCGCTTAACTGAACTTCCCACGAAAACGATTCAGGTGCGGATTTATCGCGAATGCTCGAAAAGGCGAGGACGCCGTCAAAAATGGGTCGAATAACAGTGTCAACGTTCCCAACGGTATTCCCCGCCACTGCTGCGCTTTCTTCGGCGATCGACATATCCGTTGAAGCGCTGCCGACCGTAACTGGTTGGACGTCCAGCGTGGAGTCTGGCAGGACTACCGTGAACCCGCCTTTTGGATCCATCGATACTGCCGATGGGTCTGGGACCCCTTCACTTTCGAGCAGATTGCCGTTTTCGATTAAGCTTGGATCATTTCCGTCGGCTCGCTCCTCAGGACTGATGAGTTCGTCGGTGGACGCTACGAGGTCTGAGTCAGTCGTTTCGCCTACCGCTCTGAGCGTGTCTTCGGCTTCTTTCGTGGTGATGTGCCCTTCAGGATCTACATTGATCGTCCAGTGTTTTGCGGCGGTGTTCCCCGCCCCGTCGGTTGCAATCAGTTCAACGGAGTGAGCACCTCCCGAATATGAACTCATGTCGATAGATTTGGCAAGCGTCACGGGGCATCCGCCGTCGGCACATGCTTGGGTGGTTGAGGTGACCTGTGCTCCGTCAATCTTGAGGGCCAGCGACGTAACTCCGTAGCCGGAATCGGTTGCGGATGCATTTAGGCCATAGGCTTCCTGTTCAACCCAGCCTTCCGGTGCCTCTATAAGTTCGCCGCCAGATTGAAGCGTAGGGTCACCCGTATCGCGCTGTACTTCGACCATCTGCGTTTTCGTCGTCGTGTTGCCCAGCCCATCGGTTGCCTTGATGACAACCGAGTGCTGGCCGGTGGAGTAGGCAGTGGCGGGTTCAAGGATCCATCCACGCGAGAGCGAGCAATGTTCGGTGATGCATCCGGCTTCTCCGAACTTGACCCGTTTCCCGTCGATGGAGATTTCGGTGCTGATCGCCGAGCGCCAATTCGACTGTATCCAGCGCTGAACCCGGTTGTTGGCGGTGTCGGCGACCCAGATGTTGCCCTTGGAATCGCTGGCAAGGCCCATCGGCCAGCCGGTCCCGAGCTGGCCTTGCCCAGATCCCGGGGAGCCAAAGCGCGCCAGATATTCGCCGGCCTGGTTGAACTCCTGAATGCGGCCGTTGCTTTCATCGGCGATCCAGACATTGCCAACGGAGTCGACCTCGATCGCTCCGGGGCGGTTGAACTGGCCGTTTTGGGATCCCGCTGAGCCGAATTTCGTGAGGAAGATGCCTTCCGAGGTGAACTTCTGAACACGGTTGTTTCCGCTGTCGGTGACGAGCACGGTGTAGGGGGCTGCACCAGATGGCCCACCGATCGCGACGCCGGTCGGTTCGATGAACTGAGCGTCTTCCCAGCCGTAGGAGCCGCCCTGGCCGAAATAGATGCCTTTTTTGGTGAAGCGCTCCACCCGGTGGTTGCCGTGGTCGACCACGAAGATCATCCCGGAGGTCGGATCGATGGCGATTCCCGTCGGACCTTTGAACTGCCCGTTGCCGGACCCGGTGGCGCCGAACTTGCTGAGGTATTCGCCATTGGGATTGAACTTCTGGACGCGGTTATTGGCGGTGTCGGCGATCCAGACGTTGCCTTCTGAATCGAAAGCGATGCCGGACGGCCCGTTGAATTGGCCGTTGCCGGACCCGGTGGCGCCGAACTTGCTGAGGTATTCGCCATTGGCGTTGAACTTCTCAACGCGGTTATTGCCCTTGTCGAGGATCCAGAGGTTGCCGTCTGGATCGACTGCTGCATCGGAGGGCTGCGTAAGCTGCCCGGCGCCCGCGCCGGAGGAGCCCACAGAACTCGAATAGGCCGGAACGTAGCCAGGGATCAGCCATCGCTGCACGCGGTTGTTGCCCGTGTCGGTGACCCAAAGATTGCCGCTGGGATCGACTGCGATCCCCATTGGATAGCCGAAGCTGAACTGGCCGCTGCCCGATCCGGCGGAGCCGAACTTCGTGAGGTATTCGCCGGCCTGGTTGAACCCCTGGACACGCTCGTTGTTTTGATCGCCGACCCAGACGTTGCCCTTGGTGTCGATAGCCAGGGCATCCGGCTCGTTGAACTGGTCGTTGCCGTTGCCGGCGGAGCCGAACTGGCGCACGTATTCGCCGGCTTCGCTGTAGACCTCGACGCGATCGTTGCCCCAGTCCGCGACCCAGACGTTGCCGCCCGGACCGATATCGACCCCGGTCGGTTCGACCAGTTGCCCGGCGGCGGAGCCGTAGGCGCCGACGACTTTGAGGAATTCGCCTTTTTCGTTGAACTTCTCGAGGCGGCCGTTGTAGGTGTCGGCGACCCAGATGTTGCCTTTCGGGTCGATCGCGATGCCTTCGGCGCCGGCAAACTGGCCGTTGCCTTCGCCGTAGCTCCCTACCGCTTTGAGGAATTCGCCAGTTTCGTTGAACTCCTCGATGCGGAAGTTTGCGGCGTCGGTGACCCAGAGGTTGCCTTTGGCATCGATCGCCAGTGCCGTCGGCCGTTTGAATTGCCCGTTGCCCGATCCGGTGGTGCCGAACTTCGCGATGTATTCGCCTTTTTCGTTGAACTTCTCGACGCGGTTGTTAGTCGTGTCGATGACCCAGAGGTTGCCTTTTGCGTCGATGGCGACGTCTCCTGGGTGCGAGAACTGGCCGTTGCCGGTGCCGGCCGAGCCGAAAGAGGAGGAGAACGTCGGCGTCATCGGCGGGGGCCCTTCGACCCCGGCTTCGGCGGTCGCGTTCACTTCGAGCTTGTAGCGAGGGCGGCTCGCCCCCAGCGTCGCCTGTTCGGTCATCGTCCCGGAGAGGGCGACGCTCGGCGGGGATGGTTTCAGTTCGATCGTGAGCGTTTTCGTCGTCGTCAGGCCGACCACATCCGTGGCGACCACTTTGACCGTGTGCTGGCCTGGTGAGAATTTGCTCGAGTCGAGATTCCATTCGAGTGGGAGCGCGCAGTTTTTCGTCGCGCAACCCGGTTCGGATTTCGCTTCGACTTTGCCGTCGATTTCGATGCTGGCTTTGGCCACACCGGACTGCGGCTGTGCTTCGGTTCCATCGCTAGTGGCAACTTTGAGCGTGTAGGAGGGCCGTTTCGCTCCCAGGGTAGCCTGTTCGGTCATCGTGCCCGAGAGGAAGACTTCGGGGGCGGTGTGGTCGACCTTGACCTGGGCTTTTGCCGGCGCCGATTTGTTGCCGACCGGATCTTCGGCGGCGACGCTCAGATAATGGATGCCCTGCGGCATCAAAGAAGGTTCGTATTTCAGCGCCGGGGAGCCAGCGTCGGTGGATTGCCAGGTATGTGGACAGGCGGCATCCGCCAAGCCAACGCAGCCGTAGGAAGTTTTCCAGCTATGCGGTGCTGCCGCTTCATCGGTGGCGGTGAGCGATTGAACCCCCAGGCCGGAATCGCTTGCCGTGAAGCCGATCGGCGTCGCGGTCTGATTGATCCATTGCGAGGGTCCCGAGATCGAGCCGAAGCCCGGAACGTCATTGTCGGCGAGTTCGATCGAGGCGGAGCCGACATATGCCGTCGTATTCTGGTCGGGCTGGGTTTCGGTCGCCTGGATGCTCACATAGCCGACCTTGGCATTCGTATTCGAGTTTTGTTCATTTTTGAACTGGTATTTCCAGCTCATGTCGTGAACGCCGTGTCCACTCAGACCTTCGTGGGTGTAGTAGCTAACCCATCCCAGTTTGACCGGGTCCCAGATTCCGGCGAACAGATATGGACTCAGGTGGCTACTCCAGGCGTTCCAGTCGAGGTTCCAGAGCGTCATATGGGAGATGTAGCTGGTCGGCATGGAGCCGTATTTCTGCTGGTCGGTGAAATAGCGCGGCACGGCGTAGATCATGCTTCCGTTGTTGCTGGCTTTCAGGTCTTCGTGCGATTCGAGGACCAAACCGGGCGTTCCATAGGGAACAGGACTGCTCATTCCGTAGTCCTGACTGGAGAGCTGGATGTGGGAAGGAAAGTAGCTTTGATGGCTTTCATAGCCCCACTCTTCGCGATTCATGCAGGCACTGCTTTCGTATTTGAAGCTGTTGCTGCAGATGCCATTTTGCCCAGTCGTACTGTTCGCCCATTCGTAGGTCTGGAACAGCGGGTCGACGAGAATAGGCAGCTGGGTCGATTCGCCGGGCGAGACGGTGAGGGTTAGAGAGTCGCCGGACACATCGAGTTTGACCGGGACCTCGGCACCCGAGGCGTCAATCGCGGTGGGCGGCGCTACGTCCACAAGAGTTTCTTCTCCTTCGATGACTGCCGCTCCCCCATCTTCGGTGGCCCTCAGCGTGGCTCCAGCCGGAAGATCGAGGTTGAAGGTCTCAGAGTCCGGAGAGTCTGCGCTTCGCATCTGCGTCAGGGTCTCAACTCCAGTCGGAGTCGGCGCCACGGCGAGGTCGGTATCGCGCGCAACATTGGGTGCGAAGCCGACGCTCTGGTCCACGATCGAGGTGGCTCGTTCCGCGGGTGCCCCCGCGAGTTCTATCGTCACGCCTGGCCCGGGAAGCTCGATCCCATCGTCGATCTCGGCGGGTATGCCGACTTCGACAAGGGGGGCGGCCGGCTGTATTTCCCCGCCGGTGTGATCCAGGCTTAGGTCGATGGCTTCGGGGGCTCCCGAGGGCGATTCGGTGCGAAGCGGGACGGTGGAGCTCAACAAGGCTCCACCCGTGAGCTGTCCGTGCCCTTCGAGCCCTGGTTCGGCGCTTTCGGATTCGTCGTGGACCGAGGGCGACTGCGCTTGGAGTTCTTCTTTCTCGGTTATTGGCGGAGCCGATTGGGGTTCTTCTTCGCTTTCTGATGGGGGCATTTCAGCTGCCGGCACCAGCGTCGGCGCATTTTCTCCGCCGATCAACGCGACATTCGGGGTCAGGAACTTTTCGACTTCGAGTTCGTCGAAGATCCCTGCCGGGGCTTGAAGCTGGGCTTCAAAGACACCCTGCAGCAGTTCGAGCGCTTCTTCTCGACCCAGGTCCCGGTGGGGCAGGCTTTCCGCTGGCTCAGGGTCGGTGGGGTGTATATCGCCGAGCTGCGATCCTCTTGTTTCGATCGCTTGAATGAAATCTTCGGAGGTCGGCAGGCCGGAGGACAGCGTGGCCGCATCGTCGGCTGAAGCCGAGGCAGCGGCAAGGACGGTCAGGGCGAGGAGAAGACAAAGCGCGGAAACGCAAGCTGCGATCTGTCGTGACGATGTTCGCAGAGCGTTTTGCCCATCGCCTGGCGACGCTCAGGTGCTCGGCCGCGTGAAATTCCTGGCATGAACCTATGTCCTCCTTGGGTTTATTGAGCCCAGAACCTCCCAAGCGAGAAAACAAGGTCCTGCAACAGCCCCCGCCGTTCTGGTACCAATGCGGTGCTGCATCGGTATGTCTGAGCTGGGACCCTACCCACCCACGACAGCGGAAGTCAAGCGCGAAACTCAATTCCGAGGTCGGCGAGCACCTCGGCGCCGTCTTCGGTGCGTTGGGCGGCGCCGCTTCGGACTCGCTCGGCCGCCAGGGCTTCGACTTCGTCGTCGGCGCGCCGGTCCTGCATCGTCGCGATCTCGCCACGCACCTCGCGCATCTGCGTTTACAAGTCGCTCAACATCTCGAAGAGCTGTCTCGATTTCGTCCTTGGCAGGAGAGCCATCGAAGCTCAGGATACCCCCGGCCTCCGTCGTAAAGGCCGGGCGAAGGGCGTCAGCCTCTAATCTGATCAGGCCTGGGAGATGAAGAGGAAGCCGGGGACATTCGCCGCGATCGCCCTCGCGATGCTCGCCATCGCGCCGTTCGCCGCGGGCGAAGAACAGACGCGGGACAGCTATAAGGCGCAGGTCGAGCCGATCTGTCAGGCAAACCGCAGCGCCAACGAAAAGATCATGGCCGGCGCCCGGGAACGCGTCAACAAGGGCAAGCTCGGGCTGGCGGGAGAGCAGTTCATCCGGGTCTCCGGCTCCGTCGGGGGGCTGATCGAACAGCTGGCAGCGGTTCCCGCGCCCGCCACGGACGCGACGCGGGTCGAACACTGGCTCGGCTCGATACGGCTGCTCAGGCAGCGGCTGCGCGAAGTCGGCAGGCTCTACAAGGCCGGCGAAAAGATCAAAGCCGCGCATGAGTCGATCCTGGCCGAACGCGCCGGGCTCTCGGCCAACAACACGAGCATCGTCTTCCACTTCCACTACTGCCGCTTCAGCCACATCGGCAGCTGAGCGCCGCTCGACCGACCGACCGCGCTCAGGCGCCTCTCCCCGCTTCCGCCGCCGTGCTCGTCGTCAGGCTCGACGCGGCGCCGCCGGACAGCACCCGGCGCACGAGGCCCGGCAGGAGGATGCGGGCGACGGCGGCCAGCGCGTAGGGGCGCGGCTCGTAGCGCTCCGCCTTGCCGCGCAGACCGGTCTCGACGATCGCCTCGGCGACCTTCTCGGGCCTGGAGACGGTCCAGCGGGTCAGCGCCCGCTCGCGCAGCTCGGTCGCCGGAAAGCCCTCCGTCTCGACAAAGCCGGGCAGCACCATGCCGACGTGGACGCCGTGGGGGCGCTCCTCGGCGTAGAGGGCGTCGGTCCAGCCGACCAGGGCGAACTTGCTCGCCGAGTAGGAGCCGGTCCGCGCCCGCGCGACCCGACCGGCGGTGCTTGCGACGTTGACGATCGCGCTCGGCGCCGAGGCCCGCAGCGCCGGCAGCAGCGCCTCGGTGAGGCGGGCGACGGCGTCGAAGTTGATCTCCATGTGGCGGCGCACGTTCGCGTAGCCCTCCTCGCCGAACGCGCCGCGCCAGGAGGCGCCGGCGTTGTTGACCAGCAGGTGGAGGCGGCCGCCGTAGCGCTCTGCCACGTGGGCCCGCACCCGCTCGGGGGCATCGGGGGCGGTCAGGTCGGCGGCGAGCCAGCTCGCCTCGCAGGGCAGCGCCTCCGCCAGCGAGCGCAACCGCTCCTCGCGGCGGGCGACGAGGATCAACGCCGCCCCCGGCTCGCGCGCGAGCCGTTTCGCCGCGGCCTCGCCGATGCCGCTCGAGGCCCCGGTGACCAGGTAGATCTTGCTTGCTTCGCTCACCGCGGGGAAAACTATTCCAATTGCCTCGTTGCGGACGTCTGTTCGACCCGACATACTGCTGCGTCGCGATGGCCGAGATCCCCGCGTTGCTCGACAAGCTGCTTCGCGCCGGCGCGCCCTCCGGATACGAGGGGCCCGCCGCCGCCGTGTGGCGCGACGATGCCGCCTTCGCCGAGCTCTCGACGGACGGCCTCGGCTCCTCGATCGCCCGCGTCGGCGAGCAGGCGCCGCTGCTTGCCGTCGTCGGCCACATCGACGAGATCGGACTCGTCGTCACCCACATCGACGAGAAGGGGTTTCTCTGGTTCGCCCCGATCGGCGGCTGGGATCCGCAGATCCTTGCCGGCCAGCGGGTCGAGGTGCGCGGCCGCGACGGGCTCGTCCCCGGCGTCGTCGGCCGCAAGCCGATCCACCTGCTCGACCCCGACCAGCGCAAGAAGGTCGTCGAGCTGAAGGGCCTTCACGTCGACATCGGCGCCGCCGACCGCGACCAGGCGGCGGAGCTGGTCCGCGTCGGCGACCCGGTGGTGGTCGCGGCGGAGCCGGTGCGCCTCGCCGGTGACAGACTCGTCTCGCGGGCGATGGACAACCGGATCGGCGCCTACGTGGCGCTGGAGGCGCTGCGTCGCTGTCGCGAGCGCAACTCGCTGAGCGGCAGCTTCGTCGCGATCGCCGCCGTTCAGGAGGAGATCGGACTGTTCGGCTCGCGGACCTCGGCCTTCCAGGTGCGGCCGGACCTGGCTGTCGTGATCGACGTCACCCACGCCACCGACGCCCCCGGCGTCGACGAAAAGGAGGTCGGCAGCCACCCGCTCGGCTCCGGCCCGGCGATCGGCCGCGGCTCGACCCTCTCGCCGAAGGTCTTCGAGTTGCTGGTCGAAACCGCCGAGGACGCCGGGGTCGAGCACACGATCAGCGCCAGCGGTCGCGGCACCAGCACCGACGCCGACGCGATCCAGATCTCGCGGGCGGGAATCCCGACCGGCCTGGTCTCGGTCCCCCTGCGCTACATGCACTCGCCGGTCGAGCTCTGCGATCTCGGCGATCTCGAGGCGACGGTCGAGCTGATCGCCGCCTTCGCCGCCCGCCTGCAGCCTGGCGTCGATCTCAGTCGCTGAGCGCGGCCTCTCAGTTGGCGCAGGCCATGACCCGGTCGCGCCCCGCCGCCTTGGCCGAGTAGAGAGCCTCGTCGGCGAGCCCGACCAGCTCGTCGGTGTCGAGCGGTCCCGGGCGCGAAACCGCGACCCCGACGCTGATCGTCATCGACACCCCGGCCGGGCGTCGCTCCCGCACGGCCACCCGCAGCCGCTCGCCGACCCCGAAGGCGTCGGCCTTCGTCGCGCCGGGGAGGACGACGAGGATCTCCTCGCCGCCGACGCGGTAGATCGAGTCGCCCGCGCGCAGCGCGGAGCGCATCGTGTAGGCGACGTCCTGGAGCACGGCGTCGCCGGCGGCGTGGCCGAGCTCGTCGTTGACCCGCTTGAAGTGGTCGAGATCGCAGAGGAGAAGCGCGTGCGAGCGGCCGTCCTTGCCCCCGACCGGCTGGCCGTCCAGCTCGGCGAGGCGCTGCTCGAGCGCGTTGCGGTTGAAGAGCCCGGTGAGCGGATCGAGGGTCGAGCGGCGACGGTGGGCGCGGTCGGACTCGACCAGGGCGCCGGAGAGGATCACGGTGCTGAGCACGAGCGCAACGGCGGCGATCAGCTCCTGGTGATGAGCCGAAGCGCCGGCCGGATCGAGGCCGACGGTGCTGCCCAGCAGCAGCGCCAGGATGTACGCCGTGCCGATCGCGATTCCCCGGGTGGAGAAGCGGGCGCCGAGCGTCACCGCGGGCAGCGCGAACCACATCAGCACCGGGCTGCCGGCGCCGCCGGTCACGACCACGGCGTCGGCGAGCAGCAGCGGCAGGATCCCCCAGGCGGTCGCGACCCAGAGCGCCGGGTGCTCGCTGTTGCCCATGAAGCTGTCGGCGACGGCGAAGCCGCCGAGGCCGGCCAGCAACGGCACGACCCACCACCAGCCGACTTCCGCGCCGGCTGAGGCGAGGGCCAGGGCGAGGATCGCGAAGCAGGCGAAGCGGTAGGGGCGCAGCCGCATCTCCATGTCGAGCAGCCGCTCGCGGCGGGCGTCGTCGCGGGCGGCGACAAGCGACTCCCTGGCGGGCGCCGAGAAGCCCGAGCCGGCGCCGAGGCGCGCCGAAGGGATCGTAAGGCCGTCGATTCTCACCCCCTGCCCATCGGGCTCCGCGCCGCTCAGACTTAAGGTTGCACCTACTCGACCAGCTGAAGCTCTTTGGGCAGCGCGCTCAGGTTGCGGCAACCGCCGTCGATGACGACGACCAGATCCTCGATCCGCACCCCCAGCTCGCCCGGCAGGTAGACGCCGGGCTCGATCGTCACGACTTCGCCGGCCGCGAGCACGTCCTCCGAGCGCGGCGAGACCCGCGGCGCCTCGTGCACCTCGAGCCCGACGCCGTGGCCGAGGCCGTGGCCGAAGCGCTCGCCGTGACCGGCCGCGTCGATCGCCTCGCGGGCGACCGCGTCGAGCGCCTCGCCGCCGATCCCCGCGGCGACGGCGTCGAGTGCGGCTGCCTGTGCGGCGCGGACCGTCTCGTAGACCTCGCAGGCGCGCTCTCCCGGATCGCCGACGGCGTAGGTCCGCGTGCCGTCCGAGCAGTAGCCGTCGAGCTTCGCGCCCATGTCGAAGACGACCAGCTCGCCGTCGCCGATCGAGCGCTCCCCCGGCTCGGCGTGCGGCAGGGCGCCGCTGGGGCCGGCGGCCACGATCGCCGGAAAGGAGGGGTCGCCACCGAGCTCGCGGATCCGCGCTTCGGCCGCGCGGGCCACCTCGCGCTCGCTGCGCCCGCCCAGGCCGCGTTCGATGCTCCAGCCCCAGACCTCGTCGGCCAGCTCGGAGGCGGCGGCGATCGCCGCCAGCTCGCCCTCGTCCTTGACCCGGCGCAGCTTCTCGACCGAGCCGCCGGCCGCCATCGGCTCGACCCCCTCCCCCAGTCTGCTCCGCAGCCGCTCGAGCAGGCGGACCGAGACATGGTCGTCCTCGAACCCGACGCGACCGGAGAGGTGGGCTGCGATGCCGCCCAGCCAATCGTCGCTGACCGTGATCGTCTCCCAGTCCTCGACCTCGGCCGCGGCCCGCTCGGTGTAGCGGAAGTCGGTCAGGAAGAGGCGCGTCCCGGAGCCGCAGACGCAGGCGCCGTTGGTTCCGGTGAAGCCGGTCAGGTAGCGGATGTTGACCAGCTCGGTGACCAGCATCAGATCGAGCTCGCGCTCGGCCAACCCGGCCGCGAGGCGGTCGCCGCGGCCCTTCATGCGCCGGCCGAGACGTCCAGATGGCGCGCCAGCGTCGCCAGCGCGTCGCGGTAGCCGTCCGGGCCCTTGCCGGAGACCTTCGCCAGCACCAGCCCGTCGAAAACCGACACGCGGCGCCAGTCCTGGCGCGACTCGACGTCGGAGAGGTGGACCTCGACCGCCGGCAGCCCGGTCAGCTCGAGCGCATCGGCGATCGCGCGGCTGTAATGGGTCCAGGCGCCGGCGTTGATCACGATCGAGTCGGCCAGCTCGGGGGCGCGGTGCAGGTATTCGGAGAACTCGCCCTCCGAGTTGGTCTGGAAGAAGATCGCTTCGAGGCCGAGCTCGCGCGCCATGGCCCTGATCCGCATCTCCAGCTCGCTCAGCGAGAGCCCGCCGTAGACCTCCGGGTCGCGCTTCTCGAGCACGTCGAAGTTGACCCCGTGCAGGACGGCGACCCGGTTGTGGGCTGAGGTCATTCGCACAACTCCAGCACAGCGGCCCTGACGGCGTCGGGGTCGAGGATCTGGCCGGTTCGGGGCTTGCCGGGCTCCGAGAGAAGGACGAAGCCGATGCCGGCGGAGATGCGCTTCTTGTCGCGCTGGAGAGCGTCGAGCACAGCGTCGACCTCCACCGTGGAGTCGAGTGCGGTGGGCAGGCCGTGGCGCTGCAGGATCTCCTCGATCTCGCCCCGCAGACCCGGCGCGTCCGAGAGGCGCAGAGCACAGAGCAACCCGAGCCCGATCGCTTCGCCGTGGCGGTAGCGCGTATACGCGGTTGCGGTCTCGATCCCGTGACCGACGGTGTGGCCCAGGTTGAGCACGTGGCGCAGGCCCGAGTCGCGCTCGTCGGCGGCGACGACCGAGCACTTGTAGCGGGCGCAGGCGAAGACGACGTCGTCCAACTCGGTGGGGTCGAGCGCCTCGATTTCGCGCACCCGCTCCCAGAGCGCTCCGCCGGCCAGAAGACCCGTCTTCAGCGCCTCGACGAAGCCGGCGGCGAGCTCCTCGGCGGGCAGCGTCTTGAGCGTCTCGGTATCGGCGATCACCGCCGCGGGCAGGTGGTAGGCCCCGGCGTAGTTCTTGCCCTCCGGCAGGTCCACCCCGGTCTTGCCGCCGTAGGCTGAGTCGACCTGGGCTACGAGGGTGGTCGGGACCTGAACGACCGAAACCCCGCGCTGATAGAGGTGGGCGCAGAACCCGGCAAGGTCGCCAACCACCCCGCCGCCCAGCGCCGCGAGGTGGTCTTCACGGGTCATCCCGGTCTGAGCCAGCCCGCGCAGCACCTCCTCGGCCTCGCTCAGCGTCTTGGACGCCTCTCCAGGGTCGACCTCGACCCCCGCCGCGATCGGACCGAGGTGGCCGGTGTAAAGCGGCCCGACGGTGGCATCGGTGACGCAAAAGCGCCGCCCCGACACGGGCCACCAATCTCCGCGCAGCAGATCGGCGCCGACGTAGACGGGGTACTCGCCGGAGGCGCTGGTCGCCCAGAGCATCTTCGTGGCGCGGGGAAGGCGTGTGAGCGCCTCGAGCGCCGGAAGGGCTCGACGGACGAGCCCGGGGTCCGACGGCGGCAGGATCGCTTCCGCCAGCTCCTCGTACAACGGCAGGCGCTCGTCGAGCAGCTCGGCGACGTCCGCGGCGCTCCTGGCCAGCGGTCGCTCGCTGCCCTCGATCCGCCGCCACGCCTCATCGGCGTCGATCTGCAGCCAGACGACGACGTGGCGGTCGAGGGCTTTGCGGACGCGCTCGGAGAGCACGCTGCCGCCGCCGAGCGCGATCGCGCCGCCGTCAGCCTGCTCGAGCAGCGACCCCACGACCTCGGCCTCTCGGGCGCGGAAGGCCTCCTCCCCGTCCTCCTCGAAGGCCCGGTCGATCGGCATCCCGAGATCGGCCTCCATCAGCTCGTCGATCTCGGTGGTCTCCAGGCCTGCCTCACCCGCGGCGGCCAGCGCGGTCGACTTGCCCGCCCCCATGAAGCCGATGAAGACGATCGCGGGCTTGGGCACCTGGCTCACCGGCGAAAGTCGATGCGCTTCTCATAGGCATCGACGGCGGCCAGGACGTCGTCGATGTGGTCGCCGCCGAACTTCTCGCGGTAGCAGCGCGCCAGGACCAGGCAGACCATCGCCTCGGCGACCACCGCGGCGGCGGGGACGACGGTCGAGTCGGTGCGCTCGCGCAGCGCCTGCGCCGGCTGCTTGGTCTCGGTGTCGACGGAGCGCAGCGGCTTGGTCAGGGTCGAGATCGGCTTGATCGCGGCCCGCACCGAGAGCGGCTGGCCGTTGGTCATGCCGCCCTCGAGCCCGCCCGCGTGGTTGGTTTCGCGCTGGTAGCCATGCTCCTCGGACCAGAAGATCTCGTCGTGCGCCTCCGAGCCCGGGCGGCCCGCGACGTCCCAGGCCTCGCCGATCGCGACCCCCTTGACCGACTGGATAGAGGCGACCGCGCCGGCCAGCCGGCCGTCGAGCCGCTCTTCCCAGGAGATGTGCGAGCCGAGCCCCGGGACGAGGCCGAAGGCGCGCACCTCGAAGCTGCCGCCGAGGCTCTCGTTGGCCTTGCGCAGGCGGTTGATCTCCGCGACCATCGCCGCGCTCGCCTCCGGGTCGAGGCAGCGCACAGGGTCGTCGTCGACGGATGCGAAGTCCCCGGGGCCGAGGTCGGGTCGCTCGGGCGCCTCGACCGAGGCGATCTGGGTGACGTGGCTGTGCACGCTCACGCCGAGCGCGGCGAGCAGGCCGCGGGCGAGCGAGCCCGCCGCCACCCGCGCCGCCGTCTCCCGGGCGCTGGCCCGCTCGAGCACGTTGCGGATGTCACGGTGCCCGTACTTCTGGGCGCCGACCAGGTCGGCGTGTCCGGGGCGCGGCAGGTGGACCTCGTCGGGCTCGAAGCCCTCGACGGGCCAGGGGTTCATCCGCTCCTCCCAGTTGGCGTAGTCGCGGTTGGCGACCAGGAGCGCGATCGGACTGCCCAGGGTGCGGCCGTGACGGACACCGGAGCGGACCTCGACCGAGTCCGTCTCGATCTTCATCCGCCCGCCGCGCCCGTGGCCGAGCTGACGCCGGGCCATGTCACGGTCGAGCGCCTCGCGCTCCAGCTCCAGCCCGGCGGGCATGCCCTCGACGATCGCGACCAGGCCGGGGCCGTGCGACTCGCCTGCCGTGGTGAACCTGAAGCGCGTGCTCATCGCCGCAAGGCTATAGGCGAGACCGCTGTCGAGTTTGACGGTGCCAGGGCAACACAAAAGTCGGCAGCGCGATCATCGGTGCGCCGCGTTGCGCATGATCTCGAGCGGCGCGGCAACGCCGGTCCAGATTTCGAGCGAGAGCGCGCCCTGGCGGACGAGGATCTCGAGACCGTCGACGGTCGCCGCCCCGACGGCGTGGGCAGCAGAGAGAAGCTGCGACTCCTCTGGGCCGTAGACGAGGTCGACGACCGTGTGGCGCTCTTCGAGGTGGGCGGGCTCGAACGGAAGCTCCGCGAAGGGGTTTTCGCCATGCAGGCCGGCCGCGGTCGAGTTGACGACCAGCTCGTAGCTCCCCAGATCGGGCGTCGCGACCGGGGCGCCGCCGAGCTCGGCGCAGAGGTGCTCGGCTCGCAGCGGCGTGCGGTTCCAGACCTCCACCCCTGCGCCCTCGCGAGCCAGTGCCCAGACGGCTGCGCGGGCGGCGCCGCCGGCGCCGAGGACCAGCGCCCGTTTGCCGCCCGGCGACCCGGGCAGCGCATCGAGCAGACCCCGCGCATCGGTGTTGTCGGCGCGCACCTCCCCGTCCTCGAAGCTGAGCGTGTTCGCCGCGCCGATCTCACGAGCCGTCTCGGACAGCGTGTCGGCGAGCGCGAGCGCCGCTCCCTTGTGGGGAACGGTGACGTTGGCGCCGGCGAATCCCTCGCCGGGCATCGCCCGCACGCGGCGCTCGAACTCGTCCGGCGCGACGTCGATCGCCTCGTAGCTCCACTCGCCTGACAGGCCCAGCTCCGCCAGCGCCGCGTTCTGCATGGCCGGCGAACGCGAGTGGCCGACAGGATGGCCGAGGACGGCGAGCCGCTTCACGCTATTCCCCACAGGTGTCGGGCGATTCGCCGCCGGCGGCTTCGCGCGCTTCGTCATAGGCGGCGACGTCGGCTTCGAATTCGGCGGCGGTCGAGGAGAAGGCGTCTTCGCCGCAGGCGCCCGGCTTGACCACGTAGTAGAGGTAGTCGACTTTCGCCGGGTGGGCGGCGGCTTCGAGCGAGGCGAGGCCGGGATTCCCGATCGGGCCGGGCGGCAGGCCGGCGTGAATACGGGTGTTGTAGGGGGATTCGACCGCGAGTTCGGATTCGGTCAGCGGCCGGTCGTAGTTGCCGGTGGCGAAGCGGATCGTCGCGTCGATGCCCAGCGGCATCCCTTCGTGCAGGCGGTTGTAGATGACGGCGGCGATCAGCGGCCGCTCCTTCTCCAGCTGGGCCTCGCGCTCGACCATCGAGGCGATCGTGACGACGTCGCGCGTGGTCAGGTTCTTGGAGCGCGCGTAGCGCATGTCCACGCCGCCGACGCGGCGCTTGAAGTCCTCGAGCTGCAGTTGCACGAGGTCGGCTGCGGGCGCGTGCCTTTCGAGTTCGAAGGTGTCCGGGAAGAGAAAGCCTTCGTGGCCCGCGCTGGCCTTCATGTAGCTGCCGGTCAGACCCGCTTCCCTGGCGACCTGGGCGGTCTGCGCGCGGGTGTAGCCCTCCGGGATCGTCACCGTCGTCGTCTTCAGCACGACGGGCGGTGGCGCGGGGTTGTGGAAGTGGCGGTAGGCGAGGGCAGCCGCTGCTCCGCCGAGCGCCAGCGCGGCGAGGGCGGCGACGAGCGCCGCGCGCCGGCGGCGCTTCACCGTCCCGGCACGCCGCTGCTCGCGCTCCTGGCGGCGACGCTGCCGCTCGGCGACAGCCGTGTCGTCGCCGAACCAGTCGTCAGTCATCGCCCTCGGCGCCTTCGATCGCGGCCTGCCCGGCGAGATAGGCCTGCAACAGGTGCGCAGCCGCCAGCGAGTCGGGCGCCGCTGCGGCGCCTTCGCGCTTGCTCGCCTCGGCCATCCGCGTCGTCAGCCGCTCGTCGTAGGTCTCGACCGGAATCTCGAGCAGCGTTTCGAGTTCGACGCAGAAGGTCCGGGTCAGCGCCGCCTGCGATCCCTCCTCGCCGCTCAGATGCAGCGGCAAACCGACGACGACGCGCTCGACCTCGTGTTCGGCGACCAGCTCGACCACCGAGCGCGGCTCGGCGGGCTCGATCACCGGCAGCGGCGTCGCCAGGGTGCCGCTCGGGTCGGAGATCGCGCAGCCGATCCGGGCGGTGCCGTAGTCGAGGGCGAGCACGCGCACTAGGCGAGCGACCTCATCCGAGCTCCCGCTCGATCGCCTGCCTCGCGACGTCGATCGCCTCGTCGAGCTTCGCGGCGTCCTTGCCCCCGGCTTGCGCCATGTCGTCGCGGCCACCGCCGCCGCCGCCGATCAGCGGCGCGGCCTCGCGCACCACCGCAGCCGCCGAGACGCCGCCCTCGACGGCGCCCTTCGAGACGAGGACGACGAGGCCGACCTTGCCGTCGCCGGCGCCGCCGAGGGCGATCGCCGACTCCCCGCCCAGCTTCGACTGCACCCGGTTCGCAAGCTCGAGCAGCTGCTTCTGGTCGGCGATCGGCGCCCGGGAGGCGACGAGGCCGACCCCGTCGATCTCCATGGCGCCGCCGACCAGCCGCTCCGCCTCGTCCCCGAGCAGCTGCCTGGCGGCCTGCTTGGCGCCCTCGCCCGCCTCGAGCAGGCGCTCCGCCGCGCGGCGAGCGCCCGTCAGCGGGTCCTGCGGGGAGTCGAGCAGCTCCCCGACCTCACGCAGCTCCCTGTCCCGATCGCGGAACCAGTCGATTGCCGCGGGGCCGGTCACGGCCTCGATCCGCCGCACGTTGGCCGCGCTGGACCCCTCGGAGACGATCTTGAAGATGCCGATCTCGGCCGTGTTGGCGACGTGGGTCCCTCCGCAGAGCTCGCGCGAGACGTCGTCGACCTCGACCACCCGGACCCACTCGCCGTATTTCTCGCCGAACAGCGCCATGGCGCCGAGCTCTTCGGCCTCGACCCGGTCCATCTCCAGCCAGCGGACGGGCCGGCTCGCCTTGATCCAGTCGTTGACCCGCTCCTCGATCGCGGCGAGATCCGCCGCCGCAAGCCCCTGTCCGTGGTTGAAGTCGAAGCGCAGCTTGTCGGGCCGGACGGCGGACCCCGCCTGGCGGACGTGGTCGCCGAGCCGCTCGCGCAGCGCAGCGTGCAGGAGGTGGGTCGCGGTGTGGTTGCGCATCGTCGCGTGCCGCGTCCGGTGGTCGACGAGCGCCTCGACGGCGACGCCGGTTGCAACCGATCCGTTGCCGGCCTCGACCTCCAGCGCCTGGTCCTCGCCGAGCCGGTAGACGTCGATCACCCGAGCCTCCCCCCCGTTCCAACGCAGCAGGCCCGTGTCGGCGACCTGGCCGCCGCCCTCGGCATAGAAGGGGCTCTCCTCGAGCTTGACCAGCGCCCGTCCGCCGTCGCCGGCGACCGCGGCGAGCCCGGTCGTGGCGCGCAGCGTCTCGTAGCCGACGAAGCGGGTCGGCGGCGCCTCGGCGGCGAACGCGATCACCTTCTCGTGGCGGTCCTCTGAGCCATGCGCCGTCGCCGCCCCTCCGCGGGCCCGCTGGCGCTGCTCCTCCATCAACTCCTCGAAGCCGCCATCGTCGACCGAGAGGCCCTGCTCGGCGAGCAGCTCCTTGGTCAGGTCGTAGGGGAAGCCGTAGGTGTCGTGCAGCTTGAAGGCGTCGGCGGCGTCGATCCACGAGGTGCTCGACTCGCGGGCCTCGACGACAAGGCGCTCGAGCAGCTCGCTGCCGCGCTCGAGCGTGCGGCCGAAGCTCTCCTCCTCGTCGGCGACCCAGCGCGCGATCGTCTCCCGCTCCGCCGCCAGCTCCGGGTAGGCGCCGGCCATGATCTCGACCGTGCGCTGGGCAAAGCGGCCGAGCCAGGGCGCCTCGAGGCCCAGGGTGCGGCCCTGCTGGATCGCCCGGCGCATGATCCGCCGCAGGATGTAGCCGCGGTCCTCGTTGGAGGGGACGACCCCGTCCGCGATCAGGAAGGCGGCGCCGCGCGAGTGGTCGGCGACGATCCGCATCGCCCGGGTCACCGCCCCGCCCTCGCCATAGGAGCGGCCGGACAGCTCCTCGGCGAGCTCGATCAGCGGCCGGATCAGATCGGTCTCGAAGACAGATGGGACGTCCTGGAGGATCGCCGCCATCCGGTCGAGGCCCATACCGGTGTCGATGTTTCGCATCGGCAGCTCGGTGAGAGCGCCCTCGGTTGAGAGGTCGTAGGTCATGAAGACGTGGTTCCAGAACTCGAGGAAGCGGTCGGTGTCGTCGCCCGGCCGCTCTCCGGCGGCGCCGAAATCCTCGCCTCGGTCGAGGTAGAGCTCCGAGCAGGGGCCGCAGGGCCCGGCCGGCCCCGCCTGCCAGAAGTTGTCCTCGCGGCCGAGCAGGACGATCCGCTCCTCGGGCATGCCGACGCCTTTCCAGATCCCGATCGCCTCCTCGTCGGGGCCGAGGCCGAGCTCGTCGTCGCCGCCGAAGACGGTCGCCCAGATCCGCTCGGGGTCCATCCCGAACCCCTGCGTGGCCAGCTCCCAGCCCCAGGGGATCGACTCCGCCTTGAAGTAGTCGCCGAAGCTCCAGTTGCCGAGCATCTCGAAGAAGGTGAGGTGACGGGCGGTGTTGCCGACCTCCTCGATGTCGGTCGTGCGGAAGCATTTCTGCACGTCGGCGAGGCGTGGCGCGGGCGCCCGCTCACGCCCGAGGAAGTAGGGCTTGAACGGCTGCATGCCCGCGGTCGTGAGCAGCACGGAGGGGTCGTGGACAGAGGGAACCAGCGACGCCGAGGGCACGATCCGGTGCCCCCGCTGCTCGAAGAAGGTCAGGTAGGTGCTGCGTATCTCCTCGGCTTTCATCGGCCACGAAGCCTAAGTGACACAGCGCTGACGCTCGCGCCCCAGCCCCGTTGAAGCAACAGATGAACGGCGCCGCCGTAACCTTCAGTGGATGGCTTCGCGTGCCGAGATGGGGCCGGCATGAGCTCGGACGAGCGCCTCGCGCTGCGCGCCAGCGAGGGCGACGAGCGGGCCTTCGCGGAGATCTACGAGCGCTATCACCAGGATCTCTACCGCTTCTGCCTGGCGATGGTCGGCGATCCCCAGGACGCCCAGGACGCACTGCAGAACGCGATGGTCAAGGTGCTGCGCGCCCTGCCCGGGGAGAAGCGCGAGATCAAGCTGAAGCCCTGGCTCTACCGGATCGTCCGCAACGAGTCGGTCGAAGTGCTGCGCCGTCGCCGCGACAGCGCCGAGCTGGAGCCCGATCAGGCGACGACCCCTGGGGTGGCGGAGACGGCCGAGACGCGAGAGCGCCTGCGAATCCTCCTGGCCGACCTCGAGCAGCTGCCGGAGCGGCAACGGGCGGCGCTGCTGATGCGCGAGCTCTCCGGGCTGGATTTCACGGAGATCGGCACGGCGTTCGGGAGCACGTCCGCGGTGGCCCGGCAGACGCTCTACGAGGCGCGGCTCAGCCTGCGCCGGCTGGAAGCGGGACGTGAGATGCGCTGCGCGGACGTGATGCGCGAGCTCTCCGACGCCGACGGGCGGGTCACGCGACGGCGCGACATCCGCGCTCACCTGCGCAGCTGCGCCGACTGCCGCGCCTTCCGCGACGGGATCTCCAAGCGTCAGGAGGACCTGGCCGCGCTCTCACCGCTGCCGGTCGCCGTCGCTGCCGGCCTGCTCCACGGCCTGGCCGGCAAGGCGACAGGAGGCGGTGCGGGCGTGGTGAGCGGTGGAGGCGTTTCCGGCGCCGGCGTCGCCGGCAAAGCCGTTGCGACGTCGGCGCTGGTCAAGACAGCCGCGACCGTCGCCGTGGTCGCCGTGGTCGGCGTGTCGGCTGCCGGCCGCGGCGGCTTGATCCGTCTGCCCGTGGTGAGCGACGGGCACGACGCCGCGGCGCCGAGCGACACCGGGTCGCATCGCGCCCCCACCGGAGGCAGCCCCGCCGAGGGAAGCGGCTCCGGAGCGGCGAGCCTTCGCACCGCCGACCGCTCGGCGGCGACCGGAGCCTCCGGCAGCGGCGACGGCGAATCGCGGGGCGATCGCAAACAGGGCGACAAAGGCCGCGGCGCGGGGAGCGATGCGTCTCCGGGCGAAAGCCCATCCAGCTCTCAGAGGGGCCTCATACCGCCGGGCGGCGGCTACGGCCGCTCCGCCTCAGAACGGCACGGACGCCCCGAACAAGCTCCGGAAGCCGCCGAGCACGGACAGCAGACCGCCCGGTCCCGCAAGCCCGCCCACGTCGCTTCCCCGCCCGGTAACGGTGGATCGGGAGGCAAATCCAGGAGCTCTGCCCCGCGAGGAGGCGCGGGGAGCGAAAAGCCGGCGGCGCCGGGCAAGGCCGCGCCGCCGACGCATCCGACTCCACCTTCGCAGCCCCCGGCCGAAGTCCCCGCCAAATCCGCCGACAGGGCCGCGAATCCAGAGTCGGGCGCCGAGCCGCCGGGCCACGAACGCTGAGCACGCCGGACATCCGTCCGCTGCGGCGCCCCGCCTCGCCGGTCCCGCCTGACAACCGGCGACGAGGCGCGTTTCATTCCCAGGACAAGCCTCGGCCACCCGCGCCGCAGGGACAAGCACTCGCAAGGAGGCACGATGAAGACCATGCTGAAGATCGCGCTCGTGACCGGCGTCCTCGCGCTGGCCTGCGGCAGCGTCGCGCTCGCGAACGGCAAACCCGAAGGAACGCCCCCGCACGGCAAAGGCGCCGCGAACGGCAAAGGCCCCACGTACACGCCCGCCGAACCGACGCCCGGACCCAAAGCCGGCCTTCCGGCCAAGGCAAAGGCCTACGGTCGCTACTGCCAGGGCAAAAGCAAAAAACACGTGGAAGGCGAGAAAGGGACCGAATTCTCAGACTGCGTGACCAACATGGCCCAGGCCGCGACCCATAAAAACATGGCGCCGGGCCAGGTCTGCAAGGGCGAAAGCAAGAAACACGTGAAAGGCGAAAAAGGGACCAAATTCTCGGGCTGCGTGAAGAGCGTCAACGAACTGCGCAAGAAAGAACACGAAAAAGAAAAGGAAAGCGCTGAAAGCGCTTAGTCGCTAGATGATCGTGCCGTGACCGACGATCGCCTCCCCCGCCAGCAGCACCGCCGCCTGGCCGGGGGAGGCGGCGTCGAACGGCTTGCCGAGCTCTATGTCGAGTTCGGCGTGCCTGCCTGCCTCCCTCGCTGAGACCGAGGCGGGTATCGACGTCGACCGGTAGCGCAGCTTTACCGCGTCGACGCGGTCGCCGTCGCGGTGCAGGACGGCGTCGCGGATTCGCACCGTGCTCGCCGCCAGCTCGGCCCGCGGGCCGACGGTGATCGTGTTGGCGTCGGCGTCGGTGGCCAGGACGTAGAAGGGCTCCGGCGCCGATACACCGATCCCCCGCCGCTGACCGACGGTGAAGTTGTGATGGCCGCGATGGCGGCCGATGGCCCGCCCGGCGCGGTCGAGCACGTCGCCTTCGCGCTCGCCGAGGCCGGCATGGCGGCGCAGGAACCGCTCCTTGCCCTGTCCGGCGAGGAAGCAGAGGTCTTGGCTCTCGGGCTTCTTGGCGACCGAGAGGCCGTGGCGGGCGGCGATCGCGCGCACCTCGGGCTTGCTCAGCTCGGTCAGCGGGAAGCGCAGGCGGTCGAGCATCGCCGGTGGCAGCGCGGCGAGCATGTAGCTCTGGTCCTTGTTGCGGTCCGACGCAGCGGCGAGCAGGGGGCCGCCCTCGTCCTCCACGATTCGCGCGTAGTGGCCGGTGACCAGGCGCCCGGCGCCGAGGCGCTCGGCAAGATCGACCATCGCCGCGATCCGCACCTCGCCGTTGCAGACGATGCAGGGGTTCGGCGTCGCCCCCGCTCCGTAGCCGTCGAGGAAGGAGCCGACGACGCGGCGGCGGAATTCCTCCTCGAGGTCGAGGGTGAGGTGGGGAATGCCGAGCGAGTGAGCCACGGCGCGCGCGCCGAGAACCGCCTCGGGCGAGCAGCAGGCCTTGGCGCCGTCGGTCTCGGGATCGGCCCAGAGCTTCAGGGTGACCGCGAGCACCTCGGCGCCCCGCTCGCGTTCGAGCAGGGCGGCGACGGCGCTGTCGACGCCGCCGGACATGGCGATCAGGACCCGGTCGCCCTGCGGCGCGGCGAGCGTCTTCGAGGATGCGGCTGCGCCCGCAAGCGCACGGTGCAGAGCATCGGCCGCAAGCTGCGCCGCGTGGCGCTTGACGGGGGTCAGCCCCCCGATCGCCTCGTCGACCTCGTCGACCCCGACTCGGGCGGCATCGATCACGGGCTCCCCGTCGACCAGCTCGGCGACCGCCGCGGTAGCCGCCCTCGTCGCCCCACACCCCTCGGCGTCGAAGGACACGGCCGCAACCCGCCCCCCGTCGATCGCAACCGATATCCGAGAAAGATCCCCGCAAGCGGCGCCTCCGGCAGCGCCGGTGAAGCCGTCATCGAGCGAAGGCCCAAGCCGCGCCTCGTCGCGAAGGTAGTGCTCGAACAGCTCTCGACTCACGGATCCATTATGAGCCGCAAAGGACTGAGGCTCCAACCCGCCGTTGCCGCCCCTGGCTTTGATCCCTTGAAGAAAAGGGTGGGCGCCTCCTCCGGATCCCGCAAGACCAAGAGAGATCGGCCCCCGCGCCGTTTGTGTTGGGTCAAACGGTGGGACGGCTCTCGCACGGGCTCGAGCCTCGGCCCAACCGTACCACTGCGAGAGCCTGCCGGCGACCGGTAACCGCAAGCCCGGGTCCCTCAGTCGAGGTTGGAGAGCAGGAGCTCGGCCTCGCTCCAGTCCTCGCCCCTGACCCGCAGGGCGATGTCGCCGCGACCGAAGCGATCGATCGGCCAGTCGGCGGTGAGAACGGCCTCGATTCCCGCCTCTTCCAACGCCTGGTGCCAGGCTCGCGCAGTGCGCACGTCGCCGAAATCGCGCACGACCTCCCAGGAGTCGAAGGCCGGGTCGTCGACCTGGATGGGCGTCTTCCCGGGACCGGGGCTGAAGAAGTGCCGCAGGCGGTCGATCAAGCTCATCGACGAAGTGTGATGCCGAGCTCCTCGAGTTGCTGCCCTCCCACCGGCGCCGGGGCGCCGGTGAGGGCGTCGGCGCCCGAGGCGGTCTTCGGGAAGGCGATCACGTCGCGGATCGAATCGGCGCCGGCGAGGCGCTGCACGATGCGGTCGAGCCCGTAGGCGATGCCGCCATGCGGCGGCGCGCCGTAGCGCAGCGCCTCGAGCAGGAAGCCGAAGCGGGCCTCGGCTTCCGCCGCGTCGATACCGAGCGCGGCGAAGACCTTCTCCTGAACGTCGGCGCGATGGATGCGGATCGAGCCGCCGCCCATCTCCTGGCCGTTCCAGACGAGGTCGTAGGCAAGCGCGCGAGCGCCGCCGGGATCGTCCGGGTCGAACTCGCCCGCGGGCGCGGTGAACGGATGGTGCAGCGGGTCCCAGCGCTCCTCGCCGGGGCTCTGCTCGAGCAGCGGCCAGTCGACGACCCAGACCAGCCGGTGCTCGTCCTCGGGAATCAAGTCGAAGCGCTCGGCGAGGTCGACGCGCAGCTGCCCCAGCACCGCGTCGGCGACCCGGCGTCGATCGGCGACCAGCAGCAGCAGGTCCCCCTCCTCGGCGCCGAGGACCCCGTTGAGCTCGGTCAGCTCTCCCTCGGAGAGGAACTTGGCGGTCGGCGAGCGCCAGCCGTCGCCCTCGCGGAAGGCCCAGACCAGGCCCTTCGCGCCCAGCTCCTGCGCCCGTGAGATCAGGCCGTCGAGCTCGGAGCGGGGCAACTCGCGGCGGCCGGCGTTGAGGCCGCGCACCGTCCCGCCCGACTCGATCGCGCCGCGGAAGACCTTGAACTCGGTCTCGGCGAGGGGCGCCGACAGGTCGACCAGCTCCAGGCCGAAGCGCATGTCCGGCCGATCGGTGCCGAAGCGGCTCAGCGCCTCGTCGTAGGGAAGCCGCTCGATCGGCAGCTCGACCGCGGGGCCGCCGACCCGCTCGAACACGTGCGCCAGCAGCCGCTCGTTGACCTCGATCACGTCGTCGACCCCGACGAAGGACATCTCGATGTCGAGCTGGGTGAAATCCGGCTGGCGATCGGCGCGCAGATCCTCGTCGCGGAAACAGCGCGCGACCTGGTAATAGCGCTCGAAGCCGGCCACCATCAGCATCTGCTTGAAAAGCTGCGGCGACTGCGGCAGCGCGTAGAAGGAGCCCTGCTGGAGGCGGCTGGGGACGAGGAAGTCGCGGGCGCCCTCCGGAGTCGAGCGGGTCAGCACCGGGGTCTCGACGTCGAGAAAGCCCTCGCGATCGAGGAACTCGCGCATCGCCGCGGTCACCCGGTGGCGCAGGACCAGCGCCTCGCGCATCGGCTCGCGGCGCAGGTCGAGATAGCGGTGGCGCAGGCGGGCGTCCTCGCCGACCTCGCCGGAAAAGCCCTCGACCTGGAAGGGCGGCGTCTCGGCGTCGGCGAGCAGCTCGGCGTCGCCGACCGCCAGCTCGAACTCGCCCGTGGCAAGCTCGGCGTTTACCGTCTCGGCCGAGCGCCTGACGACGGCCCCGGTCGCGCTCAGCACGTCCTCGGCGCGCAGCTTGTGGGCGAGCTCGAAGGCCGCACCCGAGGCGTCCGGGTGGAAGACGAGCTGGACGATGCCGGTGCGGTCGCGCAGGTCGATGAAGATCAGGCCGCCGTGGTCGCGGCGGCGGTGAACCCAGCCGGCCACGCGAACGCTGGAGTCGACGCGGTCGTCGAGAACCTGACCGCACCAGGTGTCGCGGTACTCGTTGGCGCGCAGCGCCGGGGCGTCGCTCACGATCGCCCGCCTCCGATCGCCTCGACCGCCGCCGCCGGATCGATCGGACGCTGGTCGCCGCTCTGCATGTCGCGAAGCTGTGCCGAGCCGTCGGCGTCGAGGATCAGCACGCGGCGGGCGCCGATCCGGTCGGCGTGCTTGAGCTGTCCCTTCAGCCCCCGCCCGGCGAGGTCGACCTCCGCCGAGAGGCCGGCCCGGCGCAGCTCGGCCGCCAGCGCCAGCGCCTCTCGCTGCCGGCCGGCGTCGGCGACGGCGACGAAGGCGTCGCGCTCGACCTCGTCCTCGGCCTCGCCCAGAGCCAGCAGGATGCGCTCGATTCCGGCCGCCCAACCGACCGCGGGGGTCGGCGCGCCGCCCAGCTGCTCGATCAGCCCGTCGTAGCGGCCGCCGCCGCCGACCTCCGACTGGGCGCCGAGCTCGGCGCAGACGAAGGAGAAGATCGTCCGCGTGTAGTAGTCGAGGCCGCGGACCAGGGTCGGGTCGATCTCGAACTCGATTCCTGCCGCCCCGAGCAGCGCCCGGACCTCGGCGAAGTGCTCGGCGTCCTCTCCTTCGAGCCGCTCGACGATCGTCGGCGCGTGCGCCATCACCTCGCGAGTTCCCTCGTCATCCGCATCGAAGGCGCGCAACGGGTTGATCTCGATCCGCTCGCGGACGTCCTCGGAGAGCTTTGCCTCGTGGGCTCGCAGATGGGCTTTCAGCTCCTCGAGGTAGGCGCTGCGCGCCCCCGCGGAGCCGAGGCTGCCGAGTCGCAGCTCGACCCCAGGGACGCCCAGCTCGGCGAGCAGATCGGCGAGCAGCATGATCGCCTCGGCATCGGCGAGGGGCGAATCGGCGCCGATCGCCTCGATGCCGAGCTGGTGGAACTGGCGGTAGCGCCCCGCCTGAGGGCGCTCGTGGCGGAAGAACGCGCCCGCATAGGAGAGCTTCACCGGCTGGGCCAGCTTGTGCATGCCGTGCTCGAGGTAGGCGCGGCAGATCGGCGCCGTCCCCTCCGGCCGCAGGGTGATGCTGCGCCCGCCCTTGTCCTCGAAGGTGAACATCTCCTTGCGCACGATGTCGGTGGAGCGGCCGACGCCGCGCTCGAACAGCTCGGTGTCCTCGAAGGCGGGGGTGGCGATCGGCTCGTAGCCGGCGCGTGCGAAGGCCGCCGACGCGGCCGCTTCGATCCGCCGCCTCGCGCGCGCGCCTGCGGGCAGGACGTCGAAGGTTCCGCGCGGAGCCTGGTATTTGCTCGCCATCGTGGCGCGACCTTACCTGCGCGGGGCGAGGCTCAGCGCGCCAGCTCGGCGAGGAACGGGTTGCTCGCCCGCTCGACGCCGAGTGTGGTGACGCCCATGTGGCCGGGGTAGACGCCGGTTTCCGGCGAGTGGGAATCGAGCAGGCCGCGGATCGAGCGCAGCAGCGTCGGCCCGTCGCCGCCGGGCAGGTCGACCCGGCCGACCGATCCCTTGAAGAGCACGTCGCCGGAGAACATCGCCTCCTCGTCGCGGATCGAGTAGGTCACGTGGCCGGGGCTGTGGCCGGGGGTGAAGATGACGTCGATGGTCATGCCGGCAAGCTCCAGGGTCTCGCCGCCCTTCACCATCTCGTCGGCCTCATAGCTCTCGTAGGGACCGATGCCCGGCATCGGCACGTAGGCCATGATGTCGGCGAGCATCGGCCGCTCCATCACGGGGCAGTAGACCGGCGCGCCGGTGACCGTCGCCACCGGCGCGACCGCGCCGATGTGGTCGAAATGGCAGTGGGTGATCAGGATCGCCTCGACCTTGGTCCCCAGCTGCTCGACCTCGGCGAGGATGCGGTCGGGCTCGTCGCCGGGGTCGACGACGACGCCGCCGCCGGCGCCTTCGCGCCGCACGACGAAGCAGTTCTCCGCGATCGGTCCCACGGTCAGCATCTGGACGTCGAGGCTCACCCCTTCCCCCCGGCGCGGATCCGCGCCCGCTCGCGCCGGCGCCACAGCATCGAGTCGATGTAGTAGCCGGCCGGGATGTAGAAGACGAGCATGAAGGCGCCGAGCCCGAATGCGGCGCCCGGGGGGCGCTTGAAGATCAGCATGAGCAGCGCCGTGAAGATGACGGCGGCGACAACCCCGCGGGTGATCGAGCTGCGCCAGGTCGGCGGCGCGTCGACTTTCGGCTGGCTCTTGCGCCCGGAGCGGGCGCGTGCTTTGGCCTCCTCGCGAGTGCGCGGGCGGCCCGCGCGGCGGTTCGGATCGACCCGGCCACCCTGCGTTCCGCGATGCTTGCGGCGGCGCTTCTTTCTCGTCTGTGCCATATCCGGAATCTAGAGGAATGGCGACGCCAGGCACTCAGGGCAGGGCCGCGAGCCGCCGCTCGATCGTTCGCAGCTCCGGGTCGAAGTCGCGAATCGGCACGTCGCCGGGATAGCCGGCGAGAGCGGCGGCCGGGATCAGGCCGACGAGCTCGGCCTCGACCGGCCGCGCCCCGAGCGGCGCGGCGAGCGAGCGGATCCTCTCGACCACCGCGCCCAGCGGAGTCCCGACCGGGTCCTGGATGTTGGTCGAGACCTGCACCCGGCCGCGGGAGAGCGGCAGGCCGATCGCCCGCACACCGACAAGGCCGCCCCCCGACTCGCGCAGTCCGGCGGCGACGGCGCGCCCGAGGTCGAGGTCGCCGCTGTCGAGCTCGACGTTGAAGGCCCCGAGCGGTGGGCGCGCCGTGACCAGAGCCGCCCCCGCCGTGGGGTGCGGATACGCCGGGCCCCGGTCGGGGCGAAGCTCGCCCGCCTCCATCCGCAGCGACAGCTCGGCCGGCCCGCCGTTGCGGAAATACGCCCGCTCGACCCGCTCCGGCCCGCTCGCCAGGCCTCCGTAGAGAAAGACCGGAACGCCGAGAGCGCCGATCCGGTCGGCGACGTCGATCGCCGCTTCGCTGGCCGCTTCGCGATCGTCGGGCTCGATCCAGACGACCGGGGCGACGTCGAGCGCACCGATCGCCGGGTGCAGGCCGTCATACGTCGACATGTCGATCGAGCGGACGGCCTCGGCGGCGCCCCTGGCGATGGCCGCGCCCAGCGCCTCCGCCTCGCCCGCCAGGGTGAAGACCGTGCGGTCGTGGTCGGGGTCGCTGTGGCGATCGAGCAGGGCCACTCCGGTGGAAAAAGCACGCTCGAGAGCCTCGATCCGCGCCGCCTCGCGTCCCTCCGAGGCGTTGGGGACGGCGAGCAGCGGCGCCGCCACCCGACTCAGACGACCAGCTCGCCGGCCCGCACGATCGTGGCGCCGTCGATTTCCACGGTCGGCCGCAGCACCACGCAGTCGAGATGGACCGGGACCTGGACCGTGCCGCCGATCGCCGCCGAGGCGCCGAAGGCGACGTGGGCCGTACCGAGGATCTTCTCGTCCTCGAGGATGTTGCCGGTGAGGATCGCGCATTCGTTGGTGCCGATCCCGAGCTCGGCGACGTTGGTTCCCTCCGGGCTGTGTTCGGTGAGCAGCTCCATCAGTCGCGCTCCGTCGGCGCCGCCCGCCTCGGTCAGGTGACCCCCGCGAACGGTCAGCTCGACCGGCTCGAGGAGCCTGCCGACTGCGGCGATCGAGCCGTCGACGATCAGCGTGCCATCGGCGGTGCCCTCGAGCGGTGCGATGAACGCCTCCCCGCAGGGGATGTTGCCGAACGCGCCGCGCATGTTCAGGGCGCCCGCATCGACGATCGCGGTGCGGTCCTCCAAGCCGAGGCGCAGGTCCGAGCCGTTCGCGCAGGTGATCCTCGCCTCGGCGCCGGCGCCGAGCGCCCGTCCGACCGAGGCGCCCCGTTTGCGCAGCAGCTTCAGGTCGGCGCCCATCACCCGGGCCAGCATCTCGCCCGTCACGCCAGGCATCGAGGCAACTCGCACTCCGGCTTCGGTTGCGGCGCGACGCGCTTCGGTGTGCGAGATCGACTGGATCGTCGGCGCGACGACGATGTCGACGACGAGCATCGCGGCGGCCACCGCACGCGGCGGCTCCGCAGCGTGCGATTCGCGCTCGGAGATCACCGCCAGGGTCGCCTCCGCCCCCTCCCCCTGAGCGTTGATCCGCAGCAGCGCGCCGAGCTCTTCGGTGATCGGATTGCAGATCACCAACATCTCTTCAGAGGGATTCAGATCCAGGCAATCCCGGATCAGCGTCGTGACTGCCCTATCGAGAGCGCTCCCCATCACCGACAAGGCTAACCGCCGAACCGGCGCGCGGCGCCATCCACCCAGGATCCATCGCTACCATCCACCGCCCCGCCGGAGTAGCTCAGCTGGTTAGAGCAGCGGAATCATAATCCGCGTGTCGGGGGTTCGAGTCCCTCCTCCGGCATGGCAGCGCAGAGCGGAACGCGCCGCATCCCGAGGCCAGAGAGGGTCGGTTTGGCAGGGGGGTGGCAAGGGAAGTGGCAAAGGTCCAGCCCTGAATATGTCCCAAATGCAGGCGCGACGGGCGCCTTGGTCGGCCACGGGAGAGTGGCGAGCCTCAGCGAGATAGCCAAGGAGGGACCCGCCCCTCATTGGTAGCGACCGCCGCTGAGCACAAGACACCATCCGCCTTGAAAACAGCCGGGCGAGTCGGCCGCGCCCTTAGTCGAGTAACCGCCCAGGCTTCACTTCGACAGCCTTGGCGAGACGCTCCAGCGTCGAGACCTTCGGGTCGCGCTTGCCGCCCTCGATCCGGCTGATCTCAGTGGAGTGGACCCCGCTTCGCCTGGCGACCTCTTCCTGCGTTAAGTCAAGCCTTTTGCGCGCCTCACGCAGGTTTGTGCCGAGGGCCCCCATGCGGCAATCCTCTGTCTTGAGGGTCCGAACTGCCATAGGAAACTTCACAAGTTTCATGAGTAGACTCGCCACCCCAAATGTCGCCCGGCAAGCAATGGCGAAAGTGGGACCGATCCCAGCCCCAAAACAACGCGGGCCGAGATCGGCCCTTGCATCAGGACGGCCTAGCCGTGCTTTGCTATGCGCAGGGTCGGGCTGACCTGCGCGATTTGCGTGATCTGCATTCTGCTCTCACCCCCTTTCGGGTTGTCGTGTCGGCGCGTTGCCGAGAGGGGGAGTTATGCTAAGGAAAAACTTAGCGACATGTAAAAGCCCGGCGCAAGGTAAAAACCAGTTGCCCTTTTACGCCTATACTCCGCAATGGTTGAATGTCGGGAAATCAACAAAGCCAGGAGGAAAGACCCGTGGTCGCGATGCTGAAAGAGGCAGCCAAAAAAATTCGCAAGAGAAAAATTGAGGATGCTGTCTCTTACGCCCTAGGTCACGGCGTTCGAGTCGACATCCTCTGTTATCTGAATGAAGCGCCCCGCAGCCCAAGCGAACTCGCGGAACTACTGGGCCTTCCGCTCAGCAAAGTCGAACACCACATCAAGGAGATGCTGGCGTCTGGTTCTATCGAGCTGGCCCATGTGGAGGAAGGCTCTGGCAACACCAGACAGCACTTCTATCGCGCGGTTGAAATTCCCTTCTTCACCGACGAGGAGATGTGGGCCATGTCGTTCGAGGCTCGACAGGAAATTTACGGGCTGATTCTGCAGTCAAGCGTGGCTGAGGCGCTAGCCGCCTTTCGGGCGGGAAAGGTAAGCAATGATCCTCGGGTGTGCATGGCGTGGCGATGGTTCAATCTTGACGCCCAAGGACGCAGAGACCTCGCCGACGAGAACGCCCGCTCATGGGATCGCCTGATGGAAATAGAGGCCGAACCAGCTGACCGGCGTGCGATCACGAACGAGGAGGGAGTGTCGATCGTTGTTTCCTTGCTTGCGCACGAACGAGCTCGTTTCCTAGACAAGCGTCCCGCGCGCGGTCAAATGCGGCTTTCCGGCAAAGAAAAACCTGACACCCCGCCAGAGCCTGACACCAAGTAATGGCGGGGCGGCGGGCAAAAACAGTTCGATATTTCGGTACAGACTGACAAGTTCCCATCTGTAACTGTTCACTACTCAGATTAAAACTGACTGTTTGAACCGTCAGGCAGTTGGGTCCGGGTAGTCCCGCGGGAGGTACTCCGACACTCCTCCCGCGTCCCCGGTGAACAGAAGGGACGAGAGAATGCCGAAGCGCAAGTCGCTCAGCAAGAGCAAGAAGGCCGGCGAACACCTGCCGGCCCTTGTAGACCCGCGATTCATCAACTCGCTGGCTCATGTCCTGCGCCAGCACATCCTGCTGGCCACGGTCCAGGGGGAAGTCAGTCCGCTCGAGATGTCCAAGGCCTTCGGCGAAGAACTGAGTCAGGTCAGCTACCACGTCCAGGTCCTCAAGGAGGACGGGCTAATCGAAGAGGTGCGGACCGAGCCGCGCCGGGGTGCGGTCGAGCACTACTACCGGGCCACCGAGAAGACGCTGGTCCCAGCGAAGATATGGCGGCGACTCAAGAAAGGGCTGCGCGCCGTAATCGGCGCGGGTCAGGCCAACGACCTGTTCAACGATCTGGCAAAAGCGCTGAAGGCGGGCAAGTTGCAAGGCGACCATGATTTGATCACCCGCACACCTCTGATCCTCGACGCGGAGGGCAAGCACAACATGGCCGCAATTGCGAAAAGGGCGAGCAGAGAAGCGGAGAGCGAGCAACGGGCGACGGCCAAGCGCATGGCGAGGGCCAACGGCAACGGCGGCGAGGTCGTCGCCTATACCTTCGCCCTACTGGCCTTCGAGGCCGCCTGGGAGCCCGCCGACCTGCACACTCTCGCGGTCCGGGAAGTGGAAGCGAGCGGGGCATATGGCACCGGCCGCAACGGTCGCGGGAGGAAGACCGAGGGACGCAAGGCGCGGATGAAAGGGAGACAGGGCGCAGGGGCGTAGAGCCAGGGCCCTACGCCCCTGCGCGTGCCGCAAACGCGTCGAGGGGGAGCGATGACCGACAGCAACGTCCCACCGAAGTACAACGTGGCGATAGTCGAAGCCGTGATTCTCGAAGTGGCCGCCGAACTGCATCCCGAACATCTCTCGGCACACGAACTCTCGCTGAAGATCATCAATGACCCCGACGACAGCAGGGAGCTCGAGACAGCGGCCCAGGCGATCGGCAGCCTTCAGGAGCTCGGCCTGTTCGAGGTCCGAGACGATGAGATCGCGGAGCCGACAGCGGCGGCGCTTCACGCCGTCGCACTTCTCACCTGATGTTCGAGTCCCTCCTCTGGCATCGCAGCGCAATGCGGAATCCAGTCGGCCGCCAAGTGCGCCACCTATGTCATGTGCGCACCCCGATCAGACGCTGTGGAGAAGCAGGAAGACGGCGAAGATGGTCGCCATGGCGCCGATTGACCAGGCCCAAGCCCGCGCGTAGCCGCCGATGAGCCCGTAGTTGCGCGGCTTTCTCCGGTTCGAGACCCCCAGGTAGTCGGGATCGACGGCATCGCCGATTTGGCGCTGCTCGTTGGCGAACAGATTCTCGTGCAGGAGCCGCCGGGCGGCCTCGGCCCGGTCGGGGCGGACCATGACGCGCTGCGCGCTGCGCGGCAGGAGCCCAAAGCCGAGCATCGGCCCGTTGATCCCGGCCGGCCGCAGTAGACAGGCGATACCGCCCCCGTCGAGGAGACCCCTGATCATCTCTCCCTCCACAGCATCGGTCGCGAAGGCGACCTGGACCATGTCCGCGCCCGGCCTGCCATCTTCAGTCACCAGCTCCGCCACGGTCGTGAGCGTACCTGCGCTACGCGGCGATCCGCCAAGAATCCTCGTGCATGGCTCGAAATCGCCCGCGGGGTCCCATCGGGAGCCATCAGCGTGTGCAGGCGAGAGCCCCAGAAGTAGCGGGAGGCCTGGTCAGAGCGGGGAACAGATGCCCCAGCCGTCTCGGCGCAATCCGGGCAAAGCTGACATCTGGGGTGATGCCCATGATCGCCTGCGCGACGCAGAGGGTCACGACCTCCGCGCACGGCTGGGGCCGACCTCCCGGCGCCGAGTGGTCGATTGACCCCCGCATACGGGGGCAAATCGACCAGTCAGCGTCGCGCCGCCCCACACGGACTGCTCACTCCGAGCTGGGAAGGGTCAGCACGGCG